>Ga0307477_10000234_pt1 | contig 75166 bp, 64 predicted proteins | sample atmos_gasesECM2C_FD_203316 | JGI IMG/M metagenome (GOLD analysis project Ga0307477, IMG submission 203316) | Hardwood forest soil microbial communities from Morgan-Monroe State Forest, Indiana, United States - atmos_gasesECM2C_515 | ecosystem: Environmental > Terrestrial > Soil > Temperate...
GTCCAAGTTCATGGGGCGGCGGCGGAGGACTGCGACCCCTCGCCCATACGGCTCTGGGGGTTGCCTCGCCCCGGGAGGGACCAGGGGGTGAGGCGTAGGAACGACTTGACCCCTCTGCCCCCCTGTCCCCCCTATCCCCTGTCGTCGGCCGCTTGACAGCCAGGCCGGGCCGCCTTAGACTGTTAGCAGTCACCGTGCCTGAGTGCTAACAAACGGCGGTGACCGGTTCGTAGCGAGCCCTTCCTATCAACGAGCTCAAGGAGGTACCAGCCGTGTTGAACATCCGTCCCTTGCACGACCGAGTGGTGGTGAAGCGCATCGAGCAGGAGGAGCAGGTGCGGGGTGGCATCATCATCCCCGACACCGCCAAGGAGAAGCCGCAGGAGGCCGAGGTCATCGCCGTCGGCCCGGGCAAGCTGAACGACGAGGGCAAGCGGGCGCCCATGGACGTCAAGTCCGGCGACCACGTGCTGATGGGCAAGTATTCCGGCAGCGAGATCAAGATCGGCGACGAGGACTACGTCATCCTGCGCGAGGACGAGATCCTGGCCGTGGTCAACGGCAAGAAGTGATCGTCCCGTCGGCGGCCGCGATCACATCGCGGGCGGCCGGGGCATCCGAGACCCTCAGCGCCAGCCGTTTTCTACTTTTTCGCGACACAGAGGAGGCATAAAAAGCCATGGCAAAGCAGATCACCTACTCCGGGGACGCCCGCGCGGCGATCCTCCGGGGCGTTAACAAGCTCGCCGACGCGGTCCGCGTGACCCTCGGCCCGAAGGGCCGCAACGTGGTCATCGAGAAGAAGTTCGGCTCCCCCACGATCACCAAGGACGGCGTCACCGTCGCCAAGGAGATCGAGCTCCACGACCCGCTCGAGAACATGGGCGCCCAGATGGTGCGCGAGGTCGCTTCGAAGACCTCCGACGTGGCCGGCGACGGCACCACGACCGCCACCGTGCTCGCCCAGGCGATCTACCGCGAGGGCTCGAAGAACGTCACCGCGGGCGCCAACCCGATGGAAGTCAAGAAGGGCATCGACCTGGCGGTCAAGGCCGCCATCGAGTCCATCGACAAGCTCGCCAAGCCGGTCGAGGGCAAGGACATCGCCCACGTCGGCACGATCTCGGCCAACAACGACGAGGAGATCGGCCGCATCATCGCCGAGGCGATGGAGAAGGTCGGCAAGGACGGCGTCATCACGGTCGAGGAGGCCAAGGGGCTCGAGACCACCCTCGAGGTGGTCGAGGGCATGCAGTTCGACCGCGGCTATCTCTCGCCGTACTTCGTCACCGACGCCGAGCGCATGGAGACGGTGCTCGAGAACGCCAAGATCCTGCTCAACGAGAAGAAGATCAGCTCGATGAAGGACCTGTTGCCGATCCTCGAGCAGGTGGCCAAGCAGGGCCGGCCGCTGCTGATCATCGCCGAGGACGTCGAGGGCGAGGCGCTGGCCACCCTGGTGGTCAACAAGCTGCGCGGCACGCTGCACGTCGCCGCGGTCAAGGCGCCGGGCTTCGGCGACCGCCGCAAGGCCATGCTCGAGGACATCGCGGTGCTCACCGGCGGCCAGGTGATCACCGAGGACCTCGGCATCAAGCTCGAGAACGTCCGCTGGGAGGACCTCGGCGACGCCAAGAAGGTCGTCCTCACCAAGGACGACACCACCATCGTCACCGACTCCGACAACGCCAAGCGGCGTGAGACGATCGCCGGCCGGGTCAAGCAGATCCGCAACCAGATCGAGGACACGACCTCCGACTACGACCGCGAGAAGCTGCAGGAGCGGCTCGCCAAGCTGGTCGGCGGCGTCGCCGTGATCAAGGTGGGCGCGGCGACCGAGACCGAGATGAAGGAGAAGAAGGCCCGGGTCGAGGACGCCATGCACGCCACCAAGGCGGCGGTCGAGGAGGGCATCGTGCCCGGCGGCGGCGTGGCGCTGCTGCGCGCCGTGCATGCGGTCGAGAAGATCGTCGCCGAGGGCGACGTCAAGGTGGGCATCAACATCGTCCGCCGCGCGCTCGAGGAGCCGGCCCGCCAGATCGCCAACAACGCCGGCGAAGAGGGCTCGGTGATCGTCAAGCAGCTGCTGGCGAGCAACGGCAACAGCGGCTACAACGCCGCCACCGGCAAGCACGAGGACCTGGTCAAGGCCGGCGTCATCGATCCCGCGAAGGTCGCCAAGACCGCGCTCATCAACGCCGCCTCGATCGCCGGCCTCATGCTCACCACCGAGGCGCTGGTGTCCGAGATCAAGGAAGAGAAGGAGAAGGGCGGCGGCATGCCCGGCGGCATGGGCGGCGGCGGCATGGGCGGGATGTACTAAGCCCCGTCACTCCGCCCGCGGCGGGTGCGGCAAGCAGAATCTCCCTACCCGCCCGCGCGTTCCACATAGCTGCGCGAAGCACCACGGCCGGTCCGGCAACCCCGGGCCGGCCGTCGGCTTTTCTGCGACCCGCCTCGCCCGGCGGCGGCTCAGCGGCCGCGGCCCTTCACGACGCGGAGCTTGGCGGAGCGTGAGGAGGGCGCGGCGGGCGGTGGCGCAGGCGGGAACTCGCGTACCTCGGAGAGCGGCGGCGGCACGGCGGTGGGGCGGGCGAGGCCCGTCGCCTGGAGTTGACGGCCCAGCTGGCGCATGCCGAAGATGACCAGGAACTCGATGACCACCAGCAGCAGGCCGAGGTTGGTCTGGCCGGTGACGGCGACGACCAGGGCCATGAGGCAGAAGGCGACCACCACCGCGTAGATCAGCGCCACGGCGTGCGAGCGGCGGGCGCCGACCTGGTCCAGCAGGTGGTGCAGGTGCTTGCGGTCGGCGCGGAACATGCGCAGGAAGCGGCGCAGCGGGCGGGCCTGCTGGCGGTCCACGAAGCGCACGGCCATCACCAGCAGGGTGTCCATGACCGGCACCCCGAGCGCCAGGATGGGGACCAGGATGGCGACCGCGGCGGGCGCCTTGAGCGCCGAGTGGACGCTCATCGCGGCGAGCAGGAAGCCCAGGGTCAGCGCTCCCGAGTCGCCCATGAAGATGCGTGCCGGCTCCCAGTTGTGGCGCAGGAAGCCGAGGCAGGCGCCGGCGGTGGCGGCCATCAGCACGACGCTGCCCGGGCTGCCCTGCAGCGCGGCGTAGGCGAGCATGCTCACCGAGATGATGGCGACGACGCCGCCGGCCAGGCCGTCCAGGCCGTCGATCAGGTTGATGGCGTTGGTGACGCCGACGATCCAGAGCAGCGAGACGACGGGGCCGAAGAGCCCGAGGTCGACGCCGCCGACGAAGGGCAGGCGCAGCACCCCGAACGACCAGCCGGCGGCGACCAGGAGCGCCGCCGCCGCCAGCTCGACCAGGAACTTGGCGCCGCTGCCGACGCCCCGGAGGTCGTCGACGACCCCGACCAGGAACACCAGCAGGGTGCCGGCGACGAGCGCCAGCAGCTCCTTGCTGTCGATCCGGGAGGCCCAGGTGGTCCAGTGGCCGAGGGCGGCGAAGCCGGCGGCGATGCCCAGGCCGCCCATGATCGCGACGCCGCCGAGGCGGGGGACGGCGCTGTCGTGCAGCTTGCGGACGCCGGGTTGATCGATCGCCCGCAGGTAGATCGCGAGGCGAGTGACCGCCGGAACCAGCAGGTGGGTGACGAAGGCGGCGACGATCGCCGCGCCGGCGGCATACCACGGCAGGTATCTCATGTGCGCTTGCAGCCCCTTCTCCGCTCCCGACGACGAGCACCTGTCGGCCGGCGGCCCCTCACGAGTCGACCTCCGCGGAGCCGGGGTTCGGGCGGCGGCGGCCTGGTTGCGCGCCGCGCCGGCCAGCGCCCCGGAACCGAGCACGAGTCGGAGGTGAGGGGTCTAAAGTACCATGAACGCTGCCTCTACGCGAAGCTCCCCCGGAGTATTTTCCGGGGCGATCCTGGGCGCGCCACATCATCGCGAGGCGGGTGACCACCGGGACCAGCCGGTGGGTCGCGCTGGCGGCGAGGACTGCCGCGCCGAGGGCATACCATGGCAGGCGTCTCATGCAGCTCAGCGTGCCATCGACGCCCGCCCGCGAGGTATCGGCGAGGCGGCCGACTTGCTGTAGGACGGTGGCCCCGCCGAGTGAGGGAGCTCATCCGTCCCGGCCCGGATCGCGGACGCCGTGCTGCGCGCGCTCGGCGATCTGTTCGAGCGCCCTGGCGACCCCTGCCGCATCGCCGACCTCGACCTGCAGGTAGCCGGCCGAGCGGGCCTGCGCGCAGAGCAGGTGGATGTCGGACTCGCGGCTGCCGACGTAGAGGATGTCGCGCCCCGACTCGAGGCAGGCGTAGACCTTGGAAGGAAGCACATAGCCGACGAACGGGTCGCGCAGGGTGACGAGATGGGCGTCGGCGGTGACCAGCAGGCGCGGCAGCTGCGCCAGCGGCACCGGTAAGCTGCGGTGCACCGGCAGGTCCGCGTCGCGCAAGGCCCTCTCGAAGCGGTCGGCCCGCGCGCCGGTGGCGTTCAGCCATAACCCCACCCGCCCCGAGCCCTGGCGGTGATGGAGGCGGTAGCCGGCCACGAAGGTCTCGTAGTCGTGGGCGACCCCGAAGTTGCCGGAGTAGAGCAGCAGGCGGCGGCCCGCGAGCTCGGCCGGGCGCTCGAGCGGCCGCGTGCCGGCGGGGATCGCGACCGGCGAAGGGTCGCGCGCGAGGACGATGCGCCCGGCGGGGATTCCCTGGGCGAGCAGGCGCCGGCGCTGGTCCTCGCCCAGCACCTCGAAGCGGTCCACCCGCCGCCGCAGCGCCAGGGTGAGGCGGTGGAAGGCGCGCAGGCTCCATGGCACCGGCCGTGACTCGGCGATCTCCGCCATCAGGCACTCGGGATGGAAGTCGGTGATGCGGTAGGTCAGCCGCTTGCGCAGCACGACGGCGAGCGGCGCGGCCAGGTGGAGGAGGAAGGGCGGGCTGCCGGTGATGAGCACCTCGTCGGCTGCCCAGAAGAAGCGCCGCGCCCGCCAGAGCAGTCCCAGGTTGGTGCGCGCCGTCCAGAGCGCGCGGGCGCGCAGGTCCGAGCGGTCGTAGAGCGCCGCCCGGCGGCGCAGCACCCGCAACCGCCCGCCGCCGGCGGCCGGCTCTTCCGCGAGCGAATCGGCGGTGGACGACAGCCCGGCGAGCACCACGTCCTCGCCCGCCGCGGCGCGGCGGCGGGCGAACAGCAGGCTGTACTGGCCGACAGCGCCGAAGTCCGGCGGCAGCCAGTCGCAGAGATAGAGCAGCCGGTGCATGGGTGGGCCCGTGCGCCGCCGGCCGTGGCCGGCGCCAGGTCAGCGCTCGGTGAGCATCTCGGCGAGATAGGCGCCGACCTCTTGGCGCTGCCGCGTCGAGAAGTACCAATCGATGGTCCGCCGCAAGCCGTCCATGAACTTCATCTGCGGCTCCCAGCCGAGGAGCTGCCGCGCCAGGCGATTGCTCGCCACCCGGTTCAGCGGACCGGTGGGCATGTGGGGCAGGAACTTGATCTCCGCCTGGTGGCCGGTGTAGCGCAGGACCTCGTGGACCGCGTCGATCACCCGGGTGCGCTCTTCGGTCCCGAGGTTGATCGCCGTCCCGTCGTCGATCTTCTCGGCGGCGAGGACCATGCCGCGCACGATGTCGCCGACGTAGGTCCAGTTGCGGACCTGAGTCCCGTCCCCCCACACCTCGAAGGGGCTCTGGCGCACGAAAGCGCGCGCGATCATGGCGATCACCGCGTGGTTCTCGACCCCGCGTTCGCCGTAGACGGTGAAGAACCGGCAGGACGCCGAGCGGAAGCCGAGATCGCGATGATAGGCCGCGAGGGTCATCTCGGTCATCAGCTTGGCCCAGCCGTACATGTTGTCCGCCTCGTAGGGCGGCCCCACCATGTCCTCCCGGAGATAGAGCTCCTGGGAGACGTCCTGCTGCAGGTGGTTCGGATAGACGCAGCCCGAGGAGGCGAAGACGAACTTCTCCACCCCCGCCTCGTAGGCGGCCTTGACCAGCATGCCGTCGAGCGCCAGGTTCTGCGCGCAGGCCGCCTGGTGGAGGTCCACGAATCCTCGTCCGCCGTGGATCGCCGCCAGGTGGAAGACGACCTCCATCCCTTCGACGGCGCGCTGCGCCACCCCCGGGGTCAGCAGGTCCGCCTGCACGAGCTCGACCGCTCCCGAGTCGAGATGACGCTGGATATTGGCCACCCGGCCGCTCGACAGGTCGTCCACGACCCGGATGCGGCGAGCGCCCTGCGTGACCAGCAGGTCGATCAGGTGGGAGCTGATGAACGATGCCCCGCCGGTGACGAGGACTGCCTTCTCCTTCCAATCCATTGCCTGTATGTCCCCAGTACAGCGTGCTTTAGCGCGGTCGGCCGAGTCTAGCACGACCCGCGCCGGCCGGCCGCTCGCGGCGTCAGACCCTCAGGCCTCCTCCATTGTGGTATAATCTAAGAAGCCACGCACAGAGGCAACTTTCGGGTTCGGGCCAGCCGCGAACCGCCGATCCCATTCATCCCCTCGAAGGAGGTGGAAGATGCTGCTCTCGCTGCCAGCCAATCCGGTCCCTTCGGAGCTCTATCAGTACTTCGCTGGAGGCACGTCGCCCATCTGGTTGCCATGGTATGTCCGGGGCGGCGGCGTGTACGCGACAAAGTACGGCTATGACACGAACAAATACTTCGGCTATCTAGGCACCATTTCCGTCCCGCTCGCCGGAACGTCGGTGGTCGTCAAGAGCCTGAGGATGACCGGTGCGGTCACCGGGAAATCCGGCTCGACAGAAGGTGCCCTGGTCATTGCCTCGCTCTACCAACGCACCGCCAACATCTCGTCGCCCATAGCAACCATTCTCGTCGACCGCAGGAACGTCTCGGTAACCAACCCGTTCGTCGATATCACGGCGACCGTGTCCGGCGGCGGATTCACGGCTTCCGCGTCGGCCAACAGCCTCGCCATCGAGATCCTCGGCGAAGGGCAGGGCATCGCCACCATCCACGGGCTCGTCGTCGACCTGTAATACCAACGGAGCGGGGAAACTGCCATGCGTAAGCAGCTCGAAGTGCCGAAGGGCAAGGACGTCGTCGGCGTGTCGGTCACGGGCCACACATACCTCCGGCTGATCGATTCCGAGAGCAAGGAGGCTTTCCGTTTCGACTCGTCCGGAGAGCATGTCACCGCGGTGGTCGAACCGGGGCGCTATACCATCGAAACCGACGGCAAGCTCGGCAAGGTCGAGCTTGCCTCCCTCGAACCGCGGCTGCGGGCTCGGCGCAAGGCCGACGCGACCAAGCCCCCCTTGCCGAAGCGGTAGCTCCAGGGGAGGCGCGCGCCGCGGTATCGGCGCGCAGCGCCCGCCGGCGAGGATCGCGAGGCGGTAGTGGGTCCGTTTCCCCTGCGCCCCTTTGGGCGAGGCGCCGAAGCCCTGCTCGCCAGACCTCCGGCGGGAGTGCCGCCGCCGCTTCCCCGAGCCGCCGCACAAGCACTAGACTCTCCCTTGCCGGCCGGCGATCCGATCCGCTGGATCGCCCAGGCGGCGCTTACGGTTCAAACTGACCCGCTACCCGATCCGCGCCATGCAGCCTAACGCCCGCGACGACGGGAGCCTCGGCCCGGTCGCGACACTCCTCGGCCATGCGCACGTCGAGATGGCCCTGCTCTGCCTCGGCAGCCTGCTCCGCTTCTCGGCCGACCCATTGCGCCTGCGGATCCACGACGACGGATCGCTCACCCGGGCCGATCTGGAACGGCTCGAGGGCCTGGGCCAACCCGAGATCGTGTCGCGGCAGGAGGCCGATGACCGTCTCGCCGAGGTGCTCGCGGCCCGTCCGGCGACGCGCGCGTTCCGCGACGCCAATCCTCTCGCGCTGAAGCTGGTGGACGCGGCGCTGCTCACGCCCGGCGACGATCTCGCCTACTGCGATTCCGACGTCCTGTTCCTGCGCCCCTTCTCGGGCCTGTTCCGCCCGCCGCCGGGTTGCGGCGCCCTGTTCATGTGCGACCCGCAGAACGCCTACTCGGTGCGCTCCTGGCACCTGCTGACCGAACCGCGCCTGCGCCTCGCCGCCCGCGTCAATTCCGGCATCATCGGCTTCCGCACCCGGTGGTTCGACCCCGACCTCCTGGAATGGTTCCTGGCGCAGCCTCGCTACCGCTTCGCCCCGGTCTGGGTCGAGCAGACCTGCTGGGCGCTGCTGGCGCAGCCGGCGGGCTGCCGCCTGCTCGATCCCGCGGCGGTCAGCATCCCGCTGCCGGGACGCCCGGCCGGCCCGCGGCAGGTGGCGCTGCACTTCGCGAGCCCGGTCCGCGGCCTGCTCGCGGACTACCGGCAGCGCCAGGAGCTGGCGGGGGCCGACACGGCAGCTGCAGGACCGGGTGAACCGGTCGAGCTCGCGAGCTTCGCCGCACCCCGCCTCACCGCGCCCGCGCTCGCCGCGACGGAGGTGCGGCGGCGCCTCCGCCGCCTGTGGTCCTGGCTACGGCGGCAGCCGCCGGAGACCTGAGACATCGCGGCGCTCACAGGGCGACGGCGCACACGATCCTCGAGACGGACTCCCGGCGAACCACTTCTTCACGGCCGAGCGACGCTCCGCCCAGGCCGCAGAAGCCGTAGCCGAGCCCTGCGAGCAGCTCGACGACCTCCTCGACCGATCCGCCAAGTTCCCTGAGGCGCTCCGGGTGGAGCTCCAGGAAGAGCGGCGGCCGGCAGCGGCCGAGGGTGGCGCGCGCGCCGCGGAGCACGGCCAGCTCGTAGCCCTCGACGTCGATCTTGACCAGGTCCGGCTGGAAGTCGAGCTCCGCGCACAGCTCGTCGACGCTTTGCAAGGGGACGGTGACCACCGGGCCGGCGCCGTCGGCGGCTCCCTCCTCCGCGGGCAGGGCCTCCAGGTGGTGCCACAGCTGGCGCATGCGCAGCTCACCGGCCGCGGCGCCGCAGGCGACCTGCCTCGCGACGACATTGCCGAGGCGGCTCAGCCGGACGTTCTCGGTCAGGACCGAGAAGGCGATTGCCGAAGGCTCGACCGCTACCGCCACCGCTTCCGGGCGGACGTGCGCGAAGACCAGCGAGAAGATGCCGTGGCAGGCGCCGATGTCGAGGAAGCGCCGGCGCCCGGCCATCTCGTGCCGGAAGGCGTCGAGCTCGGCCGCCATCTCGCGCGAGCGGAAGCAGAACCACTCGAAGGGCTCGCGCGACCTCGGGTCGACAGCCAGGCGCAGGCCCGGGCGGACGACCATCTCTTCTCGGCCGGCGTCGCGGTTCCAGCGCCGGAACCGCGCCCGTCGCCACAGCAGGAGCGGGTGCCGCGGCCTGAGCCATCGCCACAACCGCAGGAGCGGGGTGAGCCGCAGCGCGGTCGCCGCGCGCCGCAGGGAGCGCTTCACGGCCGTCACTGCTTCACAGTTCCTCGAGCTCGTCGAGCCGCCGGCGCCAACGCCGTTCCCGCCGCCCCCAGCGGTCCGGCAGAGGGGTCCGGCGCCAGGCCGGTGCGCCGGTAGATGGCGAACCCGTATCCCGGCAGAGAGTGTGCGATCGTGATGCCTAACAGTTGGCACGGCCGATGCGCGAAACGATCCTCGAGCAGCATGAACTGAGGAACTTGCGGCGGTTCGAGCAGCCCGCTGTAGCCCTGCTGGACCATCATTGCGCCCGGTCTGGCACCGGCATGCAGGGCATCGAGGATCACCTCCATGCGATCGTAGTCCTCAGCCAGCACCCAGAACGAGGGCGTGATCGCCACCGGGCCCCCGGTGTGCTCGGCAAGGCGAGCGTAAGCCGATCGCGCCGCTGCGAACGGCACTCCGCTCCGCAGGAAGATGGCAAGGAGGATGACCGAGCGGACGAAACCAAGCGCGGAGACGCCGCTGCACGCCGTGATCGCGGCCCGCGCCGAGCTCGATCCTAGCCTGCGGGCCGCATGCAGATTGAACCAGAACACGATCGGGGCGAACAGGATGACGTTGTAGCAGAGCTCCGGCACCTGCACGACGGTGAGCCAGACGATCGCCGCAACGCCTGAGACGGCGAGCGCCAGGAGGCTCCAGGACCGCGGCGCGAGCCGGCGCGACACGAGCAGCGCGACGATCAGTCCCAAGGTCGCCAGATAGGGGAACGCATAGAAAGAGGCGGTGCTGCTGTTCAGCCAATACCAGGCGATGCTCGCTGGCGAACCGCGCAACAGAGCGATGTGGGCATGCCGCCAGGAGCCGGCGATGATCGCCGGCAAGCCAGAGGGGCTGAGCGCGAGGATTGCCGCGAAGGCGCCCAGGGCGGTCGCCAGCGAAAGGGTCGCAAAGCGGACCGCTGGCAGCGTCGCGAGCTGCACCGCGAGCACGGCGCAGAGGAGCAGCCAGAGCAGGACCGCACCCATGGGATGCACGGCTCCCATGAGGCCGATCAGCAGGCCGACGAACCATGGGCGGGCCGGCACTCCGCGCCAGTGCAGCATCACGGCGCAGGCCGCAAGCGCGATCGGCGTAGCCAGCGCCTCCGGCCTGCCTGCTTGCTGGCCCAGCAACGCGGTCGCCATGCCGAGGCCGGCGAAGCCGATCTCGAGGGCGGGCCGGAAGCTCAGCGGCTTCTCCGGTTCGAGATCGCGCCAGAGGAGAAACGCAGCCGCCGCCAGGGCCAGCACGCTCATGCCGGCAATGACGAGGTAGGCGGCACGGACGGAGCCGGTGGGCATGCAGGCGGCGATGACCAGCGGAAAGAGCGGCGGATATTGCACGTACCTCGCTCTCCCTGACGGGTCGAGCAGGTCCTTGAGCCCGGAGAGAGGGTCGCGGAAGCCCTGGCCATTGCGCAGCGACACGGCGGGCGGCACGAAGAGGTGTGAATCACCGGAGGGCAGCGGGTACAGGTTGTAGGCGAAGACCACGAACAGCGCGGCGATGGCCGAGAACAGCGCGGCGAGAAAGAAGAGCGGCAGTCGGCCGCCGACCCTGGAGATCACGGAGCAGCCCGCTCGAGATGCGAAAAATCGACCGCGGCGAGCGACGATCCCAGCCAGGCATAGCGCTCGACACGGATCGCGCGCACGATCGCCGCGGCGTCGGGGAGGTCCGGGCGCACATAGTAGTAGTGGGTCTCGTAAGGCGACGTGCCGTAGCATGCCGCCAGGACGTAGTGTCGCTCTTCCGCGTATCGGCGGAGCGTATTGGTCATATGGAACCAGTCGCCCGCGCCGGCGATCGTACTTGCCGGGCTGAAATAAGCGTGGAACATGATGACGGCCGGCTGCTCCCGGGCGAGGTCGAGGCTGGTGAGCGCGTGGCGCGCCAGCCGGACGTCGTTCAAGCCCCAAGTGTCGATGCTGCGCCAACCGGAATAAAGCGGCAAGAGCCCGGCCTCGCTGGTCGCCAGGGTATAGCCCTCATCGCGAAAGCGAGAGAGCTCGACCGCGACCGCGTAACGCCCGTCGGCAACGTCTGCCTGGTGCCGGTAGAGCCGACTGCCGTACCCGATCGTCCCGATCGCATAGAGCGCCAGCAGAGCCGCCTGGGCGCGGCGGTCGCCGGCGGTCAGGCTCTGCGATGAAAGGCAGAGCCAGCGTTCGCCTATCCCTGCGATGAGGCAGGGCCATGCGAGCAGGACGAGGGGCAGGACGGGATACTGGAAGCGCATGAGAACGTTCATCTCGCCGCTCAGCAGCACCCACAGGGCGAGAAAACCTCCGGCAGGCACGGCGAAGAGGAGAGCGAGGCGGGCGGCCGGGCGGGAGCGCAGACCGGTCACGAACGCCGGCAGGAACGGCAGGCAGAGCAGAAGGCCGTTCTGGAGCGACGACTCGAGGCCTTCCGGGTGCAGGTGGAAGGCGCCTTTCTTGAGGAACGGGGTCGGTAGCAGATGGCCGAAGTACCGCCACCGCCAAGCGAGGAAAAGCCCGCCCGCGGCCGCGAAGAGCACGAGGAAGCAGGTCAGGGTCAGGCGGCTGGCGTGCCAGCCGCGGTACAACACGAGGCTCGCCGCGAGCAGCGCCGCCAGGAACACTCCTTCGGGGCGGACGAGGGCGCCTGCCAGCGCGGCGACAGCAAAGCCGGCGGCGCCGGCGAGGGTCTCGCCGGCGATGGCTTGATGGAACAGGATGGCCGCTGCCAGGCAAGTAAAGAGGGTAAAGACCGGTGTGCCGAAGCAGGCCTCGGCATACGCGAGCCCGGGGCCCAGGGCGAGATAGAGCGCCGAGACGAGTGCCGCCCAGCGCGACGCGCCCAGCCATCGGCGACTAGCGGCGAAGATCACCACCAGCGTCAAGAGGTGGGCACCGATTCCCAGGGCGCGCGCGGCCGCTTCGGCTCCTACGCCAGCCTTGACCAGGCCGGCCACGGCCATCATGAACAAGAAGTCCGTTGCGCCGTCGCTGGGCGGCTCGCCGACGTTCCAGACGATCCCCTGCGCGTGGGCAACGTGGATGGCGTAGCGCAGCAGGATGGCGGCATCCTCCGCCGGGTGGGCAGTGAACTGGAACCGGACGGCGAGTTGGATCGTCGCGACGGCGATCATCAGCAGCAACAGGAAGGCATCGCCAGCGCTCCAGGCAGCGTGCGCATCCTGCATGTCGCGGGCGGCGCTTCTTTGACCACCCTCGGTCGGGCTCATCGGTCCACCTCTGCGCCGAGAAGAGAGGTCCACAGGCCCAGCCGTGTGGCCGCGTTCTTCTCCCACGTCAGGTCACGCACCGAGCTCCTGGCACGGCGGCCGATCGCCAGCGCCGCGCCGGGATCGGCGGCCATGCGCAGTGCCGGATCGACGAATCCCGAGACGTCGCCCGCGGGCGCCAGGAAGCCGTTCTCGCCCGGCACGATGAGCTCCAAGGCGTAGCCGGTCGCGGTCGTGATCGGCACGAGCCCGCCGGCCATTGCCTCCAGCAGCGCGAGACTGCAGCCTTCGGCAGGTGAAGGGAAGAGCAGCACACCGTGCTCGGCTAGCAGCGGCGCCAGGCCGGCGCGATCGTAGCTCGGGACGACGCGCAGCCGCGGCCGGTCCGCGGGATCGAAGTCATGGAGCACCGCCTCCGGCGCAACCTGCACGCCCGCACAGGTCAGGCGGAAGCGGGGATCGGCGCGAAACAGCCGAGCAGCGATGCGTGGCAGCAGGTCGGCCCCCTTGGCTGCCGACCAGGTGCCGAGGAAGAGCAGGCCGTGAGCGCGGCTGTCCGAGCCGTCCGGCTCCGGGATGTGCAGCACCTCCTCGGGGACGCCATTCGGGATGACCCGGATGCGGCCCGCCGGCAGCCCGAGCCGGCTGACCGCATACTGCTCGTCCTCGTGGTTGAGCAGGATCGACACGTCGGCGCAGCGGAGATCCCGCGCCACCTCCCACAACCTGAAGCGGAAGTGATACAGGAAGCTCGGCGCTGACACCTGCAGGCCGTCTCGATGCAGCCGCTCGAGCTCGAGCTCGGCGCGCCGGTGCTCGAGCCCATGCGTGCGCACCGACAGCAGCGGACGTCGAGCGCCGAGCAGGCGCAGCAGGCCGATCGCCACCCAGGCGTCTCCTGCCGTGGTCTCGATGACGTCGTAGTCCCGCCGGCGAAGCCGGGCAAGACGCGCCAGCGCGACTGCCCAGGGGAAGGCGAGCAGCCGCCAGGTGGCCTTGATCCACGGTGGCAGGACGTCTTCATAGAACAGCAGGTCGACCTGGTGGCCCAGCCGGGAGAGCGCCCGCGCAAGCGCGCCGTCGGCGAGCGTGGCCCCGCCGAGCGAGCTCCGCGAGTGGTGGGAGAGCATCAGGATGCGCAAGGGCGTGTCCGCGAGCGAGCGCCTCAGGAGCCGACGGCTTCCTCGTAATGCCGCCCGATCGCCGGCCACGAGAAGCGCGCGAAGTAAGCTGCAAGGTCCGGCTCCGGGCCGGCGGGGTCTGTCTCCACCAGGGGCGGAGGGAAGGGCCGCAGCATCGACCCCCAGTAAGGTGCCAGGTCCGGGACGCCGCCGGTGGGCGTGGCGAAGACCTCGAGCCCGGATTCGAGCATCTCGTTGAGGCACAGCCCCCACCCCTCGACGACGCTGGTGAACAGGCCGGCGTCGTGCTCGGCGAGGATCCCGGGCAGCTCGCCGCGCGCGAAGAACGGCAGGACGCGGACCCGCCCCTCGGCCAGCAGGCGGGGCGGAACGTCCTTCGCGGCCGCCGCACCGCAGCCGGCGAGCGTGAAGGTGTCGCCCGGCAGGGCGGCGGCGCGCCGCGCGATGAAGCGGACGAGCGGGCGGATGCCCTTCTGGGCGGACCACCTGCCGATCCAGAGGTAGCGCGTGCCGCTGCCCCGGGGGGGCCGCCGGCGGGTCCGGCGAAGTGCCGCCAGCGCCTCCTGTTCGGGAGGAGAGGGCGCTACGACGAACAGGCCGAGGCGCGGAGCGAGCCTCGGGAATCGCCGCCTCATCCACTCGTACTCGAGGGTCCCCTGGGCGAGGATGACCGTGGCGCCGTGCCATCCCCGCACCACGGCGCGGGCGGCCAGGACGCTCTGGATCGCCGTGACCGGAGTGTAAGGGGAGAGGCGCAGGAGCTGCGCCTGGAGGCTCTTCGCCAGGTACAGGAGCTCGGGCTGGACGCTGCGCGCGACCACTCTCGCCTGCCCCGACCAGCCCGGGCCGATCGAGATCGGCGGCGAGTCGATCACGTCGAACGGGCCGTGGTCGGCGACGAACCTGGCGATGGCGCGCGCCTGGTCGGACCAACGGGTCCAGCGGTGGACGGGCGGCGGCAAGGGCTCGGGCGACCAGACCGTCGCCGCGTGCCCGCGGGCGCGGAGAGCCTCCGCCAGGTTGACGGCGACCTGGGCCGCTCCCAGCTCCGGCGACAGCGGGGGATGGCTGACCAGGAGGATTCTCATCCCGCGCATTCCCTCAGCATCGGCCGGCCTCGCGGGTGAGCACCGTCTCCCCGAGCACCAGCCGGTCCATGCGCGTGCGCAGGAAGCAGTCGAGCGCCTCGTCGGGGGTGTTGACGATCGGCTCGTTCTCGTTGAACGAGGTGTTCAGCACCATCGGCACGCCGGTGCGCTCCTCGAAGGCGCGGATCAAGCGCCAGTAGCGCGGATTGGTGCGGCGGGAGACGGTCTGCAGGCGGCCGGTGCCGTCGACGTGGGTCACCGCCGGGATCTGCTGACGCCGCTCCGGCCGGATCGGGTAGACCTTGATCATGAACGGGTCGGGGTAGTCGATGGTGAACCAGTCGCCGGTCCGCTCCTCGAGCACGGAGGGGGCGAACGGGCGGAAGGACTCGCGGCGCTTGATCTTGGCGTTGAGCAGCTCCTTCATGTCGCCGCGCCGCGGATCGGCGAGGATCGAGCGGCCGCCGAGCGCCCGCGGGCCCCACTCGCCGCGCCCCTGGTACCAGCCGACCACCTCGCCGCGGGCGAGGGCGGCGGCGGTGTCCGCGGTCAGTTGCTCTTCGTCGGCCGCGGTCTCGATCCTGATCTCTCCCCAGGCGCCGTCGCGGCCGCCCGACCCGGCGATCGCCGCGGCGACGGCCCGCCGCACCTCGGCCTCGCCGTGGGCCGGCCCCCAGTAGCAGTGGTCCATGACGAAGCCGCGCGCCGCGCCGCGCTCGGCGTGATGCACCCAGAGCGCCGCGCCGAGGGCGGTGCCGGCATCGCCGGCGGCGGCCTGGATGTAGAGCTCCTCGACGCCGGTGCGCTCGAACAGCTTGCCGTTGGCGAGCGAGTTCATGGCGCAGCCGCCCGCGAGCGCGAGGCGGCGCTGGCCGGTGCGGCGCAGCAGCGCGCGCACCAGGGCGAAGAAACGCTCCTCGTAGACGCGCTGCAGCGAGGCGGCGACGTCCCGGTGGCGCTGGGTCAGCTCCTCGCCGGGGCGGCGGGCAGGCCCGAGCAGCCGCTCGAGCGCCGGGGTGAAGAGGGGGGCGAGGACCGGCGCGCCGTCGTCCCAGGTCATGTCCACCCCCTCCGAGAGGTGGCGGAAGTAGCGCAGGTCGAGCCGGAAGGTGCCGTCCGGCAGGGCGGGGACGACGTCCGCGAGCGCCGCGGCCCAGGCCGGGTCGCCGTAGGCCGCGAGGCCCATCACCTTGTACTCGTCGCCGAAGCCGGCGAAGCCCAGGTACTGCGTGACCGCGGTGTAGAGCTGGCCGAGCGAATGCGGGAAGTGGACCCGCTGCAGCACCTCGACGGCGGAGCCGCGCCCCATGGCCAGCATGGTGGAGACGAAGTCGCCGAAGCCGTCCACCGACAGGCAGGCCGCCTCCTCGAACGGCGAGCAGAAGAAGGCCGAGGCGATGTGCGCCAGGTGATGCTCGACCGGGTGGAGGCGCGGCGCTCCTCCCCGACTGCCGCGGCCGCCCCCGAGCGCCGCGGCGATGCGCGGTCCGAGCGCGCCGACCTGCGCCAGGTTGCGCGCCCGCGAGGCCGCCCGCCGCAGGCTGCGCGGGTGCGTGAGGGCGAGGAGCGCCTTGCGCAGCAGGTAGGCGCGCGGCTGGCGCGAGACCGCGAGCGCCGACACCTCGCGCAGATCGCCCCCCAGCTCCGCGAGGCAGAACGCCAGCGACCGTTCCGGGAAGCCGGCCCAATGCTTGACCCGGCGGAAGCGCTCCTCTTCCACGGCGGCGACCATGCAGCCGGCCGAGAGGGCCGCGGCCGAGGCGTCCGCATGAAAGGCCGAGAGGCCCAGGATCTTGCTCAAGCGGTCTCGCCTTGCTTGCCGGGAGCGCCGGGAGCGCCGCGAGGGTCGGGGGCGCCGTGCTCGCCGGGGGCGCCGGGGCCCGCGAGGGGCTCGCGCAGCAGCTCCTCGAGCCGCACGTCCACCACCAGCCGGAACCAGAACGCCTGCAGGAAGTGGAAGACGAAGCCGTTCTTGCCGTCCAGGAAGCCGAGCAGCACGAAGTAGCGCCAGCCGAAGTAGAGCGCCGGCCGCAGGTAGAGCGGCAGGCGATAGTAGCGGCTCTTCAGCCACAGCGTCCGCTCGTCGGGGGTGCCGAAGAGGCGCGGGGTGAGCTTCCAGGGGATGCCCTGGCGGCGGCGCGCCAGCTCCTCGCGGGCGAACGCCTCGGCGTAGCGCAGGTGCTTCTGCAGGTAGAACTGGATCGCGTCCTCTTTCCGGTTCCACTCCTCGAGCGGCGACGCCAGCCGCCCGACCGGGCCGCGGACGTAGACGCGGGTGTCCTGCTCGAGGGGGTCGAGCTGGCCGCGGCTGCGCCGGAACAGCTTAAGCAGGTGCTTGGCGCCGTAGCCGCCGTGGCGGATCCAGGTGCCGCGGAAGATCTGCCGGCGCCGGATGTAGAAGCCGTCCTCGGCGATCTCGGCGCGGGCCAGCAGCGCGGCGATCTCGGCGCGCAGCGCGGGCGGCACCGCCTGGTCGGCCTCGAGGATGAGCACCCAGTCGTTGCGGATCGGCAGGTGGTCGAGCCCCCACTGGAAGATCCAGGGGATGATCCGGGTGTGGTCGTAGGGCAGCTCGTGGACCTCGTCGGCGTAGCGGCGCGCGATCTCGCGGGTGCGGTCGGCGCTCTCGGAGTCGACGACGAGGACCTGGTCGGCGAAGCCGTGCACGCTCGCCAGGCAGCGCTCGACGTTCGCCTCCTCGTTGCGGGTGACGACGAGGACGGTCAGCGGGGTCATGGCCGTCGTCCGCCCGCCCCGGCGCGTGCCCGCTCGGCCGCCCTGGCGCGCGCCCGCTCGGCCCCTGCGAGCAGGTGCCGCCAGGCCGCGGCGTAGTCCCAGCCGGCGAGGATCTCCTCGTTGGCCCGAGCCACCTCGCTCCGCGGCCATTCCAGCGCCTCGTTGACGTGCTTCGCCAACCCGGCGACGTCGCCCGCGGGGTAGACGAAGCCGTTGCGCCCCGGCCGGATGAGGTCGAGGCCGGCGCCGACGCTCGTGGAGGTGATCGCCGGCAGGCCGCAGGCGAGAGCTTCGGCGACCGACACCCCCCAGTACTCCTGGCGCGCGGTGTGGACGAAGAGGTCGGCGGCGCCGTAGAGAGCCGGCAGCCTGGGATACTGGACGTAGCCGGGGAAGTGCGCCCGGCCCGGCGCCAGCGCTTCGGCCCGCGCGCGGAGGCCGGCGAGGGCCGGGCCGTCGCCGGCCACGACCAGCTCGACGCCGGCGCGGAGGCCGGGCAGCGCCTCGATCAGGTCCCAGGGGGCCTCGCGGTCGTTGAGCTTGGCGACGGCGAGCACGATCTTGGCGCCGGTCGCGCCGGCCGCGCCGGCCACGCCGAGACGCCGGCGCTCCGCGGCGCGCTCGTCCGGCGAGATGCGGCTGCCGGCGCGGAAGGAATCGCCGTCCACCGCGTACGGGAGCAGGCCACGCCGCGCCTCGTCGATGCCGCACCCCGCGAGGAACTCGATGGTCCGCGAGCCCACGCCCAGGAACACGTCGTAAAGGCGCCCCAGGACGCCGGCGAAGAGCAGCCGCTTGGCAGCGCGGCGCGGCCGCGAGGAGCTCGTGACCGAGTCCAGGCGCAGGGCGGTGGCGATGCCGGCCCGCCGCGCCAGCCACGCGGCCACGAGAGAGTCGCGGCCCTTGTACCCATTGGTGATCAGCAGGTCCCATCTCTCGCGGCGCAGCTCGCCGGCGAGCCACTGGCGGCGCCTCGCCGCCGGCAGCTTGGCATGGGAGTAGCCGTCGCCGAGCAGCTCGATGCCCCAGTCCACCCGGCGGCCGAGCTCCGCGTCGTAGGCCGGCGCCGCGGGGTCCGGGGCGGTGAAGAGGGCGCGCAGCGTGTGGTCGGGGTGCCGCGCCGCCACGTAACGGAAGAAGGGCGCCTCGAACTGGGTCGGGCGCTCGACCAGGAAGAGGATCTTCATGCGGGCGCCGGAGCCGCGGCATGGCGGCGCCGGTCCGGGCCATCGCCGTTGCCGACCTTGCGCGCCATGAGCGTGATGAAGCGCTCGCGCCTGGTGATCCGCAGGACGGCGAGCTGGAAGCCGGCCGCGCCGACCAACCGCGTCGCCGACCGGACGGAATGGTGCGCCAGGTGGATCGGCAGCTGGAGATAGGCGAGGAAGGGTGACGAGGGGAGCTCTTCGACCGGGAGCCAGGGATAGATCGTGGGGAAGGTCATCAGGAGCAGGCCCGCGGGTCGCAGCAGGCGGTGGATCTGCCGGAGGGCGGTGAGCGGATCGGGGAGATGCTCGAAGACGTGCTCGAGGCGCACGCAGTCGAAGCATGCAGGTTCGACGTTCGAGAGGTCGCCGGTGGGGATCACCTGGATGCCCTGGACCTCGAGATCCCGGCCGCGAGCGGCGTTGGCCGCGATGTCGTACCCGGCCAACCGGGAGTAGCCGAGCGACTTCATGACCAGGAGCCACGCCCCGGTGCCATGACCGTAGTCCAGGATGCGTGAGCCTGGCGGCATCGCCAGCGGTATGCCGAGCGTCAAGGTGATGGTCTTGCGCGCCAGCGCTTCGGCCAGGATCGCGACGAGGGCGCGTGCCCGGTTCGCCACGGTCGGAGCCAGGAGAGGAAGGTAGCGGAGCCTGGCCAGCTTGTATTTGAAGGAGCCCGCCTCGAGGGACGGATGGTTCGCCGGGGCCTCATGGTACGCGTACTCGCTCGTGTACAGGCACGCCATCACCTCTGCCGGCGGTACGGGATGCACGAAGCCCATCCCGCATCTCGTGCACACCCTGAGCTCGTAGCTGAAGCTCGCGGCCTGGTCCTCGCGGCGGTAGCCGGCCTCGCGCCGCAGGACGACCCCGGTGTTGTCGAGCGAGCACTCCGGATCGGTGCAGGAGCCATGGGCGGGAGGCCCGGTCATCTCTCGCGAATCTCCGCCGGCGCCGACGGCAAGCAGGTCTTCATGAGGACGCGGGGACGGCGGCAGGGTGGCGGTGGACGGCCAGGATCGCATCATAGACCAGCTCCATCCGCCCGGCGATCCCCTGCCACGAGAACTGCTGCGCCGCCGCCGCGGCTCCGCGGCGCCCCATGGCCGCGCGGGCCGCCGGGTCGGCGAGGAGCCGGCGCAGAGCCGCGCCCAGCTCGGCGGGCTCGCCGCTCGTCACCACGCCGGCGCCGGCCTCGGCAACGGTCGCGGCCAGACCCACCTCCGGGGTCACCACCACCGGCAGGCCGGCCGCCATGGCCTCGAGCACGACGTTGCCGAAGTTCTCGGAATAGGACGGCAGGGCGAGGGCGGCGGCGCCGTGAAGCAGGGCCGCCTTGTCTGCTCCATGGACCGGGCCGAGCCGCAGCACGCGGGCCGCCACGCCCGCCTGGGCGGCGAGCCGATCCACCGTCGCCAGGTAGCCTTCCTCGTCGTTGCCGGCGATGGCCAGGGTGACCTCCGGCGCCTGCGCCAGTGCCTGGACCAGGCGGTCGAGCCCCTTCTTCCAGCTCACTCTGCCGAGGAACAGCAGCAGCCCGGGCCGCGCCAGCGCGGCACGCACCGCCGGCGAGAGCGGCGCGTCCGGCCGCGGCGGTTCGAGCTCCACCCCGTTCGGCACCACGTGGACCGGCGGCAGCGCCAGCCCGAGGCCGGCCAGCTCCGCCGCTTCCAGCTCGCTGGTCGCGTGGAGGCCCGCGGCGTGCAGCAGGGTGCGGCGCTCGACCAGGCGGATCCAGAGGCGCTTGCGCAGCCGGCCACGCCGCCGCAGCAGATCGCTCACCAGCATGCCGCGCGGCGCGAGCAGGTAGGGGACGCCGGCGCGCTGCGCGGCGCGGGCCGCCGCGGCGGTCGGCCAGAGGAAGACCGAGTGCAGGTGGACGAGGTCGAAGGCCGCAACCCCCTGGAGCCTCCCGCCGGGCGCCAGGGCGGCCGCCATGGCGGGCGACCGGTAGAGGCGCCGCGGCGCGGTCACCGGAAAGTACCAGACCGTGACGCCGTCGACGGCGACCGGTGCGGCGCGCGGCACGTCGAGGGTGCCGGCGCCATGGACGTCGGTCGTGAAGACCGTCACCTGGTTCCCGCGCGCCGCCTGCGCCTTGCATAGCCCGTGGACGGCGGCGACCGGGCCCCCGTGACGCCAGGCCGGCACGTAGGTGGGGACGACGTGAAGGAGCCTCATGCCGCCGCCCGCGCCGGGACGATGGCGCGCAGCAGCTCGGCGAGCCGGCGGTGGTAGGCCTGCCAGGTCGCTGCCTCCGCCGAGGCACGGCAGCGCTCGCGCAAGGCGCGCACCGCGTCGCGGTGGCGGACGCACCAGGCCATCCGTTCCGCCAGCGCGCCGGCGTCGCCGGCTGGCACGATCCAGCCGTTGCGGCCGGGCTCCACCAGCTCCTTGGCGCCCACCATGTCGGACACCAGCACCGGCAGCCCGCAGGCGAGCGCCTCGGGAACGACCATGCCGAAGGAGTCGTTGCGCGACGGCAGCACCAGGCAGTCGGCGGCTCGCAGCTCGTCCGCCAGCTCGGGCTGGCTGACCGGCCCCGAGACCGCGATGCTCCGGCCGCCGGGGCCGCCAGGGCCGCCGGGGCCGCCGTGCCGGAGGCCGGCGAGGCCGGCGAGGCCGGCGAGGGTGCCGTCGCCGCCGCGCGGGCCGACCACGCGCAGCCGCGCCGCGGGCAGCTCGCCGGCGATGCGGTCGAAGGCCTCGAGCAGCAGGTCGAAGCCTTTGCGGCGGATCGTCGCGCCGCAGAAGAGGAAGAGGAAAGTGCCGTCGTCGCGCCCCCTGCCGAGAGGGAAAGCGCCGCGGGGGGTGAAGAGGTCGAGATCGGCTCCCAGCATCACGGCGTGGACCTTGCCGGCAGGCACGCCGGCCTCGAGGTAGGTGTCGCGGGCGAGACCCGAGACGGTCAGGACCTGGTCGGCGAGGGCAATTTCCTGGTCCTTGATGCGGGTGATGCGCCGATGGAGAGCCGGCGGGTCGGTCGTGCCGTGCAGGCGGTCCTGGGCGCGGTGATGCAGGGAGGGGGCGTCGAGAATGGTGGCGATGCCCAGCCGGCGGGCGGCGCGGAAGGTGGCGAGGGCCGAGATCTCGCAGGCGATGACCGCGCCGGCGGCGGCGCGCCGCAGCCCGGCAGCCGCCCAGCGGTCGAACAGCCGGCAGGCGAGCAGGTCGAGCCGCGCCGCGCCGCCGTGCGGCAGCAGCGCGTCACCGAGGCGGCGCAGGGAAGGCGCGAGCGGGAACCATCGCGCGAGCTCCGGCGCGATCGCCACCGGGGCATAGAGGACGAAGCGGCGCCGCAGCGCGGGCGGCACGCGGCGCGCCTGCTCCGCGGTGGCGGGCACGCCCGACCAGTAGCCCGCGAGCATGCCCGCGTGCTGCAGGGCAAGGGCGGCCTGGTGGGAGTGCTGCCGGCCGGGATGGGTCACCAGGATCTTCACGACGCGCGCCCCGGCCGGCTCGCCGCGGCCGGCAGGGGCGGGATCCGCGGCAGCGCCGGGGCCGCCGGCGGCATGGCGGCGGCGCCAGCCCGGGCAGCCCGCTGGTTCGCCAACCGGTCGAGCCGCATCACCGTCAGCAGCAAGCCGCCGAAGAACCAGTAGAAGAGGTCGGAGGTGATGTCGAAGACGATGCTGCCGGGCAGCTCGGCGAGGAAGAACATCAGGCACGCAGTGGCGATCGCCCGGTGAAACGTCGTGGTCAGCGCCAAGACCTGGCGCAGCGCAAAGAAAATCAGGTAGACGCGCACGAAGTAGACGAGCAGGAAACCGACCGGGCCGAGCTCGAACATCACCCGGCCGCTCTCGGCTTCGAACACCTGTCCCTGGAGCCAGCTGTACGGCGCGATGCCCCCTGTCACCGCGGCCGCGGTCTGGTGGGTGGCGCCGATGCCATAGCCGAGGGGACCCGCCGCGGGGAGCGTCTCCCATGGGGAAATGAACGGCAGGGTGAGTCGCTCGCCGATGTCCTCGGAGCCGGCGGCCCGGCCGACGAAGGCGCCCACGGCCTCCGAGCCGACCGACGCCAGCAGCAGGCCCAGCAGGCCGACCCCGACGAGGAGGCGAGCGAAGGTCGCGCCGCCCTCCGCGCCGCGCATCACCGCCAGCCACCAGTAGAGCGGGAAGAGGAGGGCGAGGATGAGGACGGGACCTCGCGAGCCGGTCATCAGCATGCCGACGGCGGCCATGCCGAGCGCGACATAGGCCGCCAGGCTCGGTCGCAGCCGCCAGCGCGTCGCCGCGAGGTAGGCCAGGATGAGGATGGTCATCGCGACGAGATAAGAGCCGTAGCCGGTAATGTACGAGAAGGTGGCGGTGACGCGGACGAAGTTGGAGGAACCGAACGTCGAGACGTATCCGGTGGCTTCATCCGGGCGGGCATAGACGTTGAGGAAGCTCCCCGAAGGGCTGAGGAACTGCGCGACCCCGAGGAGGCCGACGGGAATCGACAGCATGATGTACCGGCGGAGGAAGGTCACGAGCTCGCGGTCGGTCGGCAGCGCCGCCGGCACCACGAAAATCAACGGCACGTAGAGCAGGTACGCCTTGAATCCCAGCAGCCCGACCAGCAGGTTGGGCAGCTTCGGATTGAAGATCTGCAAGAAGCCGACGACCGCTCCGAGCGCCAACGCGCTATGGAAGGCCGGCAACGGCGGCGGCTTGATGCGGTTCAGGGCGCGGTCGCGCCGGCAGCCGGTGTAGGCGCCCAGGAGCAACACGTCCTTCGCCAGGTAGACCAGGTCCTGGGCGCCGGGGAACAGCCACTTGCGGATCGCCCCCTCGAGCACCAGCAGGACCATCACCAGCTGCACCGCGGTCCGCCAGCGGACGATGGCCCAGAGGAAGGCGCCGGCGCCGGCGAAGATCAGGAAGGGACGAAGGTCCATGTCAGCCTGCCGCCTGCTGCACGCGCCGGCGCGCCGCCAGGCCGTCCTCCAGCACCTCGAGGATCACGCGCGCGATCCTCTCGCTGCCATGCCTGGCGAGGTGCTCCGCCGCGCCGGCGCGCAGCGACGCCAGCTGCTCGGGACGGCGCAGCAGATCCTCGAGCACCGCCGCGAGGTCCTCCGCGCTGCCGTTGCGGAAGACGCGGCCGCAGGGGCCGATGGCTTCGGGCAGGCCGCCTCCGGCCGAGCCCACGACCACGCAGCCGCAAGCGATGCCCTCGAGGGCGGCGACCCCGAATGGCTCATCGTAGCGCGACGGCATCACCATGATGCGGTGCCGGTTCAGCAGCGCGACCAGCTCGCCGTCGGTGCGCGTGCCGAGGAACTCGATCTGGGGCGCGACCCCGAGGCGAGCCGCCTGGCGCTCGAGGGCAGGCCGCTCGACGCCGTCGCCGACGACTGTGAGGGAAGGCCGGAGGCCGCGCGCCGCGAGCTGCGCCAGCGCCGCGATCAGCAGGTCGATGCCCTTGTCCGAGACCATCCGGCCGAGGAAGACGAGGCAGCGGTCCCGCTCCACGCCGGGCAGCAGCCGGAAGAGATCGTCCCGGTAGGCGTTCGGAATGACGAAGGACGGGGTGCGGAGGTTCGCCGCCATCGCCGTGCTCACCGAGATCGAGACGGCGGCGAAGCGCAGCAGGCGGCGCTTGAGCCGGTCCTGCCAGGCGACGCGCCCGTCGCTGCGGCAGTACCAGCTGTGGTGGGACACCGCCCACGGCCGGCCCACCAGCAGCAGCGGCCAGAGGCCGCGCAGGCTGACGTTGGCCTGGAAGAAGACGTCGCAGGCGCGGACCGCGCGCAGCAGCGCCGCCGGGCTCGGCCGCCGCAGCACCCTGAACGGGAAGCCGTTCGCGGCGGTGCCGCTGCCGCCGTCGCCGGTGCCTGTGCGGGCGGGCGGCGCGGCCGTCCGGGTCACCACCGTCACCTCCTGGCCGAGGCGGGTCAGGCGGTCGGCGAGCAGGGCCTGGCCGATCTCGAGACCGCCGATGTGCGGCAGGAATGCGGGAGAATAGATCAGGATCTTCATGTGCCACCGGCGACCCGGGCAACACTGGTGAGCAACGCGCTGAAGCGCGCGGCCTGAGACGCGAGGCCGTGGCCGCCGTACCAGGCCCGCGCTCGAGCGGCCAGGGCGGCGGCGTCGGCCGGCGGGGGCTCCACGCCGGCATCCCAGAATGGCGGCCGCTCGCCGGAGTCGCGGTCCTGGCCGTGGTCGCCGCGGTCGCCGCGCGGTTGCCTTCCCCAGGCGCAGACAGGGACGAGGCCGTGGGCGCAATAGGCGGCGAAGACGGTCGACTTCGCCAGGAAGGCGGCAGGGTAACCGAGGAAGCCCGCGTACGAGCGCAGCAGGACCGCGCTCGCCGCCGCTGCCGGCAGCGCCCCCAGGGGCCTCACCGGCAGGCCGTCGAGGCGTGCCGGCAGCTCGGCCAGGGGCGGTCCGAGGTCGAGGATCTCTTCGACCTCGAGCGCCCGGCAGGCGGCGGCCAGCGCCGCGCGCTGCCCGCCGAACGCGCGCTGCCGGTTGCCGGCGCCGCCGAAGACGAGCATGGCGCGCGGCCGGCGCTCGCCGGGCGGCGGCACCGCCGCCGGCTCGCCGATCGTCGAGAAGACCGGCGTCACCCACACCTGGCACGCCGGCCGCCAGCGCGCCAGCATCCGGCCGTAGAGGCCGAGGCTGGTGGCCGCGCCGTCGCTGGCGCCGAGCAGGCGCGCGGCGAGGCGCCGTTGCAGCGGCGAGACCCAGAAGGAGCTGCGCCAGGGCGGGCCGCTGGCGTAGACCTCGTGGAAGTAGGTCACCAGCCGCCGCCCGGGCGCGCCGGCGCGCCATCGGCACACGCCGCGCACCAGCCAGGCAGGGTAGCCGCGGCGCTGATAGCCGTAGTTGGCGTAGTGCACGAGGACGACCGTCGCGCCGCTCGCCGCGAGCTGGCGGGCCAGCGCGGCGGCGCTGCGCTCGGCGAGGCGCTCGCCGGCGAAGTCCGCGGCGGCGGCGCGATGGTCCGCGGCCGGCAGCCAGCCGGGATCGCCGACGAGAAAGCGCGACTCGATGCCGCACCGGGCCAGCGCCGCCCCGAGGGCCGCGGCGTAGCCGCCCACGCCTTCGAGCGCCGGCGGCAGCCAGGGGACCAGCTGCACCAGGGTCATGGCGGCGTCGCCGCCGCCGACGACGGGTGGCAATGCGGCGGCTCGAGCGCCTCGCCGGCCTCGGCGGCCTCGCCGGCCGTGTAGGCCGCGAGGCAGCGGGCGGCGACCTGGTCCCAGGTGAAGCGGGTCTCGACCCGCCGCCGCGCTGCCGCGGAGAGCCGCCGCCAGAGATCGGGCTCCGCGGCGAGCCTGGCGAGAGCGGCGGCGATCGCTCCCGGGTCGTTCGGCGGCACCAGCAGGCCGTTCCCCTCGTGGTCGACGATCTCCGGCAGGGACGCCGCTCGTGAGGCGATCACCGGACAGCCGCAGGCCATCGCCTCCACGGGCGCCAGGCCGAACAGCTCGTGCTGGTGAGCGTTGCCCGCAGGATCGACCGGGGTCGGATGCACCAGCGCCATGGCCCGCTGCAGGATGGCGATCACCTCGGCGTCGGCGAGGCCGAGGTGGAAGCGCACGTCCTTGCCCACCGCGAGCCCGCGCAGCCGCTCGAGGTAGGCCTCGTCCAGGGCCGAGCCGACGACGTGCAGCGTCATGCCCGGCGGCAGCCCGGCGATGAGGAAGTGGATTCCCTTGTGCGGCAGGATGCGGCCGAGGAAGACGGCCGAGCCGTCGTGCTCCGGCGCCGGCCGCATGGGGTAGCGCGCCAGGTCGACGCCGCAATAGATCACCCGGAAAGGCCGCGGGCGTCCCGGCAGGGTGCGGGCGGCGTACTCCGAGATCGGCAGGTGGCCGGTGAGCCAGCGCGACTGGTCGATGTGGAAGCCGGGAGTCCAGGCGCCGCCGCCCAGGTCCGAGACGAAGACGCGGCTCCCCTGCGCGCGGCCGGCGCGGGCGGCGAGGAACGTCGGCAGGACGAAGTACTGGTGGCAGTGCACGACGTCGGCGCCGCGCAGCTCGCGCCGCAGGCGCGGCGAGTACGGCACCAGCGGATCGCGCGACCAGCTCCGCAGGATGACCCGCTCGTAGGTGGCGCTCGGCCGCTCGCGCGAGGCGCGGCGGCCGAAGCTCACCAGCTTGACCTCGGCCTGCCGGGACATGGCGAGGGCCAGCTCCTCGGCGAACCTCTCGCCGCCTCCCAGCACCGACTCCGGCGCGAAGTAGGTGGGCGTCACGTGGCAGACCCGCAGCATCGAACCCATGCCTCAGCGCAGGATGCGCGCCTTCATCAGCGCCCGGCGGGCGAGCGCCGCGCCGCCTCGCCAGGCGCGGTCCGCCCCCAACCGCCATGCCGGATAGGGGTGAACGGTGTGCACGTAGCGTGAGAGCTCGGCGTGAATGCTGTCCGGCCCATGGATGGAGATCTCGACGAACCGGAAGGAGTCGCTCCAGAAAAGCCATTGGACCTGGCGCTCCTCGGGAAGACCGCGGAAGAAACGGCGGGGAAACGACAAGCGCCAGTCGCTATGGATCTTGTGGTACTTCATCAGGAAGCGCACCTCCCCGGGGGAGGTCTCGATCAGCCAGCGATGGTGCGACCAGCCGGCCTGGCCCGGCTCGATGCCGCGTGACGACTCGGCAACGCGGGAGGGCACCTCGAGGTAGCCGGCCTTGGCGATCCGGATCATCTCCGAGCACACCCACAGCGGGTCGCGGACGTCCTCGAGCGTGTGCGAGCAGATCACGAAGTCGATCGACTTGGCGTCGAACGGGAACGGTTCGCGCGCGCAGATGTCGCGCTGGATCCAGCGCGCTTCGGTGAAGTGCTCCCGCACGCCTCCCTGGGGCGGCAGCCCGTACCAGCCACGCGTGGCATATGGCTCCTGATCCATCACGTAGTTGGCGCGGTTGAAGGGACGCGCCCAGCCACCGATGTCGAGCACGGCGTCTTCGGCGCGGAGCATCCCGAGGATCAGGTCGGCATTCGGTTGATACATCGACGGAGTCCTATCCCCGGATCCTCAAGCCGCCGCCTTCTGGGCGCGCAGCTTGAAGAGCAGGAACCAAGCGGGAAAGATCCAGGCGAACCGCTTCTCGTAGAGCTCCGGCCGGCGGTTGGCCAGGCGCGACACCAGGCGGCCGGCGGGACCCTGGTCGAAGACCAGGATGCGCTCGACGATCTCGAAGCGGGCCGGACTGTAGAAGTTCCACTGGTGATCCGCCGTGAAGTAGTCGAGAGAGAAGTAGCCGAGATGATGGCGATGGGTCGGGTCGCGGAAAGAGTTGGCGCAGGAGTAGTGCGGTGTCGTGATCTCGATCGTGCCGCCCGGCGCGAGCAGCTCGTACACCTCCTCGAGGAATCCTTTCACGCTCTCCAGGTGCTCGATCACGTCGAGCGCCCAGATGCGCTCGAAGTGGCCGCGGGGCAACGGGTAAGGGCGCCGGTCGAGGTCCCACACCAGGTCCGGCGCGACCTCCGAGATCACGTCGACGTTGAGGCACCCGGGGCGGTGGCGGCGGCCGCAGCCGAGGTTGAGATCCTTCGGCAGTTCCCTTGGCGCAGGGCCTGCCTCGAGGATGCGATGCTCATCCGGTTGGGCCATCGGCAGTCCGTTCCTCACTCCCAGTGGACCAGCGCGGGCCGCGTGAAGCCCACGACCGAGATGATCAACTGCGCGGTCAAGCCGATGACCGCGCTCAAGACGTTGAAGGTCAGGACCCCGCGAGTGGTGCCGAGCGGCAGCGTCTTCACCAGGATGGCCTGCGCCGTCGCCAGTGCCGCCACGGCAGCTCCTTGCCAGCGCGTCCACGATCGCGCCAGGTTGACGCTCACCAGGTAACCGCCGACCAGGGTGAGGCCCGCACCGCAGACGACCAGCAGCAGCTCGCTGTCCAGACCCTTGTAGTGCTCGCCGAGCAGCGCCAGGAGAACGTGCGGAAAGGCCAACACGGCAAGATAGAGCGAGCAGGCGACGGCGACGAGGAGGGCGCCGAACTGGATACAGCGGCGGCGGTAGCGGCGCTCATCGGCGATCCGCGACAGCCGCGGCAAGAGCACGATCGCCGAGAGATTCGAGAACAGGCCGATCACCATTCCCAGGCGGGACAGCGCTCCGACCTCGGCAATGTTGCGCGCCGCGCCGAAGGTGGCCGAGAGCCAGACCACGAGCGGCCCCTGGACGGAGAAATAGAGGGCGCTCGGCAGGGTGGGCAAGAGGTAGCGCAGCACCCGGCGCCGGTAGGGAGCGAGGTTGGCGTGGGTCGGCGCCCGCGCCGCGGCCGGGCGGGCCAGCAACGAGACCGCGGCGATCGCCGCGGCGTTGCCGGCCACGGCCAGCCAGGCGTAGAGCCGAGACGCCGCGATCAGCACGGCGGCAGAGAGCAGGCGCACGCCGCCGCCGGCGATCTCCGCGCGATAGGACTCGCCGTAACGATCGGCGAGGCGCAGCGCGAGCACCGACAGCGAGGCGCCGATCTGGAACCAGACGCACAGCAGGACGCCCGCGGTGGCGAGAGCGATCTCCACGCCGCCGAACCCCTTCGCCGCGGCGGCGTGCGGCAGCAACACGGCGACCGCGACGGCGCCGGCGAGGAACGCCAGCCGGCGCAGCGACCGCACGGCGGCGAAGTAGAGCGGGAACTCCCGTTCGTCGCCAGCCGTACGGTGGAAGAAGTAGAGCAGCGAGGTGGTGCTGCCAAGGTCCGAGACGAAGGTGAAGAAGGTGACCACCGAGAGCGCGAGGGTATAGAGCGCGAACTGGCCGACCGGCATGGTGCGCACCAGCAGCAGGCCGGCCGTCAGCCCGAGCAGCTGGGTGAGCACCTGCGCGATGAAGTAGGCGGAGAGCACCCTGGCCCAATGCTTCAACCGGCGCCGCAGCGAGCCGACGAGGCCGCTTGCGGAGGCCGGCACGGCGGTCGCGGCAGGTCCGAGCGGCGCTGCCGGCTCGGTAAGCGCCGCCGCCGGCGGAGCCCCGGCGAGCTCGGGCAGGAAGGAGGCTTCGGGCAGCGGTTCCATGGGGGGTCTCAGGCAGCGGTGGCGCCGGGCGCGGCGAATTCTTCCGGTGCGCCGGGCAGCTGGATGCCGAAGGCCGCCAGCACCAGCGGCGCCAGGGCGCGGGAACGTCCGCCCAGGCGGTGGCCGGCGGGACCGAGCTCGCCGGGGCGCAGCCATTCGAGCACCGGGAGATAGAAGCCGGTCTTCGGACGGCGCCAGAGGGCCGCGGGCAGCTCGGGTGCGAGCCGCCGCACCAGGGCGGCCTTGCCGAGCCGGCGGGCGGGCTGGAAGCCGCCGGCCGCCAGCTGCCGATGCAGCAGTGCGTCGACCAGCGGCACGCGCAGCTCGACCGAGCAAGCCATCGAGGCCCAGTCCGAGTCGCGCAGCAGCTGGTTGCGCATGTACTGGCTCGATTCCATGAGCTGCACGGCGAGCCAGGCGCCGGCAGCGGGCCGGCGGCCGTGGGCGGCGGCCGCCGTGCCGTCGACGCCGTCGACGTCGTGCATGCCGTACAGCAGCTTGCCGGCGTCGGCAATCGGATCGTAGGCGGCGACACCGGCCGCCGCTGCCTCGGCGCCCATCAGGGCCGGCAGCTCCTCGGGCAGGAACAGCGCGCGGCGGAGGAAGTAGCTGCCCGGCAGGGTCGCGCCGTGGCGGAGCAGGCCGGCGAGCTTCGGGCGCCCGGGTGCGAGGCGCGCCGCGAGCGCCGGCCAGGCGGCGGTGAGGCCGGGGACGCGCCGCGCCCAGCGCGCCGCCAGCGCGCCGCGGGGCACGTCGGCGAACGACGGGTAGCTGCCGAAGAGCTCGTCGCCGCCGAGCCCCGAGAGCACGACCTTGAGGCCGGCCTCGTGCGCCGCGCGGCTGACGGCGAAGGTGTTGAAGCCGTCGATCGAGGGCTGGTCCATGGCGGCGAGCGCGGCGGGCCAGAGGCGGACGAAGTCCTCACGGGTCAAGCGGCGCTCGACGTGCCGGGTGCCCAGCCGGCGGGCCACCTCGGCGGCCAGCGGCATCTCGTCGCGCGGGGTGCCGGCGAGGACGTCGAAGCCGAGCGTGAAGGTCGCCGGGGGCTCCGGCAGGTGGCGGCGGGCGAGGGCGGCGATCAGGCCGGAGTCGAGCCCGGCCGAAAGGAAGATGGCGACCGGCACGTCGGAGACGAGATGCGCCTCGACCGACGCCTCGATCGCCGCCTCCGGGTTCGCGGCATCCGCGCTCGCGCCTGCCGGACCGAGATCCGCGGCGCCCGCGATCGGCGCGCTGCCTGCCTTGCCGGCGAGCAGGGCGAATGGGCGGGGTTCGCCGGCGCGTCCCTCTTCGACGATCAGGAGGTGGCCCGCGGGCAGGGCGCGGACGGCGCGGCGGATGGTCCAGGGCTCCGGCACCGAGCCCCAGAGCAGGAAGCCGGCGAGGCCGGCCGGATCGACCTCGCGCGAGATCGCGCCCCCGGCCTCGAGCGCCTTGACCTGCGAGGCGAAGCGCAGCTGGCCCGTCCCGGGGGAACCAGCCAGGCCGGCCGGCCCCGGCGGCCCCGCCGACCCCGGCGACCCCGGCGACCCCGGTGAGTAATAGAGCGGCTTGATCCCCATCGCGTCGCGCGCCAGCAGGAGCCGGCGCGGGCGGCCGGGTCGTTCGTCCCAGATCGCCAGGGCGAACATGCCGCGCAGGCGCGGCAGCATGGCCTCGCCATGGCGGAGGTAGAGGGCGAGGACGACCTCGGTGTCGCCGCAACCGCGGAAGCTGCAGCCGGTGGCCTCGAGCGCGGCCCGGAGCTGGCGGAAGTTGTAGATCTCGCCGTTGATCACCAGCTGGACGCGGCCGCCGTCGCCGGCCATCGGCTGGGCGCCGGTCGGGGAGAGGTCGAGGATGGCAAGGCGGCGGGCGGCGAGGCCCACCCGGCCGTCCGCGGACACCCAGGCCCCCGCCGCGTCCGGGCCGCGCGCGCTCATCGCCTCGCGCGTCCGCAGCAGCTCCTCGCGGTCGATCGGGGGCGCCGCCGCGCCGAAGCTGAAGATGCCGTTGATGCCGCACATGGATGGGTTCGCGCTCCGTCAGCCGCTCAGCCGGTCGCTTGTTCCGGCGTCCACCGCAGGTCCGGTCCGGTGGGCTGCCGCCTGGTCACCGGCCTCACAGGTCAGCCGGTCCAGCAAGGGCCACAGCCGCTCGCGGAACCGCCGCGGGGTGAAGAGCCGTTCGAGGCGTCGGCGACCGGCCTCGCCCATCGTGCGGGCGAGATCGGGAGCGGCGAGCAGGCGGCCCAGGGCGCCGGCGATCGCGTCCGGGTCGAGGGGGTCCGCCAGCAGGCCGGTCTCGCCGTCGGCGACGATCTCCTCTGCCGCGCTGGCGCGCGCCGCGACGCAGGGCCGGCCGGCCCGCATCGCCTCGAGGTAGACCAGCCCGAAGCCCTCGCCGCGGCTGGGCATGACGAAGACCGCGGCGCGGGCATAGAGCTCGGCCAGCGTCGCCTCGCTGACGAAGCCGGTGAAGAGCACTCGGTCGGAGAGGCCCAGCGAGGCAGCCAGGGCCTCCAGCCTTAGGCGGTCGTCGCCGTCGCCGGCGATGACCAGGCGCGGCCGGACGTTGCCGGCCGCTGGCAGGCGCAGCTGGACGTTGCCGGCCGCTGGCAGGCGCGGCCGGACGTTGCCGGCCGCTGGCAGGCGCGGTGAGAGGTTGGCGCCGGACGCCGCACCTGGCAGGCGCGTCATCGCGTGCAGCAGCTGCTCATGGCCCTTGTAGCGCTCGCTCGCGGCCATCCTGCCGACGATGAGCAGGTAGTCCCGCCCGGCGCGGTCCAGGAGAGCGCCATCAATCTCTCCGGCGGGCGGCCGCTCCTCGAGGCACAGCGGCAGCACCTCGACCGGCCCGAAGTCGCGATTCGCCGCCCGCGCTCCCGCGACGGTGTAGCTGGACGTGGCGAGCCGGACGGTCGCTTGACGCAGGGCGCGGGAGCGGCTCCCCGACAGCCGGCGCCAGACCTCGATGCCATAGAGCGCCACCAGGTACGGGGCGCGCAGCGGCGCCGGCAGCCAGGCCTGGGCGCGCGCCGGCCCCAGCAGGTCGTAGACGAAGGCGATGCCCCTGCCGGCGGCCAGCTGCCGCCGCCAGACCGCGAGCGCCATGGCGCCCTGGCGGCCGGCGAAGGCGCGCGCGCCGCCGCCCTGGGCGAAGCCGTCCAGCCCTCCCAGGGATAGCAAGCTCCAGCCGATGCCGCGCTCGCGGGCGTAGGCCGCGCTGGCGGTGGCCAGCAGCCGGCCCGCCAGGGCGCGCCCACCGCCGTCGAGCTCGAGGCCGGCGGAGACGAAGACCAGGTCGCGCCGCGGCGGGCTGGGGGCCTTCATCGGGCGCGGTTCGTCGGGTGACGTGTCATTGCATTGGGATTCCGGGCGCCGAGAGGTGGGTCATCGGAGTGCGGGTCATCGCGCTCGATTCATCGGGGTCTCCCGAACAGGCTCCGCCCCCTTCGGTGTACATCCACCGACACCAAGGGACCCTGGCGCACCCCATTCCCGCGACCGCTCGCAGCCGGTCAAGCCCGCAAGCGCGCCGCGAACCGTCGCTCGGTCCCGGCCGGGACCCCCGCGGGGCCGCCGGGGCCGGCCGCGCGGGTGTGACCGGCAGAACGAATAGGCCTGGCGGGAGCGAGCGCCTCGCGCTCGAACTCAGCTGCCACCGACTGGCGCAGGAAGCTGACCGAAACCACCAGCCTCGTCCTTCCCTTCTCGCGCAGCACCGTACCGTGGAGACCCTGGAAGGGGCCGTCGATCACCTCCACCGCATCGCCGGGTGCCAGGTACGGGAAGTCCTCGAAAGCCGCGCCGCTCTGCTGCAGCCGCCACAGCACGCGCAGCTCCGCGTCGAGCCGCGGCTGGTCCGGAACCTCGAGCACCGAGACCAGGCGGTCGTCCCAGCGCGCCGTCGCTCCGCTCTCGGCGGCCAATCCGCGGGGGCCGCGGCTGCCGCGGAAGAACAGGTAGCCCGGGAACAGCGGCAGGAACGACACGAACCGCCGCCCTGCCCGACGCACCTGCTTCTCGGCCAGCGGCAGGTAGAACGGCACGTTCAGCCGCAACAGCAGGCGGGCGAGCTCCTTCTCCTGCCGGCTGCGCACATTGGCAACGCGCCAGGGAAGGTCCGGCAAATCGAACAGATCTGGCGGCGACAGGGCTACTTCGGACTTCAGGATGGGCACGTCCGTGCGGCGACCTCGACCTCCGGCAGTGGTGGCGCCCCGATTGTCCCAGAAGAGGGCAGCGGGCGCAACTCGGCGGCACTATCGGTACTGTCCCCAGGCGGTTATGCCGTCACTACTGGTCGTCATCCGGTGAGGCATTCGGGTCGGCGGCGGGGTTGTTGGGATCGGAGCAGATCGGCGCCGTGCCGCCGCACTTTGGGTTCGGAGTCAGGAACATCCGCGGCGTCTCGTGGGTGAAGTCGAAGGCGTTCATCATGTTGGCGGCCATCTTGTCCCGGTTGGTGAGCGCCGGCAGGTGAAAGGTGGTCTCGGCGAAGGCCAGCAGGCTCGATAGCTCGTACTGGGTGGAGTCGACGAAGCCCGACTTGGCCCAAGGGGAGATGACGATCAGCGGCACCCGGAACCCGGGTCCGAAGGCGTCCACGTTCTGGCTGACCGCGATCGGGGGCGCCACGTGGTCGTAGAAGCCGCCCCAGTCGTCCCAGGTGAGAAACAGTGCCGAGGTGCACCAGTACTTGCTGCTCATCAACGCGTTGACGACCTGCACCGCGTAGTTCTCCCCCGTGCACACGCTGGCATAGGCGTGATCGCTGCAATCGTGCGGCAGCACGATCCAGGAGACCTGCTTGAGACCGGCCGAGGTCTGGCCCTGCTGGCACTTCGTCTCCTCAAGGTCACAGTAGAACTGCGTGTAGTCGGGCACCTTGGCCGGCCAATCGGAGGAGTTGAAGATCGGCGAAATGGCGTCGAGCGCCGACCAGATGAAACCGCTGCTGCCGACGTTCGGCGCGTAGTAGCGCCAGTCGAGCTGGGAAGGATTGCCCACCTCGTCGATCTCCTGCGGCAGGCTGTTGATCTTCCAGCAGGAGGACCGCGGTTCCAGTTTCCTGCTCTTCAGGCACGCCGGGAGGTTCGGTGTCGGGACCTGGATCGCAGGGGCTGTCTGGTTCTTCAGGCTGCAGCCCCATTTTTTAAAGGAGAGGGGAAGCTTGACGGCCCCGTAGGGATAGGTGAAACCGCCCGACTGCGCCGCGACCGTGAAGAGGTGGTTGGGATAGCTCGCTCCCATCAGTGAGGAATACGTGTTGTCGCCGAGCGTGAAGTGGCCGGCGTAGCACCAGTAGTTCGGGATATCACTCTGGCCGAACTGCGAGAGGCTGTGATTGGCGTACGGAGGCTTGGCGGTGCCGCTGCAAATCGGGAAGTTCGGGGTGCGGTCGAACTTGTCCATCTTCCCGCAGTCGTAGGCCCGGTGCGCGTTCTCCCAGCTGTGGGAGATGTCGCAGCTGTGGTTGGTGTCCTCCGCCCGCTCGAGCTGCGCCACATGCTGTTTCCCGCTGGCGTCGACGTACGAGCCGCAGGAAGTGCCATTGGCGCCCGGGAACTGGCCGAAGTAGTTGTCGAAGGTGCGGTTTTCCTTGATGAAGAAGATGACGTGCTGGATGGTGGCCCCGGCCGTGCCACAGGCCGGCAGGTTTCCCGGCGTACCGCAGCTGGTTGAAACCGGGGTGGTGATGTGGCAGTTGGGCGCCTGCGCGGCGCTCCAAGCGGGCATCAGCAACAGCCCGGCCAGGCTACTGAGAAGGCCCATTCCGAAAGCCGGTGGGTGGATGCGCGGACGCACTCTAGTCATGGCCCCCCCTCGATGCCCTGGTAGGCAAGAACGCCAACTCTTGATTCTCTACAGTATAGCGCCATCGAACCGGGCGATCTCGCGCTCGATCTCGGACAGCAGCTGGGGCGGGGCGGCGATCAGGCGGGTGAGGAGCGGCTCGGGACGGTTGAAGAGCTCTTCCTCGGGGGTGCCGGCGACGATGCGACCGCCGGCGGCCAGGACCAGGGCGACGCCGGCGGCGACGTCCCATTCGTGCTTCGGGACCAGGGTCCAGGTGGCGTCGGCAAGGCCGGCGGCGACGCGCGCCAGCTTGTAGGCCACCGATCCCATGGCGACCACCTGGAAAGGGGCGCCCGGGGTGCCGGGGGCGCCGGCGAAGCGGCGCCACTGGCCGCGCTCGACCTCGGTGCGGCTGGCCAGCACCTCGGCGCCGGCGAGGCCGGCGCGGGAGCTGACGTGGACGGGCGCACCATTGAGGGTCACCCCCAGCCCGCGCGCTCCCAGGAAGGTCTCCCCGCGGGCGGGGTTGCAGATGCCGCCGGCCACCGGCTCGCCGTCGACGACCAGGGCCACCGAGACCGACCACTCGGGAAGCCCCTGCACGAACTCCCGGGTGCCGTCGAGGGGGTCGACCACCCAGACCCGGCGGCAGCCGAGGCGGGAGCGGTCGTCGTGGGTCTCCTCCGAGAGCCATCCCTCGCCGGCGCGCGGCAGCGCCCGCCGCAAGAGCGCGTCCACCAGCGTGTCGGCCTCGGTGACCGGATCGCCGCCGCTCTTGGCGCGCGACGCGACCTCGCCGGGTGTGAACCGGGAGAGCGCCTGCGCCGCCGCGGCGAGCGCGGCGGCGATGCGCGCCAGGTCGTCGTCGAATTCCACGGGGCGGGTCTCAGCCGAGCCGCGCCAACGCCTCGGCGGCTCGTTGGCCAGGCGACAGAGCCTCAGCCTTGCGCCGTCATGCTGGCGCCGAGGTAGCCTTCGCGCTCGAGGTAGAGCAGGATCTCCTGCGCCGCCTGCTCGGGCGAGAGGGCGCCGGCGTCGATCGTCACCTCGGCGTCCGTGGGCGCCTCGTAGGGATCGGAGATGCCGGTGAACTCCTTGATCAGGCCCGCCCTCGCCTTGGCGTAGAGCCCCTTGCGGTCGCGCTCCTCGCAGACCTCGAGCGAGGTGGCAACATGGACCAGCATGAAGCCGCCGCCGGGCTCGATCATCGCGCGCACCTCCCGGCGCACCGCGTCGTAGGGGGCGATCGGGGCGCAGATCGCGATGCCGCCGTTGCGGGTGATCTCGGAGGCGACGAAGCCGATGCGGCGGATGTTGATGTCGCGGTGCTCCTTCGAGAAGTTCAGCTCGGAGGAGAGGTGCTTGCGCACGATGTCGCCGTCGAGCAGCGTCACCGGCCGGCCGCCCATCTCCATGAACTTCACCACCAGGACGTTGGCGATCGTCGACTTGCCCGCTCCGGACAGGCCGGAGAGGAAGACGGTGAAGCCCTGCTGGTGGCGCGGCGGATGGGTCCGGCGCAGCTCGTCGGCCACCTCGGGGAAGGTGAACCAGGCGGGCAGCTCGCGCCCGTCGGCCAGGCGCTGGCGCAGCTCGGTGCCCGAGATGTCGAGCGTGCGCTTGCCGGCGGGCACCTCGCCGGCCGGCAGGTAGGTGTCGAGGTCCTCGACGTAGACCAGCTGCTCGAAGGGCACCATCTCGACCCCCAGCTCCGGCTGGTGCGCGCGCAGCAGCTCCTGGGCGTCGTAGGGGCCATAGAAAGGCTTGCCGGCCGAGTCCTTGCCGGGGCCGGCGTGGTCGCGGCCGACGATGAAGTGGGTGCAGCCGAAGTTCCGGCGAATGATGGCGTGCAGCAGCGCCTCGCGCGGGCCGCCCATGCGCATGGCAAGGCCCAGCAGCGCCAGCTTGACGGTGTGCTGCGGGAAGCGGTGCAGGATCGCCTGGTAGCAGCGCACGCGGGTGTAATGGTCGAGGTCGCGCGCCTTGGTCATGCCGACCGTGGGGTGGATCAGCAGGCTCGCCTGCAGCTCCTTGGCGGCGCGCAGCGTCAGCTCGCAGTGGGCGCGGTGCATGGGGTTGCGGGTCTGGAAGGCCACCACCCGCCGCCAGCCCTCGCGGGCGATCTCGGCGCGCAGCTCGGCGGGCGTCAGGCGCAGGGCGCGGAAGTCGTGGTGCGCCGGCAGCTGCAGCCCTTCGAGGCGCCCGGCGACGAACACCGGGTGGGTGCGCTCGAGCAGGTAGGCGGCGCCGGGGTGGAGCGGGTCGGTGGTGCCGTAGACGGCCTCGGCGCTGGCGCGGAGGTCGGGCTCCCACAGCTCCTCGACGTGGCAGGCCGCGAGCATCACGCCCTCGGGATCGCGCAGGGCGAGCACGCTGCGGCCGGGCGCCAGCGCGTCGGCCAGCGAGCGCGGGACGTCGAGAGTGATCGGGATCGGCCACAGGGTGCCATCGGCCAGGCGCAGGCGCTGGCAGACCGAGTCGTGGTCGGCCCGCCCGAGGAAGCCGGTCAAGGGCGAGAAGCTGCCGTTGAGCAGCAGCTCGAGGTCGCAGAACTGCCGCGGCGTCAGGTCCCACGAGGGCCAGTCGCGCGACGCGGCCCGGAGCTCGGCCGCCCTGGGCGGTGCCGCCAGGAGGTCGACCAGCTTGCCGCCGTGCGGCTGAATGAGAGAATCGCCGTGCGGCAAGATCAGGGCGTCGCCGTGCGGCTCGATCAGGGCGTCGCCGTGCGGCTCGATCGGCCGGTCGGTCGCGGGCGCGGCGGCATGGCCGGCCGGCTCGGGAGTGGGGAAGGCTATCGTCTTGTGCACGGCGTGGCATCTCCCCGGGACGTGGCCCGCGTCGGCCAAGCCCGAAGTGGTGGTTGTCAGGGTGAGTCCGGGCGAGCGGCGATCCGGTTCGCCAGAAAGCAGAGTGCGGCCACCTCCCCGCGATGGGACACCGGGGGGCCGGCCGTGCGGGGCGACTGGCTCGCTCTGGCTAAGGCCGCGAGGGCGACGGTTCCGGCTTGTCGACCACCACCGAGGTGATGCCGGTGATGCCGGCCACGCCGGCCACCGGGATCAGCAGCTCCTTGCGCAGCCACCAGGCGACGACGCAGGTGCGGCAGGTCTCGTCGGCGCGCTTGACGTTCTCCGGGTTCACCCGGGTGACGATGCCGTCGCAGAGGAAGCCGTTCACGCGGTTGTGGTTCTGCTTGTCGGAGGTCTCCCCGATGGTCAGGTTCTGGGCGGCTCCCAGCTGCTGGGGGGTCAGCTTGATCTGGCAGTCGGACGTGACCTTCGACTTCAGGATCTGCGAGCGGGCGATCTGGCGGCCGGTGCCGTCGAGCAGCGCGCCGTAGTACTCGATCTCCTTGTTCCGCGTCTCCGGCTTCGGCGGCGTCACCCAGTAGCGGCCCGGGCCGTCATGCTCGAAGTCCACCCAGTAGTAGTAGGGGTGATCCGTCCACTGGAAATAGAGCCGCGCCGTGGCGCCGCCAGGCTCGCCCAGGGTCGTGGCGCGGACGACCTGGTTGTCGGCGAAGCGGAAGCAGCTCACCTGCGGGACGGTGATGGACGGCGATTGTGCCGCGAGCGGCGCCGTCGAGGCCATCGCGCCCGCGGCCGCCAGGAAGACGGCGGCGAGCGCCAGAATTGGAAGGTCGCTTGGGCTGCGTTCTCTCATCGCTCTCGTTCTCTTCGGTCTCATCGCTCTCATCGAGGCCCGGCCTCCCAGCGTTCGACCACGTTGCTGCCCGCTGCTGGCGTAGGGAACAGACCTATTATATGCCAAAAGGGCCATTGGCGCCTAATAACCGCTGTCATCGGCTGTTGTCGGTGGTGGGTCGGTCTCCCGCGGACTCCCTCTGGGCGAGGGGGCTGGGCCTGCTGGAGCGGAGGACTCTGGCGCCTCGCCCTGAGGGAGTCCGCGGGAGACTGACCCACCACCCTGTCCTGGTTACTGCCCGAGGATGCGCTTGACATAGCTCTCGACGAAGGGAGTCTTCTGCAGGTTCGGCAGCGACCGCTTGAGGGCCGACGCGGCTCCCGGTCGATCGCCCACCTCGTAGTACGCGACCGCCATGTAGAAGAGCAGCTCGGGGTGATCGTCCCCCGGCGGTCCGCCGCGCCGGAAGTAGGCGGCGGCCTCGGGCCAGCGCGAGTTCCGGTAGGCGGCCGCCCCGGCCAGGTACTGGGCCTCCTTCGAGTCGGGGTGCGCGTCGGCCAGCTCGCGGGCAAGTCGCAGGGCCTCCCGCAGGTCGGGGATCGCGGTGGCGGCGAGCAGCCTCTCGGACCGCGCCATGGACTCGCGCTCCGTGGCCGAGAGGGGCGCGAGCGGACGCGGCAGGGGAGGCGGCGCGGCCGCGGCCGTCGCGGCGCCGCTCGGACCTCCGGCAGGCGCCGAGACCGCGACCCCTCGCGTGGCGGCGGCGCCGGAGCCGGCGGCGGTCGTGGAGGAGGGTGGGGCCGCGCCCGGGTCGCGCGCGGCCGTCGAGCCTGCCGCCCTCGTCGACGGCGTCGAGGCCGCCGAGCCCGGCGATCCAGTCGCCCCCGCGGCATGCGTCGTCCCCGTCGTGGATGTCGGGCCAGTCGTGGATGTCGTCCCCGTGGTGGACGTCGGGCCGGTCGTGGATGGCGGGCCCGTCGAAGGCCTCGAGGGCGTGGCGCCTGTCGTCGGAGTCGCGCTCTTCGCGGTCGCTCCCGGAGCCCGGGCGCCCGCCGGAGCCGCGGGGTGCTTCGCCACCTGCTGCATCAGCGCCGCGATCTTGCGGTCCTTCCGGAGGGCGGCCGGCAGCCCCCGCACCTGCTCTTCGGCCTGCCGCCACTGCCCCAGCTCGACGCGGCAGCCGAGAAGGGCAGCGGCCGAGCCCGAGCCGTCTCCGGCCAGGCCGGCGCCGCCTGCCGCGGTGGCCACGGAGCAGGCCTCGAGGTCGGCCACCGCCTCGCCGCAGCGGTTCCCTGCCGCCCGCGCCAGGCCGCGCGCGCAGAGCACCCGGGCGTCCCGCGGCGCCAGCGCCGCCGTCGCCTCGGCACGGGCAAGGGCCGCGGCGTTCTTGCCCTCGGCGAGATCGAGATCGACGAGCATCAGGTTCCAGGTGATGCCCCGCGGCTCCTTGGCGAGCCGGTCTTCGAGCTGGCGGCGGCGCTCGCGCGGCGGCAACTGCGCGATCTGCGCCTCGAGCTTCCGGTTGAGCAGCGCCTTCCAGACGGGGATCGCGTCGAGGGTGCTGGCGGGAACCGCGGCAAGGGCCCGCTGCTCGAAAGCGGCGCGCACCTCCGGCGGCAGATCGGTCTTGGTGTAGGCGCCGAACCGGTTCTCGACCTCGACGATCCTGCGGAACGTCTCGCGGAAAGCGTCGGCGTTGCCCGCCGCGGCCTGGGAGAGCCCGAGCCGGGTCAGGCAGCCGGCGAGCCGCTCCGGTTCGTCCAGCAGCCCGAAGCACGCCAGCCGCAGCTGCTTGGCGGCGGTCGCGTAGTCGGCGCGATCATAGGCCTGAACGCCGTCACGCATCAGGTCGAGGTAGAAGGGATCCGTGGCGGCGCCGGCCGCCGGCGCTCCCACCAGGCCGAGGACGCCGGCGGCGGCGCAGAGCATGGCGGCGGCGAGCAGGAGGGCGCCGGCGCCGCCGCTGCGGGCGGAGGTGATCCTGGCCGTCATTTGATGGCGGGGATGACGGGAATGCCGGGGGTGGGGGGCGTGAAGCGCAGCGCCGCCCGCACCTTCGCCGGATCGCCGGGCCCGCCGGCAGCCTCGCCGGGGCCCGCGGGCGCCAGCGCGGGCAGTGGCCGATCGGCGACCACCGCCCGCGGGTTGTCGGCAAGCAGCTCCCGGGCGGCCTCCTCGCCCCAGCGCGCGGCGATCGCGTCCCAGGCCCGCCGGAGACCGGGAGGACGCCGCACGACGTCATGCGCGTCGGTGGCCACGAAATGCGCCAGCCCCATCTCGATCAAGCGGCTGGCGTCGGCCTGGGCCCGGCGGCCGAAGTCGCCGGTCAGGCTCATCGCGGTCACCTGGGACAGGGCGCCGAGCGACACCAGGTGGGCGACGACCGCGGTGTCTCTGGCCATCCAGTGAATGAACTCGGGGTGGGCGAGCACCGGCCGCCAGCCGGCGACCGACAGCTCGTGCACCAGGTCGGCGGCCTCCGGCAACCCGGCGTCCGAGCCGAACTCGAGCAGCAGGTAGCGCGAGCCGGCGAGCGGCAGCGGTCCGTGCGCGTCGTCCTCGCCCAGGGCCAGCATCTCCGCCAGCAGCCGGGGATCGACGCGGATCTCGCCGCCAGCCAGGATGCGCGGCGCCGGTCCGACCGCCTCCTGCAGCCGCCGGCGCAGCGCCGCGAGCGCCGCACGGTCGCAGTTCCACCAGTCGCTCTTGCGCTGGTGCGGGGTGGCGACCAGCGCCTCGCAGCCGGCCGCCGCGGCCAGGCGGCACATCTCCACCGCCTGCTCGAGGCTCTGCGGGCCGTCATCGATCCCGGGGAGGATGTGGCAATGCAGGTCGATCATCGGGTTCAGCGGTCCAGCCGTCTCAGGCGGCGGACCCTGCCTTCGGCGCCGCGGGCGTCTCGGCCGCGACGTAGCTCTCGTAGGCGCGGTAGCGCCTGCCGAGGCCGGAGTGCGTCGAGCGATAACGGTTGAGCACCGCGCCGAGGATGCGCACGTCTGCCTGGCGCAGCCGGTCGCGGCAGAGGCGCGCCTCCTCGCGGGTCACCTTGCCGCTGCGCAGCGTCAGGACCACGCCGTCGGCGATGACCCCGACGATCGTCGCGTCGGTGACCGCCAGCGCCGGCGGCGTGTCTATGATGATGTACTCGAAGCGCAGGCGCGCGGCGCGCAGCCAATCGAACATGCGGTCGGAGGAGAGCAGCTCCGACGGGTTCGGGGCGATCGGGCCGGAGGGGGTGATCCAGAGATTCGGGATCGTCGTGGCGTGCACGATCTCGTCGGATTCCACCGTCGACGTCAGGTGGCTGACCAGGCCGGTCTGGTTGGAGATCTTGAACACCTGGTGCAGGCGAGGTTTGCGCAGGTCGGCGTCGACGATCAGCACCGGCCGGCCGAGCTGGGCCAGGACGATCGCCAGGTTCGTCGCGGTCGCGGTCTTGCCTTCGCCGGCCGCCGCCGAGGTCACCGCGACCACCTTCAGCTCGCGGGCGCTCGACAGCAGCAGCGCCGTGCGCAGGGAACGGTAGGCCTCGGAGATCTGGGTGCGCGGCAGCTCGTGCGGCACGAGCTCGATCTGCGTCGGCCCGTTGCCGCCGCCCCGCCTCCTGCCCGACCATCCTCCGGGGCCGCCGGGGCCACCGGGGCCACCGGGGCCGCCGGGGGTCCCGGCGCTCCCCTGGTCGGCGGCGCCTCCGGAGCTGCCGGCACCGGCGGGCAGCGCCGTTTGCTTGTCGCCGCGCCCCCGCGGCCGCACCCGCGCCACCGGCTGCGGCTCCGCACCGTAGCCGTAGCCATAGCCATAGCGTCCGTAGTAGCCATAGGCCTTGCCCGCATCGTCAATGTCTTGAATCACTGCTAAAGTAGGCAAGGCGATCCGCCGCTCGACCTCCTCGGCGGTCTTCACCGTGCGGTCGAGGAACTCGATCAGCAGCGCCGTGCCGACGCCGAGCAGCAGGCCGAACAGCATGCCGTAGGACACGTCCTTGCGCAGCGACGGGTAGAACGGGCCGCCGGGGACCATCGCGCGGTCGACCACGTGCACGTTCGTGTCACGGGTGTCCTGGAGCCGCGCCTGCACCTCGTTCTCCGATTGCTCGCGCTGCAGCTTGTCGAGCAGCTCGCGGCTGGTCTTGATGTCTCCGCCGAGGTTCTGGAACTCCGCCGCCTGGCTGTTCTGGTCCATTGCCTGGGACTTGAGCTTGTTGATCTCGGCCTCGATGGAGTGCTCCTGGCGGAGCGCGGTGTCGTAGGAGGTGTAGGCGCTCTTGCGCGCGGTGTCGACGGCCTCCTTGATCGTGGCCGCCAGGTGCTGCTTGCTCTTCTCGATCTCGCTCTTCAGCGCCGCCATCGCCGGCCACTCCGGCTTGTAGACCTTCAGCTGGGCGTCGTACTCCCGCTCGAGCCTCAGCTCCTCGCTGCGCAGGTTCCCCACCGGCCCCGGCTGCAGGGAGTCGGCGATCGTCTCGGGAGGCGCGGTCAGCAGGCTCTTGTAGGTCGATTCCTTGTCGATGCGCGCGTTCTTGGCCTCGATGTAGCTGGCGTTGAGCGCGTTCAGGCGCTGGATGGTGACGTTGGAGCTCGGCTCCATGGTGACGATGTCGGTGCGGCGGCTGAAGGCCTGGAGCTTCGCCTCCTTGTCCTCGATCTCCTTCTTCAGCGTCTCGATCTGCGAGGAGAGGAACGTCGACGTCTTCCCGGCGCTGGTGAAGCGGTACTCGATGCCCATGTCGATGAACGCATCGGCGAAGGCGTTGGCGGCGCGCGTGGCGAAAGTCGGCGACGCGGCGCGATAGGTGATCTCGACCAGCTGGGTGTTCCGCACCGGCTCGACGGCGAGGCCGGAGCGCACCCGCTCGGCCAGGTTCCCCAGCACCGCCTGATCGTCCTCGGCGGTGGCGGCGCGGCTGGCATTCCGGCCGGCGGCGCCGGGATTGAAGGCCGGGTCGCTCAGCAGGTCGAGCCGCTTCACCACCCGCTCGGCCAGGCCGCGGCTCTCGAGCAGCTTGTACTCGGTGGGATAGTACTCGGCGTCGAAGTAGCTCTCGAGCCATGGCGCCTGGGTGCTCAGTGCCGGCGCCAGCGAACGGCGCTCGATCTGGATCGTCGCGGTCGCGCTGTATGCCTTCGGCGTGATGGAGTAGTGGATGGCCCCGGCCGCCATGCAGGCGAGGGCGGCGGCGGCCACCAGCTTCCAGTGGCGCCGCACCATGCCGAGGTACTCGGCCAGGTTGAACTCGGACTCGGGCTCGGGCAGGAGGTCCAGCTCGTCCGGCACGGAAGCAGGTAGAGTGGTTTTCAAAAGAAGGACTCCTTGACGACCACGATGTCGCCCTGGCGCAGCTCGACGTCGGGGTCCTTGCCGGCCAGGATGCGCTTGTAGTCGGCTTCGATCTCCGGCGTGCCGGCCGCGGCGTCCGCGCGCTTGATGCGGATGGTCTTGGCGGCGCGGTCGGTAAGGCCGCCGGAGCGGGCGATGGCGGCGAGCAGGGTGATGCGCTCGGTGCTCTTGAAGTCCACGGCGCCGGGCCGGGAGACGGCGCCCAGGCAATAGATGGTGATCTGTACCGCGGACGGCACGTTGATCAGGTCGTTGGCCAGCAGCGGGATGTTGACGCGAGGGTCGGCGCGCACCAGCAGGTCGTCGAAGGAGATGGCCACCTGGTCGGACAGGCCGTTGTCGGCGCGGCGGAGCACGTACAGCTCTCTGCCGTGGTTCTCGTCGACCCCGCCCACGGCGGTCAGCGCCTCGAGCAGCGTCCAGTGTCCGGAGAAGGGGAGGTTGCCGGGGTTCTTCACCCCGCCGAGGATCGAGATCGGCCGGGAGCGGAACTCCTGCACCGTGACCTCGACCGTGGCGCGCTGCGCGTACTTCGCCTCGAGCAGGGACTTGATCTTCTGCGCCACCTCGGCCTCGGTGAGGCCGGCGACCTGCACGTCGTCCAGCGGCGGCATGCTGATCGTGCCGTCCTCGGAGACCCGGTGCTGCGGCTGCGTGTTCAGGTCAGGCATCTCGAAGACCCGGATCTCGAGCAGGTCCCGGGGACCGACGCGGTAACCCGGCGCGGCGGCCGATTGACCGGCGGCCGGCACCCCGGCCAGGCCGCCCGAAAGGGCGGCCGCCAAGACCCATGCGCGTATGGCTATCTTCTTCACGATACTAATGTTAACCGCGGGTATGGTACAGCAACCGCCGCCGCCGGTCCAGCCCCAGGCAGGTCGGATCGGAGTGGCCACGGGGGCCGCCGAGCCGAGGGTGCATTCGGCGATGAAATCGGTTGCCCGTCATCCGGGCTCTCCCCCGGCCCGGGTGGCATCGCCTGTCACCTCGCGGCGGCCGGCGTGCGCGGGACCGGGCTTGTCCGCCAGCGGGGGAAGCGGGGGTGGCGGAGGCAGCGGCTTGCCCTCCCGGGCGCGCCGCGCGAGGACCCGATCCACGGCCTCTTCGACGAGGCGGTCGAACTCGTCCTCGGATTCGGCGTCGCCGGGGCCCCGCGCGCCGTGGGCCAGCGTGGCGAGCGGGGCGAGCGGCTCGTCCGCGTGGTCCCGGCGGTCGCTGCGGTCGCCATGGTCGCCGCGCTCGAAGCCGGCCAGGAGATCGCCGCCCAGCGAGCGCTGCCGGCGGCGGCGGGCGGCGATGGCGAAGAACTGCTCCTGCGACATGCCGATGATGCGCAGCACGGCGACGACGTGCTTGAACTTGAGGTCCACCTGGCCGCCCAGCACCCGGCGCAGGGACTTCGGCCCGGCGCCAAGCCGCCGCTCGACCTCGCTGACGGAGAATCCCGCGGCGCGGATGGCATGCCGCAGGATGCCTGCATAGTGCTTGACCTCGACCTCGACCGCGGGACCCTCTCCCATGACGACCCCCTCCCGCGCACCGTATCATATTCTGGCCCGCGCTATGACATTATCCGTCCAGTGTCCAGTCGGTAGGGTCCTGGCTGGATTGCCCTTCCTCCCTCCCGCCGTTTGGGCGAGGGCTCACGGCCCCACCGCCCCGATCGGCCGTCCGGCCGCCAGCGTGGCCGTGAAGCCGAGGAGCGTGAGCGTCCTGCCGGCGCCCGGGATGTTGGAGTTGTAGCGTGTGCGCGAGCCCTGCAATCCGACGACGACGCCGCGCAGCACGTCGACCGTGAAGGAGCCGCCGAAAGAGACGAGGTCGTCATGGCGCTCGGGTGTGCCGGGGAGGTACGCGGTGTAACCGAGGGTGCCGGTCTCGCCGAACACGTTCAGCCTGGCGCGGCCGCCGATGGACAGGTGGAGGGAGGCGCCGTGGCGCAGGTCGTCGAAGTAGGAATAGCCGGGATCCACCGAGTAGGCGAGGTTGCGGCTGGCGTAGACGAAAAGCTCCACCGGTCGGGCGATCTCGTAGGAGACGGTGGCGTGGCCGGTGGTCTTGTCGAACTTCACGAAGGCCGAGCCCCGCGTGGCGGTGAGCGAGCGCTGGGCGAGATCGACGTCGAAGCCCAGGCGGCCGTGCAGGCGGCTCACCTCGAGCACCGGCGCCGTGCCCGAGTTCGAACGGTTGACGGAGCCGGGTTGGCGGTCGGCGAACGTGACGTCCGAGTGCTCGGCGCCGAGACCGATCAACCAGGTCCCCGGCCGCCAGCGCAGCTCCGCCCGCTCCACTCTCTCTTCGCGGTCGAGCTCGGCGAACAACGGCACGATCGGGTCGGTGACCGCGTTGCCGAGCGCATGCTGGCGCACCAGCTGACCGGAGGCGTAGGCGGAGATGGCGCCGGTCAGGCGCAGGTCGGCGCTGACCTCGACCTGGTCGGTCCGCCCGCTCACCAGCGTCGGCACCTCGGCGCTGAGCACCTGCTGCTGCGCCGCGCTCGCCGCCCTGGCGGCCACGGTCAGCCGGTTCCAGAAGGCGTCGACGCCGACCGCGTAGAGGCCGCCGAGCTGGCGGCGCCCGGGCTCCTTCTGCCACCACACGTACTCCGGCAGCGCAAATCCGGTCCAGGTGACGCTCGAGCCAGTGGGGAGATAGGCGCGGAACCCGCCGCTGGCCGTGGCGGTGACGTCGGACGGCGTCGTGCTGACCGCCGAACCGACGAGGTTCTTCACGTACTCGACGTTCTTCAGTGAGACCTCGGGAGCGACCCGCACCGGGCCCAGCTTGACGCGGGCAGCCGCCACCTGCTTCGCGAGCTCGGTCTTGCGGTCGGCCGGGCGGCCTTCGGGGCCGCCCGGGGTCGTATACTGCGTGAACTGCGCTTCCGCTGACACGGCGACGAGCAACAGGAGGACACTGCTGACGGATCGGGTGAGCAGTCGCATCGTTTCTCCAGGCAGGCCCGAGGGCAACTCCGAGGTTCGGGGAGAAGTCGCGCCATGATACGCCATTCGGGCGCGGCGCTGACCGCGCTGCTCGCCGCCCTGCTGCTCTGGGCGCCGCTGCCCTTCGGCGGCGTCACCACCTGGGGAGAGGCGACGCTGCAAGTCCTGGCGTTCTGCGCTCTCGCCCTGGCGATGGCGGCGATCGAGCGTCCCGCGGATCTGCGCCCCGTCGCGCTGCCGGCGGCGGCGCTCGCCGCCATCGCCCTGCTCGGCCTGATGCAGGCGCTGCCCTGGCCCGAGCCGGTGGTGTCCCTCCTGTCGCCCGGGCATGCTCGCCTGCACGACCAGGCCGCGGCGCTGGGCGGCGCGGCGGCCGCCGGGCCGGCGCGGTTCAGCGTCGCGCCGGCCGCGACTCGCGCCGCCGCCCTCACCTGGGCGGCCACCGCGGCCTGCCTGCTGGCGGGCGCCGCGGCCGGGCGCCGGCGTCACCGCCGCCGCTGGCTGGGAGGGGCGATCGTGGCGGCCGCCCTGGTCCAGGTCTTCTTCGGCGCTCGCAACGCCAACGCCGGCGAACGCACCCTGTGGGGAGTGGAGGTGCCGATCGCCGCCTCGCGGCTGCGCGGCACCTTCTTCAATCCGAACCATCTCGCGGTCTACCTGGAGATTGCCCTGGCGCTGACCTTCGCCTGGGGCTGGTGGGCGGCGCGGCGCGCCCGCGCCCAGCTGGCGCTCGACCGGCGGGTGCTGTCGCTCGCTCCTCCGGCGCTCATCTGGCTGACGCTGTTCGCCGGGCTCACCTTCACCGCCTCGCGCGGCGGGCTGGTGGCGGCGCTGGCAGGCATCGTCGTCCAGGGCGTGCTGCTGGCCACGGTGCAGCGCCGCTGGGCGCCGGCGATGCTGGGGGCGGCCGCCGCCATCGCCGGGATCGCGGCGGCGCTTGCCATGGGCTTGCAGGCGGGTCCGGCGCGGATGCTCGCCACCATGCCGTTCGACGTCAGCCTGGGGGCGCGGCGGCAGGCGTGGTCGGCGACGCTGGCGCTCTGGAAGAGCTTCCCGATCACCGGCACCGGCCTCGGCACCTTCCGCGACGCATTCACGCTGGAGCAGCCGGCCAGCCTGGACGGCACCTGGTGGCACGCCCACAGCGGTCCGCTCGAGCTGCTGGCGACCACCGGGCTGGCCGGCTCGCTGCTGCTCGCCGTCGGGCTCGTCGCGCTGGTGCTGCGCTTGATCGCGGTGCTGCGTCGCGGGCGGCGGTCGGAGGACCGGGCGGCTGGGCTCGCCGCGCTGGGCGCCCTGGCCGCGACCGGCGTTCACGAGTGGTTCGACTTCGGTCTCACCATGCCGGCCAACGCCCTCACCCTGGCCGTCCTGGCCGGTGCCGCGTCGTCAGCGCGGCTCGCCGCCGCCGACCGCGGTCCCGCCCCCGGACCCACCGGCGTCCGCGCGGGCCAGGCGGACGGCGCCCGGAAGCACGGCACCGCCGGCGACGCTCTCGATCTCGAGCAGGTGGAGGCCCGGCGCGATTGGCGTGCGCAGCGAGACCGCCATCCCGGCGGTGACCGGGAACGTCCCTAGGATCGATTCGTCCAGGCGGATCTCGGCCGCGGCGCCTCGCGGCGGCGCCTCGTCGATCCTCAGCTCCAGGCCGGAGGCTTCGGCCGCCGCCAGCAGCTCGAGCCGCGGCAGGCCGTCATGGAAATGCCAGGCGGTGGCCGGCCATTCACGTGCCGCGATGCGGGCCAGCTCGCGCGCCGCGACGGCCTCGGCCGCGGCGTCTCCCGCTTCCCGCGCCGCCGCGGCGCGCACTTGCCAGTAGCTGGGACGCTCCTGCCACGACTTGGGGACCAGGGCGAGCGCCGCGGCGATCTCCGATGCATGCCCTTGATCGTCGTGCCCGGAGCGCTCGCTCTGGATCGCGGGCTCGTTGCGGTCGGCGCGTTCGCCGCGGTTGACGGACCCCCTGCCCCGGTCGCCGCGCTCGGCCAGCAGCTTCGCCTTCAGCAGACGGTAGGCGGCCCAATCCTCGCTCCAATCGGTGGCATAGTTCCTCTCCAGCATCTCGGCCCGCGGTGGGTCGCCCGTGACCAGCGCCGCCATGGCGTCGACGCGCGGGTCGAGGTCGCGGCTGAAGCCGGCCAGGCGTCGCATGGCGCGCGGCGACAGCGGGCAGCGGTCGAGCCTGCACCGCTCCAGGGTCCAGACGAGATCCTTTTCCAGCAGATCCGCGGTGTGGCGGTCGACGGAGCCCGGCGGGCAGTCTTCGAGGGCGCGGCCGAGCAGGCCGAGGTAACGCCGGCCGGGGCGCGCTTCGATGGCGACCTCGAGGAACATGCCGCGCGAGTCACTGCTGGCGCGGCGCTCCTCGGCCGCGGCGAGCCGGCCGGTCAGGCTCGCCTGCAACGCCAGGTCCCAGCGCGCGCGCGCCTCGCAGAATCCCTGCCAGTCGGCCTGCTGCGCGTAGATCTGCTGCAGCTTCGCCCAGGCCTCGGGAGTCTGCGGCACGGGGGCGAAGGCCTCCTCGCGGTTCGCGGCCGTGACCAGCCAGGGACCGATGAGGCTCGCGAAGGCCGCCGGGTCGGTGAAGACGCCGGCGAGCAGCCGCCGCTCGCGGTCGCGCTTGGCCGGCGACAGCACCGGCCAGAGCTCGAGGTAGGCCGCGGCGAGCAGGCGCGCGGCCTCGTTGCGGCCGGGCGCCAGGGCGACCGCGGTCTCGAGCGGCCTCTCCCAGGCCGGCGCGGCGGTGAACAGACGCGGATCGCGGGCCTGCGACCAGGACAGGTAGGTGGCGGCGCCCATGACCATCGCCGCCTCCCAGGCCGCCGGGCGCTCGGCGAGGGCGCTGCCGGCCAGGTCCGCGGTGGCCTTCATGCGGGCGGAGCCCTCGGCGCGCTGCCGGGCCTCCTCGGCCGGCGGCAGGTCCGAGCGGCGGGCGGGGTCGAGCTCGGCGGCCAGCGAGGCGCGCGCGGCCCGCAGGTCGACGCGGCCGGGGTCCGGCTCGTGCTCGATCTCGCGCGGCGGCGTCACGCCGCTGCCGGCGAGCCAGGCGTTCATCTGGTCCTGGCGAGCGGCCAGCGCCCGCTGCCGTGCGATCGGCACCAGCGCCAGGGCGAGCGCCACCGCGGCGGCGGCAAGGCGCGCGGCGGTTCGCAGCGAAGAAGCGGCGGCAGGCGGCGGCTGGCCGGGCGCGGGCGGACCGTGCTGGCGAGCCGCGGCGCGCTGGTCGACCGGCACGGGGCTGGGCATGTCCTCGGGATGATAACAGCGCCGGCGGACACCGGCGGACACCGGCGGACACCGGAGCAGAGGAACGGCGGGTGGCGGCGGGGTCAGTGACGGGCCTCGCCCAAAGCGAGGCAGAGGTCACCGACCCACGACCCGGGGGCAGGCCGCGGTCGCGGCGCGGCGCGGACCCCTGGTCTATGCTGCGGCTCATGGCCCGCCACGGTGTCCGCTTCCATCCGCCGGCGCTGGCGCCGGGGCCGGCGGTCCGCTGGATGCTGCTGCGGGCCTTCGGGCCGGTGGGCGCGGCCGGCGGGTCGGCGGCGCCGGCAATCGAGGCGCCGGCGGCGCTGGCGCTCTGCCGGCGCTTCGAGCTGTCCTGCCGGGTGGCGGCGCGGCAGGGGCGGGCGCGGCTGGCGGCGGAGCTGGGCGCGGCGGCGGCGGATGGGTTCGCCCGCGACCAGGCGGCGGCGGCCGGCGGCGGCCTGCGCATCGTGGCGCTCGCCGAACGGGTCGCCGCGGCGGCGGCGCAGCTTCCGGCGCCAGGCGTGCGCCCGGTGTTCCTCAAGCTGGCCGCCCTCGAGCTGGGCGGCCTGCTGGCGCCGGGGAGCCGCGAGGGCTGCGATCTCGACGTGCTGGTCCCCGCCGGCCGCGCTGCGGAGCTGCAGCAGGCGCTGGTTGGCGCCGGCTTCCGCGCCTCGCCGATGCCGCGGTACGAGCATCAGCTCGCCGCCCTGGAAAGCGCGGACGGCGTCGTCGAGGTGCACCGGATGCTGCTGGGCGTGCGGGTGGCGGGCAAGCGCTCGGCGACGGCCGAGGATCTCGACCGCGTGGGGTTGCTGCAGGCCCTGCCGCCGCTCGCGGGGCACGCCGCGGCGGTGCCGCTGCCGGCGGTCGCCGCCGCCCACGCCCTGGTGCACGGCATCGCCCAGCACGGCTGGACGCCGCACGCCTACTCGCTGCTCAAGATGGTCGCCGACCTCGTCGACCTGGGCTTCGCCGGTCCGGACGGTCCCGAGCTCGCCGGCCTCGCCGCCCGCTGGATCGCCCGCGACGTCGCGGCCGAGGAGGTGGACGCGGCGCGGCGCCTCTGCGTGTTCCTCGCCGCGGGGGCCGCCGGGCCTGCCGAGACCGCGGGAATCGCGAGGGCCGAGATGGCGACGGCGGGGGCCGCCTGGAACGCGGGGGCGGCGGGCGTCGACCTGGCAGGCTGGGAGACGTCGCGGGCGCCGGAGGCGGTGCTGCTGCGGCACGCCCTCGCCGGCCGTCTCGATCCCGGCTACGCGGAATCGCTGCGGCTCGCCCTCTTCCGCCCCGCGCCGAGCGATGCCCCGGAAGCGGTTCGCCTGGCCCGCGCCGTCGCCGGCACGGTGTGGCTCAGCCGCGCCCAGGTCGATGCCCTCTACGGACCGCCGCGCCGCCGCCTCGGCTACCTCGGCCGCCGCCTGCGACGCCCGCTCGACCTGCTCGCCCGCCTCGGGCGCTACGGCCTGCAAGCCTGGAAGGTGCGGCGGCGGCCGGCCCTGGGGGAGGGATCGAATCGCCCTGGCTGAGCCGCCGAGGGGCCGAGCTGCCGAGGGGCCGAGCTGCCGAGGGGCCGAGCGGCCGAGCGGCCGAGCGGAAGAGCGGAAGAGCGGAAGAGCGGAAGAGCGGAAGAGTCGAAGCTACAGCCCAGGGAGTGCCGCGAATGCACCTAGCTCCGGCGTGCGCCGGGCTCACCGCGGCTCTTGCCGGGGGGGTGGCCGGGCTGGCCCCCGGGCGGCGCCGGCGCGGGGGGCTGGGCCGGCGGCGGCTGCGGCCGGAAGAGCGATCGGGAGGGGGCGAGGTGCCGGTCGAGATCGAGCGCGAGCCCCATGCCGTCGACCAGGGCGAGGAGCCGCTCGGGAAGCATGGGCGGGGTGAGCGCTTGCTGCAAGCCGCCGGCCCGGCGGTGCTCGAGATGGACGAGCTGGGCGTCGTCGGCAACCAACTCGAGGGCTTCCCCCGGGGCGAGGTGCAGGCGCTCGCTGAGTCGAGGGAGCTGCAGCAGCACGGCGGCGAGGGCCTCGCGAGGCATCACACCACTTCCTGGACAGCTTCCGTTGGGTAGCGATGATAGCGGAAGCGGCAGGCCCTGTCGAGGCGGCCACCGGCTTGTATACTCGGGCGCCGTGCATCGACGCGTGGCATCGAGCGGCGCCCGTGGCGCCAGGTCCGGCGCCCCCGGCAAGCCCGGCGCCCGCGGCGCTCCCGGCGCTCCCGGCGGCCCCGGCAGCTCCGGCGCCCGCGGCGGCGCCGGCGGTCGATACGGCGGCAAGGCTGCCGTCCCGGCGGCGCCCGCGCCCGCCGAGCGGCCGCTCGCGGAGCGGCTGGCCTTGCTGCCGCTGTGGCTGCTGGCCGTGGTGCCGCCGCTGTACTTCCTTCCCTCTGCGAAGGACCCTTTCAGGTTGCCCAAGCTGATGCTGGCGGAATGGCTGGCCATCGCCTCGCTGGTGCCGCTGGCCTGGGCCCTGCGGCGCGTCGAGGTGGTGCGTTGGCGCGACCTCTGGCGGCAACCGGCGATCCGGGCCCTGCTGCCGCTCGTGGCCGTCGCCACGGCCGGCCTGGCGACCAGCGCTCACCCGTTGCACGTGCGCGAGGCGCTGGCCGACCTGTGGATCGGCGCCGCTTGCCTGGCGGGATGGAGCGCCGCGCTGCCTACCCGCCGGCTCGAGCGCGTGCTGGTCGGGCTCCTCTTGCCCGCCGCCGCGCTGGCGGTCATCGGCATCCTGCAGTTCCATGGGCTGCGGCCGCTGACCGTGGCGCCCGCCCTCGGCGGCGCGCGGTACACGGTCACCTCCACCGCCGGCAATACGGGCGACTTCGCTGCCTTCCTCGTCTTGCCATGCCTGGTCGCGCAGTGGCGGCTGGCCCGCGGCGCGGCGGCCGGTGCCGCGGGCGGCACGGCGGCGGGCGGCGGCGCCGCGGAGCGGGATGCCGCCGGCGGCGGCCGCCGCCTCGGCGGCCGCTGGGGCTGGCTGGCGGCGGCTCTCGCGCTGTGCGCCTACGCCATCGCCGTGACCCAGACGCTGGCGGCGCTGGTGGCGCTGCTGCTCGGCAGCTTGACCTTCTGGTTCGGCTCGTTGCGGCGCGACGGCGCCGGCCTGCGATGGCTCGCCGGCGCCTGCGCCGCCGCCGCCCTTCTCGCGGCGGGCGCGGTGGCCGCCGTGCCCGCCCTGCGCGGCCGGGTGGCGGAGAAGGTGAGCCTGGCGCGGCGGGGGGAATGGAACCACGTGCTCACCGGGCGCCTGGACGGCTGGCGGACGGCGCTCTGGATGCTCGAGCAGCATCCCTGGGCAGGTGTCGGCCAGGGGGCGTTCCGTGCCGAGTTCGTGCCGGCCAAGCTCGCCCTGCTCGATCGCGGCGCCGTCTTCCTCTCCGGCGAGCAGCAGAACTTCGTCAACGCCCACGACGAACCGCTCGAGGTCGGCGCCGATCTCGGCGTGCCGGGCCTGCTCGCCCTGGCATGGGCGCTGGCGGTGGTGACCGCGGCGGCAAGGCTCCGGATGAGGGCCGCGGCCGCCGGCATGCCCCGGGTGCCGGCCGCCGCCGGCGATGCGGACGGCGGGGCTGCGCGCCGTGCTCTCAGCGCCGACGGCGCCTTCGCCGCCGGCGGGCTGGCCGCGCTGGGCGTGCTCTGCCTGGTCGATTTCCCGTTCCGGGTCGCGTTGGTGGCCTTCCCGGCGCTGCTGTTCCTCGCCTGGCTCCTGCGCCCTGCCGCCGCGGAGGCCGCCGCATGAAGAGCCGCGTCCTGGTCTGGCCGCTGCTCGGGCTGCTGCTGGCCGGACTCGCCTTGCAGAGCCTCCGCCTGCGTGGCCGGCTGCTCGCCAGCAAGCTGATCAACCAGGTCGAGGCGATCGCCGTGGCCGCGGCGGGGGCCGGGCCGGGGGCGATCGAGCGGGTGCTGCCGTACGGTCTCGCGGCCCTGCGGCGCGCCGGTGAAGCGGACCCGGTGGCCGTCGAGGTGCCGCTGTCGCGCGGCTCGCTGTTCCTGCTGGCGCGGCGGCCCGAGGAAGCGATCGCGGCCTACCGGCGCGCCGCCGCGCTCGAGCCGCATCCGGAGATCTATCTCCATCTCGGCGACGCACTGCTGGCTGCCGGCCAGCTCGAGGAGGCGCGCCGCACCTATCGGATCGCCCTGCTGCTCGACCCCTGGCTGCGCTCATCGGTCCCGGCCGGGGTGCTGTAGGTCGTGGGTCGGACCTGGCCGATGGCAACTCTGGACGAGGAGCCAAAGTCTATGAGCCCCAGGAGCCTGGGCCCCTCGCCTGCGAGCAGTCTGATAGCATCCTGCGCGCTGGCCCATCGAGCGACGCCGTCGCCTGCCTTCCTCACCATGGCCAACGTCCCTTCACCATCCCAGGCCTTGCCGCCATCGCCCCCGCCGCCGGTGCGCCCGCGCGGCGTTCCAGGCGGCGCCGGCGCCGGCGGCCTCGACGCCCCGGGCGCCCGCGTCGCCGCGGCGTTGCGCGAGCTGGCCCGCGAGCTGCCGCTGGCGGTGACGGTGCGCGGCGAGTGCATGGCCCCGAGGCTGCGTGACGGCGACCGGGTGGCGGTGGCGCCGGCGCGCCGCTACTGGCCGGGAGACATCGTGGCCTTCCACACCCCGCAGGGCCGCCTCGCGCTGCATCGCCTGCTGGGGTACCGCCTGGCGGCGGGGCGGCTGGCGTGCGTGACGCGGGGCGACCGCTGCAGCCTCCCCGACCCGCCGCTCGCTCCCGAGCGGCTGCTCGGCCGCGCCGCGGTGCGTCCGAGCGCGCGGGAGCGGGCGAGAGCCGCCCTGGCGCTGTTCGCCCTGGCGCTGCGCGCCGCGGGCCGCCGCCTGACGCCCTTCGCTGAATGAGCTTCGGCGCCAGGTTCCTGCGTCATCCCGAGCGCTTCCCCGAGCGCCCGCGGGGCGATGCCTGGGGCGATCGCGAGCTGCGGCTCGACCTGCCCGGCGGCCCCTACCAGCTGCTCGGCCTCTCGGCCGGCCAGGAGGACGGCGTCCTGGCCACCTTCCCGGCCGCCCGCGCCGCCGCCACGGGCGACGCGCCGATCCCGATCCAGCTGCTGCGCTGCACCCCGGACGAGTTCCTGCCGGTCGACGTCCGCGGCTGGGACTACGGGCTGGACTTCGACTGGGCGCCGGCGGCGGTGAGGATGGCGGGCCTCGGCCTCCAGGGGCGGCTCGACTGGCGCCCGGACCTCGCCGGGCTGGCCGGCGCGCTGTGGACCCACGAGGACGGCGGCGAGCGCTTCCCCGGGGTGTTCGAGAACTTCCTCCGCGTGCTGGTGGCCTACCGCCTGCTCGAGCTCGGCGGCACGGTGCTGCACAGTGCGGGCGTGGTCAGGGACGGCGCGGCCTTCCTCTTCCTGGGACGCTCGGGCGCCGGCAAGACCACGGCGGCGCGGCTCAGCCTGGCCCGGGGGGCGGAGGTGCTGAGCGACGACCTCAACGCGCTGGTTCTCGGCGACTCGGCGGGCGGCGCCGGCGGCGCCGGCGGCTGTGTCGTCCTCAAGCTGCCGTTCACCGGCGACCTGGGCGAGCGCCGCGCCCTGCGGCCGCCGCTGCCGCTCGGCGGCCTGCTGCGCCTCGCGCAGGACAGCGCCGACGCGCTCGCGCCGCTGTCGCGTGCCGAGACCCTGGCCTGCCTGCTCGCCTGCGCCCCCTTCGTCAACGTCGATCCTCATCGCCGCGAGCGGCTGGAGCAGGTGCTGCTCGCGCTGGCGGCGGCGGCCGCGCCGCGCGCGTTCACGCTGCGGTTCTCGTTGAGCGGCGGCTTCTGGTCTATACTCGATCGGATAAAACTCTCATAGCGATGGGGAGGAAGGGCGTCCCTTCTCCCCGGAGGGTGGCCGCGGCTCCGCCTGTCGCCAGTCGCGGCATCCCAGCTGGGAGGAAGGAGATGGGGCCGCGGCAGGCCGTGTCGACCAGGTCATGAATCAGATTGATATTGGCAGCGTGCTCGGCCGGCGAGCGGACGTTCGCTTCCGCGTCATCGACGCGGAAGGCGTGGTGGTCCGCCAGAGCGCGGGCGAGGTGCTGGTGCTGAACGACATCGGCACCCGCATCCTGGCGCTCGCCGACGGCGTCACTCCGGTCGAACACTGGATCGACACCCTGCTCGGCGAGTTCGAGGTCGCACGGCCGGTGCTCGAGCGCGACGTGCTCGCCTTCGCCGCCGAGCTGGTGGAGCAGGGCCTGCTCGAGGCGGCCGGCGGCCCCGGGGGCGGTGGATGAGCTTCGAGCGGCTGCTGCTGCGGACGTGGAGCGACAACCACCTGTTCTCGGTGCTGGTCGAGCTCACCTATCGCTGCAATCTCGACTGCTTCTTCTGTTACAACGACCTGGGGCTGCGCGGCCGGCCACTGAGCGTCGAGCAATATTACGAGTTCTTCGCCGATCTGCGCGAGCTGCAGGTGCTGAACCTGACCCTCAGCGGCGGCGAACCGCTCGCCCATCCGGATTTCCTGCGGCTGGGAGCGCGGGCGCGCGAGCTCGGCTTCGTGGTGCGCATCAAATCGAACGGCCATGCCCTGCGCGGCGCCATGGCGCGCCGCATTCGCGACGAGATCGATCCGTTCCTCATCGAGGTCAGCCTGCACGGCGCGACGGCCGCGGTGCACGACCGCCAGACGCGCGAGCCGGGGAGCTTCGAGCGGCTGCTGGCCAACCTGCGCGAGATGCGCGGCCTGGGGCTGCGGGTGAAGCTCAACAGCACCCTGACCGCCTGGAACGAGCACGAGGTCGAGGCGACGATGGCGCTCGCCGACCGCCTGGAGCTGCCGTTGCAGATCGATCCCGAGGTCTCGCCGCGCGACGACGGCGACCGCGAGCCGCAGTCGATCTCTCCGTCTCGCGCCGGCGTGCGGCGGCTGTTCGAGCTGCTGGCGGAGCGCGCGGCGGCGGCGCGGGCGCGGCAGGCCGGGCCCGGCGAGGAGGCAGACCCCGGAGAGCATCGCGAGCATCGCGAGCAGGGCGCTCCCGCTGCCGGCGCCCTGCCGGTGCAGGTGGCGCGTCTCGCCGATGACGGCCTGGCCCCGGCCGCGGCCGAGAAGCACTGCGGCGCCGGCTCCTCGGGCATCGCCGTCGACCCTTACGGCAACGTCTACCCGTGCGTGCAGTGGCGGCGGCCGGTCGGCAACCTCCACGAGCAGTCGATCCGCCACATCTGGGCAGGCTCCTCGGGCCTCGCCGAGGTGCGTTCGCTCACGGTCGCGGCGAAGAAGATGGTCGACGGCTTCGGCCCGGCCGGCCAACTGCTCAACTTCTGCCCCGGCAACGCCGCCGCCTGGAGCGGCGACGCGCTGCAGGTCTATCCGGCGGCCTCGAGGCGCATGGAGATCGCCCAGCAGGCGCAGGCAGCCGGCCCAGGGCAGGACGGCCTCGCGAGCCGCTCGGCGCCGGCACCGGCACCGGCACCGGCGCCCAGGAAGACGCTGCTCCCGATCCTGCCGTCCTGAGACGGCGCTACCACCGAGGAAAGAAGAGAGGACCGATGGTCCCGCGCCGCGGGCCCGGCGCCGCGGCAGGAGCGATCGGCTACGACGAGATCGGGCCCATGGGGCAGAGACCCTTGTTGGCCTTCGCCGGCGGGTGCGGCGAGCAGATCGCCGCCATCGCTTCGAGCGGCTCGCGGAAGAGAATGCGCGGCGCCTGGTAGGGCCGGCGCACGCTGTTCTCCGGCGTCTCCGATGTCTCCTGCGTCTCCGGAGCTCCCGGAATCCTGGCCAGCGCTGGCGTGGCCGCCTTCAGGTCCGCCGGCGTGGCGCGGTTCGTCGAGTCGGTGTCGCCTGGCGCGCTCGGCATGGTTGGCTTGGCTGTCATCTGTCCCTCTCGTTCAGCTCGAGCGTGCCGGCTTCATGCCGGGCCGGACGAGCCTGCTGGCGACGTGACGCGCTCATTGTATAGGCATTTATGGCGAACAATCCAGCGCTCTCGCCTTATGCGCCAATCGCCTCATGCAGGAATGCAACATTGACCATGATCGCATCCCCTTGATCGCGGCCTTTCCCGCCGCCGCTCAGACCCCGCGCGAGGTGAGAACGATCTTGATCGTGCGCAGCAAGATCGAGAGATCGAGCCAGATCGTCCAGTTGGCCGCGTATGCAAGATCGTAGCGCAGCTTGTTCTGCGGGCTCGAGTGATATTCGCCGTTCACCTGGGCCAGGCCGGTGACGCCGGGAGCCAGCGAGAAGCGTTCCGCATAACCGGGGACCTCCCGGAGATAGCGCTGCACGAACCCGGGCCGCTCGGGCCGCGGTCCCACCAGGCTCATCGTGCCCTGCAGCACGTTGAGCAGTTGCGGGACCTCGTCGAGCCGGAAGCGGCGCAGGAACGCGCCGCACGCGGTAAGGCGTGGATCTCCCGGCTGCGCCAGCACCTCGCCGGACTCCGCCTCGGCGTCGATGCGCATGGTGCGCAGCTTCCACAGCGTGAAGGGACGCTGATCGCGGCCGACGCGCAGCTGGCGGTAGAGGATCGGCCCCGGCGAGGTCAGGCGGACCGCCAGCGCGCACGCGGCCAGTGCAGGCAGGGTGGCGAACAGCAGCAGCGTGCCGCCGACGAGGTCCTGCAGGCGCTTGAGCGGCCAGTTGATGCGCCACTCGGTCTCCCGCATCACCTCGATCAAGGGCAGGTCGTGCACCCAGCGGTAGCGCATGCGGCCGATGAGGCTCTCGAACGGCCCGGGCAGCAACAGCACGTTGGTGTGGTCGGGCCGCGTGCCGGCGAGGCGGTCGATCAAGCGCGTCTGCCAGGAGTCGCCGCCATCGGCAAGGATGATGTCGTCGATCGTGCCGGCGGCGAGCAGCGCGGGGAGGTCCTCGGAAGCTCCGAGCAGCGGCCCCAGCGCCGGCTCGAGGCACGCCAGGTCGGGCACCTGCTGGCCGGGCTGCGGCACGAAGCCGGCGACCGCGAGGCCGTGCCAGCGGTGCTGTGCCAGCGTGCGGGCGATCTCGGCCGCCGCCTGGCCGCAGCCGACGATCGCCACCCGCCGTTCGCGATGCCGCCCGCGACGGTCCACGAGCCCGCGCCAGGTGAGCAGCAGCGGCAGGTCGAGCAGCACGTACAGCAGCAGCACCGAGCGCGGGAAGCTGCGGAACGTGAAGAAGAAGTAAGCCAGCAGGGCCGCCCCCTGCAGAGCGGCCGCGCCGGCCAGCCGCCGCACCGCCTCGGCACGGGTGCGTGGCTGCGGGCGATCGTAGAATCCGAAGAAGTAGAGCGTGGCGAACTGCAGCAGCAGGACCAGCACCCAATCGCGCTGCAGGAACCGTAGCCGGTCGCCGGGCAGGAGGCCGGCAGTGAAGGGCAGCGGCAGGTGGATGCGCACCCAGAACGCGGCGCCAAGCGCCGCCACGGCGGCCGCGGCATCGCCGAGCGCACGCACGCCCTTCCGCCATCGGCTCTCCCGCCGCCAGAGATTCACCGGCATGGCCGCCACTCTATCCGAGGGTATGTTCCTTTCCTTCCCTTTGTGCGAGGCTCCGCAGTCCTCTACCTCTGCCTGCTTTCTCCCCAACGAGGGGTGGGCCTTCCTCTCCCTCCTCCTCCTCCTTGCTGTCCCCGAGGACGACGAGGCCCCCCCTCCCCCTCCCTCCCCCTCTGGGCTCGTATGGGCGAGGGGTCCAAGTCGATTAGGCGCGGCAGAGGACTAAGACCCCTCGCCCATACGAGCCCAGAGGGGGAGGGAGGGGGAGGGGGGGCCTCGTCGTCCTCGGGGACAGCAAGGAGGAGGAGGGAGGGATCGAGGGAGAGGATGGCCCGCCCCGAGTCCCTGCCTTGACCCTCCCATGGGTGCGGAGTAGGCTCCCGGCGTCGCCGCCTGCCTCGGCCCATCCATGAAAGTCATCGACCATCTGGCGCAGTCCCAGCGCCCACTCATCAGCTTCGAGATCATCCCGCCGCTGCGTGGCGGCAACGTCGATTCGCTGCTGGTCCTGATCGACGACCTGGTCAAGTACCAGCCGCCGTTCATCGACATCACCAGCCATGCCGCGGAGGTGGTCTACGAGGAGACGCCGAACGGCATCCAGCGCCGTGTCAAGCGCAAGCGCCCGGGCACCCTCGGCGTCTGCGCGCTGCTGCAGAACAAGTACCAGATCGACGCCGTGCCGCACATCCTCTGCCATGGCTTCACGCGCGAGGAGACCGAGGACTTCCTGATCGAGCTGAAGTACCTGGGCATCGACAACGTGCTGGCGGTGCGCGGCGACGACAGCGGCTATGAGAAGCCGCTGCAGCACGGGCGCAGCGCCAACCGCTACGCCTGCGACCTGGTGGCGCAGATCGCCGCGATGAACCACGGGCGCTACCTCGAGGAGGACCTGCTGGACGCCGAGCCCTCCGACTTCTGCGTCGGCGTCGGCGGCTATCCCGAGAAGCATTTCGAGGCGCCGAACCTGCAGCTCGACGCGCGCCGCGTCAAGGAGAAGGTCGATGCCGGCGCGCACTACGTCGTCACCCAGATGTTCTTCGACAACCGCCATTACTTCCACTTCGTCGAGCTCTGCCGCGCCATCGGCGTCGCCGCGCCGATCATTCCCGGGCTCAAGGTCCTGAGCTCGCAGAAGCAGCTGGCCACGATCCCGAGCAACTTCCACGTCGAGGTCCCGGCCGAGCTGTCCGACGAGGTGCTGGCGGCCAAGCCCGAGCACGTGCTCGACATCGGCGTCGAATGGGCGCGCCGCCAGCTCGAGGAGCTGCTGGCGCACGGCGTCCCCTCGGCCCACTTCTACGTCATGCAGAGCGCCGCGGCGATCAAGCGGCTGATGGCGAAGATCGACCTCTAGAGACGCCTCCGATCCAGCGGAAGTTGCTCCCCTCGCGGGGGGGCATGCCCCGGAGGCGTCTAGCGTAGGCGGTCGAGGATCTCCCGGAGGTCGCCGCCGATGCGCTGCAGCTGATCGCGGTGCGCGGCGGCCAGGGGCTCGAGCAGCTCGGCGCCGCGCGGGGTGAGGGTCACGAAGACCCGGCGTCGGTCGGCGCCGCCGGACTGGCGGACCATCAGGCCCTGCGCCACCATGCGGTCGATCAACCCGACGGCGCTGTGGTGGCGGATCTGCAGGCGCTCGGCGAACTCGGTGACGGTGATGCGGTCGCGCCCGGGGAAGCCGCGGACGGCGATCATCGCCAGGTACTGCTGCGGCGTGACGCCGGCGCGACGCGCCGCCTCTTCGCTGAAGCGCAAGAACTGCCGCAGGGCATAGCGGAATGCCGCCAACGCCTGGTAGTCCTCGTCGCTCATCAGCGGCGCTCTCCTGTCGTCTGCCCTGCCGTTCGCACTCATGCTGGCAGAACCTCTAGCAGGCAACGTGCCCGCGCCCCCCCGATGGGCGGTATGAATCGGTAGTGGGGTATATACCATGATTCGCGGTCGGCGCGCTGGCTCGCGCGTCACGACGGGCGAACGCCGTGGAACGCCGTGCCAGGTGACGCCTGGACGTGGCGCGGTACCGGCCGGGCAACCGCATCCCGGTCGCCTACGACCGCGACGACCCGTCGCGGATCGGAATCGACATCTACGAGTGCGCTTGACGGCCGGCCCGGCACGGCGGTACCGGAGGGGCCGCCGCCCTGGGGCGCTAACCCCGCCAGGCGGCGAGCTCCATCGCCGTATCGTTGTAGTGGCGATAGGCGCTCACCTGGCCGCTGCCGTTCAAGCTCCAGGCATGCACGGCGTCGTTCACGAACGGCTGGCCGTTCTTCTTGACCTGCCCCTCGACCCGCAGCATCACCATCACGTGGTTGCCCTCGGCGACAAAGGTGTGAGGGTTGAAGACGCTGAGCGTCAGGTTCTCGCCGACCGCCTGGAAGAAGCCCGGAACCGCCGCCTTGCCTTGGAAGTTGCCGTTCCAAGGGCACTCCCGCGAGTAGACGCGGTCGTTGTTCCAGTCGACGTCGTCCGCCAGCAGGGCGAGGATCGCCGGCACGTCGCCGCGGCCGAAAGCATCGTAGATCGCGCGAATCGTCTCGGTGTTGCTCATCGTGGGTCCCCCTTTCAAGGTTCCAATTCAATGTCGATGCCAGTACGGCGGCCGGCGCCGCGCGGATTAGGCGCGAGGTACCCGGCGTACCCGGCCTGAGGCCGATGCTTTGCTTCCTGGACGGTCTGTGGTAACTTCTTCACGGCATTACGAGCGGTCCGGCGGACGCCGGGCTCGGCAACCTGGGGCGGACACCCAAGGTGCCCTCTCGCATTGCGGGCGGTCGCGCGGTCGGCGATTGTCGCCCGGCACTGAGCAGCAATGCGAGGATGCGGTCGCGCCAGCGACAACCAAGTGTCCGACAGTCGGCGTTGTCCAAGGACCCGTTCTCGTGATGCCCGAGGAGGCAGCGAGGCGGGTTTTTTGTTTGCCCGCCCCGCCCTGCTCGAGCGCCCCCAGGAAGAGCCCGGCATGTGAGATCGGGGCTGGCCCCGTTGGAGATACGAGTTGACCGAGAGAACTTTCGACGTTCCCCTGCCGCCGCGTCCCGCCGACCTCGAGGAGCGCACGGCGGCGCTCAGGGCGGCTTTGGCGGAGCGGGTCCTGGTGCTGGACGGCGCCACCGGCACCGCCCTGCAAGGCTTCGCGCTCACCGCCGCCGACTTCGGCGGGCCGGAGCTCGAAGGATGCAACGAGAACCTCTGCGCCACCCGGCCGGACGTGGTGGACGCGGTGCACGAGAGCTACCTCGCCGCCGGCTGCGACGTCGTCGAGACCAACTCCTTCGGCGGCACGCCGCTGGTGCTCGCCGAGTACGGTCTCGCCGATCGCGCCTTCGAGCTCAACGCCGCCGCGGCCCGGCTGGCCCGCGCCGCCTGCGCCCGCCACGACCGCTCGGACGCCGCCGGCCCCGGCGGCCCCGGCGGCCCCGGCGGTCCAGGCGGTCCAGGCGCTCCGGGCGGCCAATCCAGTCCATCCAGTCCCTCGGCCAGTCCCTCGGCCGGCCCCTCGGCCGCCGGCGGCCCCCGGCACTTCGTCTGCGGCTCGATGGGTCCGACCACCAAGGCCATCTCGGTCACCGGCGGCATCACCTTCGCCGAGCTCGAGGAGCATTTCCGGGTGCAGGCGCTCGGACTGATGGCCGGCGGCGCCGACTACCTGCTGCTCGAGACCGCCCAGGACACCCGCAACATCAAGGCCGGCCTGATCGGCATCGAGCGCGCCGGCGCGCAGGCTGGCTGGCGGCTGCCGGTGGCGGTGTCGGCGACCATCGAGCCGACCGGCACCATGCTCGGCGGCCAGGACGCGGAGGCGCTGGCGGTGGCGCTGCTGCACGCCGACCTGCTCTACCTCGGGCTCAACTGCGCGACCGGCCCCGAGCTGATGGCCGATCACGTGCGCACCCTGTCCGAGCTGGCGCGCACGCGCGTCGCGGTGGTGCCGAACGCCGGCCTGCCGAACGAGGACGGGCGCTACGAGGAGACGCCCGAGGACTTCGCCCGCGTCATCGGCCGCTTCCTCGACGCCGGCTGGCTCAACCTGATCGGGGGATGCTGCGGCACCACGCCGGCCCACGTCGCGGCGCTGGCCGCCGCCGCCGCCGGCCGGCCGCCGCGCCGCGTGCCGCACCACCACCGCAGCCTGATCTCGGGCCTCGAGGCGGTCGAGCTCGACCCTTCCAACCGGCCGCTGCTGGTGGGCGAGCGCACCAACGTGCTCGGCAGCCGCAAGTTCAAGCGGCTCATCCAGGATGGCGCGCACGAGGCGGCGGCGGAGGTGGGACGGGCGCAAGTGCGCGCCTCGGCGCAGGTGCTCGACGTCTGCCTGCAGGACCCCGACCGCGACGAGATGGCCGACATGGAGGCCTTCCTCGACCGCCTGGTGCGGCTGGTCAAGGTGCCGCTGATGATCGACTCGACCGACGCCGCGGTGATGGAGCGGGCGCTCAGCTACTGCCAGGGCAAGGCGGTGCTGAACTCGATCAACCTCGAGGACGGCCGGGTGCGCTTCGAGCGGGTGGTGCCGCTGGCGCGCCGCTACGGCGCCGCGGTGGTGGTCGGGCTGATCGACGAGAAGGGCATGGCGGTCACGGTCGAGCGCAAGCTCGAGGTCGCCCGCCGCAGCTACCAGATCCTGGTCGAGGAGATGGGGGTGCCCCCCGAGGACATCTGGTGGGACGCCCTGGTCTTCCCGTGCGGCACCGGCGACCAGGCCTACCTGGGATCGGCGGCGCAGACCATCGAGGGCGTGCACGGCGTCAAGGAGCTGTTCCCCGACACCAAGACCATCCTCGGCGTCTCCAACGTCAGCTTCGGCCTGCCGGCCGCCGGCCGCGAGGTGCTCAACTCGGTCTTCCTCTATCACTGCACCAAGGCCGGCCTGGACGCGGCGATCGTCAACACCGAGGGCCTGGCGCGCTATGCCGACATCCCGGAGGCGGAGCGCGCCCTGGCCGAGGAGCTGATCTTCCTGCCGATCGGCGACGTCGAGTCGGGCGGCAAGGCGGTGGAGGCATTCACCGCCTGGTTCCGCGGCCGCGGCACGGGGGCCGCCGCCGGCCGACCGCCGCGGGCCGACCTGCCGGTCGCCGAGCGGCTCGCGCGGGCGGTGGTCGAAGGCTCGAAGGAAGGGCTCGAGGAAGACCTCGACACGGTGCTGGCGGACGCCGCCTATCCGACGCCGCTCGACATCATCAACGGCCCGCTGATGCAGGGCATGGCCGAGGTCGGCAGGCTGTTCAACGACAACCAGCTGATCGTCGCCGAGGTGCTGCAGAGCGCCGAGGTGATGAAGGCGGCCGTGTCCTATCTCGAGCCGCACATGGAAAAGGCCGGCACCAACGGTGGCAACGGCCGCGGCAAGGTGCTGCTCGCGACGGTCAAGGGAGACGTGCACGACATCGGCAAGAACCTGGTGGACATCGTGCTCTCGAACAACGGCTTCAAGGTCGTCAACCTGGGCATCAAGGTGCCGTCCGAGCGGCTGATCCAGGCGGTGCGCGAGCACGAGCCGGACGTCATCGGGCTGTCGGGGCTGCTGGTCAAGAGCGCCCAGCAGATGGTGGTGACGGCGGGCGACCTGGCGGCGGTGGGCATCGCGACGCCGCTGCTGGTCGGCGGCGCGGCGCTGACGCGGCGCTTCACCCACCGCAAGATCGCGCCCGCCTACGGCGCGCTCTGCACCTACGCCAAGGACGCGATGCACGGCCTGTCCCTGGTCGAGCGGCTGACCGATCCGCGGCAGCGGCCGCGCCTCGCCGAGGAGGTCTCGGAGCTGCTGCGCGACGACGCACCGGCCGAGGGTGGCGACGGCGGCGGCGCCACCGGAGCCGCGGTGGCCGGCCCCGCGGCGCTGGCGCGCGATGCGGTGCGCCGCGACCTGCCGCCGCCGTCGCCCCCGGACCTCGACCGCCACACCGCCGTGCTCGACCTCGACCAGGTCTGGAAGTACCTGAACCCGCAGATGGTCTACGGCAAGCACCTGGGGCTGAAGGGTGCGGTGCGCCAGCTCGACGAGCAGGGCGATCCGAAGCTGCGGAAGCTGCAGGCGGTGATCGCCGAGCTGCAGGACGAGGCGCGCGCCGGGGCGCTGGCGGCGCGCGCGGTCTGGCGCTTCTTCCCCGCCGCGGCGGCGGGCGACCGCGTCACCCTGACGGATCCCGAGACCGGCCGGCCGGCGGCGGTCTGGGACTTCCCGCGCCAGGGGCGCGAGGGCGGGCTGTGCCTGGCCGACTACGTGCTGCCGGACGATCACCTGGCGCTGTTCGTGACCACCGCCGGCGCCGGCGTGCGCGAGCGGGTGGAGGAGTGGAAGCGGCGCGGCGAGTACCTCAAGAGCCATGCCTTCGCCGCCCTCGCGCTCGAGACCGCGGAGGCCGCCGCCGAGTACCTGCACGCCTGCCTGCGCCGCCGCTGGGGCTTCCCCGATCCGGCGGAGATGACCCTGCAGGAGACGCTCGCCGCGCGCTACCGCGGCAAGCGCTACAGCTTCGGCTACCCTGCCTGCCCGGACCTCGCCTTCCAGCGCCAGCTCTTCGCGGTCCTCCGCCCCGAGGAGATCGGCGTCGAGCTGACCGAGGGCGACATGATGGACCCCGAGGCCAGCGTCTCGGCGCTGGTGCTGCATCACCCGGACGCGCGGTACTTCGGGGTGTAGGTGTAAGGGGCACGAGGGGTGGAAAATGAACCGGGCGGCCACGTGCCAGGACGAAGTTGCAGCAGGTGGAACATCAAGTGGAGCATCAGGAGGAGAGGAGCCCCGTGATCGAAGGGTACGTGCATGGCTACCACCCGCGGGAGAACGAGCGCCTGCAGGACCAGGCCGGGGCGCTGGTCGACCTCCTGCACCATGACACGTCCTATCCACCGGGGAGCATGGTGCTCGAGGCGGGGTGCGGCGTGGGAGCCCAGACGGTCACCTTGGCCCGGCGGAGCCCTGGCGCTCGGTTCACGTCGATCGACGTCTCCGCGCGGTCGCTCGCGGCGGCCAGGCGGCGGACCGACGCGATGGGGATCGCCAACGTGCGGTTCCGGCAGGCGGACATCTTCGCCCTGCCCTTCGCCCCCGGGTCCTACGACCACGTCTTCGTCTGCTTCGTCCTCGAGCACCTGGCGCGGCCCGTCGAGGCGCTGGCGATCCTCCATGAGCTGCTCCGGCCCGGCGGCACCATGACCGTCATCGAAGGTGACCACGGATCGACCTTCTTCCACCCCGACAGCAGCGCGGCCCACCTGGCGATCCGGTGTCAAGTCGAGTTGCAGCGGCGGGCGGGAGGCGACGCCTTGATCGGCCGCCAGCTCTATCCACTCATGATCGCAGCCGGCCTGGATGCGGTGCAGGTCTCTCCACTCATGGTGTACGTGGATGCGAGCCGGCCCGACCTCGTCGACGGCGTCACCAGGAAGACCTTCACCGCGATGATCGAAGGCGTCCGCGACGCCGCCATCGCGGCCGGCCTCAGCGATCCCGCGGCGTTCGACGCGGGTGTTCGAGACCTCTATCGAACGATGGAGCCGGACGGCGTCTTCTGCTACACGTTCTTCAAGGGAGTGGGGGAGAAGCGGCGGCCCGCCTGATCGGCCTGACCGCGGCCTGGCCGCGCTCGGGAGTATGCTACCAGGCTGGCGGGAATCCGCGGCCGCCGCGGACTCGTATCAAGGTGGAGGAAGGCGCGCGCGGTGCATGCGCCACGCGCACCTCGACTCGACCTTCAGAAGGAGGACCACGATGCAGACCAGCTCGAAGACCGCTCCTGCCGCCCTGACCCTCGCGGCCCTGACTCTGTTGACCCTCGCGGCCTCCCAGCTGCGTGCCGACGCCATCGACAAGGTGATCCCCGCGCCGGCGGTCGACACGCCCGCCGCCGAGGCGACCGGTCCCCAGACCGCGGTGCTTGCCGGGGGTTGCTTCTGGGGCGTGCAGGGCATGTTCGAGCACGTGCAGGGGGTGACCAGGGTCGTCGCCGGCTACTCGGGCGGCAGCAAGGCGACCGCGCACTACCAGATGGTGGGCACCGAGACGACCGGCCACGCCGAGTCGGTGGAGATCACCTTCGACCCGAAGCGCATCTCCTACGGGCAGCTGCTGCGGCTCTACTTCGCCGTCGCCCACGACCCCACCGAGCTCAACCGCCAGGGTCCCGACTCGGGCCCCAGCTACCGCTCGGAGATCTTCTTCTCCTCCCCGACCCAGGAGCGCGTCGCCAAGGCCTACGTCGAGCAACTGACCAGGGCGAACGTCTTCGGCGCGCCCATCGTCACCCGCATCGAGCCGTTGAAAGGTTTCTATCCGGCGGAGGACTACCATCAGGATTTCCTGATCCACAATCCCACCTACCCGTACATCGTGCGCAACGATCTCCCCAAGATCGCGGCCCTGAAGCGGGTCTACCCGGACCTCTACCGCGACACCCCGGTCATGCTGGCCGGCGCCCGCTGACGGCTGCAGGGCCGCCCGGCCGAGGGGTCGCCGCTCGGCGACCAGCGGGATAGTAGACTCTGGCCATGAAGGACGCCCGCCAGGAAGCTCTGGAGCGGCTCTGCCGAGAGCGGGGCCTGCTTGCCGTCTACCTCTTCGGCTCTCGCGCCGACGACGGCCTGCGGCTGCTCCACGGCGAGCCGGTCCCAGGCGAGGGCTCCGATCTCGACATCGGGATCGTCTCCCCGGACCCTGGCCTCGACCTGCGCACGCTGGTCGACCTCGATCTCGCATTCGCCGAGGTCTTCGAGCCGCTCCGGGTGGACCTCGTGCCCATCCAGCGGGTCGACCCCCTCTTTCAAGCGCGGATCATCGACGGTCATCGCATCTTCGCCGGCGACTCGACCCAGGCCGACCTCTACGAGCTGCTCGTCTTCCGCCGCGCGGCCGACATGTTGCCGCTGCAGCGCGCGCGGGAGCTGGAGCTCTTCGGCGTCAGCACCTCATGACCCCGGGGAGAGTCGACCTCAAGGTCGTCACGGGTCGCCTCGAGATCGTGGCGACCTGCGTGCGTGAGCTGAGAGCGCTGCCCGCCAGCTCGCTCGAGGAATTCGAGGCGGACGCACGCAACCCGGCGGCGGCCGAATCGTTCCTGCGGCGAGGGCTCGAAGCGCTGCTCGACGCCGCGAGGCATCTGCTCGCGAAGGCCCATGGCGTGGGTGCGGTGGAATACCGCCAAGTAGCCATCCGCGCCGCGCAGCAAGGAATCATCCTCGACCGGGCGGTGGCGGAGAAGTTCCCGAAGCTCGCCGGCTATCGCAACCGCCTCACACACTTCTACGCCGACATCACGCCGCAGGAGCTGTTCCTGATCGTGACCCGCGAGCTCGGCGACATCGAGAAGGTTGCCGACGAGCTGCTGCGGGCGGCGGGGCGGCTGGTGGCCGAATGAGGGCAGCGGCGGCGGCATGCGCCGCCGCCGCGGGCTGGCCCGCTGCCGGTCGACTTCAGCCGGCGTCCATGAACCTGGCGGGAGCGGCGTCGAAGATGGTCTTGTGATCCGTCGTGCAGAAGTAGTAGGTCTTGCCCTTGTAGACGGACTTCGGCGCGGTCTTCGGATCGACGTCCATCGTGCAGACCGGGCAGAGCGGGTGGGCGTCGGTCGAGACGCGGGCCACGGCGTACGCCGCGTTCGAGTTCGGATTCAGCCAGCCCTGTCCCTGGTACTCCATGTAGTCGGCGGTCTTCACGGCGGCGTCGCGGCCGTAATAGCGCTCGACGACGCGGAGCGCGAGATCCATGCCGGAGGAGAGGCCGCCCGCGGAGGCGAGGTTGCCGTCCTCGACGAAGCGGGCGCCCCGCCGCAGGCGGACGTCCGGGAACTCCATCGCGAAGGTCCGGTAGGAGTCGTGATGGGTGGTGGCCGACTTGCCCGCCAGCAGGCCGGTCTTGGCCAGCAGCATGGCGCCGGTGCAGACCGACATTGTGACGTCGGCGCTCTTGGACGCCCGGCGGATCCACTGCAGCATGGCATCGCTGCGTCCATGCTGCGCGGGGATGACGATGACCTTCGGCGCGGGTGCGGATTCCAGGGTGTAGTCGGGGACGATGGTCAAACCCGCGCTGGCCCGGATCGGCCGGGTCGTCTCGGCGACGGTATAGAGCTGGAAGGGAGCGTCCTGGCGGCCGAGGACGACGGCGTCCTGGAAGACCTCCCATGGCCCGCAGAAGTCGATGACCACCGCGCCTTCCGACACCAGGAAGGCGACGGGGATGCTGCCCTCGGCGGGAGGCTTCAAGGGATTCGGCCGGGCCTGCGGGTGCTTGCCCTGCGCATCGGCAGCGGGTGCCGCGGCCGCGCGTGCGCTCGCGAGGAGCTTGCCGGCGGCCGAGAACGGCATGGCGGCCAGGACGCCGAAGGCGGCGGCGCCTTGCAGCAGATCTCTTCTCTTCATGATGAATGTGTCCTTTCGATCGGTGACGGGAGATTGCTTGTCTTCGTGATCTTCGCCGGCCTCGTCGCTCTCAGAGGCTGCGCAGCGCCAGCGACGGCTGCACGGCGGTCGCACGGCGGGCCGGCAGCAGGCAGGCCAGCGCGGCGACCGCGACCAGCAGCAGGGCGACGGCGAGATAGGTGACGGGGTCGGTCGGCGGCACGCCGAAGAGCAGCCGCGCGATGACGTGCGCCAGCAGCAGCGCCGCCGCGGCGCCCACCAGGAGGCCGGTGCCGACCGCCGCGAGCCCCTCGCGCAGGACGGCGGCCAGGATCGCGCCGCGATCGGCGCCGAGCGCCATGCGGATGCCGATCTCGCGGGTGCGCCGGACGACCCCGAAGGCGACCACGCCGCCCAGGCCGATCACCGTCACGACGAGCGCCAGGGCTGCGAAGGCGCACAGCAGCAGTGTGGTCAGGCGCGGCGCGGCGAGGGATGCCGCGCGGGCGGTCTCCAGGGTCTGGACGCGGCCCACGGGCTGGCGCGGATCGATGTCGAGGACCAGCCGGCGCGCCGCGGCGGCCAGGTCCAGCGGATCGCGCCGCGACCGCAGCAGCAGGCTGCCTGCGAGCGCCGGGTTCTGGTCGAGCGGCAGCCAGACGGCGCCCCCGGGGTCGCGATCGAGGGACAGGTCGCGCACGTCGGCGATCACCCCGACGACGGTGTGCCAGAGCGGCGTGCCCGGGCCGAAGGTGACGCGCCGGCCCACCGGGTCCTCGGAGCCAAACAGGCGGCTGGCCAGGCCGTGGCCGAGCACGGCGACGGGCGGCCCGCCGTCCCGGTCCGTTTCCTCGATGCCGCGCCCGCGCTCGATCCGGATGCCCAGGGCCGCGAAGGCGCCCGGCGAGGCGAAGCGGAAGTCGGCCTGGGGCAGGTCGGCGTCGGCGACGGCGCGGCCCTGGACGCGGACCCCGGAGGTGGCGCGGCCGAGGCCGTCCAGCGGGTAGTTCGAGGAGTAGGCGGCGGCGGCGGTGCCCGGCAGCGCGCGCGCCTTCTCGAGCAGGGCGCGCTGGAAGGTGCGGCGCAGCGGCAGCGTCTTGTAGTGCGCCCAATCGAGGTCGACGGCCACGGCGAGGACGTTCTCCGGGTTGAAGCCGGCGTCCACCGCCTGCAGCTTCCAGACGCTGCGCAGCGTGAGCCCGGCGCCGACCAGGAGCAGGAACGACACCGCGACCTGGACGCCGGCGAGGATGGCGCGCAGGCGCCCGCTGCCCGCCTGCCCCGCCCCGCCGCTGCCGCCCCTGCCGGCGGCGCCGATCGCGCCCGCGATGCCGCGGCTCGCGGCGAGCGCCGGCAGCGTGCCGGAGAGCAGGCCGGCGACGATGGCGACGGCGAGGGTGAAGACGAGCACCTGGCCGTCGAGCGCGATGTCGCCGGTGCGGGAGGTGAAACGCGCCGCGAAGGCGACCAGGGCGCGGAGCAGCGCGGCGGCGACGCCGACGCCCAGGGCCGCGCCGAGCAGGGCCAGGATCACGCTCTCGGTGAGCAGCTGGCGCAGCAGCCGGCCGCGGCCGGCGCCGAGCGCGGTGCGCAGCCCGATCTCGTCGCCGCGGCTGCTGAGGCGTGCGAGCTGGAGGTTGGCGACGTTGGCGCAGACGATGAGCAGCACCAGCAGCACGGTCGCGAGCAGCAGCAGGAGCGTCGGCCGGGCTCGCGCGGTGAGCTCGGTGAGCATCGGCACGGCCTCGATCCGGTAGCCGCCGGTCGGGTAGTCGCCGGGATATTCGGCGAGCAGGGCATGGTTGACCGTGGCGAGGTCCTGCCGCGCCTGCGCGACCGTCGCGCCGGGCCGCAGGCGGCCGAAGACGGCGTAGCCGCGGCCCCGGCGTGAGGCGATGGCCTGCGGATCGGAGCGGAAGGGGCAGGCCGACGTCGGCATCCAGAGGTCGTTGTCGTTCGGGTACTGCGGCACCGGCGGCAGGACGCCGATCACCCGGTGCGGATGGTCGTTCATCTCGAGGATCTTGCCGACGACCGCCGGGTCGCCGCCCCAGGACCGCAGCCAGTAGGCATGGCTGAAGACCAGCACCGGCTGGGCGCCCGGCTTGTCGTCGTCCGGCGAGAAGGTGCGGCCGAGCAGCGCCCTGGTGCCGAGCACGTCGAAGAAGTTGGCCGAGACGACGCCGGTCTGCACGCGCTCGGGCTCGCCGCGGCCGAGCAGGTTGAACCACATCGAGTGGAACTCGGCGAGACCGGCGAAGGTGTGCTGGCGCCGCCGCAGGTCCTCGATGTCCGGCACCGAGAACCCCTGCTCCTGGTCGGGGTCGAGCGGCTGGCGCTGGTGGAGCACGACCAGCCGGTCGGGCTCGCGGTACGGCAGCTCGTGCAGCAGGACGCCGCGCACGACGCTGAAGATCGCCGTGTTGGCGCCGATCCCCAGGGCGAGAGCCGCCACCACCGCGCCGGCGTAGCCCGGGTTCCGGCGCAGCAAGCGGAGCGCGAAGCGCACGTCCTGGCCCAGCGCCTCGAGCCCCCGGTAGCCGCGCGCCGAGCGGGCCGCTTCCTTGGTCGGCTCGAGGCCGCCCAGCTTCAGCGCGGCGCGGCGTGCCGCCTCCTCGGGCGAGGCGCCCTGGCGCAGCTGCGCCGCCGTCTCCATGGCGAGGTGGAAGCGCAGCTCCTCGTCGAGCTCGGCCTCCAGGCGGCGGCGCTGGAAGAGACCGCGGACGGCGGCGAGAGCGCGGCTGACGGCGGACATCGCGGACATCGTCGGTTCCTCTCTCTCGGACACTGGCTTCACGCCGTCCGCAGCACGCGGGCGACGGCTTCCACGAAGCGCTCCCAGCTCTCCGTCTCGCGCTCGAGCCGGCGCTTGCCGGCCCGCGTCAGGCGGTAGAACTTGGCGCGGCGGTTGTTCTCCGAGATCCCCCACTCCGCGGCGATGGCGCCCTGCTCCTCGAGCCGGTAGAGGGCCGGGTAGAGCGAGCCCTGGGTCACCGACAGGACCTCGCGCGAGATCTGCTCGATGCGCTGCGCGATGCCCCAGCCGTGCTGCGGCTCGATCGCCAGCGTGCGCAGGATCAGCAGGTCGAGGGTGCCTTGTAGCAGGTCTTCTTTCTCGGTCGCCATGGCCTTCCTTGCCTCCCCTAGACATTCGACAACGGGTTGATCCTGCGCCCGCTCTTGTCGATTGTCAAGGGGAAGTACGCGGGGACGGTGCGGAAGGTTTCAAGCCGCAGAGACCGGCGGGGACGCGCGGCCGGGCCGGGAGGGGCGCGGGACGATGCAGTCAGATGTGGCGGAGGACGACGACCAGGTCCCAGAGCATGTGCGCGAGAATCACCGGCAGGATGCGGCGGAAGCGCGCATAGAAGCAGGCGAGTACCAAGAAGGCCGCACCGCGGCTCAGGGCGTTCGGCAGGCCCTGGTAGAGATGATACGCGGTCTGCAAGCCGACACTGGCGGCGATGGCGAGCGCGGTGCTGCCGGTCAGCTGCGCGATCTCGGTCATGGTGAAGGCGCGGACGATCAGCTCCTCGTTGACGGGATCGATCACCGCGTAGATCAAGGTGAGCGTGATCGCCGCCACGCCCGCGTAATGCGCGTGGGAGGGGGCGAAGGAGGCCGGGTGGTCCGTGGCCGCCAGCGTGAGCCAGTTGATCGAATCGTGGGCGAAGAGATCGGCCATCATCATCGCGACGTACAGCAAGCCGCCGGCCGGCAGGTCGATCCAGCGGCAGCTGAGCCCGAGGTCCCGGAAGGTCTGGCCGCGACGGAAGAGAACGTAGGCCAGCAGGGCCAGCTCGACCACCTGCCGCTGGATGCCGTTGATCAGGCCGCGACCGGAAGGCGCGCCCGCGCCGAGGTCGCCGGTCCACCAGTTCCAGAACGCGCCGAGCAGGCTCGACCCGAAGGCGACGAGCAGGACCAGCGCCAGCTCGAAGATCCGCAGCCGGCGCGGGGAGATCTCCCAGCGAGCTCGCCGCCGGCTGGGAGAGGAGTCCGCGCCGCGGTCGTCCGCCGCCTCGGCATCTTCATCGGACGCGCCGGGCCGCTCGTCCTCCTGGTCGCTCTGCTCGTCGGGATCTATCTCTCTCCCCACTCCTCGTCGCCGCTCCCTTCCTCGTCGCCGCTCGCTGCCTCGTCGCTCCCTTCCTGTTCGCCGCTTCCTTCCTCGCTGCTCCCTTCCTGTTCGCCGCTCCCTGCCCCTTCGTCGCTCCCTGCCGCGGGTCCTTCCAGCCGCGCTTCGTGCAGGAGCTCCGCGGCTTCTTGGCGCCGCTCGCCGGGCACCAGGATCTCCATCGGGCCGGCGACCAGGCTGAAGCCGGTGCCCAGCCTGCCCATGCCGAACAGGTCCTGCAACCCTTCGCCGCGGGTGATGCAGGGGATGCCGGCCTCCTCGAGCAGCGACTTCGCCGTCAACAGGACGACCGGATCGCCGGTGCCGAAGATGGTCTGGAGGCCGCCGGGCTCGGCATGCTCGACGGGCGCAGACGGGAGGGTCTCGACGAGGTCCACGTCGCAGTCGTCGCAGCGCGTGAATCCCTCGCGGTATTCGCCGCCGCAGGCGGGGCAGAACATGAGGCAGTTCCTCCAGCCGGCTGCTGCCGCCGGATCAAGCTCGCTTCGTCATTGCTTGCAGCATTCATATCATCGTCGCCTCCCTGGCCGGGTCGTGGGTCGTGGGTCCGTTTCCCGCGGCGTCCCTTTGGGCGAGGGGCCGAGACTTCGGGGGCGGGGGAGCTTGGCCCC
>Ga0307477_10000239_pt1 | contig 73763 bp, 73 predicted proteins | sample atmos_gasesECM2C_FD_203316 | JGI IMG/M metagenome (GOLD analysis project Ga0307477, IMG submission 203316) | Hardwood forest soil microbial communities from Morgan-Monroe State Forest, Indiana, United States - atmos_gasesECM2C_515 | ecosystem: Environmental > Terrestrial > Soil > Temperate...
CCACTAGATAACCCTTTTGGCCCAAAGGTGTAAAGTATGTCTCCGGAACGTTCTGTAAAGGATCTCTTCGGACTGAACAATTATCACAATGGCGGGGCCGGTCGGATTTGAACCCACGGAACGTACTGATGCACGTTCACCGATATATAAACGCGGTACAATAAGCCGCTCTGCCACGGCCCCTATTTGGTATCACCACGTGAGGTACCCATTGACGGCTTACCCCCCAAGTTTCATACTACCGGTGCGACTGGGCCGAGACGCTATGCGACTCTTGCAGGGCCGAATGGCCCCGCCCCAGACGCTTTTCTTTTTTAGTCCCTTCGCTTCCCCCAACTAATACCATGCACCTTTGCTATATAGACGAGAGCGGCGTGCCTGAACTCAATCAGGGAACGACTCACTTTGTACTGCTTGGCCTCTCCATCGAAGCGTGGGATTGGAGAGGCCAAGATCGCGCCGTTTCGGTCGTTAAGAGAAGATTTGGGCTCGGTGACTCAGAGATTCATACGGGATGGATGACTAGACGTTATCTTGAACAAGAGAAGATTCCTGACTTCCAAGCACTTGATTCGCTTGCTCGTCGCGCTCAGGTAAGAAAAGAACGAGACGCACAGCTAATTAAACAAGATGCCCTTAAGGGGAGCGTTGCTGCCAGAGAATTGCGTAAGAGTTACCGCAAAACGGATGCCTACATTCACCTTACCTTAGATGAGAGAAAGAATTGTTTGAAGGAACTTGCTGACTTGATCGGCGGATGGGGGAACACACGACTTTTTTGTCATTCAATCGATAAAACTTCCTTTGCTATCTCGCCGCCAGCCATTCCGCCACGGGAAGAAGCGTTCACGCAGGTTGTGAGTCGTTTTGAGCAATATCTTTCCGGTATTGGTGGGCCCCAGACAATCGGACTTCTTGCCCACGATCATGACGATACATCCGCAGACAGAATGACTCAATTGATGCGCCAATTCCACTCCAGCGGAACAATGTGGACTTCGATTACCAGAATCATCGAAACTCCGTTCTTTGTTGATAGCCGATTGACTGTTGGCGTCCAATTGGCGGACTTATGCGCATATGCGACTCGACGTTTTTGTGAAAAAGGCGAAACAGACCTATTTAATAGAATTTGGCCAAGATTCCACAGGGTCGGGACAAGGGTCGTCGGGATACGCCATTACGTCGGACGCAAACATTGCGGCTGCCGGATTTGTTTTGGAACACTAACCTACATTACCCTGTCACGGCTTTTGTACGTTGCAGCGTTACAGCTTTCTGTGTCAAATGCATAATCGCCCTCTAAGTGCGGCACGCTAGGAACTTGGATCAAGAACCGCGGAAATTTGGAGGCGCTGGAGCTTGGTGCGCAAACCTTCGCGGCTGATCCCCAGAATTTCGGCGGCCCGCGTGCGGTTTCCTCCCGTGTGCTGGAGCACGGAGAGGATCAGCTGCTTTTCCATTTCCTGCAGCGACATCGGGGTGAAAGGCTCGGATGGCGGCGAGACCCAAGGCCGACGATTGCTGCGATTGCAAATTCTTTCATTTAATAAATCTGCGCCGCAGGGGAGGTCCGCGGACGCCAGCGCGGCCAGCCTGGCCATTTCACTTTCGAGTTCCCGCACGTTTCCAGGGAAACCGTAGGCCGTCAAGGCGGATAGACAATCCTCCGCCAAGCGCGGCACCGGCCGGCCGAAGCGCGTTGCCGCGGATCGAAGAAAATGCTCGGCAAGGAGCCTGATGTCATGGGGCCGCTCGCGCAAAGGCGGCAAACGAAGGGTGATGGCGGACAGGCGGAAGAACAGATCGGCTCGGAATCGACCGGCTTTCACCTCGCTTTCCAGATCGCGGTTCGTCGCGGCGATGAACCGCACATCCACCTGCTCGACCCGCGAGTTGCCAAGGCGCGTGAATTCGCCCGACTGCAAGACGCGCAGGAGATGCGGCTGCAGATCGAGCGGTAGATCGGCGATCTCATCGAGAAAGAGAGTGCCGCGATGGGCGGCGCCAATAAAACCGATGCGATCGCGATTCGCACCCGTGAACGCACCCTGCACGAAACCAAAGAGCTCCGAGCCGATTAAGGTCGCGGGAATCGCAGCGCAGTTCAAGGCGATGAAGGGACCTTTTACGCGCGCACTATGGCGATAGACGGCGCGAGCGATCAATTCTTTCCCTGTTCCGGTTTCTCCCTCGATCAGCACGGCCAGGTCGGTGGTTGCGATCTGGCGTACGGTCTCGAGGACGCGCTCCATCACGGGGTCCGCGGTCAAAATTCCGTCGGATTGGCGGTGAGAGAGTTCGAGAGCTTCCGCGCGGCGCTGCGCCTGGCTCATCGCCACCGCGGCACGCAAGCGGGGCGACGCCAGGGCGCAGACTTCATCCAGCAAATCTCGCTGGCCTTCGCTGAAGCGATTGGCGACTTCGCGATTTTCCAGATAGATCAGCGCGAACGCTTCATCGCTGGCCACCAGAGGCGCGCACAAAACGGATCGAAGGGAAAGCAGCTGTATGCTCCGCTCCATGCTGTATGGCGCAGTCGCCGAGGCATTCCCGATCAGGACAGCTCTTCCGCTTTCCATCACGGTGCGGGCAATCGTGCGGCTGACTGCCGCTTCGGTTTGCGATAGCGTTTCGCTGCTGAAGTTCCGCGCCGCAGTGGCCCGGAACTCTCCAGCCTCGCGCACGACCACGAATCCCCGATCAGCCCCAAGTCCTTCGATCAGAGTGTCGAGAAGCCCGGAGAGGATTTCGCCGTACTCGCCTTCCTTCAGAAGTGCTCGCGAAACTCGATAGAGAAGACCCAAGTGCTCGGATCGCGGATTTTCTCGATTCACAGTCATGTCAAGGCTTTCCGTCGGGAATATAGCATCATTCCGCGATTCGCCGCGATCGACGCACTGGCTGTCGACTGTGGAGGAAAATGGCAGCCGGACTGCATATTCCTTCCTCCAAGACAGGATGGCCGTTGGCTCCCAGGGAGGGCAACACAATGAGAAATAAGGCGCTTGCCGCTCGCTCCGTTTTAGAAGTGACAGAAAATCACGCCAAGTGGCGCCAAGTTTCCGGGCACTCGCGCTTCTCGCATGGGAGCATCGAGGATGAGCACCGTGCCTCGCGCCGCGACGTGACACGGACCCCGCAGGTGAGTAGCGCGCCTCCGGTCGCCAAGCGCTTACTCTCTTGGAAGGAGATCGCCGGGTATTTGAAGTGCAATATCCGCTCCGTGCAGCGCTGGGAACACGCCGAAGGACTTCCCATTCACCGTCATGCCCACCAGCGACGCTCGACGGTCTACGCGTACTCGAGCGAACTGGATGCCTGGTTGCGGACCCGGACGCCGCTTCAAGAATCGCGCGACACGACTCCAGCATGTTCCGCTGCACGGGCTCGGCTCTACGTTCTGCCTTTTGTCAACCTGGGGGATGACCCGCAGCTGAATTTGTTTTGCGACGGGCTGACCGAAGAGATTCATCTGCAACTGGTGAGACTCGATCCAGAACGCTTCGGCATTGTCGCCCGCACTGCCTCGGCATTATCCTCGGGAGCGCCTCGATGGGTCAGAAGACCGGTCCGAAAACGATTTCCGAAATTGGCCGAAGGCTCGGTGTGAGTTCGGTGATGGAGGGGTGCCTGCGCTCCTTGCGGAACCACATTCCTGTTACAACACAACTCATCCGTGTCTCTGACCGATCGCTACATCGCGCTTCCGTCTAACACCGTGCGCTCTAGCACTTGACGCGGCCATCCCGGGAGGGGAGCATAGCTTTGGGCACATTGTACGCAACCTGCGCGGTCTCCTGCCCGTCTAACGATTTAGGTCGCGCCCCGTGAGGGGGTACATATGATGGCTTCCCGCAAGCAGTTTTCTTTCCTCTCTGTCATTTTACTTTTGGCGCTCTGCTCCTTCGTGCAGCCCGTCGCGGCGGATTCCAGCCACGCCCGCATCATCCGGCTGAGCCTGGTTCAGGGAGATGTGCGCTTCGCTCGAGAGACGCACAACGATCCCTTGACCGACTCTAAAGCCGCGTGGGAGACCGCCCAACCGAACTTGCCGGTGCGCCAGGGTTACGTCCTCGCCACCGACAACGGCCGCGCCGAAGTGGAGTTCGAGAATGGCGCCATGGCGTTTCTGAAGGAAAACACGGTGCTGGAGTTTTACGACCTTTCGTTGGAGGACGGCGCGCGCACCACGCGCCTGGTGCTGCGGCAAGGCAGCGCTTCCTTTTATGTGAATCCCGCGAGCGGCGATTACTTCAGCGTGACCGGCGGCGATTTCACGGTCGAAGCCAATCAGCGCGCCACGTTTCGGCTCGACAGTTACGACGATGGCAGCAGTGTAGAGACCCTCGGCGGCCACATTTCCGTTCTACAAAACGACAAAACGACGCTGCTCGCCAAGGGACAATCCCTTTCAGTGAAGGCTGGGAACGCGGCTTCCCTGACGATTGGCCGTCTTTCCGATCAAGACGATTTCGACCAATGGGTTTCCGGACGCGTTGACACGGTCAGTACGGCCACCGCCGCTGCCATGCAATACACCAGTTCGTCGTATTACGCTCCAGGTTTTGCCGACCTTTACTCGTATGGTTCCTGGTTCTCCTGCGGAGGAAGCGGATATGGCTGGCGGCCGTTCGGTGTGGGCGCTGCCTGGTCACCCTTCGCGGGCGGGCAATGGATTTCGGATCCCACGTTCGGATGGACGTACATGAGTTCTCAGCCCTGGGGTTGGGCTCCTTATCATTACGGTGGATGGCTCTTCGACACCGGTTGCGGAGGCTGGTTCTACTCGCCGCCGGCGTTTTACGGGCCCGGGAGAGGTCGGGGAAGACACTTTCCTCCCGTCGTCCATCCTCCCCATCCTGTCGTCTACCGGGCGGCGACGGCTGTCTTCGTGCGCCAGAAGGGCACCGTCGGCATCGTGCCCATGCACCCGCTCGATCTGAAGGGCAAGACTCCTCTAAACCTGGAACATGGCGTTTTTTCGGTTGCTAGAGGGGCAGGCGCCGGCGAACCGATCGCGGCTCGAGAGCACGGGCAAAAGTGGGAAACCTTGAAGTCGGCGCCGCGCGAAGCGCCGAGCAGCAGCCTCGTTGCCACAACACCTCCCGCTCGCGTTTCGAGGACCGTGATCGAAGGAGGATCGGGAGTCCACGTCGTTTCTTTGAACAAGGATTCTTCCATCACCTACGATCCGCGCGAGCACCGCTTCGTGAACGCGGAGACTTCCGCTTCTGCCGCCCGCTCCAACGAGAACGAAGCGCGCTCCGGCGCCCAGACTGAAAAATCCTTGTCGGGCTCTTCAAGACCAGACACGGTCGCGCCAGAACGCAATCCTGCGATTCCTTCTGCAGCGCGCAGCGCAGGCCAGCCGCCAGCGGCACGCAATTCAGTTCCTCCGCCTGCGCCGCGTTACTCCGGGGGAGACCGGGGAAGTTCTGCCGGCAGGAGCAGCGAAGGGCACAGTAGCTCCGCTTCGAGCAGCAGTTCGGCGGGACATTCCTCCTCCGCTTCCGCAACGTCGTCTTCGCACTCCTCTTCTGGCCATGCGCACTAACCCGTGATCCATTCCGGGATCGAGCGGCCCTGTTGACAACAGGGCCGTTTTCTTTTTCGGGCCCACTTCCGGGCGCTACGAGAAAATCATGCCGGCGTAGCCGACCACCGCGGCGCGATCTCCGGAAACATCTGCCGACGTAGCGTATTTCACCAGATCAGCTCTCCTCGCGCGTAACGCGTTCAGGGCCGTGAGCATCGCCACCGCCGGGCCAAGGCCGCACATCGAGATCCTTTCGTTTCGGCAGGTATCGTAGAGCGCGCGCGGATCGAGGGCGAGCAATTGATCAATCGCTTTGCGGTCTTTGATGCGCGTCGTCGCGTCATCCTCGTAGTGATTCAGGTCGGAGGTCGTCAGCAGCAGCACATCTTCTTGTCCAGCGAGAACTTTCGCAATGGCTTCTCCGACGCTCACCAGTTTTTCAAAGTGCACCGTTCCGAGCGCGATGGGAACAAAACGGAACTCCGGCACGAGCACCTGCAGAAACGGCAGTTGCACTTCCAGCGAATGCTCGGCGTTGTGCGCCACGCGATCCTCGTAGAGCAGCGGGCACGCCTCTCGCAACGCTGCCGCCAGCGGCTCGTCAATTGCCGCATCTCCCAATGGCGTGCGCCACGCCCCGCTCGAGAGGATGGCCACCGGCTCACCCCCGGGATGGTGCCGCACGCCGAGAATGATGATTTTTTTCGGCAGCGCAATGCGGGCGAGCACCGCACCCGTGACGTGGCCGGAGTACACATATCCCGCGTGCGGCACAAGGCATGCCCTAACGGGAATAGGCGGCGCGTGCGCCGCTCGGTTTGTGAACTTGCCTACGAGTGCGGTCAGTTCAAGCGGATGGGAGGGATAGAAGCGTCCAGAAACAGCAGGGAGGCGAAGCATACTGCCGCTCCGCGAATCAAATGGGCTTCGAAGGCTTGCCCTTAATCTTCATGGCTTTCAGCGTCGCGGGGTCGTACAAAATCGTCACCTTGTCGCCGTACTGGTAGCCGCCCTTATCTATAATTTGTTGCATCTTCACCGACACGGCTTCCGACAGAGGGAATGTTTGCAACGTCAGATCGTTGCCCCTCGCACGCACGGTAATCTGCGCGATGTTGGCGTTCTGCACGTAGCCTTCGAACTTGGCTAGCCCGGTTGCTTTTGGCTGCGGCTTGATCGCATTGATGATGATGGGCACCGCGGTATCAATCACAATCGGGGAGATGGGGCTCTGTGCCTCAGCCGGCGAAGAAAGGGCACCGGCCACCGCGAGCAGCAGCGGCAGTCCGAGCCCGGCAGCTTTGGCGAAACTCTTCATTCCAGCTCGTCCGTGGCGATCCGCAGCGACTTCAAAAACCGTACATCCTGGGGCGTCATCGCCAGCCGGGCGGCTGGCTTCTTGTCATTTTCTTCGGAAAACGACTCCTGGTCGACCTGAATTCGCAGCGACTCCAGGAACCGGCGGTCCTGGGTGGTCAGCTTCGCCGCCTCAGCCGCAGCCGCATCGCGCTTCGCCAGTCCGATGGTCGCGTCCAGCTTCAGCACGATATCGTAGCCGTGCGCGCGCACTCCGGCAATCGCACCGGTGATGCGATCGGAGTCGGACACCGTGTCATTGATCGCGTGTCCCAGTTCACGGAGCAAGTTTTTCAGGTGATCGTCGAGTTGCAAGGCTGCGTCTCCCGGACTACTTCGGTCATTCTAGGCCCACGGTTAGTTGGATACAAGTGACCTTCACTCCGTTGTCTCCAATCCGTTCACAGTACCTTCGTTCAGGTTTCCTGCAGCAAAAAGGCAGCGAACCCGAGATTCCACGCCCTGTGCACGGCCTTGTTTTGCGCTAAGATGCTCGTATGTCGACGGCCGCTGGCGCAACCGCCACAACTCAGCCACAGGGAGGATTTCGCCGGCTCTGGCGCGTGTTGAAACAGCTCTTTCACGAGGTCGTTGGGGCGGTTTTTGCCGTTCTTGCTCTCGGCTGGTTCAACGCCGCGCTGCGCGCCTGGACGCGGGACGCCGCTCGTTGGCTCATCGGTATCGCCGTCGCCATCGGCCTATTGTTCGCGTTTTTCGCCATAACCTCGTTTCGTAAGGCGCGAAAGATATAGCGCTTTCCGGAAGTTTCTCTAGAGGCGGCGTCAGCCCGGCCTTTCTGTGGGTGAAAAGAACGGGTATTCGCAGCTCGTTTCGAGCGGCCGTTTCTAATTTCAATTTTCTGATTTCCAACACCATGTCTGACAGTAAATCCAAGCCTGCCACTTCCGACGAGCGCAACGAAAAATTCACCACGCTTTCCGGCATTCCCATGGATCGCCTCTACACCGAAGAGAGTCTTCCCGGCTGGGACCCGGAAATCGCTCTCGGCTATCCCGGCGAGTTTCCCTATACGCGCGGCATCTATCCCACCATGTACCGCGGCCGCTTCTGGACCATGCGCCAGTACGCCGGCTTCGGCACCGCCGCCGAATCCAATCAGCGCTATCGCTATCTCCTGAGCAAAGGCCAGGCCGGTCTTTCCGTGGCCTTTGATCTGCCCACGCAGATCGGCATGGACTCCGACCATCCGCTTGCGCTCGGCGAAGTCGGCAAAGTCGGCGTGGCCATTGATTCTCTGGAAGATATGGAGACGCTCTTTGCGGGCATCCCGCTCGAAAACGTCTCCACCTCGATGACCATCAACTCGACCGCCGCGATTCTTCTTTGCCTTTACGTAGCGGTCGCCAAACGGCAGGGCGCGAGCTTAGGAAAACTTTCCGGCACCGTGCAAAACGATGTTTTAAAGGAATACATCGCCCGTGGCACATACATTTATCCCGTGCGCCCCGCGATGCGCATCGTCACGGACATTTTCGCCTGGTGCCGCGATCATGTGCCCAAGTGGAACACCATCTCCATCTCCGGCTACCACATTCGCGAAGCCGGTTCCACGGCCATTCAGGAAGTGGCCTTCACGCTGGCCGACGGCATCGCCTACGTTCAGGCCGCGCTGGACGCCGGGCTCGGCGTGGATGAATTCGCGCCTCAACTCTCCTTTTTCTTCAACGCTCACAACGATTTGCTCGAGGAGATCGCCAAGTACCGCGCCGCGCGCCGCCTATGGGCGAAAATCATGCGCGAGCGCTTCCATGCCAAGGACGAGCGCTCGCTCCTGTTGCGCTTTCACGCGCAAACCGCCGGCTCCTCGCTCACCGCCCAGCAGCCGGAAAACAATATCGTGCGCGTGGCGATTCAAGCGCTCGCCGCCGTGCTCGGCGGCTGCCAGTCGTTGCACACAAATTCCTTGGACGAAGCGCTCGCGTTGCCTACGGAAGACTCCGCGCTCATCGCCCTGCGCACCCAGCAAATCCTGGCCAGCGAAACCGGCGTCACCAATACGGTGGACCCCGTCGCCGGCTCCTACGCCATCGAACGTCTCACCAACGAAATTGAAATGGGTGCTCTTGAATACAGTAAGAAGATTGATGCGACCGGCGGCATGCTCCGGGCCATTGAAACTGGATTCGTCCAGGGTGAAATCCAGAAAGCCGCTTACGATTTCCAGCGCGCCGTCGAGAGCAAGAATCAGATCGTCGTCGGCGTGAATGATTTTATTGCTCCCATTCCGGAAAACGGCGAGCGCGTCATTCCCACTCTGCGCATGGACCCGGAAATGGAGCGCTCGCAAATCGCTCGCCTGAACGCCTTGCGCGCCAAACGCGACGCCGTGCGAGCCAAATCCGCTCTCGCCGAGCTCCAGCGCCGCGCCGCCACCACCGAAAATCTTCTCCCCGCGATCCTCGCCGCCGTCGAAGCCTACGCCACCGTCGGCGAAATCTCCGACGCCCTCCGCCGCGTCTTCGGCGAATACCAGGAATCCGTGGTCCTCTGACGCTCATGCCGCGGCAGCAAACGTACGAGATTGCCTGGCCGCGCCGCATCAGCACGCCCGCAGATGCCGTCCGCTTCATCGATCACGTTGGCTTCTGTGCGCTCTTTCCCGTGAAGAATGTTGCCTTGCCATCGCTGTACTACGCCGTGGCAAAGCGGCCTCCTGTTGGCTGGGGCAAATACGCCCAGCTCATCTGGAAGTGGAAAGACGAGCTGCCGAAAAAGCGCCGGGCTTTCTACGCAAAATATTTCAAAGGCCGAGGGACATTGATCTCGCTGAAACTCCTCCCGCACTTCCTGGCAATGCACGGAACGGGGGTCGAACCGGCGGAGGCGGAAGCCTTCTATCAAGCAGGGCGCGTCTCCCGTGATGCCCTGGAACTTTGGCAAGCGTTGGCAAAGCACCGGCCTGTCGCCACGCTCGAACTCCGCCACGCCTGCAAAATGGAAACGCAAGCCGGCAACAAACGCTTCAAGAAAGCCATGCTCGAACTCCAAGGCCTATTGATCGTCACCCATTCCGGCGCAGAGCAGGAAACCAACGCGTGGGCTTCCAATCGCTTCGATCTCGTGGCGCGCGTTTTTCCGCAACCCGTTGCCGAAGCCGCGAAACTCTCCGTAGACGAAGCGCGCACGGCCATCGCCGTGAAATACCGCACCCTGTACCCTTCCGCATCGCCCGTCCAGATGGCGCGTCTCTTCGGCTGGACCAAAGCACAGGCTGTCAACGCGCTTGCGCTGTAGTAGTCTTCCCTTCCGAGCCCTCGTATGAAGTTGATCCTCGCTTCCGCTTCGGAACGCCGCGCCGAAATTCTGCGCGATGCTGGTTTCTCGTTCAGCATAATGTCCTCCGCCATTGATGAAACTCCTTTCCCCGGCGAATCCGCCCACGACCTCGTCCAGCGCCTGGCCTTCCTGAAAGCCGAGCTCGTTGCCGCACGCGCGGTTGCCCCGGCCATCGTCGTCGGCGCCGACACCGAGGTCACTCTCGAAGGCCACATCTTTGGCAAACCGCGTTCCACCGACGACGCCCGCCGCATGCTCGAAGCGCTTTCCGGCCACACTCACACGGTCGTCACCGGAGTCGCCCTCATCCGCCTTCCCGATGCCGAGCGCCGCACCTTCTTCGATTCGACCTTGGTGCAGTTCGCCCCGCTGACAGAAGAAGACATCACTCGTTACCTTGCGACTGGCGAACCCCGCGACAAAGCTGGCGGCTACGCCATCCAGGGCCACGCCGGCCGCTTTATCCCGCGCATCGAAGGCTGCTATTTCAACGTGGTCGGTCTGCCTCTGGCGCGTCTCCAGCACGCACTGACGGAACTCGGCTGGTCCGAAGCCTAATCGCAGGCCGCGCACGCATCGCCACCGTTCCGACTTATAATCTCGGACATGGCTGGCGTTCCCTTATCGGTCCGGCAGGATCTGTACCTGCGGCTTCACTGCGTCAACGTTTTTGTTCGCGACCAGGATCGTAGCCTGCGCTTCTACCTGGACCAGCTTGGATTCCATCTGGCCTTCGACGCCCGGCTGCAATCCGGGGACCGCTGGGTGGCCGTCGCTCCTCCCGATGGCTCCGCGATCCTCTCTCTGGTCGTCCCCAAGCCCAAGTCCCAGGAATACAAACTCATCGGCCGCTCCACGCAGGTAGTGTTTGTCACGGAAGACGTCGCCGCCAAGTTTCAGGAGTGGTCGAAGCGCGGCGTTCGCTTTCAATTTACGCCGCGCCTGAAGCGCATCAAATTTGATCCGCGAACGCAAGTCCCGCTCGCGGGCACGCCGTCGGTGCTGCTGGGAAAGGAAACGCCCATCTGGGGCGGAGTCTTCACCCGCTTCAGGGATGTCGATGGAAACTCTTTTTCACTAGTGAGCTTCGATGAAGTGACCCACGCCGTCGAAGCGCATCGCCGTACCATCGCCGAGAAGCAGGAGTCCGAACGCCGCGCCACCCAGGAACTCGAAATTGCAAAACAGGTGCAGGCCGGGCTCTTCCCGCAAACACTGCCGCCGCTCCATACCCTGGAATACGCGGGCATCTGCATTCAGGCCCGCAAAGTCGGTGGTGATTACTACGACTTTCTGGATCTAGGCCGGGAGAGGTTCGGCTTCGTGATCGGCGACATCTCCGGCAAAGGAATCGCCGCCGCTCTTTTGATGGCCAATCTCCAGGCCAATCTGCGCAGCCAGTGCGCCATCGCTTTTGATCAGCCGCAGCGCCTTTTGCGCTCCGTGAATCAGCTCTTTTGCGAGAACACTCCGGACGGCTCCTTCGCTACTTTTTTCTTCGCCGAATATGACGATTCCGCGAGCCGCTTGCGGTATGCCAATTGCGGGCATCTCCCCGCGCTTCTGCTTCGCAGCGACGACACGGTGGAACGCCTCGAAGCCACCGCCACGGTGCTTGGCATCTTCAAGGATTGGGATTGCGAAATTGGAGAGCACCAGCTTCGCCCGGGAGATACGCTGGCCCTCTACACCGACGGCATCACCGAATCCTACAACTCTGCCGACGAGCAATTCGGCGAACAGCGCCTGATCGAAGCCTTGCAACGCCATTGCGGACAGTCTTCGCAGTGCTTGCTGGAGTCCATCGTCGCTGAAGTGCAGCGCTTCAGCCCGCACGAGCAGCACGACGACATCACCCTTATCATTGCCAAACATCGAGGAAGCTAGCTAAAAGGGCCCCTCCGCCGCCACCGGCAATTCAACGCCCCAACAGGAATTGGCTCCCATTTGTCTGTAGCCGAGCGCGGTTTTGACACGAACCTTTTTCGAAGGCGGTCACGAAGGTACAGCTCGATATCATCCGCCGTGATGTCCACCAATTTCCGTGAGGCAAAGGCGTTCTTGAGATGCTTTGCGACACGAAGATTCACTTGTGTGTCTTCCCCGCTCGTACAGGCGGCTTCGAATCGTTTTCCAGGAAGAAATCCGCCCATTGCTCCAGACTCAATTTTTCCCTTTCCGTATTACATTCAGTGCATTGCTATCCTTGCCTGGCTTGGATAACGAATATGCAGGACTCCCCGCTGAATCGTGCGCCGGCTTCGCATGCTGGCTAAAACGTCCGGTTCCGACACGGTGTCGGAACCGGAAGCGAGTTGGAATTTCGATGGGATCAGCGGGTCAGTCGAGTCGCTGAACGATCGGACAATTGATAGAGAACCCGGAGCTCCCGAATGGTTTGCCTCCCGGGCCGGTGATCAGGCCGTCTTGCACAAAGGTAAGGATCTGAAACTCTTCGCGCACCTGACCGCGGAAGCCGTCCTCGACGGCGTCTTTGGTCCATTCAAACAACTGAGCGTCCCAGGCTGGGCTGTAATCCAGCGCGATGGTCGGGATTCCTCCAAGGACATTGTTCGGACGATGACCATCCGCCAAATCCGCCGACAAACCTTGTCGTTGAGGATTGTTGCACGCTCCTGATTCGGGGCCATTGGTGCCGATGAAAATTCGCTCGATGGGACTGGAGAAGCTGTCATCCCCGCCCAAATGAAGCTGCGCCATCAACGGAGCGAAGGTATTGTGCTCGATGGCGGCTCCCAGCGGTATGCTTGTGTCCATTGAGATGTACCAAACGGGCCGGCCGAAGCTGAACCCATTGATCAAGTTTATTGTCACTGTCTGGTTGACCGGATCAATTGCCACGACTTCGTCATGGACCTTGCTATAGTCCACATTCCCGCTGGGGAAATTGATTTGGCTGGCGTCCACACCGAAGGCCACGATGGGCGCATTGTAAATCACTCCGGCGGCATTCAGAACCTGCACGAACGGACTGTAGTCCGCGTCACCCACCGCTCCGGGTTGAGCAGATATCGGCGGAAACTCGGCTCCCGCAGGCCCGGGGACGATGTTCCGGACCGGCGAGAAATCCACTGTGCCCTTGTCGAACACGAGGTTGCCATCGGCGTCCAGGTTAGCGGTCCTGGCTGCCCTCGATGCAAACGTGAGTTTCGCTGAAAAGTTCAAGCCTAATTCGGCAGCCACGTTCGGATCGTCCACATCCGTTAGGATGTACCAGACGTTTTTCTTACTGCCCTTCATGTGGCCCAAATAAAGCGGCAAGGTAATGGTTCCGTGCGCGGCATCAACGGTTCCGGACTTCAGCAGTTGAACAGGCCCGACCAAACTCGGATTGGTCTCCGAAGGCGAAGGCCCAAAGTAGGTTAGAGGAACGGAAGCACCCACGGAGGGCGGCGCCGGGAACAAGTTGCAGCCAGGTCCCGGACCGATCGGCCCGGGTCCAGGGCCTTGGTCAGAGTTGAACGTGCCTGAACTGGAAGATTCAGTCTGGGAGGAACCTCCAGAAGCTGCGCTGACGACGGGAGAGTTCGAACTGGCTCCCGCGGAAGTAGCCTGAACGGAACCGCCTCCATTCGAAGGAGCAGAGACACCGGGGAGAAGTATCCCGCCTCCGAAGACTGCGGGAGAAGGATTGGAAACTCCGACCTGATTACTGTCAGTGCTCGTTGGGGTCGTGTCTTGAGCGCTGTCCCGGCTGCTTTCTTGAGAAGCTTTCACACTGTTGATCCCCACGGGATTCGACGGTCCGGTCACATTCCCGTTGGGCGCGGAAGCGCTGACAGAAATAGCAGGGGCAGAAGCTGTCCGGGTGGCACCGCTTGAGTCCTGAGCTTGTTTTGCCGGCCGGAGAGTTTTCCGTTCTTTAGAGATGAGCCCAACTGCATACGCATGGAAGTCACCCGCCGAGTTGAAGCTGGTGAATCGGCTCGTTAGTTTTAGAGAGACTTCGACCCTCGCGTCTGAGTTCCCCTTTTCCAGAAGCGCGCGCACGTAGGCTTGGTCACGCCGCACGCTCTGTTCCTGCGGAGACAGCTGGGATTTGCTGTCCGCAGTCTTGAATGTGTCGGGAGCTTGGCCATAGAGTGTCGTAATTGAAGCCGCGAATAAGAGAACCGCGGTGCCCGACCGGATCAGGCGGATGGCCTTTTTAGGAAAACTACCCGCTGGAGTGCTTTCTTGTCTCTTCGTTGGTTCGATCATTCAATTCCCCTTTCGATTCGTTCACCCATAGCAAACCGGTTCCCAGTTCGGAGCGTTTCGAGCGCAAGTCTCTGGCCCGCCGCCCGTTACGCGGTGCTTTGAAGGATTGGTCTGCCGTTAAACCCCAATGAGAGTCACGAGTAATCGGAAAGTTTCAGCGAACGAAATTTATTTATTCACAGGAAGAAAAGGCGGGTGGGAGTGCAGCTGTGTGCCGCAGTCAGAGGCCAAGCACAACGGTTTGAAATGAAATCCAAGATCACGCAAAGTTGTTCGTCGCATGAGTGAATTGACGGTTAGCTAGTCCCTGCCCCTTGGTGCCCGCCGCGTTTAGCAGCCCGCGGTGCTCAGGCCATCCGATGACGTTTGGCAAGCGCGACCGGATCTACACCCGCGGCACCGTGGTTGGGCGGGGCTTTGGCAAATGTCCGCGCGTCGCGCGTTGCGAGAGCCGGTGGCCAAGTCATTGGTCCCGCCGTACGGCGCGTCACCTCAAGTGTCAACGCTTGCCGCCCGCGCACGCGAAACTTTGCAAGCAGCGAAGATAGGTGGAACTTCACGGTGCTTACAGAAATATTCAGCGAACAGGCAATCTCCTTATTCGCGAGTCTGCAGATGACGCCACCGAGTACTTCTTCTTGGCGGCGCGTCAACTTGACCGAGCAGCTCACGGAGTGTCCGGCGCGCAGCAGCTCTTCCACCTTTCCGGCAACCACCTCCAGCGATTCCTGGGCGGATTGGACCATAACGACGTAGTCCTGGGGTGACTGCCCGAGGACCAGGCAATGCATGGCTAGCAGCCCAGCGGCTTCATCCACGGGAAACGTCCCGTCCGGACCGGCTTCCACGTGAAACCGTGAAAGCCCCGTGTTTCTCTCAAGGAAAAAGTAAAGTTCACGGCAAGAGACTGGACCTGAAAGGCGCGGTTTGCGCGGCGGTTCATTTCTGCAAATTTCTTTCACGTGATCGTCTCCGGCTTCCGCTCGACGAGAATGGGAACATTTGTCCAGCACGTAGAGCACCTTCGGTGTTTTCGGTAGGGCGCTTGAAATCAATACGATAGGTCGATGACTGGGACAATACGTTGTTCCAGAGCAGCTTTTCCGTTTCTAGTTGGCACAGATAAAACGCTGGAATTGCTCACCTTCCGCACTGAAAACGGAAGACGGATCACTGAGAACACAAAAAAAAGGCGCCCCGGCTCTCACCGAGGCACCTCTTTTGCTTCCGGGGTGCGAAAAAACTTACGACTTCGGCTTGGCTTGCGGCTGCGTCTTGGCGTTGTGCTTCTTGTTGTAGATGTTCTTCGAAGCCGCGTTCTGTTCCTTGTTGACTTGCTGCTTTTCGCCGGTGGTCAGCTTCCCGCCGTTGGCCGCGCGGTCCGCTTTCACCTGCTGGTTGATACCCTTCTGCTGATTCTCGAGCTTGGCCGTTTCGCCTGCGGTCAACTGCCCGCTCTTGACGCCTTGGGCGATGCGGTCCTGCTGGTTTTCCTGCCGCTTGCCCACTTTGCTGTTGCCGGGGTTCTGGGTGTTGGCGTTGTGCTTGTCGGCGTAAATCTGCTTGGACATTTGATTCTGCTGCTTATTAATTTGCGTCTTTTCCGCGCTCGTCAGCTTCCCGCCATTGGCTGCGCGGTCCGCTTTCGTTTCGCCGTTGATGGCCGCTTCTTTGGTTTCCAGGTTGGCGGTCTCACCGGCCGTCAACTGGCCGCTCTTTACGCCGTTGGCGATGCGGTCCTGCTGATTTTCCTTGCGCTGCGCGATCGTCGGCTTCGGCTTTGCTGCTGGCGCCGGCGTTGCTGCGGGGGTTGCGGGCGTCGATGGGCTCGCGCTCTGCGCTTGGGGCGCAGGTTGCGGGCTCGGAGCCGGTTGATCTTGTGCCAGGGCCACGCTGCCGGTCAGTAACACGGCCGCGGGCAAGGCACTCCACTTCATCCAGGTGAATTTCATGTCACTCTCCTAAATGTTTTTTTCCGAAAGACTGCGATTCCCGGGTCACCCTGTATGACCCGATTTTGAGGAGAAAGTTGCGGCAAAACTACTGGCCGGAAGTGCAGGTTTCCTCGATTGGATAAGGGTTTTCCGGTACTGATTGGGCACAATCGAAACCCTGGGGTGCAGCGATGAAAGGGCCCCGATTCAGACTGTTACGAAACGAGGGCGGTAAAAAGACTAGATGGCTTGGGGTACTAGCTGCGGCTGTTACCTCCGTGTTGCCGATTCGGGGCGCGACACGCAGGCAAGGCTGAGATCGAAGCATATCTGCGCGCTCAACACAGGCAACGAGAATGACTGCAGAGATCATTACACCGATGAAGCTCGGTCCTTGCCGAGTCGAGAGGCGACGAGATCGATTCCTGAGCTTGAGTTATGTTTAGGCTCACAGATTACTCTGCGCGGATTACAATGCGAGGCGCCACTCACCTGTCCGGTGGAGATTGGATATACCATGAGCATGGATATTCGAGGAATGACGCCACTGCTGCAAGTCTTCGATATGGCGAGATCATTGAAGTTCTACTGCGACGCCCTGGGATTTGAGATCGTTCAAACGGACACGAACACGACTGCGCCAAACCACAACTGGGTTTGGCTTAGGTTGAATAATGTAGATCTTATGCTGAATACGGCTTACGAGTACGATAAGCGGCCGTCAACTCCCGACCCACGCAGCATGGCTACGCACGGCGACACAGGACTTTTCTTTGGAGCTCCCGACGTTGATGCCGTGTATGCCCACCTGCGGGCCAAGGGAATCGATCTGAAAGAACCGAACGTTGCGCCATACGGCATGAAGCAGCTCTACCTCCGTGACCCAGATGGTTTCGGTCTCTGCTTTCAGTGGAAGGCGAACGGTTGAAACAGGCCTTTTTTTGGTAAGATCGTTTTCGCGTAAAGGACGCATCCAGTTCGCGGACAGGGTAGAAGCCCACCTTTAGTTAGCAGATTTTGGCGAACCTTCTTTCAGCCCGACATGCGAACGACGGGCAGCTTCGATGAAAGGAGGTCGCTGTGTCGACCGATTCCGCGGAAGTACCCCGTTCGCTTCCCGATCATCCCAGCCTCCGCCATCTGAAAGACCAAGCTAAGGATCTGGTCAAGGCTGGCAAAGCACAGTCACTTACGGAAGCTCAGTTTAAGATCGCCTGTCTGTATGGGTTTGCGAGCTGGCCCAAGCTAAGGGCCCACGTAGATTCACTCGAAGAGATCGGACAACTCAAGCAGGCAATCGACACCAGTGACCTGAAGCGTGTCAAAGCGCTGATGATAGCCAGTCGGGATGGGACGCAGACTCGGGCGCGGGCCCTTCGATAAAATCGTGGATTAGAGTTTCGCGGAACGGTTGCTTTACTTCTTCTCTTCGGCTGGCTTTTCGGCAGGCGCGGGTGGTGGCGCTTGCGCCGGCGGAGCGGGCGGTTGCGAAATGCCGGACATGCCTTCTTTGAAGCTGCGAATGCCTTCGCCCAGCCCTTTCATCACTTCCGGAATACGCCTGCCGCCGAAGAAAATCAGCACCACGGCAAGAACGATCAGCCAATGAAAAATACTAAATTCACCCATGAACCGCCTCCACGCGCCCCCCGACCCGGTCGGGGCGCGCCAAACTAAACCCTAGCGCAGGTAGCTCTGCGCGGCAAGTCTCTGCGGCTTGCGACATCTATAGGATAACACGCTCGTCCCCCGCCCGGCGCGTCACTCGCTCGCGGTCCAGGTATTCCAGCAAGGGGATGGCGTATTTCCGGGTAATGCCGGTCAACTCCTTGAAAACAGGAACCGATATGCGGTCGCCCTTGGTTTTCTTATAGGCCGATAGCTTCTCTTTCAACTGCGCCAGCGCCTGCCGATGAAAGATCAACTCGGGCGAGACGCGCACGAGGCTCTTTTCGCGTAGCAGCAGTTGCAGCAACGTTTCGGCTCGTTTCGCTTCCACCGGGAGCTTTGCCAGCACCTCTTTGACCGCGGGCACGGCTAAACTCGCAGACGCGAATGCGGCTTCGATTTCTTCTTTGGCCTTTGCTTCCTCGGGTTGAAGGGCAATTTCCGATCCTGCCTTTTTCACCCATTCGCCGGGTGCATCCAGTTTTTTCTGCGCCACCAATTCTTCGAGCGCGGCGCGAAAGGTTTCTGCTCGTACGCGCTTTCCCAAGCTTGCGCGCAAGTCCTCGCGGGCGATTCCCGGCACGAGCGGATTCTCTTTTTGAAAGCGCTCGACCTTTTCCATAATTTTCTTGCGCACCTCTTCAAACAATTTCCCGGATAGCAGCACGAGCGGCTCGGCCAAGACGGTCTTAACGCGTCCGGTCCTGGAACCGTTTTCGAGGGCCTCGCGGATTTCGTTTTCCATCCAGCCTGTGCGCGCGATAATTTCTTCCCATCCCAATCCCAGCAGCGCGCGATCGGTCATCGCCGCCAGAATTTCTTCGCGGCTACCGCGTTCCAGCGTCTCGAGAAAGCTCACCCGGCCGGTGTCCCGCAGCATCGGCCGCCGCGCCAGCGGATCCAGCACCGCGCCTCCGCCGATCGTTGCCACCGGCGAGAATTGCCGTACGATGAAGCGGTCGCCCGGCAGCACCAGCACTTCGTCCTGCAGTTTCAAATTGGCGAACGCCCTTCCGCCCGGAAGCAGCTCTTTCTCTCCGTGGAAAAAAACCTCCGCAATCGTTTCCGCGGTTCCCGCATGAAAATGCACGCGCGAGCGTTGCTTCATTTTTCTCGCTGACGGCAGCAGTTCCAGCCGCACGTCGATCCGCCGCGTCTTGCGGAATTTTCCCGGCGACGCAAGCACCATGCCGCGTTTCAGCGCGGTGTGCTCGATACTCGCGAGGTTCACGGCTGTCCGCTGGCCGGGCGTGGCACGCTCCACGGCTTTCCCGCCAGATTGCACGCCGCGCACGCGCAGCCGTTCGCCGCGGGGAAAGAGTTCTATTTCGTCTCCCGCGCCGACGCTTCCCGAAATCAACGTGCCCGTCACCACGGACCCGAATCCCTTCATCGCAAACGCGCGATCGATCGGCAGCCGGAAATAGTGCGCCGCGTCTTTCGCGGACGCCTTCGCCGCAGCGTCGCTCAAAGCTTTTTTCAGCTCGCCGAGCCCGCTTCCGGTTTTTGCGCTCACCGGCACCAGCGGCGCGCCATCGAGGAACGAGCCGCGCAGGAATTCCTCGGCTTCCAGGCGCACCAGTTCCAAAGTGTCGCCATCCACCAGGTCGCTCTTGGTCAGCGCCACTACGCCGCGTTTCACTCCCAGCAGTCGGCAAATATCAAAATGCTCGCGCGTCTGGGGCTTGATGGATTCATCCGCCGCAATCACCAGCAGCAAGACATCGATGCCCGCCGCGCCCGCCAGCATGTTGCTCACGAAGCGTTCATGCCCGGGCACATCTACAAGACCGAAGCGCACGCCATTTTCTTCCAGGAAAGCGAAGCCCAGATCAATCGTGATGCCTCGCCGCTTTTCCTCGGCTAGCCGGTCCGGATGCGTGCCGGTAAGCGCCTCGACCAGCGCAGACTTCCCGTGGTCAATGTGCCCGGCGGTGCCGACGATGACGCTTTTCGTTGTCGCAGTAGACATAGTTGGAAACGTGTGCAGATCTCTGCCGCTTGGCATGCTACTGGAGGAAAGATTCGAGGGTCAAACTTCGGAAGCTACTTGGCCGCCGCAATTTCTTCGACGATGGACTGGGCGGCGGCGCGCGGATCGGGCGCGGCGAGAATGGGCCGGCCGACCACGAGGAAATCGGCTCCGGCGCGAATCGCTTCGGTGGGTGTCGCTTTCCGCGCCTGGTCTTCTGGCCTCGATTGCACTGCCGAATCGTTCGGGCGAACGCCGGGCGTCACGATCAAGAACTCGCGGCCACAAGCCTTGCGGATGGCCTTGGCCTCCTGTACCGAAGCGACGGCGCCGTCAACGCCAACTTTTTTGGCAAGCTGCGCCAGTTTCACGACGCGAAGCTTTGGAGCGCCGCTGATGCCGACTTCCTTCATGGTCTTCTGATCCATGCTCGTCAGAATGGTCACTGCCAGCAGGCGCGGACGGTCTGCTCCCATCGGAACTCCCGCGCTGATGGCTTGCACAGCCGCCTCCAGCATGGCCTTGCCGCCGAGCGCGTGCACATTGACGAGCTGCACTCCCGTCATAGCCGCCGAAGAGAGCACGGCGCCGGCAACGGTGTTCGGTATGTCGTGGAATTTCAAGTCGAGAAAAATGCCCGGGCCGAGCGCAGCGACTTCCTTGACCGCAGCGGGACCCGCAGCGGTAAAGAGCTGGTTGCCGATCTTGAACATGCCCACCAGATCGGCGATCTGCTTCGCGAATTTCAATGCGGAGGAAAGAGAATCAAAATCGAGAGCGACAATCAGGCTGCTGCGGGGATGGGCATCGAACGTCGGCGTCATATAAGACCCCGACTCCCGCGGGGTCAGTGCTTTGCTGGCAGCTCCATCAACTCGAGCCGGACCTGGCTCACGCCGGAATGGATCAAGCCGATTTTCCGGGCGACACGATAGGATACATCAATTTCGCGGCCTTCTTGATAGGGACCCCGGTCATTGATACGTACCAGTTCGAATTTCCCGTTCCGGGGGTTGACCACGCGGACGATCGAGCCAAAAGGAAGATTGGGGTGTGCCGCTGTGAGAGCTTCGCTGTCGAAACGCTCACCGTTGGCCGTCTTGCGCCCATTGAACCCGGGGCCATACCAACTGGAATTACCCACCCAGGTCTTAATCGGCTTTACCGGTTGACTCAAATGCGCCACGAGGGGGGCTTCCATCGCCGGAGCGATGAGGAACATCAGAAGCACCCAACGAAGTGCAGCCCAGCTCATGAAAAGTCGATGTCTCATAGTGTGTTCTTTGTGCTACTCAAATCCAAAAAAGTGTAGCAAAAGGTGGTCATTCTGTCAACCATTTTCTGCTTCGAATTTGTCTCTTAACTCATTCACAGTAAACAGTTTAGCTCGTAATAGGACCTTCGTAAGGGTGTCGGAAAGTCGCTGGCTGGCCTTCGGGTCAGTAAAGCTGGCCGTTCCGACCTGTACCGCCGAAGCGCCTACAGCCAGGTAATCAAGCACGTCTTCGACCGTCTCGATGCCCCCGAGCCCTATGATTGGTGTTTTGACGGCCTTCCTCGTTTTCCAGACGAGCCTCAATGTAATGGGTTTAATCGCCGGGCCGGATAATCCTCCTGTTGGGTTTCCCAGGCGCGACCTTCCGGTGCGGAAGTCGATGGCCATTGCGGGATAAGTGTTTGCCACGGTCAAGGCATCTGCCCCAGCTTCGTCCGCGGCCCGGGCGATAAGCCCAATGTCTGTAACAAGGGGAGACAATTTGACCCAAAGCGGCCTCTTGGACGCCGCCTTTCGGGCGGCTCCGACAACCTCGGCCGCCAAGCCGGGGTCGCTCCCGAACTGCAGGCCTCCACACTTGACGTTAGGGCAGGAGATGTTCAGTTCATACCCCGCCAGCCCCTCGGCATCCTCCAGAATCCGGATCACCTCGACGTAGTCCTCGATGGTGTAGCCGAAGACGTTGGCGATGACCGCCGTATCGAAATTTCGCAGTACCGGGAGTTTTTCGGCTACGAAGGCCCGGACCCCGACGTTTTGGAGGCCGACGGCATTGAGCATCCCGGACGGGGTGGGGAAAAGACGGGGAGCCGGGGCGCCTTCGATGGGTTCTCGCGAAAGGCCTTTGGTAACGAAGCCCCCGAGGCGCTTCAGATCCACGAGGTGGGCGAATTCGAGGCCGTATCCGAATGTGCCGCTGGCCGCGAGAATAGGATTGCGCAGGCGCAGCGCGCCAATTCTTACGCTGAGGTCAACGGCGCCAGCGGAGCTCACTTCAGAGAGAAGAATAGCACGAAGCTGTTTCTACTTTGCGCCTAATCGGACAGCCAATCCGATTTCCTCGTGCGAACTCTATCGTGGAGCCTTTGTGCGCTGGGACGCGCAAGCGTACAATACGTGCGGATTCAAAACTAAAAGCAAGGTCCCCAATCGATGCGGCCGGTGCGATCCGATTCAGCGGCGAAACGCTTCTTCCTTTATTTGACCGTGCTTTTCTTCCTCGTTCCTCTCGCGGCGACTGGGCAGAGGAATCCAGCAACCTCGGCGGCGAAGTCCGGAGCGTGGTCCGGGATTCTGGTGTCCAGTGCGTGCAATGCGGATGAAGCCTTTGCGGAATCTCCGGAGTGCATGAAGAATGTGCCGGGTGCGACGGTTTCGCTGTATGACGATACAAACAGAGTGATGTACGGCCTACTGCCGCAAGAATCGGTAACCGCGCATCTCGGAGACACGGTAACCGTCCGAGGGGCACTCGATGACGATACGATTCGGGTTTCTTCGGTCGAGTTGATGTCCATTGGCCTCGCGGTCGGGCAGAGGGCTCCCGCGTTTTCGGCTCGCGATCAGTTTGGCCGGATGCAAACTCTGGACACCTTGAAGGGTCCGAACGGCACGGTGCTGCTCTTTTTCCGTTCCGCGGACTGGTGACCGTTCTGCAAAGGGCAGCTGGTCCAGCTGCAGAGCGCGTATGCGCGATTCGAAAAGCAAGGCGTCAAGCTGGCGGCCATCAGCTACGACTCGGAAGAAATCCTGAAATATTTTGCCGAGCGCCACACGATTGATTACCCCATGCTGGCGGACCCGGACTCCAAGACCATCAAAGCGTATGGCGTTTTGAATGCCGAAGCCACGGGGATGCAGAAGGGCTTTGCCCGCCCGGGATATTTTTTCATCGATCCCAGCGGCGTGATTCGAGAGAAGTTCTTCGAAGCGAAATACCGCGAGCGGCTGACCGGCAATAGCATGATCGCCAAGCTTTTCCCGGAGCTAGGCCAGGAGGTAACGGAAACGGTCGAAGCGCCCCATTTGCAACTGGCTCTCGAACAATCCGATCCTGTCGGCGTTCCCGGCACTCGCATCACTCTCGTTGCCGAAGTGCGGCTGCCTCCGGATGTGCACGTGTATGCGCCGGGCACGCAGGGTTATAAGACGATCAAGCTCTTCGTGGACCCGATTCCCCAACTGGAGTTCAAACCGGCCGTATATCCGGCCTCCAGAACTCTCTATTTGCCCGCCATCAAAGAGCAGGTGCCAGTCTTTGAAGGGACGTTCCGCATCAGCGAGGACGTGCGCGTGAACTCTGGCTCGGAGTTCTGGGGTTCGCTGGGGAAAGACGGGAAACTCTTCACGATTACGGGAAAACTCGAATATCAGGCTTGCGACAAAACCATCTGCTTCCTGCCTAGTTCTGTCCCGGTCAAATGGCAACTGCACGTTTTTCCCCTGGATCGCGCGCGTGCCCCGGTGGAAATTCGGCACAAATAGTCCGACGACCGAGAACTTCACAACCATCGATGGCAGCGCACATCGCAACACCTCTGAACACGGAAGATGGCCTCAGGGGTTTGTGCTTGGAGCTGACGCCGGTGCGGATTTCGGCCGAGCAGGCGGAGAAGAAGCACGCGACTCGGCAGGTTTTTTCAAGGCATCGGCGAGAACGTGGCCGTCGCGCGACGCGAGCGTGATTCCGCAGAGAGCGGCAAACGTTGGCGCGATGTCGGCGGGCGTGATGGCTTGAAAATATTCGCCCGGTTCGATCCCGAAACCCATCAGCAATACGGGCACGTGCTGATCGTAGTTGTAAGGCACGCCGTGGCCGGTACCGTAAGAGCGCTGCTTTCCGACGGGTGTGCCGTCCAGCAGCCAGTACGGTTTTGGCAGGATGAATAGATCGCCGCTGCGTCCGGGGAAATAACTGCTCGCGAAAGCCCGGAGCGAAGGGCTCTCGGTGGCGGGACGGTCGCGCAATTCCTCGGCGCGGTAGATGGCTTCGACGCCGGAGACGGTTCGAATGGCATCGAGTACGGCGCTCGTAGCGTTCGCGTCGCCCTTCCATTTCTCGTAAACGCCGGGCGCAAAATAGATGTCGCTTCCGGCGATGCGCGCCACGGCAGGCTTTGCGTAATGGAACGGTTCAAGAGCCTTCTCGATGCGCTCCTGCACTTCGGGCAGGTGCAGGGCGCCTGCGTCCGCGCCGGTTGTTTGCATGTCTTCCGGGATGGGCACGACGCCGTGATCGCCCGTCAGACCGACGACATAGTTTCCGCGGCCAACTTTCTCATCCAAGTGCGTAAAAAGGTTCCCGAGATCCTTGTCCAGGCGCACAAGAATGTCCTGGATCTCGCGGCTGCGCGGCCCGAATGCGTGGCCGACGTAGTCCACCGAAGAGTAGCTGACGGCGAGAAAATCGGTTCCGGCGGCTTTGCCAAGATTTAGCGCGTCCACGGCTTTTAGGGCAAGTTCAGTCAAGGCGGTGTCGGCGTAGGGGCTGGAGGCCCACTGTTCGTAAAACGCGCTGTCCGGTTCACCTACCCCCGTTTTTCCACGGAGCGGATGCGGAAACGCAAGATCCCAACCATCGGGAGGAACAGCGCCGAGCGCTTTCTCACCGTACCAATAGGCGCTTTCCGGCAGTGAAAGCGACCAGGTTTTGCCGAAGTCTGCTTTTGCGGGATGGGACTTCGCTTGCGCTTCGATGAATGGCTGCACGCCGTAAGGGCTCGACGTGACCCAGGCGCCGCCATCGAACCAGGTGGCGGCATCGGCTTGGTGTCCGGCCATGGTGATGGCCGCGCGCGCCTTCAGCGAAAACGTCACGATGCGCGTTGCTCCGCTGGTCTGAAATTTCAATTCCTCGGCGAACGAGGGCACGGCCATCCGCCACGCGGTGTCCGCGCCTTTCGGGGTGGAACCAGCGTAGCCGATATTTTTTGCATTCGGATCGGGATCGGCCGTACAGGTGACCATCCTTTGTTCCTTGCGGTCCCACCAGGCGTTGGCGACCATGCCGTGGGTCGCCGGGAATGCTCCGGTTGAGACTGTCGCGTGGCCCACGCAGGTTTCCGTAGCGGCGTAAGGATATGCCGCGTCGCGGAACCACGCGCCTTCTTGAACCAGACGCTTCAAACCGCCCGACCACTGCCCCTGAAATTTATCCACATAGTCGCCGCGCATCTGGTCGACGACCAAGAGCACAACCAGCTTGGGCTTGCCCCCAGCGTTCGTCGCTTTGGCGGTCGACCGAGCCGCTTGCGCTTGCGTTCGCAAAGGAAACACAGCGATCAACACGAAAAGCGCGGCTCCCCATGGGATTGCGTGACGGAAAGGATTCATTTTGCGCGCCATAGCCGGAACTGCCTCCTCCGAACCGCGGCAGAGTGTAACACGCGACGTTTGCCACGGTGTTTCCACAGACTCGATTGACCGTGGCGCGGCCAGGGATGATAGGATTACCCGACCATGCGCATCGTTGAAAAGGCACAATTGATGTCCGCGCCGGAAATCGACCGCACGCTACAACGACTGGCCCACGAAATCGTGGAAAAAAGCGGCGGCACCAAGCACCTCGCCCTGATCGGGATCGTGCGGCGCGGAGTGCCGCTGGCGCAGCGCATCGCGCAGGCCATGCGAGGAATTGACGGTGTCGAGGTTCCCGTCGGCGTGCTTGACATTACGCTGTACCGCGATGACCTTTCGAAAGTTGCACCCCAGGCGGTGCTGCGCTCCTCGGACATTCCCTTTGGCGTGGACAATATGGACCTCGTCCTGGTGGATGACGTGCTCTACACGGGCCGCACCATTCGCGCGGCGATGAACGGGCTCTTCGATCTGGGGCGGCCGAAGCGCGTTTCGCTCTGCGTGCTGGTAGACCGCGGCCACCGCGAAATGCCCATTGAATCGCAGTATACCGGGCGCACGGTGCAGACCAGCGACACGGAAATCATCGAAGTGCGCCTGCGCGAAATTGATAAAGAAGAGCGCGTCGTGCTGGTGGATCGCGTGGAGTAGGATTGCTTACCGAGAGAGAATGGCTGCATCCAGGATCTGAGAAGGGACATTGACTCACCGTTTTCGCGATCTGCTGGCTCTCGAACCGCTCACCGCGGACGAACTTACCTTTCTTCTCGATCAAAGCAAGCCCTTTCAGGAAATTCAGCGGCACTCGCTGAAAAAGCTGGCGACGCTGCGCGGCAAAACGGTAGCGCTGGCTTTTTTCGAAACTTCCACGCGCACGCGCATCAGTTTCGGGACCGCGGCCTCGCGGCTCGGCGCGGATACCATGAATTTGCAGGCGGAAGCGTCCAGCTTGAAAAAGGGCGAGACGCTTCTGGACACGGTCTTCAACTTGAACGCCATGAAGCCGGACTGCCTGGTGATGCGGCATGCAGCGTCCGGCGCGCCGGACTATGTTTCGCGGCATCTGGACATTCCGGTGGTGAACGCGGGAGATGGCACGCACGAACATCCGTCGCAAGGGTTGCTGGACGCGTTGACGATCCGCGACCGGCTCGGAACGATCAAAAACCTGAACGTCACGATCCTTGGCGACATTCTTCACAGTCGCGTGGCGCGTTCGAACATTCATCTTCTTGGAAAATTCGGCTGCCGGTTCACGCTCTGCGGCCCCGCGATGTGGGTTCCGCGCGAATTAGAGAAAATCGCGCCCGGCACTTCGATTCGCTGCGTCTACAACATCGAAGAGGCCCTCGCCGGCGCGGACGTCATCATCATGCTGCGCGTCCAGACCGAGCGCCTCGATGATCCGCCGCTTTCTGCCGGCGACTATGTGCTCCTCTATCAGCTCAACGCCGAGCGACTTCGCCGGGCGAACAAGGATGCCTTAGTTCTCCACCCCGGACCGATCAACCGCGGGATTGAAATCACGCCTGACGTTGCCGACGGCGCGCAGTCCTGCGTCCTCGAGCAGGTCACCAACGGCGTGGCAGTGCGCATGGCGATTCTCTATTTGCTCATTACCGGGGCAACCGAAACCGACATGCATCCGGCGCTGGAAGTGAAACCCAAGGAATCCGCAAATGCTTCTGATTAAGAATGGGCGCGTTATTGATCCGGCGACGAAAACGGACCGAACGCTCGACGTGTTGCTGGACGGAGAAACGATCAAGGAAGTAGGGCCGGCGGGAAACGTTTCGGCGCCGCAGGATGTGGAAGTGTTCGACGCGGCGGGCTTGATCGTCGCTCCAGGATTCATTGACCTTCACGCGCATCTCCGCGAGCCAGGGCAGGAATCTTCCGAAACGATCGAGACGGGCACGCGAGCCGCGGCGCGCGGTGGCTTTACGGCTGTCTGCTGCATGCCGAATACGAAGCCGGTCAACGACAATGCTTCCGTGACGCGCTTCATCCTCGATCGCGCCAAGGCCGGTGCCAGCGTGCGGGTTTGGCCGATCGGCGCGGCGTCGGTTGGCAGCAAAGGGGAAGCCATCGCCGAAATCGCGGCAATGAAGCAGGCAGGTATTGTGGCAGTCTCCGATGATGGAAAACCGATTGCCACGGCGAAGCTGACGCGGCAGGTGATGGACTATTGCCGGTCGCTGGATCTTCCTGTGATGGAACACTCGGAGGACGTTTCGCTGGCGGCAGGCGCGGTGATGCGCGAAGGAGTGGCTTCGACACGGCTGGGCTTGCGTGGAATGCCCGCAGCGGCAGAATCGGTTTGCGTGGCGCGCGACGTACAGCTTGCCGAGTTGACCGGGGCGCGCCTGCATGTGGCGCATCTCTCGGCGAAAGCGTCGCTTGATCAAGTTCGCTGGGCCAAATCGCGCGGTTTGCGCGTAACCTGCGAAGTGACGCCACACCACTTCACATTGATTGATGAAGACGTGCAATACGATTCGAAATTCAAGATGAATCCACCACTGGCAGCGCGCGAAGACCGCGAAGCGCTGCTCGCTGGACTCGCCGACGGAACCGTGGATGCGATTGCAACCGATCACGCGCCGCACGAACCGGCACTCAAAGATGTGGAATTCGACCGCGCGCCATTTGGGATTCTGGGATTCGAAACGGCGCTGGCTTTGGCGCTGGAACAGGCGGTGCACAGCGGCCGCATTTCGTTGATGAGGATGGTCGAGCTTTTTACGGGCGGGCCAGCGCGTGTGCTTGGCATGGAACGCAAGATCGCCACCGGCCAGCCAGCCGACTTGACCATTTTCACGGCCGATCAGGCGTGGACGTACAACGTAGTGAAATCCGCGAGCAAATCCCGCAACTCGCCGTTCGATGAGCGGGCGTTTAAGGGCGGAGCGATGGCCACGATCGTCGCAGGCCGCATCGTCCATCGGGTTCAGTAATTCTTAATCGGCTCCCTGCACTGAAGCATTCTTAACATCCAGAGTCCCGCTGCGCCGGCGGCCAAATGTTTTAGGGTGTGCCCACTCACAACGTTTCCCAGCGCAAAAATCAAATCAGCACCACATAGCGGTGCGGCTTGGTTACTGCTCCTCAGTCACCAATCGATGCGGCGGAGACCAGGGACGAGGTCGAAGTGCCGGTCTCGGCTTAACACCGGAAGAGAGTATTGGCGGCAGAGAGCCGCAATCCAAACGTCATTGGAAGGAATCGGGGTTCCGGCCCGTTTGAGTTCCCCGCGAACGGCGGCATAGGAGGTCGTCGTCTGCTCATCCACGTTCAACACCCGGAATTTCGGAAGGTATTCGACAAGCCAGTGTTCGTAGCGTTGCCGCTCGCGAGATTGCTGGATACCGTATCGGTATTCGCCCAAGACAACGACCGGAACAGCGATTTGAGTCGCCTTTCGAAGGATCGGTTCGAGCCGCAACTCACCTTCTGCTAGGGCGGAAAGCCCGTTCGTGTCCAAAATCATTGTCGATCTTCGGCCTCAATCTGTTCGAACTCCTCTTCGATGAGACGGTTAATTTTCGCGGTTTCCTTACGCAAGTGTCGGAGCTTCCCGAAAGCAGCCATCCAAGGCTGTTCCGCGGCCTTGGCGTCGGCGACCAGCTTGTCCTTCACCGCTTCCGTAACAAATTCGCGAAAAGGGATTCCACGTTCGGCCGCAACGGATTTGGCACGACGAAAGATGGGATCGGGAATTTCCAAAGTGGTCTTCATGAGGTCAATCTCCCATATTTATGGGAGATTGTCAAACAGGTCAGTCGATCCGAACCGTAGAAACATGTTCCAGCAAGTTGTCCGAGGTTTGACGCGACCATGTGTGAGACTCCCGGATTCCGTCCTTTGTGAACATGTCGGCCTCGACCTCGAGGACCTGCTGACCGTTATAGACGGTCGACCGGCAAATGCCGGATTGCCCTTGTAGTTGACCAGGCACAGTAAAAAGATGTAGTATGGCTAGATAATCTAGCTAAGGAGAGGTTCAATGGAATGGCGACTCGCAGATGCCAAAAACCGCTTCAGTGAACTCGTGACCCGCGCTCTGGCTGAAGGGCCGCAACGGGTCCGCCGTCACGATGACGCCGTTGTGGTCGTGGCGGAACGCGACTACGAAAAGCTCACGGGCAAACGGCCCGGATTCAAGGAATTTCTTATGGGCGAAGGGCCAAGTTTCGAAGGACTAGATTTTGCTGGCGATGACGCGCCAATGCGAGACGTAAAATTGTGAGAGTTCTTCTCGATACCTGCGTGCTCTCCGAATTGCGCCACCCCAAAGGGCATCCTAGCGTCCGCCGTGCGGTGGAAGCTCTCGAAAACAACAGTTTGTTTGTCAGTGTCGTATCCATCGGAGAAATCGCCAAAGGAATTGCTCTTCTCAAGGAAAGCAAGAACAAACGTGAACTCCAGGCATGGTTGCAGGCCCTCGAACGCTATTACGCCGACCGAGTCCTTCCCGTCGATCTCGAAACCAGCCACACCTGGGGAGAACTCACAGCCGCCGCGCAGAGAGCGGGTATGATCGTTCCGGCAAGCGACGGTCTCATCATTGCTGCTACGGCGAGACGCCACGGCCTGCATGTCATGACCCGGAACACCGAACACTTCGCGCCTACGGGTGTGTTGCTGCTTAATCCTTGGGCAGACCACAAACCATAGGTACGAAGAAGGAACTGAGTCGTGCCGAATGGATTGAATCATCGACCTCCTGGTCCCGAACCAGGAACCAATCCAACCTAAGTTGCTGTCCTGGCGTCAGTTGCAATATGTAGTTGCAACTTTAATATGTAGTTGCAACTTTCATTTAAAAGTGGCAACATAAGGTCGTGATCCTCAGCGCTGCCAACGAGAAAATGGTCGCTGATACCGGCTACCGGCCAGACGGTCAGTGGCACGACGTCTGGGTCGAGGTAAAGTTCGAGACTCACGGCATTCGCAATCTTCGTGCAAGCCTTCTGGGCCTAGCCTACTGGTTGACCAACAATCCTACAAGCCGAGGACTCCTAGTCTTGGTCGATTCCCGTATCACGGAAGACCGCTTACACCACGAGTGGAAACTTGCCCAGCAAACTCTTCATCCAGAGATCCTCGAACGCATGGCGGTCGCTTTCGCGAAAAAGAAACACTATGTCGGACTCCCTCGAGACCTCGGAGACGATTTTCGCGTCTGGCTGGACCAGCTTATCCTCAAAGAATCTCGCGAAGGCAAACCACGGGAATCCTTTTACGCGATTCTTGAAGTCTTGTTGCATCAGTGGTTGCTTGGCAAGGGGCCGATGACCAGCGAGTGGATCATGAAGACCGTCGGCTGTAGCTACCCAACCGTTGCCGCCAGCCTGCGGCGTCTTGAATCGACCTTGCTTCGCCAGTCGGATCGTCGTGTCGAACTTCGTTACTTCCCGAAGGATGAGTGGGCCCGTTTATTGGCAGTATCGGATGAGGTGCGATCCACGACACGCTTCGCCGACCGCTCCGGTCAGCCCCGATCGGTAGACTCACTTCTGAATCGTCTGAAACGGCTCGGGCGCAGCGACATCGCTGTGGGCGGCGTCATCGGCGCCCGCCACTATCAGCCTGCCCTCGACCTTGTGGGAACACCACGCCTTGACTTGTCCCTGCACTCCCGCGGTAAGAACGTGGACTGGAGCTTTGTGGAGCAGCTTGACCCCGCACTCCAAGAGACAAAACGGCGAGATGAACCAGCTCCATTGGTGATTCATCTTGTCCGCCGGGTCCGCTCGCTTTTCGAGCCCGGAGAAGACCGGCTTCCATGGGCTGACCCCGTGGAGTGTCTTCTCGATCTTCACGAGGGCCGGCTCGAATCACAGGCGCTCGAATTCGTTCGGTCCTTCCGGACAGCGAAGCGTCAGATGTCATGAACGGCCGCTCCGATTTGCGACTGGTATCCCCACGCGTCGTGCTGGAACAAGTGGCTCATGCCATTCCGAAAGACTGCCGCGCCAACATCATTATCATCGGCAGCCTGGCGGTGCGCTACCACTTCTTCGGAAACGATCCCAGCCTGCGGGTGCATACCAAAGATATCGACTGCCTCCTCTCGCCCCGCATCAGAGCCCTCCCAGCAGGCAAGGCCGTTACCGAACGATTGTTCGGCGAGCAGTGGACGTACCGCGTTAGCGAAGAATGGCCCGGTCCCGGCGACGCCGGTACGCGGCTTCGAATTGCAACGCACCGGAAGTTGAGCTCTGTACAAGAGGCAGGAAGGACGGCAGAGAAAGCCGGCCTGGAGATGGTTGCCAAGGGTCTTGAACTGGCCAGCGCTTCTGTGAGGAAGGCAATGCAGGGAGCACGCGGCTGATAGAATTCACGCTATCGACGACGATCTGCGCCTCCGCAAGCGAACAGAAAATCTCACATCGCTTTTCAGCGGTGAGGGCAACCTGGCCAGCAACAAGGCCGGCGTATGCCTTCCTTAAGTTCCGTGCGCACCCGCTCAACGTGCTGCCTTCTGGTTTCCGGCTTCTTTACGGAGACAACCCAGCAGATCCACTCATTGCGCGCGAGTGGCGTAATATCCTCCCATTTTGCCCGCGCCGCCGAGTCAGAAATGAGAACTTTTCGTAAATCAGCCGGTACGGTGTGTACCGCACCAGGTGAGATCGTTTTCTTGCCCATGGATTTCATTCTACAGGGCTACGTAATCAGATTTTGGAGTAGACGCTTCTCGGCGGCAACCAAAAATGCAGTGGCCAAAAAGCCCACCCTAATCCACAAGGGGGACCAGTGCGCCGGGAAGGAACGTTGTGAGCGTTCTTGGGCACCGCAAGAGAATGGCAGCATTAGCTCCTGCTTCCGATGAGGGAATCGGAAGACCAGGACCAAACAGCTTAATCAAGCTCCTCGCAATAGAAGCTCGCGTCTTGGGGGGCTTCGCCAGCTTCTAACAAACGCAAACGCTCTTTTGCGACGCTCGAAGAATCGGATCTGTCGTCGAGAGCCAGGCCAGCGCGGTATTCTGCAACGGCCTTAGTTCGGGCCTGAACACTCTCGGGTTTGTAGACAGCAGGGTCGGCGTAGGTATCCCCGTGCTGGCCAGCAGCCAACACAACGATATCTCGATAGGCATCACCCATCATGAAGTGAATTCTTGCTTCCACATCGGTACTGCGATGCGTTTGGAGGTACACCGTTCCGCGGCCGATGACTTCGCGAAATAATTCGTTGCCCTGCTTGCATCCCGGTGAAGTATTGAATCCCTTTTTCATTAAGAGCAGGAAAGCGAGTTCACCTGCCCGTCCGTTTGGGTCAAGTTCATAGGATTGTCGCAGCCAATTCAATGCGTACAGATTCCTTTCTGAAGTTAGATCATAGAGAAACTGCGCGCCAATATTTTCCAATTGAAGTTGCGCTTCGGACTTCGGCCGATTCTTGGGAGGTTCTGATTCGGTCGTTGGCTTTTCGGAGTCCGCTGATTCGAGATTGCCGTCTTCCTCTTCAATTGCCACGATTCGATCTGCGACCAACAAGGCTGCAGCCCGTTTTGCGGGCTCAAGGGTTTGTGATGCCTCGACCCACGATCGCAGCATGCTGGCGATCTTGCGGCCATGTATCTGCTGGTGCGAAGGGTTGGCATGGTCCCAATCCGGAAGGCCAGCTTTCAGTAGGGTCGAAATCGGCGCATTTGCAGTTTCCTCTCGCCGGGCGACTTCCATGGCTTCGTGAATGAACCAGGCATTCTCGTTGTATCGATGCAATGCCCGCACCTCCGTTTCGGACGCGTTCGGAGACATAGCTACTGCAAGTGGAAGTTCTTGTGACGGAGATGGCTTCGTCTGCACTTCAGGGGCCGCCATTCGCTGTGTCTTTCGCTCAGCTTGAACATCCTGCTGTTTCACCTTGCAACCACACAATACGAAAACCACGACGCATAGCGCTTTTAATCTTCTAGTCCGCATTCTATTTGAGCCCTTCTCTACACTATTTCACAACTTCCAAGAGTCCTTCCCGCTCCGCTGCGGCCTGTTCTCAGCAAGCAACCCGGGCCTTCGTGCGGTTGATTGCTCGATCGTTCGCGTTCGGCAGCAGAGGGAGAAACGCGCAAATCGCGTCAAGGAACGTCTGAAGGCGGAATCCGGATGCCGAGACGTGGACATTCACCCAGACGCTGCCCTAATCCTGCGCAACTTCATCGACGATCGAAAGTGTGGCTTTCTCTTTCAGTCGGCGAACGGAACCATGGTCGATCCACGCAGCATCGGCAGGAACAATCTTGACCTCATTCTCAAGCAAATGGGCCGAGATCAAGCGGGGACGCTGCTCAATGTTTTCCGGCGTTTCCGTGAAGCCGTCCTGCAACGCAGTGAGGTACGGCAAATCCTGATCGATTACTGGATGGGGCACTCCAACCCAAGTATGGGAGACCGCTATGGCAAGCAACTCGTGGAAGATGTCAACTACCGGCAAGACCAAATAAAGTAGGAGAGCGGCTGAGGAATTCGCGGGAGGAGCAGCGCGGCGATTCCTACGGCGGCCGCGAGGATCAGAAAGGTCCAGAGGGCGGAACGCTTCGAAAGCGCCGGCGACATTCTACTTAGTGGGCCGTAGGCTCGGCGGCAGGGTGCATGCCGTGTTGGGGCACTTCATGGATACCGCGGGCGGGCGGCTCGATCTTCTGGCGGAAGAAATGATCGAGCGGCAGGCGGCCTTTTCCGACGGCGTACGCTTTCTCAATCGCTTTCGTCACATAGACTTTCGAAAGCGTAGCGGCTTCCAGCAATCCACGCCCGGCGGCCAACTGCGCGGTAAGCGCGGAAGCAAAGGTGCAGCCGGTTCCATGAAGATGGTCTTCGTTGGTCTTTTCCCCGGCCAGCGCGATCATCTCGGTCCCGTCGAAAAGCACGTCGGTGGTGCGCTCCATGTGGCCGCCCTTGACGATCACCGCGCGCGCGCCCATCTCCACGATCTTGCGCGCCGCGGCTTCCATGTCGCCGATATCCTTGATCGTCAGCCCGGTTAGAATTTCAGCTTCCGGCACATTCGGGGTGATAACGCTGGCGCGCTTCAGCAGCTCCGCTGCGACAAACTTGATGCCGCCGGGGTCGAGCAGCTCACCGCCGCTCGAGGACTTCATCACCGGGTCATGCACGACGTGCGCAAACGTGTGGGCATCGAGAAATTCCGCCACGACCACCGCATTCCCCCGGTTGCCAAGCATCCCGATTTTTACCGCGGCGATGTCGCAATCGCTGATGAGCGCTTCGAGCTGCGCGCGCAATTCCGCGCTGGGCGTGTGGTGCACGGTTTGAACGCCCTGGGTGTTCTGCACGGTGAGCGAGGTGATCGCGGCAACGCCGTAGCAGCCATGCGCGGCGAAGGTTTTCAAATCCGCGGCGGTGCCGGCGCCGCAGGAAGGATCGAAGCCCGCGATCGACAGCAGAATCGGCGGCGCTGGGTGGCTGTGTCCGTTCGTGCCCATCGTTTTTTCTTGCTCCAACGACGAAAATAGCCGGTCGCGTCAGAGAGACGCACCGGCAAGTGTGAATGTACGCGCGCTGCATGTTCAGCGCAAGCGAAATTTAGAGGCGAGACCTTTCAAACAGGACTGCACTTCGATGAATGAATCGAAATAGCTCCGACGAGAAGCCTCACCCCTAAAGGGGTGAGCTGCCAGTTCACGGGAACAGGCCGCGGACGAGGGTGGCTTCGGCGACGCGGCCGACGGCGAGGATCATGGCGCCGGCGCGCGGGGGGACGTGATGCTTGCGCATGGTGTCCACCATTTCGTGGAAGGCGCGCACGATGATCTTCTGCAGCCGCGCGTTGACTTCATCCACGTCCCACATGAGCCCTTCCTGGTTCTGCACCCATTCGAAGTAGCTCACGGTGACGCCGCCGGCATTGGCGAGGACGTCCGGCAGGACGGTGATCCCGCGGCGCGCCAGGATTTCATCGGCGTGCGGCGTAGTGGGCCCGTTGGCGGCTTCCGCAACGATGCGCGCCTTCACCGCTTCGGCGTTTTGTAGCGTGATGACGTTTTCGAGCGCCGCCGGAATCAGGATGTCGCACTTCATGGTGAGCAGTTCGTCGTTGGTGATGCGCGAGGCGCCGGGCATGCCGACAACCGTTCCGGAGCGCTCCTTGTAGCGAATGGCTTTGATGGGATCAATGCCGCGCGAATTGGTGACGCCGCCGCGGGTATCGCTGAGAGCAACGATTTTTGCTTTCTTCTCCGCGAATAGGCGAGCCGCGGTGGCGCCGGCGTTGCCGAAGCCCTGAATGGCGACGGTGGCGCCGCGCAGCGAAATTTTCTTCAGCTTGCAGGCTTCTTCCACCACGTAAAGCAGCCCGCGCGCGGTGGCTTCACCGCGTCCTTCAGAACCGCCGACCGAAACCGGCTTGCCGGTAACGACGCCGTGCGCGGAATGGCCCACGGTCATGGCGTAGGTGTCCATGATCCACGCCATGGTCTGCGCGTCGGTATAAACATCCGGCGCGGGAATGTCCTGCGAGGGCCCGATGATGGGCAGGATCTCGCTGGCGTAGCGGCGCGTCATGCGCTCGAGCTCGCTCTTGGACATGCGCTTCGGATCGCAGATAACGCCGCCCTTGGCCCCGCCGAATGGCACGTTCACGGTGGCGGTCTTCCAGGTCATCCACATCGCCAGCGCTTTCACTTCATCGAGTGTGACGTTGGGATGAAAACGGATGCCGCCTTTGCCCGGACCGCGCGAGACGTTGTGCTGCACGCGGTAGCCGGCGAACACTTTCACCTGGCCGTTGTCCATTTTCGTCGGCAGGGAAACTTCCAGTATGCGCTTCGGAGTGCGCAGAATCTGCCGCAGGCCGGGGTCGAGCTTCAGGAACTCCGCCGCCATGTCGAACTGAATCTGAGAGATGCGAAATGGATTCAAGTCTTCGCGCGGAGCGATCCTCGGCACCAGGGGCGGTGTGCCTATCTGTCGTGTCGGGGCTGTGGGCTTTGCGACCGTGGCCATCGGCGTCGGTCCTTTCATCAACTCGATTTTTCTAAGAACTCTCTTACGTCACTTGGCCCAGAATCTAAAACCGCCGGCGCTGGGCACCTCATCCATTCGCCGCAAACTTTTTCGTTTCACTAGCATACGCATCGCGGCAGGCGATGGAACAGAAGTGCACGAGCTCGCCGTCTTCACGCAGCGGGATGGACAGAGTTTCGTCCACATGCATTCCGCACACCGGATCGCGCACCAAGTGGCGCGCCGTCGGCGGGACTTGAGGTTCGCCCGGCGTGTCCGCCGATGCTGGCGCAATGCCAGCATCGCGGAAGATTCCGGCGACGAGGCGGCGCAGCAGCCGGACGCTCCAGGAAATAACGAGCAACCAGAACAGAAAACGTATAACACGAGCGAGAAAGTTCATCATTCCAGTGTTTCCCAGACGGCCTAATTGGCAAAATCCCCTTAAACCGCCGTGAAGCGAGTGTATGCAAGGCGAAAAGGGCCCGTCAAACGAAAAGGTGTGATTTCAAGGGGTTGCGAGACGAATTGTGTGCTTCCGGTTCTAGTAAATTGAGGCCAAATCCACTGTAAAGCTTTTAAATACAATACGTTACGTGGTTCAAAAAGCCCCTGGCGCTCGTCCGGAGGTAAAGCACACACTCGGCCTTAAAAAGGGTGCCCGGCCACTACGAAGATGCCGGAATCCGATCAATGCCCATGTATGGTCGCAAAACTTCCGGGACCAGAATGGAGCCATCGGACTGTTGATAATTCTCCACAACCGCGATCCATGTGCGTCCGACGGCGAGGCCGGAACCGTTTAGGGTATGCACGAAATCACTCTTTCCGCCGCCCTGGGGTTTAAATCGGATGCCAGCGCGCCGCGCCTGGAAGGCTTCACAATTCGAGCATGACGATATTTCACGAAATTCATTGGAAGGAGGCAGCCAGACTTCCAGGTCATAGGTTTTCGCCGAAGCAAATCCCATGTCGCCGGTGCTTAGCAAGACCGTGCGATAGTGCAAACCGAGTTTTTGCAGAATGGTTTCCGCATTGCGAACCAGCGCCTCGTGTTCTTCGTAGCTTTTCTCCGGATGGGTAAACTTGAAGAGCTCGACCTTCTGAAATTGATGCTGCCGCAAAATGCCGCGCGTGTCTTTCCCGGCAGCGCCGGCTTCGGAACGAAAGCAAGCGGTCCAGGCAGTCACATGGATGGGCAGTTTTTCCTCGGGAATCGTTTCGTCGCGGTAGAGATTGTGCAGTTCGACTTCAGAAGTAGGTGTCAGCCAGAAATCGGTGTTCTCAAGCTTGAAAAGATCGCCCGCGAATTTCGGCAACTGGGCCGCGCCCATCAGCGAAGCGGTATTGACAAGGAATGGCGGAAGAATTTCCGTGTAGCCGTGCTCGCGCGTGTGCACGTCCAGGAAAAAATTCGCCAGCGCGCGCTCCAGCCGCGCGCCCCAGCCTTTGTAAACGGCAAAACGCGCTCCGGTAATTTTCGTGGCGGCGGCGAGATCCAGAATGTCGGCTCGCTCTCCGACTTCCCAGTGCGGTTTGGGCGTGAAATCAAATGGAGGCGGCGCACCCCAGCGGCGGACTTCCACATTTTCCGCGTCGCTCGTGCCCACAGGCACGCTTGCATGGGGAACGTTTGGGAGGGTCAGGAGCAGTTCGCGCTGCTGGGCATCCAATTCGGCGACGCGCTCGTCGGCGCTCTTGATGCGCTCGGAAACCTGCTTCATCTCAGCGATCAACGAATCGGCGCTCTGCCTTTCCTTCTTGAGCCGCGCAATCTCGTCGCTGGCTTTGTTGCGCTGGGCCTTGCGCTGTTCATTGGTGGTAATCAGCTCGCGGCGCTCCTTGTCGAGCGCCCGGAAGGCCTCCAGGTCGAGCGAGATGTTACGCTTCTTGGCCATTTCGGCAAATCCATCGAGGTGATCGCGGAAGTAGTTAAGGTCATGCATGGTCCGAAAAGGATACCGCAATCCGGTAGGCGCTTGCAGCACCGGGTTGGAGTTCGCAATTGCCAGGGGAAAGCTGCGCTTAGCCGCGCGGGACCTCGCTCATCAGCGCCAGCAGGTTGCCTTCGCTGTCGCGGAAAAACGTCATCCAAAGATCATACTTGGGCATTGGCGCGATGACGTGCGGCGCATCCTCAAATTTGGCCCCGGCTTCCCGGAGACGCCGGTGCGCCGCCTGAATATCGCCGACCTGAAAATAAAGGATCGAGCTCGGGTGATCGAATTCCGGTTTCTCCGCCTTGTCCAGCATCAGCCGCACTCCGCCACAATCGAAAAACGACAACTGCCCGGCGCGGAACAGATGCGGCAATCCCAGGACGTCGCGATAGAATGCCGTGGCGCGATCCACGTCGTGCGCGTTGATGGCAATTTGCCCAATGCGCGCCAAGGCTGAGTTGTCTTGCGTGTTCATGGTTGTTTACCTCCGGGAGCAGATTAGTTAGCATAGCTAACTAAATTCTATGGCCAATGTCAAGTCAAAACGTTTCTCCGGGAAGGCCTTCGAGACGGCCGACCGACTCCACTCTGCTTCGATCCACCTGCTGAGGCGGCTGCGGGTGCGCGATCGCGAGAGCGGCGTTGGTCCGGCGCAGCTTTCGGCCTTGTCGGTTTTGGTTTTTGGCGGGCCGCGATCTCTCGGCGAGCTTGCCGATGCCGAGCAGGTGCGGCCCCCGACGATGAGCCGGATCGTCCGAGGGCTCGAGCGCGCTGGTTTGGTGCGGCGTCTTCCAACGGAGGACGGGCGGCGCGTGCGGCTCGAAGCCAGCGCCAAGGGCGCAAAAATCCTGCAGGAAGGACGAAAGCGCCGCGTGGAATCGATGGCGAAAGCGCTCTCTGCACTTTCCGACGACGAACAGCGGCATTTGGCGGAGCTGGTGGACCTTCTTCAACAGATTATTCCGAAGCTCTAGCCAATTTTGAAGCGTCCAGGTGAACCGGGCCAACCAATGGACGTTTTATAAGCGCGACGGACCGCGCCTCGGTCGGCCTAGCGGATGGACCATCGAGCAAGTGTAAGGGCGCGAGTACTTCCGTACCAAAGAACGCGGAATCGGCAAGTAGGGAAGTACTGGCGAGAATGAACCCTGCGCGCTATGGACGGAGTATCTGCGCGATCCTAAACTGGGCAGGTAATCGGGAGTTGGTTGAACTTCTGGAGTACTACGCTGGTTGTAATCTGTCTGCTCCTGTGCGTCGTCCTGCTGCTCGCGAGCGCAGCAGAACGGCCAGAAGACCCCAACTGACTTCAGGTTACAGTACCCTCCATCCCCACGCCCGAGCGGCCGCTCCCCCCAGCGGCCGCTCATTTTTTTAGGCACAAAAAAGGCCCCGCCATCGAGACCGGGGCCACTCGCGGAAGCCTTGGGCCAACCACCACTTCAACAACTGGTAGGACCATCCGACAAACCAGGAATGAAAATGAAAAAGGGGGCTGGTGCAAGCCCCCTTTCTCTCAATTGACGCCCCAAAACCGGTAACCGAGTCGAGGTTCGGTTCCGGCCACCCCGGGAAGCCAATCTTATGTGTTGCCAGTTAGAGAGCAAACCGCATGCCAGCAAGCCTCTTCCACCGTCGAAACGCGAAGGACGCTGAAAGCACAGAGGTTACGCTTGCCCGTGACGCAAGAACATGATGTTACGAAGCGAAAGTCTACAAAATCCCACAGATAATTCGTCAGCGTTCTACGTTCTTTGGGAGCTAGTAGAAGAAAAACTCCGAGGGACGGTCTCGAAAGCGCCGTACCGCTAGCGATCCATTGGTCTTCGATTTCAAATTGGACGCGAATCTACAATATCGTTATTCCAAATTCTCGATGAGTGACAAAATGAAATGATTTATAGCGGCCCGTTGCTCCACGGCCCGTCAGAATTTACCGCAGAGCAAACGCAACGACGTCTCAAGCGCTGTGAGAAGAGCTCAAAGCTACGCTGCGACGATATCGCCGCCAAAGGAATCTCGCTGGGAAAAACAGCAGGACGAGCCACAAGAGGATCGCGGGGCCTGACTCCGCCAAAAAAAGGACGAGGGCTAGCACGCTTTCGAAGGCGCCGCGGAACCCGTTGATGGACGCATTGTGGACTTGCGTGGTAACCGAAGGCGCCGGTGAACGGAGCTGCGCTTGGTACTCTTCGGCAAGCTTCAGATCGACGGTGGCAAATTCCACGCGGTGTTCGAGCGTCTGCTGCTCGGCCTCCATCTGCTCGATCTCGCCGCGTACGCGGGCCATTTCCTGCTCAACGGATAGTACGTCACTGATTTTTCCGGTGCGTTCCTGGAGGATCGCCTGCAGCCGCTGCTCGGTTTCGCGCGAATTTTTCAAGCGCGCCACCAGATCAGCGTGCTGCTGCGTGACTTCCTCACCATTTTGCGCTTCCATTTCCGCCCGGCCCAAAGCCTTCATTTCAGCGAGCGCCTTGACAAGCGCCGGAGCGGGAATTCGCAAGGACGCTTGCAGCGTCCGCGCTGCACGTTCCGGCGTGGCCACGCTCAGCTCGGCCGCATATCCATTATGGCGCGCGAGAATGGCATCAACGGCTGCGCGCGAAGCATCGAAGTCCTTCACTACCATCGACAGAGAAACGGTCCGAGCGATCATGGGTCCGGACGGAATCCAATCCTTATACGGGGTGGTTGACTCACGCTGTTCCTGCTGAAGCTGCTTCTTCCCCGCTTTCGCCTCGGAGTTCAACTGCCCATCAATTGAAAATGAAAACGAATCTTCGACGTGATCACCAAGCCCGCGAAAAGTACCGTTTGCGTCTCGCGCACTTGCTTGGGGACGCAGGGCGTCGACACCGATTTGCCGCTTTCCGTGCTCCTCGACGGCAATTTGCTTCTCGGCAACCGTTTTTGCAACTGAATAGGACATTTTAGATCGACCCGTGCTCATGCGGATCATGATGATGATAAGGACAGCGGCGAGGCCGACGGAGGCTGCCGCCAATCGCCAATCACGACGGGGAAAAACGCGGATCCCGGGACGGCCCGTGTCTCGCAGCTTGGGAGCCTCGCCAGTGACCAGGGCGGAAAGGCGTTCTTCGAACTCCGCGTTCCAAGGCGCCGCAGGCACGGTCCACTCCGAAAGGGACTGTGAAGCGTCACGGAAGGAGGTCACGACTTCGCTGCATTCCAAACATTGATCGATGTGAGTCGAAACGGACTGCGTTTGCTCGGCGGAGACTTCGCCGTCGAGAAAGGCCATGATCTCTTCGGGAGCGACGGGGTGTGTGGTGGGGCTCATGCGCGATTTCCTTTTGGTACGATCGGGGAAGGAGTGGCCTGCCCTCCGCCGTGTGGGGCGGGTTGCGAATTTGTGTGCGCTACGGCAGCGGCCTGCGGCTCGAGCAAATTGCGCAGCGCGGTGCGAGCGCGGAAGAGGCGCGATCGAACGGTGTTGACCGGTAACTGGAGAAGATCGGCGATTTCGGCGTAACTCAGCTGCTCGAATTCGCGGAGGAGAAGAATTTCGCGATCCATGGGATCGAGTTTCGCGACGGCGCGGCGGACCCACAGGCCGGACTCGGTGGCATCGCGCTTGAAAGGATCGGGCACGATGTTTTGCTGGCCGAAAAACGTGGCGCGAAACGCGGACTTGCGGCGATGCGCGCGAACAATCTTAAGGCCAATGGCATAGAGATAGGTGCGAAAAAGCGCGCGGGGTTCGTAGCGGGGAGCGGCGCGAAGCAAAGCGAGAAACGTTTCCTGCGTTAGCTCTTCGGCGTGGGAAGGCTCGGCAAGGCGGCGCCGGAAAAATCCGTAGATGGGTTGTTTATAGCGGGCGAAGAGCTCTGCGAAAGCATCCGCCGAGCCTTTCGAAAAGGCAAGCATAAGCCGTTCGTCACTGATTCCCGCGCTCGCAGAAGCAGCTGAATTCGCCGGATTCGATTGGCTGCAGGGCGTTTCGTCCATGGCCTGTCGGGGAAGCGCCTCCGAGTTCAGAACGAGCGCGGGCAATGCGTCTTGCATGGTAAGCCGCCTAGCTCCTTCCCTAAGTGTAATGTCGCGAGGCGGCTAAAAGTTCCCGCTCAGAACGATTCGCCCGGCCCGGTGCGCATTTGGGTCGGTCACGAATTTTTGGCGGCTTCCGGTTCCCGACGCTCCCATGGGGAGCGGCGGCGCCAGAAGAAACGCGCCGGAAGATAGATCACCACGGCCCACAACGCGAGCAACGGACCTCGGCTCGCCAAGAAGAGCAGAATGCTAGAGACGCTTTCGAAGGCGTCGGACAAGCCGCCGACCGCGGCGCTCCGAAGTTTCGCTCCAATCGTCTCGGCAGGCAGGGCGCGCTCTTCGCGCAGGGAGAAAGAAACGTTTGCAAAAGTAACGCGGCTCCCGGCAGCATACTGCTCCGCTTCCATTCGCTCGATTTCGCCGCGCAGCAGCCCAACCTGCTGTTCGAGCGAGGCGGAATCCTTGAATTTTTCCGTTCGATTCTGCAGCAGTTGCTGAATGCGCTTCTCCTCGTTCTGCGCGTTCACCAGCCGCGCTTCGAGTTCGCTGTGCTGCTGGGTGATTTCATCGGCGGCCTCTTCCTCGTGTTCCACGACGCCGACGCCTTTTAACTCCGTGAGCGTGGAGCGATATTCCGACGAAGGAACGCGCAGCGTCGCCGATAGCACGCTCCCTGACGGCTGCCCGACCATGCGCAGCTTGGCCACGTAGCCGCGGTGGCGCTCCAGAATCTCTTCCAGGCTAGAGCGCGAACGGGCGAACTCCCGCGTCACGACCGAGAGTTCCGCGGAATAAGCAATGCGCGGCTCTGGGAACATTCCCGCTGCGTCGGTGGGGCCCGCTCGATAAAGTTTGGCTGGGATGCGAGACGACATCAGTGCATTCGCTTCTTTCGTGTCGATGCTCATCGGGGGCATGGCTTCTGAGGCGGTGCTTTCACCGTGCCGATTTGTGCCAGCCGGCAGTGCCGGCCCAGCCGGATGCCCTGGAGTTAAAGGCTGTTGGCCCCGATTCGGGGCCAACAAGAAAAGAAGAAAGGCTCCAGCTAATACACTTCCTGCCAGGACCGAACGTCGCCGGGCTGGAGACAACGCACGAAAACGAACGGCAAGCGAACGCAGATGGTCTTCCATTGGAATGCCTCCTGTTGCTTCAGGAGTTAGAACGCGGCGGCCACAATTTCTTGCAGCGCTTTTATCGAAGAAGAATCCATGCTGGCGGGGCCCGCTACCCGGATGACGAGAGGCAGGCTAAGGCTACGCCCCGATGGAGGACCGAAGCGCGTTGGCGAGGGATTGGCTGAAACGCTGGACGTCGGCGTCATGCTCGGCCTCCACCATCACACGAGCGAGCTGCTCGGTGCCGGAGTAGCGCAGAACCACGCGTCCATTTTCGCCGAGCGCCGATTGCGCCTCGGCAAGCGCGCGGGAAACTTCCGGGAGGGAATCCAGCGGCGGCTTCGAACGCACCTTCACGTTGACGATCTGCTGCGGATAATCTTTCAGACCTTCGACCAGTGTTTCGATTTTGCCATGCATGGAGACGAGCGAGGCGATCTTGACCGCCGTGAGCAAGCCGTCGCCGGCCGGGCTGTCGTCGAGAAAAATGATATGGCCGGATTGCTCGCCGCCAAGAACATTTCCGCTGCGCAGCATTTCCTCGAGGACGTAGCGGTCGCCGACGGCGGCGCGGGCGAGCGCAATGCTTTCGCGGGCCAGGACGCGCTCGAGGCCCAGATTGGACATGGACGTAGCCACAACGCGATTTCCCTTCAGCTTGTTCTGCGCCTTGAGGTATCGCGCCACCGCGAGAAGCACACCGTCGCCATTCACGATTTTCCCAGTTTCGCAGACGAAGAGCGCACGATCCGCATCCCCATCAAATGCCACGCCGAGCCGGGCGCGTTCGGCAACCACGCGCTTTTGCAAACCTTCAAGATGCAGAGAGCCGCAGGACGCGTTGATGTTGCGGCCGTCCGGCGACGTGCCCATTGCTACGACATCAGCTCCCAATGAGCGAAAAAGCTCCGGTCCAAGCTTGTAGGCAGCACCGTTCGCGCAATCGAGAACCATTCGAAAGCCGGCAAGCCTTGCGCCAGAGATCACCCGGGTGCGCAGAAACGTGAGGTATTCGGCGTCGAGCGACGCATCGGCCACAAGCTGGGGTAGGCTTTTTGGAACGGCTTCGCCTCGATGCTTGAAAATATCTTCTTCAAGCTCTTCTTCCGCGGCGTCGGGAAACTTCATGCCTGCATGAGAGAAAAGTTTCACGCCATTATCCTGGAACGGATTATGGGAAGCGGAGATCACCACCCCTGCCTGAAAATCATTTTGGCGAACGAGGCAAGCGACGCCCGGAGTGGTTATGACGCCGGCAAAGGCGACCGTCGCTCCGGCCTGCGCGAGTCCCGCAGCAAGAAGCGCGGCAATGTGCGATCCGGATTCGCGAGTGTCCATGCCGATCAGCACATGGGCGGAGCCATGCTCACGCTTGAGGTAGGAGCCGAGCGAACGGCCCGTGGCATGGAGCGTCGCGTCGTCCAGCGGCGGTGTGCCGGGGACGCCGCGGATGCCGTCGGTCCCAAAGAGTTCCTTGGCCATCAGGGGTGAACCGGCCTCTTTCACGCACGACCCCGACCATCTCAGGGTCCGCTCTTGTGTGACAGCTTCAAGAGCTTAGCACACGAAAAAACGGTGAATCCGCGGAGGCATGTAAAGAATGCCTTTTGCATTAACCGTGGAAAATTCCGGGAACCGCGTTCAAATGCTTCGAAGGATTTGCGGAATCGCAACAACGCGCAAGGACTTCCATAACGGTCTCGAAGAATATGCTAACTTGTTTGGCACGGAGCCGCTCGTGTCCGCCACGCAAACGCCGCCATCCATCGTTCGCTTCACCAGTTCGAACTTCAGCATGCAGTTGATCGCCGCCGCCATTATTCTTCTCTTCTTTTATTACGCGGCGGGAGTGGTGATCACCCTGCTGCTTTCCATCCTGCTGGCGTATTTTCTGGATCCCGCCGTGGAGTTACTGGAAAAAGTGGGCTTGCCGCGAACCCTGGGCGCCATGGTCATAGTGCTGATCCTGATTGCGGTGCTGGTGGCGGTGGGCTATGGGCTTTGGACCCGCACATCTGATTTGGCAGCCAATTGGCCCAAATACAGCAGCGTGCTGCGACAGGCTGCCGGCGCCGTGGAAGGCAAGATCAGGGGAATCGAGGGGCAGGTATCACCGATCGCGCCGGGAGAGACCGCGCCAAGACCGGCACAAGAACGCGTGGACCCCGGAGTCGTCCGCAATTTGATCATGCGCGGCATTGGCTCTCTTTACGGCCTGTTGCTCGAAGTCACGTTTATGCCTTTCCTGGTGTTCTTCATGCTGGCCGGAAAGCGCGAGGTGTGGCACGGCACGCTGCAGCTTTTTCCCGTATCGCGGCGGACGCAGGTCAAGGAAACACTGGAAGACCTGCGCGATGTGTTGCGCGACTACCTGGTTGGAATGACGGTATTGACCCTGCTCGTGATTGCCGCGAGCAGCTTTTTCTTCTGGCTCCTGGACCTCGACTATCCCATCCTGACGGGCATCGCTTCGGGCTTGCTCAATATGGTGCCCTACATCGGCGTCGTGATGGCCTGGCTGCCGGCCTTTATAATCGGGCTTGCCAAATGGAAAACCATCGGACAGTTTATCGGGGTCGCGGGCGTTCTGACGGGCATTCATATCATCGCACTGAATCTTGTGGCGCCGCAATTGGTGGGCCGCCGTGTCCGTCTGAATGCGGTGGCCATTACGATTTCGCTGCTCTTCTGGGGCTGGGTGTGGGGCGGCATGGGGTTGCTGCTGGCAATTCCGATTACCGCTACCTTGCGCGTGATCTGCGACCATACCGAATCATGGAAGCCTATTGGGCGCTGGCTGAGCTGACCGTATGAAACCAGTGTGCTCGCGGCACGCGTCTATCCTTTCGGCGGCGAGTCACTGGCAGCGTTGATTTCAAATCCACAAGGGAAATTCAATGAATCATAAACCTCTTTTGCTCGCTGGCGTTCTGTCACTACTGACACTGACGGCTCCTTCCGCAGACGCCTGGGGCTGCAAAGGTCATCAAACCGTGGCCCTGCTTGCGGAAAAGCACCTCACCCCGGAAGCGCGGCAACTGGTCCAAAAGCTTCTCAGCGACCATCCCATCGACCCCCAGCTCAAGCGCTGGTGCGGCAACGCCACATCCGATGTGATGGTGGACGCCGCCACCTGGCCGGATGACGTCCGCAACGAACGCAACAACGGTCCTTGGCATTACATTGATATCCCACGAGGAAAACAGAAGGGTTCACTCGACGAGTACTGCGGCGCACAAGGTTGTGTAACCCGCGCGATTGAACAGCAGCGCGCCATTTTGAAGGACGCCTCGGCCGATCCTGTGAAGCGCGCCGAAGCGATCCGCTACCTGATCCATTTTGTCGGCGACATGCACCAGCCGCTGCACGCCATCACCAATGCTGACAACGGGGGAAACTGCGTCGCAGTGAAGTATCTTCACCACGATCCGCTCCCCAATCCCGCACACCCGGAGCGCGAGGACTATTCCCCTACTCTTCACCAAATCTGGGACACTGAGATTGTGGAACGCGACATGGAGGTCTCCAACCCGCGTCGCTACGCCGACGAACTGGACGAGCGGTTCCAGGCGGAGAGCGCCGCTTGGGAAGCTGCCGGAATTCACGTGGACCATTGGGCGTGGGAAAGTCATGACCGGGCCGAAACCGCGGTGTACGGCGCGTTTTCTCAGAAAATCGCCATCGAGCCGGATCTGAAACTAAAGAGCTGTGCAGAAAACAATCACATGGGAAAGCGCATGTTTGATCTGCATCTTGTCGCCGGCGAGGCTTATCAAAGCAGCGCCGCAAAAACTGCTGAAACAGCTCTGGCCGAAGCCGGCGTGCGCCTGGCCATGATTCTCAACGACGCGGCGAAGTCCACTCCTTAGGCTAAGGCTTCGCCGTTGTGGAAGGCGGATTCTCCGGTCGTGTTGGAGCCAGACCCAAGGATTTAATGTAGCTGACGAGCTGCCAGCGCTGCGGTTCCGGGAGTTTCGACCACACTGGCATCCCGCGGCGCACCACGCCATTCGTCAGTATCCAGAAAATGGCTCCGGGCGCCGCATTTTGAACTTGTGGGCCACGCAGACTCGGTCCTTTTTTCCCGCCCTCCCCGGTATCGCTATGGCACTCCGAACAATGTTGTTCGAAGAGGTTTCGTCCTGCTGGAATAGCATCCGGGTCTTTTTCGAGCGGATTCGATTTCGCGCGGGCTTTCGCCGGCGCTTTGGCAATCTCCGCGTAGACCAGCGCATCGTTTTGATATTTGTAGCGCGGCCCTTTCTCCTGCTCGCCGAAAGCCAGCGAGACGCCGAGGAACATCGCTGTGGCGGAAAGAGTCGCGACGCAGGCCCTCATCGGGGGCCACCAAACAAATGGGCAACCATCGAGCCGAATCCCGTGATTTCCCGCGAGACGCCCCACCGTAGCAGGAAGCGATGACTCTGGTCGTTCAGCCCGAAGCCGGCGGAAAGACGCAACGTCCAGTCCGACGGAAGATTCCAAGCCAGGACCGGGGCGAGGTAGTGTGAAGTGTTATGGAGACCGAAACTGTGGCGATCGCCCAGGCCGCCGTACATCTCCGCGCCAGCAATGAAGTTTTGTCGGCAGAAAGAGCAGCGCTGGGCCGACGCTTTGAGGGCCAGGGGGCGGCTCGTGCCGAGCGCATACCCAAATTCCCATGGGGCATTCGAGAGGTTCTTGGCAGCAAGAGTGTTTTCGGTGAAGTTCCAACCCTTCAACGTGCTCGAGAGGATGAGCTTCAACTCCATTTCATTACTGTGCTCCTTGCGGGCCTCCGCATTGGGCGCAAGGAAATCCGACTCCACGTCGTGTCCCTCTACTTCCTTAAGAATTTTATCGGCGCTGCTTTTGTGTTCGTATTCGACATACAGGACCGGATTGATGAGGTGTTCCCGCTGTAGCGGCCGAATGCGATTTTCCCATCGGACGCCGGTAAAGACGGTGCTGTCATGGAAGGTCGTTTGCCCGTCAAGGTAGAACTCCGTGGTCCACCAGGCCGTGGCGCCATATTCGAACTCCGCCCAGAACGCGTGGAAGTCGTTCCCGCCCCGCTGCGTCCCAAACGTGGAGAAATACTCGATCTCGAGATGGCCCGGCTCCTCGAGATTGTGGTCATACGCAACGATGTAGGGGTTCTCCTGGGCTCGGGCCGCAGAGGGAAAACCGAAGGGCAGCAGGAAGAAAAGAAAGCGGCCCAGAACGCCAAATCGAGGAAACGAGGTCACGATTTTTCCTTGCAAGTAATTTGCAACAATGAAATCAGACTAACTTAGTCCGATATCCTTTGCAACTTATTCTCATCTAGAAGCGCTGTTGCACACGGCTGCTTTTCCTACCTGCAGACCCTCTGCCCTTGGAAGTGAGCGAGACCCTCCTGCGCTTCGGTTCTCGCTTTCGATCGAGGGACCCTGCCGTCAAAATGCAAGGGCGCGTTGACAGGAGACGGTGAGCGCGCCATCCTTTGCCGAATCTTTCCTTGCAAAGAGGGGGAGACCGTGAATTCTGCGCAAATCGTGCTCGCGCTGCTCGAAGAAGGCTACGAGAGGAAAACCTGGCATGGACCAAATCTCAAGCAATCCATCAAGGGGGTGAGCGCCAAACAGGCCGCCTGGCGTCCAGGTCCCGGACGGCACAACATCTGGGAAGTGACCCTGCACGCGGCGTATTGGAAATACGCCGTGCGGCGCAGGCTCGAAGGCGGCAAGCGCGGCTCCTTCGCCTTCGAGGGCAGCAACTTCTTTCCGCGACCCGAGAAGGGCAAGCGCAACGACGCCGCGTGGAAAGCCGACAAAGCACTATTAGAACGCGAGCATCGGGCAATGCTGGCGGCGATTACGAAAACGCTGCGCACGCCCCCGCCGGACAAAGTGCTGCGCATGCTGTTCGGAATCGCCTTTCACGACGTCTACCATGCGGGCCAAATCCGCCTTCTCCGGCGTCTGGCCGAGCGCTAATCAAGCTCTACGATTTTTCAACGCTTGGACGCACGATGGAATGTCGGGGGCATCTTGAAACAGCCGAATGGCCGCGAGGCCGGAAGCGCCTGCGGACAGACACGCGGCGCCATTGGAAAGGGTGATTCCTCCAATCGCGATCACCGGAATGGAAACGGCGCGACAAACTTCCTGTAGGCGCTCGATTCCTTGCGGAGCACCATATGCCGCTTTCGAAGGCGTATCGAAAACCGGACCAAAAAAAATGTAGTCGGCGCCCCCACGCACTGCCGATTTCGCAACTGTCAGTGAGTGGCAGGAAACGCCGACGAGAAAATCCTTCCGATCGCCGAGCGAATCGACACTCCGTCTTACTTCCTGAACCGGCAAACTGCCCTCACCGAGATGCACGCCGCCCACGCCCTCCGCGAGCGCAACGTCCAGGCGCTCATTCACAAGAATTCGAGTTCGTGTGGCGCTGCTGCTGGAAGACGGCCCGGTGTGCCTAAGAGCCTCCCGTGCGAGCAACGCGCATTCGCGCCCGGAGAGATCTTTTTCACGGATCTGAATCCAATCCACTCCAGCGAGCGCCGCGGATTCCATCTTGTGCAAAAGCCTGTCACGGGCGTCCCCGGCTGCCACTCCGCCAAGCAGTCGCCGATCCGTCACGTAACACAGGATCGGCTTCCTGCCCAAGTCACGGAGGGGGGACACGTTGAGGATCCGACTGCGATCCGATCCAGCCGACCGCCAGAAGAATATCGAGCACACCGATACCGCTTACCGCACCGCGAAACGAGGGATGCAGCACGATGGGCATGAGCGAAGGAAAATGGCTCAGAAAATAGTTCTGCTCCCAATAGAGGGACCACGGCAGGTACAGGAGCATGGCCCCCATTTCAAACGCAAGCACCACCAGCAATGCGCGATAAATCCGGCTCATGAAGGAGAGGGACCCCGTCCAATCAGGAAATGATCAGGGTCAGCGGCTGGGCTTCTGAAGGGCGGCGATGCGTTCCGCTACGTCGCGATAATCGATATTCATCGCGTAGACCTGGGAAAAACTCTTGCGCGCCGCCTCAGGCTCGCCCGCCGACTCCTGGGCTACACCCAAATCATACCGCAAGGCGAGCGTGCTTTCCGGATCAATGCCGGGGGTCTTCAGAGCGCGTTCGTACCAGATGGCGGCGATCCCCGGTTCTCCCTTTTCCATGAAGGCGAGGCCGAGCAGCGTGCAGCATTGCATGACGTAGGGGAACGCGCGGCCGCGCTCGGTGGCTTTCGCAACCTTTTGGAATTCGCTGATGGCTTCTTCGAGCAGCCCCATTTCGCGGAAAGCGATTCCCAGGTTGTAGTGCGTCTCCAAATCTTCTTCCTCGGCGCCCATCTCGCCGAGTTCCGCGCGGAACTCGTCGAATACTTCCTTCAGCGGGCCGCTCTCGCCGGGGCTTGCTGCCGGAGCCTGAGGCTTCGCGGCGGGGGGTGGCTGAGAACCGGGCATGGATCCGGAAAAACCAGGCGCAAGGTCACCGATCCCGAGCTGATCGATCTCGCTTGCAAGATCAGCAAGGAACTGATCGGAAGCGAAGCCGCTGCCCGCGGGCGGGGCTGGAGTGGCATTCTTCCCGACTGGCTCGGGTGGCGGGGCTGCGAGCGGCGTCTCTGGCGGTTTCTGATCGTAGGCCGGAACGAGCGCTTCCGGCTCCAATACAAGCTCGAAATCCTGTTCGAGTTCGAATTCCGGCTCAGCTTTCTTGGGTGGCTTCGGCGGAGCTCCCGCTGCCGCAGCTGGCGCGGGAGTTTTCGCGGTGGGGGGCGGTTCCGCTGGAATGGCCGGCGCCTCCTCGGTAAGTTCGAACGTCGCCATGGCCGGAGCGTCGGCTGGCGGAGCAATGGCCGGTTCTTCGCCAATCTGAAATTCTTCCACGTGCGCAGGTTCTTTTTTGTGCTTCGAATCCACCGGCTTGGCCGCCTCGGGGGCGGGGGCCTCTGACACGGCATGACCAGCCTGCGTCTCATCAAGAATCGTCGCCCATTCATCGGACAAATCGACTTCCTGTACCTCTTCTTCCTTGACCTCCGGTGCGGCGGCCGCAGGTTGCGCCTGGACCGGCTGGGGCTTCATTTCTTCGATGGGAGCGGCCGGCTCGTCGACCGGCGTCGCGGAAATTTCCGGTATGGCAATTTCGTGGATCTGCGCGGCAGCACTCTCTTGCACCGCGGCAGGCTTCGCGGGGGGTGTCCCTGCGGGCGCAGCAGCGGCCAGCTCCTCGTCCGACAACCCGGCGGCGCGCTGGAAGCGGCGGCGCAGTTCGCCGAACCGTTCCGCGCTGCGTTTATCTCCGGTTTCGTTGTGTATCTGTTCAAGCTGCGCGGCCAGCTCGGCCGTGCGCCGGTCGTCGCCCGCCCCCAGCACAAAGTCCAGAAGCTTTTCGAGTGTCGGCGTGTGGCGTGGCGCGCGGCGGAGTATGGCCTCGAGCAGTCCGATGGCTTTTTGCGTGAGGCCGTAGCTGGCGAAGAGATCTACGTCCGTCAGCGACTGCGCAATGAACTTCTGCGTTTCATCGTCGAGTCCAGGTTCACTGGGCGTCGGTGTGGCCTTCGCCTGCACTTCGTGTGCGGGCTCTTCCTCGCTGGAACGCAGCTTCGCAGCCGGTGCCTTCGGAATCTCGGCCAGCAGCGTCTCCTCGGGCATCTCCGGAGCTGCATCGGCGGCCAGTAGTCCCATTTTCCGGAGGACTCCGTTGAGCTTGCGTTTGGCAGAATCGCTGTCGGGTTGCTTGTCCACCAGTTGCTCGTAAATCTCTTTCGCGCGTTCCAGCTTGTTTTGTCCAGCCAGGGCATCGCCCAGATGCGCCAGAGCGTCGGGCAACCGGAAGGAGTCGCTGGTGCGGCCGTAAAGTTCGACCAGCCACTCGAGAGGTTCAAGGCGGTCGGGCATGCTGGTGGCTAGTTCGGAGAGGAGCCGGGCCACAACTTCGTGCTCGCCCGCGTCAATCATGGGTACGCGGGAGCGCTCCAGAATCTCCATGGCCTTGTCGTCCTGCCCGGCTTGCAGCAGCGATTCGACCACTTTTTGCATGGGCCCGAAATTCTTTTCGTCGGCTTCGAAAACGCGGAGCGCCAGGGCTGTGGCCGCATTCCAATTGGAGCACTTGATCTGCAGATCGAGCAGCAGTTCGGTCTGTTCGCCGCCCTTTTCAAGATCCGGAACCTCTTCAAGCAGCTGCGCCGCCTTCGTCAGATTGCCCTGCGAAGAATACGACCGCGCCTTGACGATGACCGCCGCCAGATTGTGGGGTTCCAGCTTCAGCGCCTTGTCCGCAAGCTTTTCGCACTCGGCTTGGTCGCCGCGGGCAATCGCCCGCTGGGCCGCGGAGACGTAGGCCTCGATGGCCTCTTTGGACTGGCCCATGGCCTGATACAAATCCGCCAAGCGTATCTGAATGCGCAGATTGTCGGGTTCGGCCAGAAGCAGTTTTTTCAGCAGGCCCACGGCTTCCGGCTGGCGATTGTTCTTCAGGTGAATTTCGGCCAGTTGGAGAAAGAGCGGCCGGGCTTCGCTCATCACTCCTTGCTGAACGTAGAGATCGGCGAGCTTTTCGAGCGGACGGATCTCCTCCGGAGCAAGCTTCGCGATTCGTTTGTAGACGGCAATCGCTTTCGTCAGAAAACCGTCGCCCACAAAGATTTGCGCCAGGCGTTCGAAATAGTCGATGGCCTGATAGGTCTCGCCCTGGCGGATGTACAGCTCGCCGACGGTCATCAAGGTGACCTGGTCGCGCGGCTCAAACTTTAGAATCTGCTGGTATTCGGCGATCGCTTGCGCGACTTTGCCTTGGTTCAGCAGCTTCTGTGCGGCTTCGACGTTTTTGCTCTTGTTAAATGCCATGCGTGAACAGGGACAAGCCTCCCCCGGGAGTCTGCCCCAGACGTTCTCCTCTGTTTGCTGCGGTGACTGGTCGAGCCGCAACGCTACTTCGTTACGCTAACAGGTGGGAAAAAGCCAAGTCAACGAACCCAAAGTCCCTTGTGAGCAGGCAGTTATCCCCGTTCCCTCCAGGAACTTCTCCGGCGAAGGCCGGGCGAAGCGCGGGAGAACTGTTTTTCCCTCCCCACCTTCGCTCCCCGCCCGCCCCCAGCCTAGACCGGCTACAGTAGTGATAACATTCGGCCGTACTCTCTAGTCTAAGCCAAGGAGAAGGATACTTCATGTATGGACGTCCATCCCGCCGCAATTTCCTGGGCCTCCTCAGCGGAGCGGCCGCCACTTCCATGCTTTCTGAGATGGCCTCATTGGCGTTCCCCGTGCCGGCCATGAGCAGCCACTTTAAGCTCTCGATTATCACCGACGAAATTTCCCAGGACCTCGGCCACGCCCTGGAAGTCGCCTCCAAGGAGTTCGGCCTCGGATACGTCGAGCTGCGCGGCGCCTGGAAGAAAAACATCATCAACCTCGACGAAAAAGAGCTAGCCGAAGTGCGTCGTCTCCTGGACAAATTTGGCCTCCAGGTGACGGATTTCGCGAGCCCCCTGTTCAAGACCGACTGGCCGGGAGCGCCCAAGTCAAAATACAGCCCGGAGAAGCCCCAGTTCGGTGCGGACTTCTCCTTCTCGCAGCAAGACGAGGTCTTGGACCGCTGCATCGGCGCCGCCAAGGCGCTCGGCACGGATCGCATCCGCTGCTTTGACTTCTGGCGGCTGGACGACCCCAAGCCCTTCCGGGAAGCCATGGATGACCAGCTCCGGCAAACCGCCGCACACGTCCTCGATAAAAAGATAACGCTTCTTCTTGAAAATGAATTCGCCTGCAACACCGCGACGGGCGCCGAAGCAGCGCGGACCTTGCACGCCGTACAGTCGCCAAACCTTCTTCTGAACTGGGATCCCGGAAACGCCGCCTATCGCGGCGAGATTGCTTTCCCGGACGGTTTTGAAAACCTGCCTAAGGATCGCCTCGGCCACATGCACTGCAAGGACGTTCTCCGCAAACCGGACGGCACGTTCGAATGGGCGGCCATGGGCCGTGGCATCATCGATTTCGTGGGCCAGTTCCGCGCTCTCGTCAAGGCCGGATACCGCGGAACCATGAGCCTTGAAACGCATTGGCAAGGCGGCGGCACGCCGGAAGAATCCTCGCGGCAGAGCTTTAGAGGATGGAAGGAAGAACTGCGCAAAGCCGACGCACTTTGAGGCCCATGAAACAAGCGGTAGCGCGCAAGCCGGGGAGAGGATTGAGCTCCCTCCCGTACCGGCACCCAACCATCACGTCCTATCAAATTTCAAGCGGGAGCGGAGCTTGGGTGGCACCCGCGCCCCAGCACGCGGATTCACGCACGGGCGCGAACGAATGCCGATGCAGCGGCGACGGTCCATGCAAACGCAAAGCCTCCAGATGATCGGGCGTAGCGTAACCTTTGTGACGCGCGAGCCCGTATTGCGGATAAACCGCGTCCCATTCCTCCATGCGCGCATCGCGATGCGTTTTCGCCAGGATGGAAGCCGCAGCAATCGAAACACTGCGCGCATCGCCTTTGATCAATGATCTCTGCTCGATCAAAACATCCAGCTGCATGGCGTCAATCAGCAAATAATCTGGCGAGATGGTGAGTTGCTCGAGGGCGGCGGTCATCGCTTGCCGCGACGCTTGATAGATATTCCACGCGTCGATCCGCTGGGCGTCAATTTCCGCGACCGCCCAGGCCAGCGCATGTGTATGAATGCGAGCGGCCAGTTCCGTGCGCCGCTCGGCCACAAGTTTTTTCGAATCATCGAGGCCGACAATGCGCCGTCTGGGATTAAGAATCACCGCGGCCGCGACGACCGGACCAAACAACGCGCCGCGCCCGGCCTCATCGATACCGGCGATGCGCATCCAGCCCAGTTTCCGCGCCGCTCGCTCGAAACGGGAAGAGCAGAGACGGCTCATCGGTTCGTGATTCTAACACGCCGACGCACCTCCTTTTCACGGTCGTTTTCTTGACTGTGCTGCGTCCGCGTGACACCATACCGCGCTCCATGCGTCTAACGTTCACAAATGCCCGCCTGCTGTTTTCTCCCGGGAGGAGATCCACCCGATGAATGACAAGCACGAATCCATTCAAATCAAGTTTGAAATGTTTCCTAGGTCGCTGCGCGGCCCGCGCCGTTTCTCACCAACTGCGGTTCTGCTTTGCTCCTTGGCATTCTTTGCGGCTGGGTCCGTTTCCGCGCAGACGCGCCCGATCGAATTGAACGACCTCGCCAAAATCAGTTCTGTCTCCGATCCGCAAATCTCTCTCGATGGAAAGTCCATCCTCTTCGTGGTTTCCCGCCCCAATCTCGAGCAAGACCGCAGCGACCGTGAACTGGTGCTTCTTGATATCGCCTCGGGCGCGCAGCGTGTTTTGACCTACGACCGCAAAGGCGTGGGCTCCCCGCGCTGGTCCCCCAACGGCGACCGGATCGCCTTTGTGGCCACCGACGGACCCGCGAAGGACGCCAAACCGCAGGTTTTTGTTTTGCCCATGACCGGCGGCGAAGCCCGCAAGCTCACCGACGCACCCGAAGGCATCGAACAATTTGCCTGGCGCCCCAACGGACAGGACCTTGCCTACGTCACCTCCGACGAGCCCGAGAACAAAAGAGAAATCGAAAAGCATCACGACGCCTTCGAGGTCGGCGACAACGATTTCCTCGCCACCGAAGCCGCTCTGCCTAGCCACATCTGGCTGATCGCGGCCGACGGTGGAAAGCCCAGGCGCCTGACCTCCGGCGCCTGGAGTCTACCGAAGAGCGCGCCTCCTAGCTCGCCCGCGTCTCCCATCTCCTGGTCTCCCGACGGCAAGTGGTTGCTCTTTACCCGCCAGGAACATCCGCACCAGGGCGACTCTGACCTGACAACGCTGCAAGTCCTCAACGCGGAAACCGGCGAAATCCGCAAGCTCACGAAACACGAAAAGTTCGAAAGCTTCGCGCTCTTCTCGCCCGACGGCTCCCGCGTCGCGTATTGGTATCCCCTGGACGGCGACCCCAACAATCAGAACGAGATTTTTGTAACCCAGACCGCCGGCGGCGATGGCGCGGACGCCACGCGCGCCATCGACCACGACATCCAGCGCGTGATCTGGATGCCTGACGGCAATTCGCTACTGGTTGGCGGCCACGATGGCACGACAACGTCCCTCTGGCTCCAGCCCTTGAGCGGCTCCCCGAAAAAGCTTCCTCTCGGCGACATCAGCGTCTCCTGGGCGTTCTGGGTAGACGCCTTCGTCGGCCCGAAAGGCGAGATGGCCTTCACCGGGAGCACGCCTTCGCATCCCTCGGAGCTGTACTACATGGCCTCGGCGAACGACACCCCCAAGCGCCTCACCAATTTCAACAATGAAATCGCCTCCCTCGCGCTTGGAAGATCCGAAAAGATCGAATGGAAGGGTCCCGACAATTTTCACGAAGACGGCGTGCTCGTCTATCCTCCGGACTTTCAGAAGGGCAAAAAGTATCCCCTGGTCCTGATCATTCATGGCGGCCCGCAAGCTTCTACCACCACGCAGTTCAGTCTTCTTCCGCAGGTCATGGCTACCCACGGCTACGTGGTCTTCGAACCCAACTACCGTGGCAGCGACAATCTCGGCAACGCCTACCAGCGCGCCATCTGGAACGACGCCGGGGACGGCCCCGGCCGCGATGTTATCGCCGGCATTGAAGCGGTCAAAAAGCTCGGGTTCGTGGATGAAACAAGAATCGGCGTGACCGGCTGGTCGTACGGCGGCTACATGACCTCCTGGCTCATCGGCCACTATCAAATCTGGAAAGCCGCCGTCGCCGGCGCGCCGGTCACCGACACGTACGACGAATACAACCTGTCCGACGGCAACACCGGCGATCGCTACGCCTTCAAAGGCTCGCCTTTCGTCGGAGACAACCTCAAGGATTATCGCGCGCAGTCTCCCATCACCTACGCCGCGCAAATGAAAACGCCTACGCTCATCCTGCATGATACCGGCGACGCGCGCGTAACCATCACGCAAGGCTACTCGCTCTATCACGCCCTCAAGGACAATGGCGTGCCAGTGAAATTCATCGCCATCCCCGTTCCCGGACATTTTCCCGGCGATCCGGTCCGCCAGATGGACGTTTTCCAGTACTGGCTCGGCTGGATGGATAAATATCTGAAGTAAGGACAAATCGCCACAAATCGAAGCAGTCCGAGAAAAAATAGGCTCGAGCGCGTCATTCGATACTTCACGGGAGAAACTTCCATGCAACTGCGAGTACGTTTGTTTCTTCGGACTGGTTTTTGCGCCGCCGGCGTTTTCGTCCTGCTCGCGACCGTTCCTTCCAGCGACGCGCAAGGCTTCTCGAGCGCCGATCTCTCTCGCCTACGGTCGGTCGGCAACGTGGAACTCTCGCCCGATGCCCATCGCGTCGCTTACACCGTGATCCTGCGGGACCGCCCCGGCCGCCCCTACAGCCAGCTTTGGCTCATGGATCTCTCCACGCAGAAATCCACGCGCGTCGGCGGCGACAAAGATTCTGGAAACGGCCCGCTCTTTTCCCCGGACGGAAAATGGTTGGCGTTCGCCGGCAGACAAGGGGAGAACGGGGGCCTTTTCCTTGCGCACGCGGACGGCTCGGACGTCACCTTCCTCGCTCCGTGGAACGGCACCAACAGCCCGCTCCCCGGCACAGGCAAAGAAGTCACCTGGTCGCCCGACGGCAAGCAGCTCGCTTTTGTCTCTTCCACTCCCGGCGCCGAAACCACCGAAGCCACCGGCGACCCCATGGTCATCACGCGCTATCTCTACAAGCCCGACGCCGGCGAAGGCATGACGCGCTTCAACGACAACCAACGCCTGCACATTTTCACGATGGACGTCGCCACCAAACAAATCCGCCAGCGTACCCAGGGCAACACCGACGAGCATTCCATTGACTGGTCGCCCGACGGCAAGGAAATCCTCTTCGCCTCCAATCGCGAGCCGAACCAAGACGAGTTTTTCAATTACGACATTTTTGCGTTGCAGCTCGCCGACAACAGCATTCGCCGCCTGACCGCCACCGAATACAACGAGTACGAGCCGCTCTGGTCGCCCGACGGCAAGCACATCGTCTATCGCGGCACGCGCCGCGGCCTCACCGACCGCGAAACCACCATGGAAGATACCCACGCCTGGGTGATGAACGCCGACGGCAGCGACCGTCGCGAAATCGGCGCCGTCCTCGACAATCGCCAGGGCGCGCCGCAATGGTCGCCCGACGGCCGCGCCGTGTACTTCACCATCCAGGAGCGCGGCAGCGTGCACCTCGTGCGCCTGCCAATTTCCGGCGGCAAACCCGAGTATGTTGTGAACGACATCGGCGCCGTCGGCGGCTGGTCCGTCGGCAAGGACGGCATGCTGGCTTACGGCTTCGCGTCGCCTCGTGACACGACGGAGCTGTACGTCAAGAACGGTGACACCGCGCCTCGCAAACTCACCGATCTGAACGCGCAGCTGCTTGCCGGAAAACAGATCGCCGACGTCGAGTCCTTCACCTTCCTCAGCAACGACAATAAATTCGAAGTCGAAGCCTTTCTCACCAAGCCCCTGGGCATGACCGCCACCTCGAAACATCCGCTCATCGTCAACATTCACGGCGGCCCGCACGGCCAGAACGGCCCGGCCTTCAACTTCAAAAGTCAGATCTACGCCGCCCGCGGTTGGGCCACTCTAAATGTCAACTTTCGCGGTTCCACCGGCTACGGCCAGAAATTCGCCGACGCCGTTTTCGCCGACCAGGACGGCAACGAAGGCCAGGACGTTTTATACGGAGTGAGCGCCGCGGTGCGCCGTTACGTGTGGATCGATCGCGAACGCATGGGCATCGAAGGCGTCAGCTACGGCGGCCAACTGACCGACTGGCTCATTACCCAGACCAACGAATTCAAGGCCGCCATTCCCACTGCCGGAATCACCAATCTCATCAGCTACAACTACATGACCTACTACAACCAATATGAAGAAATGGAATTTGGCCAGTTCCTCCATCAAGGAAATCTGATGGACGTGGCCTGGGAACGCTCCGCGCTGAAGCATGTCGCCGCCGCGCACACCCCGACGCTGATCCTCCATGGCGAAAACGACAACGATGTCCCCATCGCCGAAGCCGAACAATTCTTCATCGCCCTCAAGGACGTTGGCACCGAAACCGTCTTCGTCCGCTACCCCCGCGAAGGCCACGGCCTCAGCGAAACCAAACACGTCATCGATTCCATCGACCGCTCCATCGCCTGGTACGAAAAGCACTTCCCCAAGCCCGGCGCCGAAGGCATAACCAACGTCCAGCCATAAGTATCCAGACGAGGTTCGTCAGCAGGCGGTCGACAGGCTCGAAAAAAAGAGCAGAACACTTACGTGAAGTGAGAAGAATCAAAAATAGGAAAAGCGCCACAAAATAAAAGGAGCCCTGGAATTCCGGGGCTCCTTTTGTAATCGTTGTCTGGAAGATTCGCTTACGCTTGCGTCTCGCTGCCCGCGGTCGCGGCAGCCGCAACCACTTCCTCGCGGTCCGCTCTCTTGATGCGCGCCGCCTTGCCCTTCAAATCGCGCAAGTAATACAGCCGCGCCCGGCGGACCTTGCCCTTGCCAACTACCTCAATCGAGCTGATCGTCGGCGAATGCAGCGGAAAAATGCGTTCGATCCCTACGCCAAAGCTGACGCGCCGCACTGTAAACGTCGCGCTGGACGCGCGCCCCTTCTTCGAAATCACCACGCCCTCGAAAGCCTGCAGGCGCTCTTTCACCTTCTCGCCTTCGCCTTCCTGGAGGCGCACGTTGACGCGCACGGTGTCGCCCGCGCGGAACTCGGGAAGGTCTTTGCGCAGCTGCGCTTCATGTAACTTACGTATAACCGGATTCATGTTCCTGTATCCTTTTAGACCCACTCAGGCGGGGCCAGCTCTTCAAACGCAATCCACAATTATAGACAAATCCCCGCATTTTGCCTAGCGCAATCCCCCGTTGGTAGTGGGTCCGTTTGAAAGTGTAACGCAGTAACGCACAATTGACTGTTCGGGGCCAACTGCTACCATGCGAGCATGGCGAAAAAGAAGGCAAAGAAAAAACCCCGCAAAAAGAAAGCTGCGCCGAAACCTGACGTGAATCAGATCGCGGCGCAGATCGTCGCTAAAGCCACAAAAGATTGAATTATTGGATTAGACGACTCGGCGTTGACTTTTTCACCCCTAGCCGTTGAAAGTGTTCGTCCAATTCTCCTGACATCAAGAGTTTAGCGAACATCCTATAGGGATCGTTTGCGTCGCCTTCCTTGCGTTGCGTCTCTGAAATGAACAATATGCAGACTCGTCGCATCTTTGAAGATGCTATCCAACAAATCCGCAATCTCCCTTTTTGCAGTCGGAAGATATTGGCGAAATCATCGCGCAACGCGTGCCGCTTATTTAGCGGGTCGCGTGGGATAATTCGCTCGATAGCCTCCTCTACCATGCGAAACTTGGTACAGATCGCATTTGTTGGGTCGCCATTAGCTTCTGCTTCGTGTGCCCTAGCATATAAGTCAACATACACGGCTTCTGCAGACGCGGTCATGTCTACATCGTAGGGAGCCGAGGACGTTGGGGGCGATTTCGCCTCCGGCTTGCCCTTGACAGATTTACGACTCCCCCTCGCCATGGCGCTACTTCTTTCTTGCCAGTTCTGCCTTTATTTCCGCCAGAGACCGAACGCGACCTTCATGCATATCTTCAAAGGCTGCCTTCAATCCCTCCAGTTCGGCTTTCTCCCGACATAGGTCGATTGTGTTCAAAAGCGAGCTTACTTGCTGTTGCATTTCCATGAACTTCGCATACGTCAACAGTACAGCAACGGGCTGATCGTTGTCTTGAAAAACAAGCGTGTCCTCTGTCTCCTTAAGTTTCGCTGCGTTGAGTTCCCGCAGCTTACTTACACCCACATATTTAACGTTCGGGTCAATTACGGGTACAGTAGGAATACCCATGTTTGGCCCCCTTCCTCCTAGTATTTGCCACACCGTTCTAGGCGGTTTGGCCTCCATGCTTGGAATAAGAATGTACAACAACTGGCAGTTATTTGTCAATAGAAATAAACAGTATTTGTCAAATACTTGTACAATAGTTTGGCAAAATACAGTACGCGCTATTGACAAAATACTGTCAAAACGTGTATGCTTGTTTCACTATGAATCATTTGAAATGGACCCACTACCCCCGTTGACAGCCGCAGGACAAAGCCGTCAAATTACAAAAGCCCCTCGATGTACCGGCAGGAGGTCCGCTGCCATGAGCAAAGCCAGCACACGAATCCTGGAAGTCATCCTCGGCTTGGCGCTTCTTTTATTGTTTGCCGCCAGCGCCTTCGCCCAGCAACCGCCGCTCCCATCGGAGGCGGGCCAGATCTCGCCCACGCTGCGGTCGGTTGCCTATCCCGAAGCCCTCTACCCGGATGGCATCCTGCCGGACTGGGACCGCGGATACGTGATCCACTACGAGATCGAGATGAATCACAGCCCGGGCACTCCGATGGTTGTGATGTACGACAAGACTGGCAAACGGATTCGTGAGGGTCTCATCTGGCCGGAGGGCGCCGGCAGCGTGCGCGTCCGCAGGACTGCCGCGACTCGCGACGGAGCCCTCCTCGCCGCGGGCAGCGCCATCATGCAGGATGGATCGATCCAGGGTTACATCGTCAAAACGGATCTCGCCGGCACGACCGCCCAGACTCTCCTCACCGGCTCGTTTATGCCGGAGCAAATCTGTGAAGCGCCGGACGACACGATTTGGAGCCTGGGAAAAGCGAGTTCTCCTAACGATGGCCTGCAGCATGACGACCGTGTTCTTCGGCACTTCGGTTTTGGAAAAGGACAGCTTCATGCCTTTTTGCCGGAAGACACCGTGGCCGCGCCGGTCCGCTCGGCGAAGCCGTGGTTTGTGCCGTGGGGAAGCTATGTTCGTTGCGGCAAGGACAAAGTCTCGATCTACCTGAATTTCACGAATGAATATGCGGAAATCAACACCGCTTCTTTCGAATGGAAGCGCTGGGAGCTGGACCCGGCGTTGGTCGAGCAACGCGACGCAAGCGGTTTGGCTGCCACCGATGATGGAAGAGTCTATGTAAGTTTCAAGGCCAGCGGTATACGCGGCATGGAACAAATCCGCGGCTTGTACCAGATCAAAGCAACCCCGGGAAATCCGATCGCCGAATTGCTCCCTGTCTCAGGAACGATAAACGCGCTGGAGCGAGGCAAATTTCCACCGCCGGGGTCCTTCTCCATGCTCTGGGGCGCGGACGGCAACCAGCTCGTCGTCTGGCGGATGGAAGGCAGTGGTCAGCCTTTGTCCTGGGTCAACGTGACCCAAACCGACAGCACGCACTAGCCCATGGCTGTCGGGGTTACACCAGCGCAGACGCCGACCTGTGCTTGCGAATCACGGTTTGAGCGAATCGCTCCATCTCCTCCAGCTGGGGACTCAATTGCAATAACACCAGGTCCACACCCACAGCTTCAAATTGCGCGATTCGCTCGGCCACCTGCTCGGCCGTCCCCACCAGCCCGGACCGCAAACCGCGATTCGAGACCGAATAATCTTCGAGCGAAACGCGTTGCTCCAGTTGCGTCCCCGCCAGCCATTGCTGGTAATTCGCGTACCCGGCCGCGGACTGGTGCACGTCGGTAATTCGCCGCACTTCGTCCTGCGCCTCGCGTTCCGTTTCTCGCACCACCGCGTACCCGGCGACGCCGAATTTCATCGGCGGCAGTTTGTGCTTCGCGCGGCGCTCTTGCAAATCCGCAATTTTCTTCCCCACATTCTCCGGCGGGTCGCCGTGCATCAAGTACGCGTCGCACTTTTCGGCGATTAACTCTTTCGCTGCCGGCGATTCGCCGCCCGCATAAATCGTCGGCCGCGGCTTTGCCACCGGCTTCGGCTCGAGAACGTTGTCCTCCACGCGGTAATACGTCCCGGAATAGGAAAAATGATCCTGCTTCCACACCCCGTCCACCACGTCGAGCCACTCGCCGGTGCGCGCGTAGCGGTCGTCGTGCTGTTCGAACGGCACGCCATACTTCCGCGCCTCATCCGCCCACCAGGAAGAAACCACGTTCAGCGTGAGCCGCCCGTTGCTGATGTGATCGATATTCGCCGCCTGCTTGGCCAGCAGCGCCGGCAAATGAAACGTCGGCCGCACCGCCACCATCAACTCCATCCGCTCCGTCACCGCCGCCAGCGCCGCCGCCGTGGACCACGCGTCCAGCGAAGGCGCCTCCACTCCCTTGATGTCGTTGAGATTGAGCTCCGCGATCAGCGCTACATCAAAACCAATCTTTTCGCTGCGCTGCGCCAGCCGCTTTACGTACGCCCAGCTCGTCTCCATGTTTTCGTTTTCGACGTTGCGCAGCCATCCGCCGAAAACCGGCATCCAGTAGCCAAATCTCATCGCCGGCCCCCGCTTGCGCCCACGCGTTCCGCGCGGCTGGCCTCGTGCTTCAGCGCCTCCGCGATCAGAAAATCCGCCAGCCGCGCATACGGATTGAAGCCCACCACGCGCACCGGATCGGCCACGAAATTCGAGAGCGCATTCACGTCGTAATACAGCTGCCGCCCCGTGCGATCGTCAATCACATATTCGATCCCGCCCACCTCGACGCCAGCAAGCTCCACGATTCGCTCGACGTCTTCAATGACCTGCCGCGGCGCCGCGTACCCTTCCACTTTCATCCCGCTCTTCGGCGCGTCCACCGGGCAAGCAATGCGCGTCAACTCTTCGCCGCGCGTGTTCTGGCAAATGTCCGCCGGACACAAGTTGTAACTCTCTCCCGTGATGTGAATCTGAATCGCATACAAAAATTTTCCGCCCAGCACTTCCACGCGCGTGATGACGCCCTCTTGCGCCGTAAACGCCTCCTGCACCAGCGCCGTGGAATCAATCCCAAAGTAAAGCCGCTCCGCCTGCACCGCCGCGCGCAACTCCGCCGGGGTATTAAATCGCTCAATCCCCGCACCGCTCCCGCCGATATTCGGCTTGATCACCACCGGATAGCCGATGGCTTCCGCCGCCGCCAGCGCCTGCGACGGATGATTGATGACATGGGCCTTCGGATACGGCAACCCAAGTTTTTCCAGATTCGTCAGTTGCAGCGCCTTCGAAATCTCATGATTGAAGCAGCGGTACCCGTTCACCACCCGCACGCCCTTGCCTTCCAGATGCGCAAGGTAGTTCAACGTATAAAAAATCCCGTGCGCCAGCCCCCGCTGCCACGCCGAAGGGCTCATGCGATTGAAGAGCAGCGAATACTCGCGTTCCGGCGACGCCGCGTCATAACTGTGATACCGGGCGTCAATCTTCCGCCACGGCACGCCGCGCTCATCCATCTGTTGAAACAGCGGCCGGAACCAGTCCGGATGCTCGTAATAAATCGCAATCGGCTTTCGCAGCCCGCTGCCGCCATTCGTCTCCATGCTCATGAACCTATCCTAACGTGACGACCCATCGAATTCCAAAATCATGTGGTGCTCGTCGATAAACCGCTCGCCAACCATCAGCGTCGTTCTTCCTTCAGACCGGCTCGCACCCTCGTCTATTCCCGCAGCGTCCAACTTCGCGCCGGCAAAGGCGCTTTCCTACCAGCGTACTAAAACAAATCCGGCCGGTTGCGACGCGTTTTCTCAACCGCCGCCGCGCGCCTCCACTTCGCCACCTCCGCGTGATTCCCCCCAATCAACACTTCAGGCACCCTCCACCCGCGATACTCCGCCGGCCGCGTGTAATGCGGGAAATCCAGCAGCATCGGACTGCCCGCGCGCGCCGGCTGCGTACCGCTCGCCGCCGATTGCGGGCCACCCGTCTCGCCAAACGATTCATTCTGCGAAGACGCTTCATTCCCGAGCGCCCCCGGAATCAGCCGCGTCACCGCATCAATCACCAGCATCGCTGCAAGCTCCCCGCCGCTCAGCACAAAATTCCCAATTGAAATCTCCTCCGTCGCCAGATGCTCCGCCACACGCTCGTCCACTCCTTCGTATCGCCCGCAAATAAAAATTACGCGCTCAAGCCGCGCATATCGCCGCGCCATTTCCTGATCGAACAATGCACCCGCGGCGGACATCAAAACAATCGCCGTCCCCGGATCGCGCGCCGCTTTTTGCCCCGCGTCCGCCACGCTGTGGCCCACGAGCGACTCCACCGCCTCGAACAACGGCTCCGGCTTCAGCACCATCCCCTCTCCACCCCCAAACGGCCGGTCATCCACCGTGCGGTGCCGGTCCTTTGTAAAGACCCGCAGGTCCTGCACGTTCACCTGCACCAGCCCCGTCTCCCGCGCGCGCCGCAAGATCCCATGATCGAACGGCCCTGCAAAAAACTCCGGAAAAATGGTTATGAGATCGAATCGCATCCGCCGCCAGTGTAGCAAACCGAAGGGATGCTCCGTGCGGTGGGCGTCTGTCGGAAAGAGGCGCCGTTGCTGACACAAATTGTCACGACCCATTTCTGTTCTTTCGAACAGGTTGTCCTTTCAACGTCATAACAATACTCTTGGAACTCACTTTTAATCGCGCAGCTACACCCAAGCCCCTAGGGAGCTTTCCATGCTGTTCTGGATTTCTGTGAAGAGATACCAAGGCCTGCTACTCGCTCTTCTTCTAGCGGCCTTCCAAGCCGGCTGCGGCGCCTACGGAACCGGCAATACTGGTGGCAACGGATCAGCCCCCGCGGCTCCAACAGGCTTCACAGCAGCAGCAGCCAATGCTCAGGTCAACCTGACCTGGACCGCCAGCTCCGGCGCAACCGGCTATTACCTCAAGCGCTCCACCGCCAGCGGCGCCGAAACCCAAATCGCCGCGCTCTCCGCCACGACCTACGCCGACAACGCCGTAACCAACGGCACAAAGTATTTCTACGTCGTCTCCGCCTATAACTCCTACGGCGCGAGCGCCAATTCCGCAGAAGCCAGCGCCACCCCTGTCGCCCCTCCGCCCCCTGCTGCTCCTACCGGCCTCACGGCCACCGCCGGTAACGCACAGGTGGCCCTGTCCTGGACCGCAAGCACGGGTGCCACAAGCTACAACGTCAAACGCTCCACAGTAACCGGCGGCCCGTACACAAAAATCTCTTCCCCCGCAGCGGCAAATTTCGCGGACACAGGTCTGGCGAATGGCACGAAATACTTCTACGTCGTTTCCTCCGTGAACTCCGCCGGTGAAGGAGCGAATTCTTCAGAAGCAAGCGCCACTCCCACCGCTCCCGCAACGCCCCCCACTGCCCCCACTGGTTTGCAAGCCACCGCAGGCAACGCCCAAGTCAGCCTAACCTGGAACGCAAGCGCAGGCGCCGCCAGTTACCACGTCAAACGCTCCACCACAAGCGGCAGCGCCTACACGCAAATCGCTAATCCCGCTCTCGCAAGCTACACCGACACGACGGTAACGAACGGCACCCCCTACTACTACGTCGTCACCGCGCTAAACTCCATTGGCGAGAGTGGGAATTCCAATCAAGCCACCGCCACGCCCGCCAATGCGGTCGCCGACGTCACCATCACCATCGATCCCACCAAGACCAAGCCCATCTCCCCGTACATTTACGGTATGAATTTTTACAACGGAGTTTCCGGCGCGCCGCCGCAACTCACCTTCGATCGCGACGGCGGTAACCGCTGGACCGCCTACAACTGGACGAACAACGGCTCCAACGCAGGCAGCGATTATTTCTACGAAAATGACAACTATTTGTGCAACGGGAGCTGCACCGCGAGCATTCCCGCGGAAGCGGTGCGCACGTTCATAGCCGCCGACCACACTGCCGGGCTGGCAAGCCTAGTGACCTTCCAAATGCAGGGTTATGTGTCCGTCGACACGGCTACCATCCAGGTTCCCATGCCTTTCCCGAACTTGACCTACTTCCGTCCAGTCGTCTCCAAGAAGAGTTCGGCATCCAACGCTTCCTTCACGCTTACCCCTCCGCCCGCATCCACCGACAACAACGTGTACATGGACGAATTCGCCTGGGCCTTGGATCAGAAGTTTTCCGGCCTGAACATCTTCGGGGCCAGTCCGGCGCATCCGACGTTCATCAGTCTCGACAACGAGCCGGATCTTTGGAGTTCCACGCATCAGGAGATTCAGGGCGCGACGAACGTTTCTTCGGCCAACTTCATCGCCAAGACCGCCACCCTCTCAAAAGCCTTGAAGGATTTGAAAGTCCCTTACCCCGCTGAATTCTCCAGTGTGATGATCTTCGGGCCCGTGAACTACGGCTTTAATGGCATTTACAGTTGGCAGGGCGACCCCACGCTGAGCCCCACTCCGAATGGAGCAGACTGGTTTGCGGATAAATACCTGGCCGGAATCAAGGCTGCTTCCGCCGCCTATGGAGCCCCGCTGGTGGATGTTTACGACTTCCATTGGTATTCGGAGGCCACGGACGGCACGACTCGGGTGACCAACATGACGGGCTCGTCGTTGACGGATGCCCAGGTCCAGGCAATTGTCCAAAGTCCCCGCAGTTTGTGGGATACCACCTTCCAAGAAGACTCCTGGATCTCCAATACTGTTCTTGGCGGACCGATCTATATCCTGGGCCGTCTTCAGGCCAAGATTGCCGCCGAAAATCCCGGCATGAAGCTCTCGATCACCGAATATGAGAACGGCGGTTTCAATCACATCGCCGGAACCATCGCCGAAGCCGATAACCTCGGCATTTTTGGAAGCGAGGGACTCTTTGCCGCCAACTTCTGGCCGCCGAACGGCACCTATTCCTACACACTGGCGGGTTTCCGGGCCTATCGCGATTTCGACGGAGCGGGCTCCAACTTCGGCGACACGAGTTTGCAGTCGGCCTCAACTGACGTCGCCAGCGTAGTCGTTTACGCCAGCACGGACAGCACCATGCCCGGCCGCGTTGTCCTCGTGGCCATCAATCGTTCGAACATCCAAAAAGTTACTGCCATCACCGGTCAAGCGCTCACCGGCACCGCACATCTCTACCAGATGACGGCGGCCTCCGCGCAGGGTCAGAACCCGGTGCAACCCGTCTCGATTGGAACGATGGCCGTCAGCAGCTCCTCCATGACCATCACGCTTCCTGCCTACAGCGTCACGACCATCGACGTTCCGTAAGGGATTTTCTAAGGAACTACAAACGAGGAAGCCAACGAGGCACACGATGGCAATACTCTTCATATTCGGCCCCGAATTTGCGCCGCAACGTGGGTTCCTCGTAGAACACCACGAACAGATTGCAAATCAGCCACACGCACACGATATAGATGCCCACTGCGCTTGATCCCAACAGGATCGCTTGCCCCACCACAAACCACGCTACGCCCACATACATCGGATTGCGCACCAACCGATACAGCCCTTTGACAACCAGCTTCCGCGGCATATCCATCGGCGCCGGTGTTCCCAGCCCGGTAACGGCAAAATCCCAGGCACATTGGAAATAAATGCAAGCGCCAGCAACGAGCGGCAAAAGACCGATCCATCGCCACGCGGCAGCGGGCAGGCTGTAGCTCCCGCCCGTTTCTGACAGCACCAGCTCCGGAATCAGCACGCCGACGCTACCGGGCACCACCAGCGTGAACACCGCCGTCTTGAACAACGCCCACGCAATCGTTCCTTTATGTTCCATCATTCAAGTTACGTAGGCCGTCGGGAAGGGTTACATCAATTCGTCGCTCCGCCACCGAGATGCGCGTACAAATGTCTTGTGCAAGCGGCACAAGCAATTCGCCTCGTGCCGTGTCCACGACCAGCAGCGGCGTCCCAGGAATTTCCTCACCCGGAATCTGCACATCCCGCACTTTGCCAAGCAAGGCCGGAGCTTCGCCAAGGGAACACGGCGACGAGGCCACCAGCGGCGCCGAAACGGGGCTTTCAAATACCGAGCATCCGATGAGGTCCGAAACGAAGTATTGGCCGGCCGGTAGTGTCACGCGCTGTTCGAACGGCAGCAGCACCTCCAGCCCGCGAAATCGGTCCGCTTCGGTGATCGAATGGACGCCCTCGAAGTGAAACACCGCCTGCCCGCGATGATTCTGGCTAAGCCAGCACGATTTCACCGACGCACGCCGCGGCTCTTCCTTGCCGTCCGCCTGCCCGACAAATACTTCCTTCAATTTTGTCAGCCGTTCCGGAAAATCGGTGAGCAGTTCTGCAGCGACTTCGCCCTTATTGCCGCGCGCCCGCAGGATGCGCGCCAGCATTACCCAGCGTGGAGTTTCAGGAGGCAATGGATGGTGGCCGCAAACCGGCCCAAGGCAAGTATGAACGCAAAACGTTAAACGGAAAACAAAACCGTGGAGGGATTAGTCTTCGAGAATCTCCAGCGTAAACCGCTTCCTCATCTTCGTCCCGCCGGCGCCCAGAAGCGTGCGCATCGCCTTGGCCGTCCGCCCCTGCCGCCCAATCACCTTCCCTAAATCCTCAGGATGCACCCGCAGTTCGAGCACCGTGACTTGCGACCCTTCGAGGGACTTCACCTGCACGTCGTCGGGATGATCCACAAGTGCTTTGGCTATGGCTTCGACCAGCTCCTTCATCGGGCACCTGGGAATGGCCCCGACCTGGTGGGGCGCAAATCTCTGGGAGGCTCTGCGTCTACGCGATCTTCTGCAGCCGCAGGAAGCTGCGTACGGTGTCGCTTGGCTGCGCGCCAAGCCCCATCCAATACTTGATGCGCTCTGCGTCCAGCTTGATCTCCGCCGGCTTTTTCAGCGGATCGTACGTGCCCACCGCTTCCTTCACGCGGCCGTCTCGGGGCCGGGTCCTCTCAATGACCACCACGCGGTAAAAGGGTTTCTTTTTCTTGCCAATCCTTGACAAACGAATCGTTAACACTAAGTCAGTCCTCCTGAACCCATCCATTGTAGCCTGCCCCGCTCCCGCCCGGCAATCGGAAAGCCTCAGTGCGGCTCGGCCGCCGGGGGAGTCCCCATGGGCATGGCGAACGTCCGATCATCCAGCGGCACGTTGTGTTTCACTTCCTGGACGTTGATGACCAAACTGAGGGCCGGCGTTGTTACACCAATGCGCGTCGCGATTTGTATGCCTTCCACCGCCCGGTACTCCTCAAACGTGAGGCTGGTCTTCTCCACTTTTCCGCTTTCGTCCGGCCCTTCCGTATCTTCCGCGATTCGCAGCCCGCTTTGCGCGTCGAAATAGAAGGTGATGGTTTTTCCCGTAGGCCCATGCGCTACCGCCGTATAGGCGTCGTGCGTGCCGACCTTTGTCCGCCCTGTCACTTTCAGGTCCGGGTAAATTTCCTTCATTCTTACATCCGTGTCGAAGTTCGCATCCATCCTGGCTTCTTCCAGTTCGGCTCCTTCCAGCTTTTTCAGGCCCTGCTGGGTGTCAAATTTCCATCCCACCCGCCCGTCGAATCCCTGCTTCTGCACGAACTGCCCATCCCCTATGGAAGTCGTCTGCAGAATCTTGTTCGGCGCTTTCGCCACCACCTCGAGTTTCCCGGTAGCGCCGAGCGCCGGAATTTCGACCGTCCCGCTCAGCACCAGCGTCGAGATTTTGGCCCACGCTTCCTTCCCGCCGCTGCCCTTGGCGCATTTCGCAGCCAACTCCTCCGCGCTCGGCAACGCCGCGTCTTTCGCTGGCGCGTCTTTCGCAGCCGCGCCGCTCGGTGCCGCCGGTGTCTGCGAATACGCCGAAGCCGCGCACACGAATAGAAAAACAAAGATGGCCGCCCGTAATCCCTGTCTTGATCCCATGGATACCTCGCCAGTCCGGCGCTTTTTACAATGATTATCGTCTCTCGGGAGACTTCGGAAGTGTCCCGCGCGGCGCTAAATCCGTCAATCATCCTCTCCGGCTTGTCGTTCCCATGAGGAGCTCGAAGCACGCCGTCTCGTACGATCATCCCTTCGGCGGTGGTGGCTGCATTCGGACTTGCCCCTCAATCCTCAGCTTCTTCAAAACTCCTTCCAAGATCCCGGGAATGCTGGAAGTCGGCGGGACATAGCTCAAGTTGATCGTGGAAAGTTTATCCGCAAACACAAATAGATTCCTCCCCGGTATCTTTTTCCAAAACCGCTCTTTATCGGCCGCACTCTTCTCATCCTTCTCCTTCAAATAGGAGTGCCGGTCAAATCGCAGAGCACCGTTCAACATAATCCCGCGAAGGTTCCCTTCGACGTCCATTTCATAGCCGACAACTTCTCCACGATAGAGATGGTCATCGGACGTGAGCAGGTCGGCCATCACTTTCCTTCCCGGTTCCCTGGGCCATAGGAAGGTCGTCAAAAGAACGTACCAGCTGGAAATATTCGGTATCAAAAGTTTGTCTGCGAGCAGGGCATACGGCTCGAATCTTCGGAATCTTCCAAAGTTCTTGCCCAGCCAACCGAAAACGAAAGCCTCCATAATGGTTGAAACATACAACCAAAGGAGAATCCGCCCCTGCCGCTGTGTGACTCTGCTCGAGGCGTCCCAAAACTCCGTTTGGTGCTGCAAAAAATAAGCATCACTGTGAAGCGACGATGCCACCGTTCGATAGTCCGTCCGCTTCTCGGCCGGTGAGTCGGGGAACGAGAACGGATGATTCCCGATCCATCCGACATTCAACACGGACAGCAACGTCAGCAGGAGGGGCAACAACGTGGTAACCGCGCCAAACGTAAATTCTTCGCTCCTGGTGCGGCGGAATTTTTCTAGGGGGATGAACAAAGAAAAGAAAAACCGGAAGAGAAGTCCCGGGGCCAAAAGGTAAGCGATTAAGACTGTTGATGCGACGAGGGCCAGCATCGTCAGGTCGGGGAGTGTCTACTAGTGTTTGCCCTGCTCTACGTGCCCGTTCTTCGAAGTGATCTGATAGACGTTTCCAAGCGCGTCCTCAAGAGAGTACTCGCCGTTTGTTTCGAGTGCCTTTCGAATGGAGGAAGCATTTCTCAAAACTTCCTTCTCGAGGATGCTGTCGAGCGCCCCTTCCTCAAGAGACTCAGCCAATTTGTTTAAGTTTTCCGTCATTTGGCGTTTCCCTGCTATATTCGCCCGCTTCCCTAATACTCATAATGTGCTTGAAACCCTTGAGCGTCAAGTTTTACCTAGCGGACTCTTTTAACTACAGCTAACCACCCACCTTTCTGGCAAAACTTCGCGTGGCATGGAGCTCATGCATGAATTTTGCCGGCTCGGTATTCATCGAACGCCGCCAGGTAGCGGTCGACATCCTTCCGCAACAAATAATACGGCGTCGAAAGCCGGATTTTCGACGGCGCTCCGCCACTTCCGTTAATCCTCATCTGGCTTTGCCTCAGTTTCCGATACTGACGTCTCAGGTCCGCAAGCCGTCACTCAGGCAGATCGTCCGAGCGAATGAGAATAGACCCATCCACTTCGGTGTCGCCGGCAAGATATTTCCGCCGCACCTCCTGCTCAATGGCCTGGCGGTTGGCTCGGAACACCTCGAGTTTATCTTTGCTGTCTCCCTGGAAGTGATCGTCCAGGGCTTCGCCGCTGACGGCGCAGCGCACCCACGCTTCGCCATCTCGCCCGTAGAAAAAAACAATATCGCGCTCGAGAACAAAAATCTCTTGGGGCGCAGGAAATGTCAGGTCGTGCTGCTCAAGGCGCCATTGCACGCGGTGGACGATAAAGGTTGCAAACGGATGGATTTCCATTTCGATGCTGGCGCGGTCCAGGCCGCTTAGATACGATTTGCGATCCCTGATGCGAATCACCGTCCAAGGATAGCCGCCCGAAGCCAGCATAATATTCATCAGAAAGCGTGCCATGCGGCCGTTGCCATCCGGGTACGGGTGGATATATCCGAAAAGCCAGTGTCCCAAGACCGCGCGAACGGAAGGCTCGGGTTCTTTTTCCATAAGATCGAAGAACGCGGGCATGGCGTCGCGCACCGCCTCCCACCTCGGTGGAATGTAGCGCGAACCGCGCAGAAACACGGGTATGTTCCTGTACCCGGCCAATGACCCCGCTTCGAGCAGGCCGGCTGTGACGGAGGGCTGGAACAATTCGCGATACCAGTCGTTGTGTACAGCACGCACGAGCGCGGTGGCGTTCTCACCGGCGATTACGTTCTCTACTCCTTTTTTCACCAGCTGAAACGCTTGCCAGTATCCCCGCGCCGCGAGGGCGTCACGATTTCTGCGATCACCAGCGTCGTGCTGGGGATCCCAGCCGCCCTGCCGCACTCTCTCA
>Ga0307477_10000240_pt1 | contig 73456 bp, 56 predicted proteins | sample atmos_gasesECM2C_FD_203316 | JGI IMG/M metagenome (GOLD analysis project Ga0307477, IMG submission 203316) | Hardwood forest soil microbial communities from Morgan-Monroe State Forest, Indiana, United States - atmos_gasesECM2C_515 | ecosystem: Environmental > Terrestrial > Soil > Temperate...
CTTCTCCTTCGAGCCCGTATGGGCGAGGGGTCCATCGTCCTCCGCCGCCGCCCATGAGCTCGGACCCCTCGCCCATACGGGCTCGAAGGAGAAGGAGGCCCCCGAGGCTGGGATGCCATGGCCGGCGGCCTTCGGAGGTTCGGAGCGGGTACGGAAGCCGTCGCGAGTTGACCCACCACCCGGTGGGGCTTGGCGCCGTCGCTTCTGCATGTTATAAAAGGTGTCCCTGTCGCTCCCGGACCCTCCGGCGTGTCCTCCTGGCGTGCCCTGACGCGCTCGCCGCTCCTCTCCCTTCGAGAAGGAGCGGAGCGATGGAACCATTTGCCGGCCTTTGCTTTTCGTCTTCGTCCAAGCCCGACGCCGCCTGGGAGGAGCTGATCGGCCGCTTCGGCGCCGGCCTCAAGGCCCGTGTCGGCAGTGTGCTGCGGCGATGCGGCGTACGGCCGCGCGACGAGCACGTCGAGGAGATCGTGCAGGAGGTGTACTGCCGCCTGCTCGCCGGCGGCAGCCGTCGCCTGCGCCGGTGCCGGGCGACCAGCGAGAGCCAGGTCAGCGCCTATCTCGGCAGGGTGGCCGAGCGGGTGGCTCTCGATCAGCTGCGCGCGGCGCGCGCCCAGAAGCGCGGCGGTCCCAGCGCGGCGATCGCGGTGGGCGAGGCCGAGGGCCGCCAGGGAGAGTGGTGGGGCGGCCACGGCGAGCGCGGGGAACGGGCGGTGGACCCGCGCGCCAATCCCGAGGAGCTGGTGCTCAGCCGCGAGCGCCTGCGCCTCTTCCTGGAGCGCTGCGGCGCCCTGGCCGGCCGCCGCGACTACCGGCGCAACGCCCGCATCCTGGCGCTGGCAGTCGCCGGCATGAACAGCGGCGAGATCGCCCGCGCCGTCGGCGGCGCTCTGACCGCCCGCAGCATCGACGGGCTGTTGCTGCGCGTTCGCCGCCACGCGCGCATGGCGAAGAGCGGTGGCGCCGGTCCCGCCGGTCCAATACCGCGCGGCGGGTGGCCGCCCGGTGATCTATGATCCCGCGGTGATCCGGGTCGTGACCGATTCGCGATGCCTCGGCCACGAGGCGCCGCGCGGCTATCCCGAGAGCCGTGAGCGGCTGTCGGGCATCCTTGCCCATCTGCGCTACGCGGGTCTCGAGGTCGTCGACCTCCAGGAAACGACGGAGGGTGGCCAGGAGCTGGACGGGGAGCCGGCGCCGCAGACCTTGGCGGCGGTGACGGCTCTCCATGCCGACAGCTACGTGCGCCGCTTCCGCGCGGCGGCCGCTCGCGGCGACGCCCTCCTCGACTCCGCCGACAACCCGCTGTCGGCGGCGACGTGGCCGGCCGCCTGGGCGGCGGTCGAGGCGACGCTGGCCGCCGCCGACTGGGTCGCCGCAGGGCGCGACCGCGTCGGCTTCGCCGCGGTCCGGCCGCCCGGCCACCACGCGGAGGCGGGGACGGCGATGGGGTTTTGCTTCTTCGACAACATCGCGGTGGCGGCCGAGCATCTGCTTCGCCGGCACGGGCTGTCGCGGGTGGCGATCTTCGATTTCGACGTGCACCACGGCAACGGCACGCAGCATCTGTTCGAGGAACGGCCCGACGTCTTCTATGCCAGCACCCATCAGTACCCGTTCTACCCCGGCACCGGTGCCGCGGACGAGGCCGGCATCGGGGCCGGAGTCGGAGCCACGCTCAACGTGCCGCTCCCGGCAGGCACCGGCGACGACGGTTACGCCGCGGCGATCGAGGGCCGCGTGTTGCCGGCGCTGCGGCGCTTCGCTCCGGACATGCTGCTGCTGTCGGCCGGCTTCGACGCCTGGAAGCGCGATCCGCTCGGCGGGATGGCGGTCAGCGAGCAGGGCTTCGCCCGCTGGGGCGAGTGGCTGCGCCGGCTGGCCGGCGAGGCGTGCGGCGGGCGCATCCTGGCGGTGCTCGAGGGAGGCTACGACCTGCAAGCCCTCCCTAAGCTCGTGGCGGCGCACCTCGAGGGGCTCGAAGCCGGGTAGGAGGCTGCCGGTCTACTTTGAGGGATCGTGACGTCTGGGTCCGACTCGATATGTTGTGGCTCTGTGATGCGTGGAACCTACTGGTTGTGGAGAAGCCCGGGGCGGCCAAAGCTCTCTGTCTGCTCGATTTAACAGATTGACTTCTAGCTATGTTCTCCGTAGAATGGCCGAAAGTTAACGTATCACTTGAAAGAAGGCCTGTGATGCCTGCGTCGTTAGGGCTCTTTCGCCTCGCCGGGGGAGAGAGCGCGCCGCAGCGGAGGTTGGAGCGATGAGGCGAAAGGCTTTCCTGACGATGGTGGTGTTGTCGCTCATGGTGTCCGGGGCGACGGGCGCCTGGGCGGCGGCGGCGCCTTTCGGTTCGTTCGACGGGTTTGCGCGCGGCGGCAACGCCGCGAACGGCGTCACCGCGGTCCAGGGCTGGGCGCTGGCGCAGACCGGTGTGTACGCGGTCGACATCGTGGTCGATGGCGTGATCGTCGGCCGCGCCAACTACGGCCGCTCGCGTCCCAGGGTTACCAAGATGTTTCCTGGGCTCCCCGACTCGGCGGCGCCCGGCTTCGGCTACCAGCTCGATACGACCCACTTCCTCAACGGTCTGCACAGTGTCACGGCGCGGGTGATGAGCCGGACCGGCCAGGTGGTGTACCTGAGTCCCCTGCAGTTCCAGTTCGCCAACGCCAACGCCGACCTGCTGCCTTTCGGCAAGATCGAGTTCCCGAACCAGCAGGCCGAGTTGTCCGGCAATGGAGACGGGCAGCTGGAGATGCCCGGCAACTGCGACGTGGACAACCCGAAGCGCCAGCCCCTCTGGAGCATCGTCTCCGGTTACGCTCTGGACGTCAACGCCGCGAACAACAATCCGGGCGTCGCCTACGTCGAGCTGCTGATCGACGGCGCGCTGACCTACAGCAGCCAGTATAGCTGCCACTACGACATGACCGCCGGCGGGCTCACCGATTGCTACGGCATCCGCCGCCTGGACCTCGAGCAGAACTTCCCCGGCCTCAAGGACGCTCCGCACGCCGGCTTCCGCTTCGCGCTCGACGTCGGCTTCCTCCTCGGCACCACGGACATCAACGGAGTTCCGCTCTACACCCCCGGCAGCCACCAGATCGGCATCCGCGTCGGCGACCAGTTCGAGAACGTCACCGACATCGCCTCCATCGTGGTCTTTTTCACCTGTCGCGACTTCACCCAGGACGATCTCTCGATCGGGCACATCGACACCCCCCTCCCCGGCCTTATCTACGGCGGCGTCATCCCGGTCTCCGGTTGGGCGCTCGACTTCCAAGGGGTGTTTGCGGTCCAGATCTACATCGACGGCAATTACATTACCCAGACCACCCCCTTCTTCCCGCGCACCGATGTCGCGTTGGCATACCCGAGCTACCCGAACGCCCTCGATTCGGGCTGGCTCACCTTCATCGACACCACCCAGTTCTCGAACGGCATCCATCAACTCTCCGTGATCGTGGTGGACAATTCATCTCCGATGAAGAACACCACCTTCATCGGCAAGCTCCCGATTACGATCGAGAACCCGATCCCGTAGTCCGCTCGCCGCGCCGGCAGCCCAAGCGGCAAATCCGGCCCTCCTCCATCCCGACCGGGGTGCGGGGAGCCCGTGTCTCCGTCCGGTCGATCTCCCCTTAATGTCCGCCTACCGCGGCCCGGGTCGGAGGGGGATTCCCCGGAGGCGTGCGCGATCCAGGTCCCAGACCTTGACCCAGCGGTCCTCGTAGTCGGGCGGGCCCCAGAGGGTGCGGTACCCCGCCGCTGTCGAGACCGCGGCACGCCGATACACTCGCCGCAGCTCGGGAGTCGGCCCCCAGGGGGCCCCGCCGATGCGCGCCTCTTCCCTCACGATCAGCGGGTGCGCGATCAGCCAACGGGCTCTCGAAGCCAACACGTCTTGCGGCCGGACCGAGGTCATGTTGTGGAAGGTCATCCGGGGGTCCGGCCGGTAGCCGCCGACGACGACCTCGCGGCCGTGAAGGGTCTGGTACATGGCAAGAATCCGATCGGGCATGAACACCGGATCCCAGGGCAGCTCGAACACCACGCCCGGACCGGCCTGCGCCAGCCAGTGATACACGGCGACCGGTCCTTCGTCCTCCAACCGGGGCCGCGGCTCGGTGAAGCGCAGGTAGAGCGCGTCATGGGCGAACGAGCTGCGGGCGAGGTCCGCGTCCAGGAACGGGCCGCAGGCGATGAGGCCGGCAAGACCGGCCGCGGCGAGCCAGGGCTGAGCCTTACGCCACCGTGGCGGCCAGGGTGAGCCGAGCGCCACCGCGACCGGCACCAGGGCGCATGGCAGGGCGAAGACCAGGTAGCGGGTGAGGACGATGGTGGCCTGGTGCGCCACGGGTGCCGCCACCAGGACGCCCGCGACCTGGACTGCCATCCCCCCCAGGGCGAATCCTCCCAGCCAGCCGCTCCGGCGCAGCAGGATCGCCAGGCCCGCGATGCAAACCAGTCCGATCGCGACCGCCGCCCAGCGGCTGCTGACGCCCGCCAGCCAGGCGCCGACCTCCGCTGTCTCCTGAGCCGTAACGCCGAGCTTGTCATGCTTGCCGGCGAGCGATGGCAACAGGGTGCTATGCGCGGGGGCAAGCAGAGCCGCCAGGCCGGCGATCGTCCCGGCGCCGAGGAGGAGCAGGCGCACGAGGGCCTGGCCTCGCGTGCGGCCGTCCGGCGCCGCCAGCGCCAGCGCGGCGACCAGGAAAGGGCTCATCACCAGCGGCAGGGCGCCCAGGTGGAACCAGGCCGCCATCACCGCGCAGGCGACGTAGGCCGATGCCGGCGCCACACCGCCCCGGCGGTGCCAGGTCTCGAAGGCGGCCACGGCGGCGCACGCGAAGAGGGTTGCCGGAGCGTAGGACCGCGCGATCCGGCTGTAGAACACGAGTCCCGGGGAGATCGCGACCAGCCACGCAAGCGCCACCGCGGTCCCGGCACCCAGCCTTCGCCATGCCCACACCGGTGCCAGCAGCAGCAGCGCGAAGCCGGCGATCAGCACCGGCAGCCGCACGCTCCACTCGCTGAGACCGGCGCCCCTGTCGATGAGAAAGCGGTCGAGGACGGACAGAGGGATGCAGTTGTCCGCCGCCTGGTAGAAGAAGAGGAGCCGCGAGATGGGACGATCGAGCGCCGCGATCACGGCGTGGAACTCATCCCCGGACAGGACCTGCGCCCCCAGGTTCCACAGCCGCAACGTCGAGCCCGCCGCGATCGCGCCGACCAGCGCCAGCGCGCCGACCACCGAGATGCCGGCCTTGCCGCGCACGACTCCCGAGAGTCGCGCTCGAAGCCCGGGATGTGGTGCCTCGTCTCCTGGTTCCATCCGAGGCTCGACTCCTTCGACGACGCCGGTCTTCAATTCAGCCGTCGCGTGCATAGCACTATTTCCGCACTGTATACGGACCTGGTCACAAGTGTGTTCGGGCCGGCCGCCGGAGAGATTGGTGGCCGGAGGGGAGTGGTAGCATCGCGCTATGCCAGCCATGGCTCCGCTGGTCTTCTTCGGCACGCCGGAGTTTGCGGTCCCCACTCTCGAGGCGCTGTCGGCGGCGGACCGGACGCCGGCGCTCGTCGTCTCCCAGCCTTCGCGGCCGGCCGGGCGCAGCCACCAGCCGCAGCTGCCGCCGGTGGCGCGGTGGGCGCGCGAGCGCGGCCTGCCGTTGCTGCAGCCCGAGCGCGTGCGCTCGCCGGAGTTCCTCGCCGAGCTCGCCGCGCTGCGGCCGGCGGTCGCGGTGGTCGTCGCGTTCGGCCAGATCTTCCCGCGCGAGCTGCTGCGGTTGCCTGCCCATGGCTGCCTCAACCTGCACGCGTCGCTGCTGCCGCGCCACCGCGGCGCCGCGCCCATTCAGGCCGCCATCGCCGCCGGCGACGAGCGCACCGGCGTCACCGTGATGCGCATGGAAGAGGGATTGGATTCGGGTCCGATCCTGCTGCAGGCGGCGACGGCCATCGGACCCGACGAGACCGCCGGCGAGCTGTCGTCGCGGCTGGCCGCGCTCGGCGCCCGCCTCATGGTCGAAGCGCTCGACGGGCTCGAGCGCGGCGACCTGGCGGAGAGCCCGCAGGACGCCGCTCGCGCCACCCTGGCGCCGCGGCTCCGGCGCGAGAGCGCGCGAGCCGCCTGGAGCCTCGGCGCGGCGGAGCTCGCCAACCAGCTGCGCGCACATACTCCCTGGCCGGGGATGACCGCCGAGCTGCGCGGCGCACCGGTCAAGCTGTTGCGGGCGCTGCCGCTGCCGGCGCCGCCGGCGCTCCCGGCGGCCGGCCCGTCCGAGCCGGGAACGTACCTCGGCCTCGAGCCGCAGGGGATCGCCGTGGCCTGCGGCGCCGGCACGGCGCTTGCGGTCGCCGAGCTGCAGCGGCCGGGGCGGAAGGCGCAGCGCGCCGCCGACTTCGTCAACGGGGAGCGCCTGCGTCCAGGCGAGAGGTTCTCCTGAGCCCGCTCGGGCGGCGGCTTGGCCCACGACTGACTCTCGCCCGCCGATCGCCGCCGATCGCGGCGCGCGCAGGCTCCCTGGTGCCGTCATGACCCGCAACCGTGCCGATCCCAGCCCGCCTCCCGGCGCCTCTCGCAGCCGCCGGCCGGCACCAGGCCGCACGCCGCAGGACAACGTGCGGGCGGCGGCGGGATGGGTGCTCGAGCGCACCCTGCTGTCCCTGGCGCCGGTCGATTCCTACCTCGCCAGCACGCTGACCCGTTTCGACGAGCGGGACCAGGGCTTGCTGCGCGAGCTGGTGATGGGCAGCTTGCGCTGGCTCCGCCGTCTCGACCAGATCATCGCCGACGCCAGCCACCGCCGCTTCGACCAGATCGAGCCGGCGCTCCATTCCCCGCTGCGCATCGCCGCCTACCAGCTGCTCTTCCTCGATCGCGTGCCGCCGCACGCCGCGGTGCACGAGGCGGTGGAGCAGGCGCACCAGCTCACCCATCGCGGCGGCGCCAGCTTCGTCAACGGTGTCCTGCGCCGCATCGCCCGCGATCCCCAGCTCGGCAGCTGGCCGGTGCACGAGGCCGACCCGGTGCGCCGCCTGGCGCTCGAGATGAGTCATCCCGACTTCCTCGTCGAGCGTTGGCTAGACCGCTTCGGCCGCGCGGCGACCCTCTCCCTGCTTGCCGCCAACAATCGCGAGAAGCCGATGCAGCTGCTCGCATTCCGCGACCGCGGTGGGCGCGAGCTGCTGGCGGAGGCGTTGATCGACGAGGGCATCGAGGTGGAGCCGTCGCCGCTGTCGCCGCTCGGGCTCACCGTACGCCGCGGTAATCCGCTCGCCTCGCCCGCGTTCCGCCGCGGCGACTTCTACATCCAGGACGAGGCCAGCCAGGCCGCGGCCTGGGTGCCGCCGCCGCGTCCCGGAGAAGCGGTGCTCGACGCCGCGGCGGCGCCGGGCGGCAAGACGTTCGCGCTGCTCGCCCGCGAGCCCGCGGTGGCGCCCATCTTGATGGACGTGGCGCTCGGCCGCATCGATCTGCTGCGCCGCAACCTGCGCCGCCTCGGGCGCCGCCTGCCGATGGCGATCGCCGACGCCGCCGCGCCGGCGTTCGCGGCGGCCACGGCGCCCCCGGCGGATGCCGCCGGCGCTCGCGGCTTCGATCGCGTCGTGGCGGACCTGCCCTGCACCGGCACCGGCACCTTGCGCCGGCACCCGGAGCTGAAGTGGCGCATCAGCGAGAGCGAGATCGGACGTCTCTCCCAGCAGGCGCTGCGGCTGCTCGCGGGCGTGGCGCCGCTGGTGCGGCCGGGCGGCCTGCTGGTGGCGATCACCTGCTCGCTGGAAGCCGAGGAGAACGAGCAGGTTGCGGCGAGCTTCCTCGACGCGCATCCCGACTTCGAGCGCCTGCCGCTGGACGGCCGGCTCGACCCGCCGCTGATCCAGGGCATCCTCGGACCTGGCGCGTGGCGGGTCTTGACCGGCGACGACCATGACGGCTTCTCGGTCTCGGTGCTCGCGAAAGCCCGTCGTTAGAGGCTCTGCGCGCCTGCGCCCATTGACAGCCCCAAGCCGTTGGCTTATCGTCTCTGCTGGTTACTTTCGCTGCAAAAAACGAATCCAAGGAGGAGGAGAGATGGCTGGTAAAGCTGACTTGATCAATGGCATTGTGGACTCCGTGGAAGGGCTCACCCGGAGGCAGGCCACCGAGGCGTTCGAGGCGGTGTTCGCGGCCATCACCGAGGCCGTCAAGGCGGGCGAGAGCGCCAAGATTCCGGGCTTTGGCAGCTTCTCCCTCTCGGAGCGGGCATCGCGGAAGGGGCGCAACCCCGCCACCGGCGAGTCGATCACCATCAAGGCCAGCAAGAGCGTTCGTTTCAAGCCCGGCAAAGAGCTGAAGGAAGCGGTCAACAAGCGACGCCGCAAGTAGCGCACCGCGTCGGAACCACCCCGCAGCGGCCGGCATCCGGCGGCGCCGCCCCGCGCCGCCGCTCCCGCCCCCTCCCGCCCCCGCCCTCCCCCTTGCTTGGGCCTTTCCTCTCAGCGGACCTGGCTGTAGAAGCGCGCCAGGCGCCGCGGCGAGACGCCGGCCACGAACAGCAGCCAGATCAGCCAGTTGGTGGCGACGGTGCGCGTCACGCCGAGCTCGACGAAGCGGCGCGCGCCGGTGGTCACCCGCTGCCGCAGGATCACCGTGCGGCCGTGCCGGCGTAGTCGCCAGGCGAAGTCCAGGTCCTCGAGGATCGGCCAGTCGCGATAGCCGCCCAGCTGCTCGAAAGCGGCACGGGTGACGAAGTGGGCCTGGTCGCCCAGCGGCAGCCGCGTGGCGCGCGTGCGTTGATTGATCAGCCAGGCGCCCAGGCGCAGCAGCGGGGCGCCCTGGTCGAAGCGCACCAGGAACGCCCCGCCGATCGCCGGCTGGTCCTCCGCCTTCGTGCCGCCGCCGTCGCCGCGATTGCCGCCGCGATTGCCGCCGCGATTGCCGTCGATCATCGCGCGGATCGCCGCCAGCCCGCCCTCGGGCAGGGTGGTGTCGGCATGCAGGAAGAGCAGGATCTCCGCCGTGGTCGCCGCGGCTCCCCGATTGAGCTGGCCGCCGCGTCCGGCCGGGCCGGCAACGACGCGCGCGCCGAGCGCGCGGGCCACCGCAACGGTGGAGTCGCGGCTGCCGCCGTCGGCGACCACCAGCTCGCTGCCCGCCGCCAGCGGCTCGCGCGACACCAGCGCGGCCAGCGCCGCCTGGGCTGCCGGCAAGGTGCGCGCGATCGTCGATTCCTCGTTCAGAGTCGGGACGACGATGGCGACGCGCATGGCTTTCGAGGGATAGAGCGATGCTAGCATACAGCCCCCTCGGACCCCTGCTCGGGTAGTGGGGAGAGAATGGGAAGCGGAGAGCGGCGCCATGACGTCACAAGGATCCTTCAGCCATCTCGACCCGCAGGGCAGCGCGCACATGGTGGACGTCTCGGAGAAGCCGGTCACCCGCCGCGTGGCCGAGGCGTCGTGCCGGGTGCTGCTGTCGGCCCAGACCCTCATCCGGCTCGCCAATCTGCCGAAGGGAGACGCTTTCGCGGTGAGCCGGCTGGCCGGCATCCAGGGCGCCAAGCGCACCTCCGAGCTGATCCCGCTCGCCCATCCGCTGCCGCTCGACCAGGTGGAGATCGAGCTGCAACCGGTGCCGGACGGCGTCGAGATCCGCAGCCGCGTGGTGGTGACGGCGCGCACCGGCGCCGAGATGGAAGCGCTGGTCGCATGCTCGACGGCGGCGCTGGCGCTCTACGACATGGTCAAGGCCATCGAGCGCGGCGCCGCCATCACCGACCTGCGGCTCGAAGCCAAGAGCGGCGGCCAGCGCGGTCCCTACCGGCGCGCCACATGATCCAGACCGGCCTCGACCGGCTGCTGGCGTCGCCGGAACGGTTGCGGCAGCTGCGCGGGCGGCCCTACGGCCTGCTCGCTCACGGCGCCGCGGTGACCGGCGGCCTGCGGCCGGTGCATCGCGCCCTGGCTGCCAGCGAGGCGGGGCCGCCGCGGGCGCTGTTCGGACCCGAGCACGGCTTCTACGGCATCGAGCAGGACATGGTGCCGGCGGCAGGCGGCACCGATCCGTGGACCGGCGCGCCGCTCGTGTCGCTGTACGGCGACGCCGCGGAGACGCTGCGGCCGCGCGCCGAGGCCTTCGCGGGCCTCGAGCTGCTGATCGTCGATCTGCAAGACGTCGGGTCGCGCTACTACACCTATGCCGCGACCGCGGTCTGGGCCGCCGCGGCGGCTCTCGACGCGGGCTGCGAGGTCTGGGTGCTCGACCGCCCGAACCCGCTGGGCGGCGAGGTGATCGAAGGCAACCTGCCGGCGCCCGGCTACCAGTCGTTCGTCGGCGCCTTCCGCCTGCCGGTGAGGCACGGGCTGACGATGGGGGAGCTGGTGCTGCTGGCGGCGCGGCGCGGCGGCTGGCGCGCGGCGCCCGAGGTCTGGCCGCTCGCCGGCTGGGACCGCGCCATGCTCTGGCCCGAAACCGGCCTGCACTGGATCGCGCCGTCGCCGAACATGCCGGCGGCGTCGACCGCGCTGATCTATCCGGGCGGCTGCCTGGTCGAGGCGACCGAGCTCTCGGAAGGGCGCGGCACCACCCGGCCCTTCCACCTTGCCGGCGCTCCCGGCCTCGATCCCGCCGCCCTCGCCGACCACCTCGAGGGCCGCGGCCTGCCGGGCGTGGCGTTCGTGCCGACGTTCTTCCGGCCGCAGTTCCAGAAGCATCGCGGCGAGATCTGCGGCGGCGTCGAGCTGGTGGTGACCGACCCTCGCCGCGTTCATCCCTATCGCACCGGAGTCGAGCTGCTGCGTGCCGTGGCGCAGGTGGCGCCGCGGCAGCTGGTCTGGCGGCGCGCCCCCTACGAGTTCGAGTCCGACCGCCCGGCGATCGACCTGCTGACCGGCGGTCCGGAATGTCGCACCGCGCTCGGCGCTGGCGGCGGCGACGCCCCGCCGGACTCCTGCGCGCTGGACGACGCGCTGGATGAATGGATCGAGAGCTGGCCCGCCGACGAGGAGACCTTTCGCCAGGAGCGCCGCGGCATCCTCCTGTATCCGGAGTCTTCAGTTCCGGCGGCACCGGCGCGGGAAACCGGCGCCGAACCCGGGAGCGCCGGTTGAGGCAGCCCCACCTGCTGCGCGTCGAAGAGGGACCGGAGCGCTTCGCGCCGCTGCTCGCGGCGCTCGCCGCGGCCGGCCTGCGCGCCGGCTGGCTGGAGCTCGGACCCGCGGAGCCGGCCGCCGCCAGCCTGGAGAGCGCGGCGGCGCTCGGGGCGCGGCGCGCGGTGGCCGCCGGCGGCGGACGGAACGTGGCCGTCAAGGCCCTGCGCGGCGAGCCGGTGCTGCGCGATCTGCTGCGCGAGCATTTCCCGGGCTGCGCACTGGTGCTGGTGCGGGTGCGCGGCGCGGAGCCGCCGGCGCCGGCAGGCGTTCCACTCGCGCCGGCGCCGGCACTCTTCCCATCAGGCGACGGCTGGCGGATCGCGCGAGCCGGCGATGCCGCGGCGCAGCAGCTCGACACCCCCGGGCTGGTGGCCGCCCTCCGTCGGCCGCGGCCCTGGGACCGGGAGTAGCCTGCCGCGGGTTGCGGGGGGCGGGCCGGTTTTGCCACAATGCGGCATCGGCCGCTCGAACCCACGCCGATCCCAATCCCTTCCCTCCTACCTAGTCGCGAACGAGCCGCTTCATCACCCAACCCGAAAAGGTCCTCCGTCATGGAAAAGATCCAGTTCTTCCTCCCCGGTCCCACCTACGTCCCCGAGGATGCCCGCCAGGCCATGGCGGCGCCCGTCGTGGGGCACCGCTCGGCCGGGTTCCGCAGCTTCTACCAGTCGATCGCCGGCCGCCTGCCTGCCGTGTTGCGCACCGCGGGCGACGCGCTCATCGCCACCGGCAGCTCGACCCTGATCATGGAGAGCGCGGTGATCTCCACCGCCGCCGCCAGCGTCCTCGCCCTCACCAACGGCGCCTTCTCCGAGCGCTGGCACGCGATCAGCCGCGGCGCCGGCAAGGCGACCGATCGGTTGTCGGCGCCCTGGGGGGAGGCCATCGACCCGGATCTCGTGCGTGGCGCGCTGCGGCGCAAGCGCTACGACGCCGTGACGCTGGTCCACAACGAGACCTCGACGGGGGTGATGAACCCGCTGGCCGAGATCGCGCGCGCCATCCGCGAGGAGAGCGATGCCCTGGTCCTGGTCGACGCCGTGTCTTCGCTCGGCGGGGCGCCGGTCGAGACCGACGCCTGGGGCCTCGACGTGACACTCGCCGGCACCCAGAAGGCGCTGGCGCTGCCTCCCGGCCTGGTCGTCTTCAGCCTGTCGGAGCGCGCCGCCGAGCGGGCCGCCGGCGTGGAGCGGCGAGGCTTCTACACCGACCTGCTGCGCTACCGCGACAAGCACCGCGAGGGCGGCGCCATCACCACGCCGGCGATCTCGCTGTTCTACGCCCTGGACCGGCAGCTGACGCGCATTCTCGCCGAAGGCATGGAGGCGCGCTGGGCGCGCCATGAGCGGCTCTACCGGCGCACCGCCGAATGGGCGGCGGCCCGCGGTCTCGCGTTCGCGGCGGCCGAGGGCGCCCGCTCGCACACGGTCTCCTGCCTGCGGCCGCCGGCGGGCATCGATCCACAGGCGCTGGTCAAGCGGCTCGCCAGCCGGGGCTGGACCGTGGGCGGCGGCTACGGCGATTGGAAGCCGAGCACCTTCCGCATCGGCCACATGGGCGAGGTCCGCGAGACCGACCTCGAGGCGCTGCTGGGCGAGATCGACGACGCCCTCGTAGAGGTCGGCGCCGCCGCCACGGCGCTCGCAGCCGCGCGGTCGGGTCATGAAGCCTGAGGCGATGCACCGCATCCTGATCGCCGACCCGCTGGACCCTTCCGGCCTCGCTCTGCTCGCCGACTCCGGCGCCGAGATCGTCAAGCTGAGCGAGGCGGACCGGCCGCGCCTCGCCGAGATCATCGGCGACTTCGACGCGCTGGTGGTGCGCAGCGCCACCAAGGTGACCGCCGAGCTGCTGCACGCCGCCAAGCGGCTGAAGGTGGTCGGCCGCGCCGGCATCGGCGTCGACAACGTCGACGTCGCGGCGGCCACCGAGCAGGGGGTCGTGGTGGTCAATGCTCCCACCGCCAACCTGCTCTCGGCGACGGAGCACACCTTCGCCCTGCTGCTGGCGGTCGCGCGCCGGGTGCCCGAGGCCGATGCCTCCACCAAGGCGGGCGGCTGGAACCGCAAGCTCACCGGTGTCGAGCTGCAGGGCAAGACCCTCGGGGTGATCGGCTTCGGGCGCATCGGCCAGCGCGTGGCGAAGCGCGCCCATGGTTTCGAGATGAAGGTGGTGACCCACGACCCCTATCTCGATCCGGCGGCGGCGCGGCGGCTCGAGGTCGAGATGCTGCCGCTCGACGACCTGCTGCGGCGGTCGCACGCGATCACCATCCACACGCCGCTCACCGAGCAGACGCGCCACCTGCTCGACGCCGAGCGCCTGGCGCTGCTGCCGCGCGGCGCGCTGGTGATCAACTGCGGGCGCGGCGGCGTCATCGACGAGGAGGCGCTGCTGGCGGCGCTCGAGTCGGGCGCCGTGGGCGGAGCCGGCCTCGACGTCTTCGGCGAGGAGCCGCCGTCCGACCGCCGGTTGGCGCGCCATCCGCGGGTGGTCGCCACTCCGCATCTCGGCGCGCAGACCCGCGAGGCCCAGGAGCGCACCTCGACCGAGACGGCGGAGATGGTGCTGGCGGCCCTCGCGGGCTCGTTCGCCATTGCCGCGGTCAACCTGCCGTTCCGCACCGGCGCCGGCGCCGGCGGCGGCCCGGGTGCCGGGCGTCTCGAACCCTACATGCTGCTCGGGGAGACTCTCGGCAAGATGGCCTGCCTGCTGCTCGGGGCGCCCCTCGAGCGCCTGCAGATCGACGCCTGGGGGATCGAGGAGGCGCACCGCCAGCCCGCCGCCCTGGCGGTGCTCAAGGGCGCCTTGACCGCCTTCATGGACGAGGGCGTGAACTACGTCAATGCCGAGCATGTCGCCGAGACCCGCGGCATCGAGATGATCGTCGTCAGTCACAGCCCTCACCCCGAGCACGCGCAGCTGCTCGGGGCGAAGCTGAGCGGCGGCGGCCGCACGGTCGAGCTGGGCGGCACCCTGGTCGGCGGGCGCGATCCGCGCGTGGTGCGCTTCGGCGGCTACCGCCTCGAGTTCCGGCCGCAGGGACGCCTGCTGGTGCTCGAGAACCGCGACGTGCCCGGCGTGGTGGGGAAGCTCGGCACGCTGCTCGGCGAGGCGGGCGTCAACATCGCCGACATCCACCTGGCGCGCCGCGACGGCGAGCAGAAGGCCCTGGCGGTGCTGCGCCTCGACCAGCCCGCGGGCGACGCCGTGGTGGCCCGCCTGCGCGCCCTGCCCGAGGTCTTGAGCGCCAGCCAGATCGACCTGCCGGTCTAGCGACGCCGGCGCCGGTTGCTACGCCGCGGCGGGCGTCGCCGCACCAGCATCCGCGGGTCCAGCTAGAATCGGCCGGGCGCCGCCGCACGTTGCCGCGCGCTTCAGGAGGACCCATGAGCCACGTCGGAGTCGTCTTCGGGGGCCGCAGCGTCGAGCACCAGGTGTCGGTCGCCTCCGCCAGGACCGTGGCGCGCGGCTTGCGCGAAGCGGGGCACCAGGTGACGCCGCTGGGCATCGCCCAGGACGGCTGCTGGCTCGACCGCGCGGCGGCGGCGGCGTTGCTGGCGGGCGAGGGGAAGGCCATCCCGCCGCTCGGCGTCGCAGTGGCGCCGACCCTCGCCGCCCTGCTCACCTCCGGCGTCGAGGTGGTCTTCCCGATCGTGCACGGCAGCTGGGGCGAGGACGGCACCCTGCAGGGGCTCTGCGAGATGCTGGACCTGCCCTACGTCGGGCCGGGGGTGACGGCCAGCGCTGTCGCCATCGACAAGCTGTTCACCAAGCACCTGCTCGCCGCGGCCGGGGTGCCCGTGCTCCCCTGCGAGGCGGTCACCCGCGCCGACTTCGAGCGCGACCCGCGCGCCTTCCTCGCGCGCCTCGAGCGCCTGCCCCTGCCGCTCTTCGTCAAGCCGCGCAGCGGCGGCTCGAGCGTCGGCGTCAAGCGTCTCGACCACCGCGAATGCGCCGAGACCACCGTGCGCTTCGCGCTGCAATTCGACGACGCCGTCCTGGTCGAGCGCGGCATCGCCGGGCGCGAGCTGGAATGCGCCGTGCTCGGCTACGAGCGGATCGAAGCCTCGGCGGTCGGCGAGATCGTGCCTGGCAACCAGTTCTACGACTACGCCGACAAGTACCTCCAGGACACCGCCCGCCTCCTCGCCCCCGCCGACCTCCCGCCGGCCACCGCCGAGCGCATCCGCACCCTCGCCGTCGACGCCTTCGCCGCCCTCGGAGGAGTCGGCATGGCAAGAGTCGACTTCCTCCTCGAAGGCGACGGCAGCCTCTTCGTCAACGAGCTGAACACCCTGCCCGGCTTCACCGCCATCTCGATGTACCCCCGCCTCTGGGATCTCGCCGGAGTCCCCCTCCCCCAGCTCACCGACCGCCTGGTAGCCATCGCCATAGCCCGCCACCGCGACCGCCGCCGCCTCGACGAAGCGATCAAGAGCTGGCTGGCGGAGCTGTAGGCTACATGCCGATCACAGTTGCGGTTGACGATGATCTTCTCGCCGAAGCCCACAGGCTCGGCGGTCACGACACGAAGCGACAGACGGTTGACGAGGCCTTGATCGAATATATCGCGCACCGCAAGCGCCTGGCGGCGGTTCGTGCCTTCGGTACCTTCGCCTTCGATCCTCAGTACGAACACAAGCGCGAGCGCCGCCGGCGTTGATCGCACTCGGCGGTTCGGAAGACCTGAGCGAGGCGCGGCCAAGCGCTTCCCGGTCTCAAGTGGGGCGCGAAGAATTGCTCAAGATGTAGCTTCGTAAAGTCACATGCTCAACCGGTGGGAATCAAGAGGACCGCGACCGAACCAGATCGATGAGGGCTGGGTTCAAGCGGAAATTCGTCGCTTGCAGTCGTGTGATCGCATCGTCGAGGTCCACCAGGCCCTGGTTTGCACCTTGCGCGAGAATGCCGAGCACGCCAACGACTTTGTGGCCCCGCTGAAGTGCGGTGCGTCGCGCTCTCCTCTCGTCCAGGATCAGCAGGTCGGCGGCGATCGAATCAGCCAGGAGGATGGCGTCGCGTTCTCCGGGATGAAGGATCGTGAGCTCGTCAGTAGCCGCAGCCGGGGGAGGAGGCCTGATTTCAAGCCAGTCTGGGCGCTCCATGATGGCGCGGCGGACAGCTTCAGCCGCCGCTGGGTGGGCCAGCTCGCGCTCCACCGTTGCCGGGATGATTATCCGCCCGAAGAGGTCCGGGAGTAGATGAGATGCTTCGATCAGGATGAGATAGAAAATGGGCGATGTGTCTGAAACGACTTTCACCGCACGCCGATCTTCCGCAGCGTCTCCAGGTCCCGAGCCAGGTCGTCGGCGGAGTAGTGAAGGTGTGCCTGGGCCTTCTTCAGGAAGGCGTCGGTCTCCCAGCGGGAGGTGAGCCCGAGCATCTTCTGCACCTCGAAGGCGCTGAGGATCTCGGACCGATAGGCTTCGACTGCCAGAGCTTCGAGAGCCTGTCGCGGAAGATCGGACCACCCGGACCGGAGCCTATCTTCGATCTCGTCCGGTAGGTCCAAGGTGAGCTTCATGTGTGCTCCTGGGGTTGCAGTTAGCCGCTCCTTGAAGGGCGCCGCCCGCTGGTATTGTAACGCGATCCACGCCCGGCGGCGCGGGCGCAGGCGCGGCTTCCGCGACCGGGGCCTTACTTCGTCCGGCCGCGCTCGAGGGTGTAGAGGACGTCGGCTCCGGTCTCGTTGCTGCTCTCGGCTTGCAGGGTCCACTTGCTGTTGACGATGTAGCGGACGCGGAAGGTGCTGACGGGCTGGAAGAGGCCGATGCCGTACATTACGTAGAGATGCGGCGCGAGGTACTTTCCCATCATCAGGGAGGCCTGGTTCCAGCTGCCCTTGCTCTCGATCGAGGCTTCCTCGAGGCCGAAGCGGGCGCCGATGCTCTTGGCCAGCATGCCGGCGCCGTGGAGCCCCAGGGAGGAGGCGGCGTTGGCGACGCGGTTGCCTTCCTGCTGGTTGGCGGAGTTGAGGCCGTGGCCGAGCATCACGTAGGCGAGGGCGTCGCTCTGGCTCATGGCCGGGGTGGACCAGACCGAGAACTGGGGCTCCTCGAGGGTGCCCTTGGCCTCGATGCCGGCGGTGACCGTCTGGTCGTCGGAGACGCGCGAGGCGCGGATGTCGAGCGCCGGGTCGTCGAGCGGGCCGCCGAAGATCAGCCGGCCGCGCTCGATGGTGAGGTTCTGGCCGTAGGCCTGGAAGGTCCCTCCCGCCGCGATGTCGAGCTCGCCGGTGCCGGCGGCGGTCGTGCTGCCCGGGTTCTCGACCAGCAGCAGTGAGCCGTAGGGCTGGCCTTTCAGGCCGAAGGCGTCGAGCTCGATCGCCGGGTTCGGGATCACCAGGCGCACGCGGGCGTAGACCGCGAGCGGGGCTTTCGCCGGCTGCTGCGCCTGCGGCTTGAGGCCGCCCACGAACACCACGTCCTTGGAGGGCTCGATCGGGCCGCCCTTCGGCGCCTTCTCGACGTGGATGTGGGCCTCCGGGACGGTCACCTGGCCGGTGAGCCTGGCCTCCGTGCCCTGGTAGTCGATCTTGAGGTCCGGCGACACCAGGATGCGGATGTCGCGCGTGCTCATGACCGCGAAGCGGCTCCCGGTCACGGCGAGATGGACCGGCGCCGAGGGGCTCGGCATCAGGCCGGCGCTCCCGGTGACGTGGACGGAGCCGGGACCGGAGGTGGCGCCGGCGTCGATGGCCAGGGTGGTGCCGCCGCTGGCGGTGGCGGCGAGCCGCACGTCCTTGAGGTCGAGGCCGTAGAGCGGCACCTGCGCGCGGCCGCCCTCGAGGCGCGCCTGGCCGGTCAGGCGCGGCGCCGCGGCGGTGCCGGCGAGGCTGAGGTCGGCGTTGAGCGAGCCGGCCAGGCGCCGGAGATCGGGCACGAAGCCCTCGAGGAAGGTCAGGTCGCGGAGGTGGACGGCGATGGTGCCTCCGAGCGGCTGGTCCTTGAGCACCACGCCCTGGGTCAGGCGCGGCAGCCGCAGCCGCGCGTCGAAGGTGCCGATATTGGCGAACGCCAGGTTGGCCGTGGCGTTGCCGCCCTCCGGGCCGGCCTGCGCGCGCAGAGTGCCGCGCTCGAAGTGCACCGTCACCGTGCGCCCCTGCTCGGCGGGGAAGCGCAGGTCTCCGGGTCCCGGTGCGAGGTCGACGTCGGCGCCGGCGATGCCGCGGCTGCCGCCGTGCGCCTCCGCCCGGCCGTTGACGTCGCCGGTGATCGTCAGGTCGGGAGGCAGGAAGGGCTTCATCAGGTTGAGCGGCAGCGACGTGAGCGTGGCCTGGCCCGCCCACGGGCCGGCCTGCGACCAGGAGGCGCTGGCGCACAGGCGGGCGCCCGCAGCCGCCGGTGTGGTGCCGCTGGCGGAACCGCCCGCTCTCGCACCGCCGGCCGACTTGGCACTGCCCCCTGCATTGGAGCCACTGGCCGCGCCGCCGGAGGAAGAGGTCGTGCCGCTTCCGACGCCCATCCAGCAGAGGTTCCGCAGGTCGAGGGCCCTTGTGCCCATCACGAGCCCCGCCGGCTGCTGCAGGCTCCAATCGCCCACCGGCGACGAGCGCAGGTCGAGGCGCGAGATCTGGCCGCGCCATGTGAGGTCGGCAGAGGCTGCTCCCAGGGGACCCTTTACGCCGCCGGCCAGGCCGAGGTCGAAGCGGGCGTTCTTCTGGTCGCCCAGCCCGGCCGCCGACAGGGTCAGGGTGTGGCTTGCCGAGGTGCCGCGGGTCTGCACGGTCAGTCGGGAGATCAGCTGGCCGCCGGCGTTGACGTCGTGCAGGTCGGCGTCGAGCTGGAACGGCCCCGCGGACGCCATGTCGACATCGGCGTGGACGGTCGCGTCGCCGACGCTCTGGGTGCCGAACCGCAGCCCCTGCCCGTGGGCCGAGGCCTGCACGCGCGGCGTCTTCGCGGCGCCCGAGACGTGGCCCTGGGCGGTGAGGGAGCCGGTCGCCGCCGGCATCACCAGGCCGAGGTTCGGCGCCTGGGCGTCGAAGCCGAGGTCGAAGCGGTCGCCCAGCCGGCCGGAGGCGCGCAGCCGCGCCGATCCCCAGCGCGCGTCGAGCCGCGACAGGTCGTAGCTCGGGCCGGCCAGGCGCAGGGCGGCGGTGACCGCGACCGGCTGGCCGCGCAGCGTACCCTGCAGCCGCGGCAGGTCGACGCTGCCGGTCAGCCCGCCCGGCTGGCTCTCGCCGCGGGTGGCGAGGTCGAAGCCGAGACGCCCGGGGAGGTCCGGACGCATTACCGCCGGGTCGATCCCCTGCGCCGAGAGCGCCATGTTCCAGCCCAGGCGCGGGCTCCAGGTCACGTCGCCGCGCCCCTGCAGATGGCCCGCGAGCACGTCGGCCGCCAGGCTGTCGATGTGGAAGCGGTCGCGGTTGCCGGTGCCGGAGAGCGTGAAACGGCCCGCCACCGGACCGGGATGGGCCGCCGCCACCGCGGCCGGTGTCGCCGCGCCGGCCCCGGTGCCGGCAGGGGTGGCCAGGGCGACGCGGGCGGCGGGCGTCGCCGGTTGCACCGTGGTGGGCACGACGGCGGGGTTGGCCGCGGTCGCGGCGGCGTCGGCGGCGGCCTTGGACTCCGCGGCGGGATGGGCGCCGGCAGGCCCCGCCGGTCCGGCCGCGCCGCTCGCCCGCGGGGCGGCCGCGCCCGGACCTTCGGCGAGCTCGGCGCTGACCTGCGCCCGGAAGCTGTCGAGGCTGCCGGCGACCTGCGCCTGACCCTGCCGGCTGCGGACCGTAGATGGTCCGGTGAGGGGCCAGGCGAGGTCACGCCAGTTGACCGCCGCGTCGACGTCGAAGCCCTGGCCGCGCTGCGTCAGCCGTCCCGAGGCGGCGAGATGGGTGGCGGTGCCCGGCACGGCGACCTCCATCTTCTCGAGGCGCCAGTCTCCTCCCTGCCGAGTCAGGCGATAGCTGGCCGCGACCGGTCCGAGGGAGGTCACGACGGCCTGGACCGTTCCCTCGCTGCTCAGGCTGCCGGCCGGGGCGCCGGCGCCGGCGGCTCCGGGTGCCGTGGTGCCGGCACCGCCTGGCGCAGCGGTGCCCCCGCCGCTGGCGTGGGCCACCACGTGCGCTTCGCCGCGCGGGCTGGCGAAAGCGGCCTTGCCGCGCGGCGGCCAGGCGGCGTCGCGCCAGCTCGCCGTCAGGTCGACGTCGAGGTTGCCGGCGCCGTTGGCCGCCGTGGCGGGCAACACCGCACGGCCGCGCAGCGCCACCCGCGCCGGCGTGCCGGGCAGCGTCAGGTCGGCCTGCCGCACCTGCCAGGCGTCTCCCTGGCGCGTGACCCGGTAGTCGAGATGGAAGTTGCCGGCGGGCGCCATCGCCGCTTCGACGGTGCCCCAGCTGTCGAAGCTCGCCACGCTCCCCCGGATCGCGACCTGGCCGGACGCCGGCAGGTCGGGGAGGTCGGCGCGCAGGCGCCGCGGGTTGACGCGGTTGAAGACCAGGCGGCCGTCGAGGCGCAGGTCGCGCATCGGCTGGACCAGCACCGCGGCGAGGCGCACGTCGAAGGGGGCGGTCAGGGACTGGTCGACCCGCAGGTTGGCCAGGGTGCCTTTCAGCGTGCCGCTGCCCGCCACCGCGGCCATCTGGGGCGTGCCCCCGGGATGGACCTCCCAGCGGGTGACGAGGTCGACCGGGTAGTCGCCGCGCGGCTGCACCGTGCCGGTCACCTCGGCGCGCAGCAGCGCCGAGCGCACCGCCAGCCGGTCGATGCGCACCAGGTTCCGGATGTCGGTGGTCGCGAGGTCGATCTCGTCGATGACCGTCGGCGGCGAGGGCGGGTTGGCCGTCGCCGCCGTCGCCACGGTGGTCGCCGCCGACGTCGCCGCGACGCTGGTCCTCGTCGCCTGGACCGTCGCCTTCGCGGCCGCGGCGGTCGCTGCCGCCACCCCCCGCGCCGCCGCGCCGGCAGTTGCCGGCGCCGGCGCGCCTGGTGCCGCCGCGGCCGCCGGGGCCGGGGCCGCGGCTGCGGTCGCCGCGCCGCCGGCGCCGGCGCCGGCGCCGGCCGTGGGGCTGCCCAGCGTCAAGGCGCGCACGCGCGCGTCGCGCACGATGATGTTGAAGCGCAGGTCGAGATCCGGCAACGGGCTCGGCTGCTCGTTCGGCGTGGGCGTCGAGACGATGCGCACGCCGTCGGCGTAGAGGCGGGTGACGTCGACGCGCCGCGCCAGCAGCTCGCGCAGCCGCCATTCGAGATACAGGCGGTCGATGCGGATCTCCGTGCCCGGCCGCTTGTAGACCACGCCGCGGAGCGTCAGCGGGCTGTCGATGCGCCCTGTTGCCGACTGCACCGCGAAAGTACCGGGCAGGAGCGCGCCGAGACGGGCGAAGAGGAAGCGGGTGCCGGTCTGCGTGCCGATCAGGAAGGCCAGGGCGACGACCACCAGCAAGACCAGCGCGGCCATGCCGCCGGCCAGCCAGGCCACGATGCGGACGATGCGGTCGATGCGGCGGCGTCGAGGTGTCATAGATCGGGTCCTATCGTCAGGTGCAGGCGGAGCGGATGGCCCGGCAGGCTGAGGGCGGTGGCGACATAGACCCGCACCAGGCCGATCGGCGAGATCCAGAAGACGCCCAGTCCGGTGCCCTGTTGCATGCCGCCGCCGAAGGAGAAGCCGGCGGTGCCCGCGTCGTAGAAGGCGGCGAGCCCGAACTTCTGCAGCCGCTGCCACTGCTCGAGGCGGTACTCGACCTCCGCGCTCGCCACCAGGGTGTCGGGGCCGCCGATGACGTTGCCCCGTTCGTCGCGCGCGCCGATCCCCTGGTAGGCGTAGCCGCGCACGCTCTGGTCGCCGCCGGCGAAGAAGCGCTCGGTGGGCGGCAGGTGACGGAAGTCGTCGGTCGCGGTGTAGCCGCCCGTGACGCGGCTGATCAGGCGGAAGCGCCGCCGGTGGTCGAGGCTCTGCACGAACTTGGCGTCGGCCACGAGCTGCGCGAAGTTGACGTCGGACGCCAGGGCCTTGGCGCCGCCGCGCGCGATGAAGGTGTACTTCTCGCCGTGGCTCGGGTAGATGCGGTCGTCGGCGTAGACGCGCGTCCAGGTGTCCTGTGGGATGACCAGGGCGGAGATGCCCTTGTCGACGCCGACGGTGTAGGTCTCGCGCTGGTAGTCGAGCGCCACGGCCTGCCGCCACCGCCCCACCCCGAAGCTGTAGCTGGGGCCGACCAGCAGGTTCTCGCTGTGGCTGGTCTTCGGCCTCAGGTCGGCGTAGGCGACGGTGAAGTCGAGCACGTCGGTGCGCGGGTAGAAGCCGGGCACGAGGTAGTCCATGCGGATGCTCTTCTCGACCAGCGAGACCTTGCCCTCGGAGGTGAAGCGATGTCCGAGCTCGTTGAGGTGGCGCAGCTCGAGCCCCAGGCTGGCGCGCGGCCCGGTGTCGGTGCCGTAGCCCAGGCCGGTGGTCCATTTCTGCGGCTTCGCGGGCACCAGGTTGACGTCGATCGGGACCTCGACTCCGGCCGCCTCGTCGCGGCGCGGCACAACCTCCACGCGCTGGAAGTAGGTGCTGTCGGCGAGCGACTCCTGCAACAGCAGCAGCTGGGGCGCCGCGAGCGGGTCGCCCTGCTTGAAGCGGATGTAACCCTGCAGCAGCGACGGGCGCAGGAAATGCTGGTGGAAGTGTACCGGCCCGAAGCGGTAGAGCGGCCCGCTCTGGTAGTGCAGGACGATGCTCGAGGTGTAGGTGGCCAGGTCGATCTGGATCTGGCTGACCAGGAACTTGCCGTCGAGGTAGCCGTGATCTGAGGCGTAGTCGTCGAAGGCCTTCTTGCCCACCTCGTAGGCGACCTGTGACAGCGCCTCGCCCTCGTGCAGCGGGAATGCGTGCACCACCTGCTGGAAGCCGGCGTCGCTCGACCCCTCGCCGAGCAGCTGGATGTCGCGGGTGGTCACCTTGAGCTGCGGCCCCTCGTCCACCTTGTAATGAGCTACCCAGGTGGCGCCATCGTGGCTGAGGGAGGCGTCCACCACCACCCGGTAATAGCCGAAGGGTTGCAGCGCCTGCTGGATCTCGTCGGGCGCCTGGCCGTGCAGGCGGCGGATGCGCGACTCGTCGAGGTCCTTGTCCTTGCGCGCCTTCTCGATCGCCAGGTTGGCGAGGGCGTTCTTGCGCAGCTCGCCGCTCAGCCCGTCGATCTCGACCCTCAGCGACTCGGCGGCGTGCGCCGGCCGCGCGTCCGCGGCCGCCATGCCGGCGATCATGGCAAGGATCGACGCCGCTGCCAGCCGCGGCGCCCGTGCGCCCTCCCGCCGGAGGCCGCGGAGCAGGCGCCCGATCAAGCCTGTCTCCGCCGGGCCGGGGTGCGCTCGGCGGCGGCCGGCGCGGCAGCGCCGGGTCGCGGGGGGGCGGCCGCGGCCTTGACCTCCGGCTTGGTGGTGTCGACGGGCTTCGCCCCCTGCTCGGGCGCCGGCCGGGCGCCCACGGAATCGTGCGAGTAGACGCGGGTGAACTCGGCGCCGAGCAGGAAGACGAGCGCCGAGTAGTACACCCAGGACAGCAGCATCACCAGCGAGCCGGCGGCGCCGTAGGCGGAAGCGACGCCTTTGCGTCCGAGGTAGAAGCCGATCAGCGTCTTGCCGACGCCGAAGAGCACCGAGGTCACCACCGCACCCAGGAAGACGTCGCGCCAGGCGAGCCTCACGTCGGGCAGCAGGCGGTAGATGAAGGCGAAGAGCAGGGTGACGAGCAGGAAGGAGACCAGGATGTTCAGGACATGCAGCAGGGTCACCGGCAGGTGATAGCGCCGCTCGAGGTAGTCGCCCAGGGCGGTCAGGGCGGTGGAGAGGATCATCGACACCGCCAGCAGGAAGCCGATGCCGAGGACCACGGCGAACGACAGCAGGCGCTTGCGCAGCAGCCTGGTGAGAGCGGCTCCGGGCCTGGCGGCCACGCCCCAGATCCGGTTCAGCGACTGCTGCAGCTGGACGAAGACGCCGGAGGCGCCGAAGATCAGGGTCAAGATGCCCAGGATGAAGGCCAGGCCGTTGGTCTTGGGCTCGGCGACGGTGCGCAGGATCGCCTGCACGAGGCTGGCGGCGTCCTTGCCCATCCAGTCCTGGAACTCGCTCAGGATCTCGCCGCGGACGGCCGCGTCGCCGAAGTACAGGCCGAACAGCGCGATCACCACGACCAGCAGCGGCGCCAGCGAGAACATGGTGTAGAAGGCCAGCGCCGCGCTCTGCGTCGAGGCGTCGTGATCGTTCCAGCTGATGACCGTGTCGGTGATGAGCTTGCGCCAGCGTGCCAAGCGGACCTCTCTACTAATAAGAAGCACACCTTCTTGCCCGGTGCGGCCGGCATCGCCTCCGGAGCGCCGGGGTGTCGCGCAACTTACAGCGTCTATCGGATCGCCCCCCGCATCCCCCCAACCCCCTTCCCACCCCTCCGGGGGGGAAGGGGGCACTGCGCCCACCCTCATACCTCGGGGTCGGCAACTGCCAATGGGCAACTACTCTGAAGCGGACTTCCCCCACCCCTTTCGCAGTGGCGCGGGCTGCCGGCGCGGACCGGCTCGATGCGCGCCGCTACGCGGCGGCCAGAACAAGCAAGATCAGGGCCAGCGTTTGCCGGGAAACGTGGGCCTTCCCGAGCGGCGGGCCGGCGGCCGGGCCACCCGCTCGCGAGGGGGTGCCTCGCTTCAGCTGCAGGGCTCGCAGGCGGCCAGCCGGCGCAGCAGGAAGCGCCGCTCCGGCTCGCTGCAGGGCAGCTCGAGGGCGCGGCGGTAGTGGGCCGCGGCCGTCTGCCGGTCGCCGCAGCGCAGCCAGAGGTCGGCGAGGGTCGCCGGCAGCAGGTAGTAGCCGCGCAGGTGGGGGTCGTCCGCCACCTCGGCGAGCGCCGCGATGCCGGCCCGCGGCCCCTGGACCATGCTCAGCGCGACCGCCCGGTTGAGGACGACCACCGGCGACGGCGCCAGCGCGAGCCGGTCGTCGTAGAGCGCCAGGATCTGCGCCCAGTCGGTCGCGGCGTAGCTCGGCGCCATGGCGTGACAGGCGGCGATGCCGGCTTCGAGGTGATAGGCGGTGGCGCGCTCGCCGGCGGCGCAACGATCGAGGTGCCCGAGCGCCCGCCCGATCAGCGCCCGGTCCCAGCGCCGGCGGTCCTGGTCGGCGAGGAGCACCAGCGCGCCCTCCGCGTCGCAGCGGGCCGGGAGGCGGCTCGCCTGGAACAGCATGAGCGCCAGCAGGGCGTGGACCTCCGGCAGGGAGGTGGCCGGATGGTCCGCCAGGATGGTCGCCAGGCGCACCGCCTCGCCGCAGAGATCGGAGCGCACCAGGTCGTCCCCGGCGGTGGCGGCGTAGCCTTCGTTGAACATCAGGTACATCGTCTCGAGCGCGCTGCCGATGCGCGCGCCGAGGCCCCGCGCCGGCAGCTCGAAAGCGATGCGCCGCTCGCGCAGCAGCCGCTTGGCGCGCACCAACCGCTGCGCGACCGCGGCGGGGCGCAGCAGGAACGCCCGCGCGATCTCGTCGACGCTGAAGCCGCCCACCGTCTTGAGCGTCAACGCCACCTGCGCCTCGCGCGCCAGCGCCGGATGGCAGCACATCAGGATCATCACCAGGGTGTCGTCGGCCCCGGAGGCGTCAGGGTCGAGCGGGTTCGCCGGCGTGGTCAGGGCCATCGGTGGCATCGGGGCCATCGAGGTCATCGGAGCCAGGGCGGCCGGCGCGTTCACCGCCTCGGCGGCCAGCACGCCGGCCTTGCGGGCGCGGGTCGCGTCGCGCCGCAGGCAGTCGAGCGCGCGGTTGCGCGCCACCTGCATCAGCCAGCCGCGCGGGTTCTCGGGCACGCCGCGATGCGGCCAGGTCTCGATGGCCCGCACCAGTGCGTCCTGCACGACCTCCTCGGCCAGCGACAGGTTCTGCGGGCCCAGCATCCTGGTGAGCGTGGCGACCATCTGCCCCGCGCTGTGGCGGAACAGATGGTCCACCAGCTCGCCGACCCCGCCGGCAATTCCAGGTTCCATGCGATCCGCCGCCTACATCTCCTCGATGGCCCGGATCTCGAGGGTGCCGAAGCGCAGGTGCGGCGAGTCCTTCGCCAGCTTCACCGCCTCGTCGAAGTCCGCCGCCTCGAGCAGCCAGTAACCCCCCACCACCTCCTTGGTCTCGCTGTAGGGTCCGTCCTTCACCTCCACCCCGGAGCCGTTGCCAGCCAGTACCCGCCCGTCGCCGTCCTTGAGCTTGTTGCTCCCCGCGAGCCGCCCCGCCGCCCGCATCCGGCTGCTCCAATCGACGTACTGCTGGACGATCCGCTGTCCCTCCTCGGCGGACAGGCCCTCCCATGCACGGGCGTCGCTGCGGGCCAACATCAGGAACTTGGGCATCGTGAATCCTCCTCCTTCGGTCGTGCCGGGTCTTGCCGCTTCAGGGCGGGCCGCCCCGGCGTCGCGGTCCATCCAACCTTATGACGAAGCAGGGAGTCTGGAATCGACGGGGCTGGCTCCGCATGACCGGCGGGCCGGTTCCGTCGTGGCCCAGTTCCCTCCCCGCTCGCTTTGGGCGAGGGTGGTGGATGGAGGGGGGCGGACTTTGGTGCCTCGCCCAAAGCGACGCGGGGAGGGAACTGAGCCACGACCCAGGCCCGCCTGCGAAGGGCCGGCTGGGCTTATACTGCGGCCATCAGGAGGCGATGATCTATGTCCGAGAACCAACGGCTGCTCACCCCTCTCGTCCGTAGCGGCGGCGCGCTGCGTCCCGCCAGCTGGGACGAGGCGCTGGACCGCGCCGCCCGCGGCTTCGGAGCCGCCGTGGAGAAGCGGGGGCCGCGGACCTTCGGGATGTTCAGCTGCTCGAAGACCACGAACGAGACCAATTACCTGGCGCAGAAGTTCGCCCGGGTGGTCGTGGGCAGCAACAACATCGACAGCTGCAACCGGACCTGACACGCCCCGAGCGTCGTCGGTCTGGCGACGGTCTTCGGGATGGGCGGCGGCACGACCTCCTACCAGGAAGTCGAGGAGACGGACCTCATCGTCCTCTGGGGGAGCAACGCGCGCGAGACGCATCCGATCTTCTTCCATCACGTGCTGAAGGCCGTCCACCGCGGCGCGCGGCTCTACGTCGTGGACCCGCGCCGGACCTCCTCGGCCGATTGGGCGGTCGGACACCTGCCGCTCCACGTCGGCACCGACATCGCGCTCGCCAACGCCGTGGCGCGGGAGATCCTCGCCGCCGGCCTCGAGAACCGCAGCTTCGTCGACCACGCCACCAGCGGCTTCGCCGAGTTCCGCGCCAGCGTCGAGCCGTGGACGCTGGCGCACGCCGAGGCGGTGACCGGCGTGCCGGCGGCGGCGATCCGCGAGCTCGCCCATGCCTACGCCCGCGCCGACCGCGCCGTGATCTGCTGGACCCTGGGCATCACCGAGCATCACAACGCGGTGGACAACGTGCTGGCCCTGATCAACCTCGGCCTGCTCACCGGCCACGTCGGGCGCTACGGCTCGGGCCTGAGCCCGCTGCGCGGCCAGAACAACGTGCAGGGCGGCGGCGACATGGGCGCCCTGCCCGATCGCCTGCCCGGGTTCCAGCACGTCGAGAACGACGCTCTGCGGGCGAAGTTCGAGCGCGCCTGGGGAGCCAGGATCCCGCCCGAGAGCGGCTGGCACCTGAGCGGGATGTTCGAGGCCATGGGGCGCGGCGACCTCACCGCGCTCTACGTCATCGGCGAGAACCCCGCGACCTCCGAGGCGGACCAGCACCACACGATGCGCCTGTTGCGGGGGCTCCAGACCCTGGTCGTGCAGGACGTGCTGCTCACCCAGACCGCCGAGCTCGCGGACGTCGTGCTGCCCGCCGCCGCCGGTTGGTGCGAGTCCGAAGGCACCGTGACCAGCAGCGAGCGCCGGGTCCAGCGCGTGCGCCGCGCGCTGCCGCCGCCGCCGGGGGTGCGCGACGACCTCGACATCCTCTGCGACCTCGCCCGGCGCATGGGCAAGGACCTGGGCAATCCCGGCGCCGAGGAGCTGTGGAACGAGGTGCGCTCCCTGAGCCCCGCCCATGCCGGCATGTCCTATGCCCGCCTGGAAGCGTCGGACGGCCTGCAGTGGCCGTGCTACGACGAGTCGCACCCGGGAGAGCTCTACCTGCATGGGCGGCTGTGGGAGCGGCCGGTGGTCGGGCCGCTGGCGCCCTTCAGCTGCGTGCTGCAGGAGGCGCCGGTGGAGGAGCTGAGCCCCGAGTTCCCGCTGCGCCTCACCACCGGGCGGCGGCTGGACTCCTACAACACCGGCGTCCAGACCGGGCTCTTCGCCTCGCCCATGCGCCGCCGCGAGACGCTGGACCTCTCGCCCGAGGACGCCGGGCGGCTCGAGGTCGCCGACGGCGACACGGTGCGGGTGGCGTCGCGGCGCGGCACCGTGCTGGCGCCGGCGCGCATCGATCCCGGGCTGCCGCAGGGCCTGGTCTTCCTGACCCTGCATTTCCCCGACCAGGTGGCGACCAACGAGCTCACGGTGGAGGCGGTGGACCCGAAGTCCGGCACCTCCGAGTTCAAGGCCGCGGCGGTGCGCGTCGAGCTCGTCGAGAAGCAGGACACCGGCCGCCTGCACGCGGAGACCGTGTCCGGCGCGAAGCCGGAGTCGCCACCGGCGGTCCTCGAGCCGGTGTCCTCCTGACGGCTCCGACGGTGGTCGAGGGTCAGGCCCTCCTGCCTGACCCTCGACCACCGCGCGGGATCTCGACGGGCCGGCACCGGGGCGCGGTAAGATCGAACACCTGATGGACCTCCACTTCACCGCCGACGAACCCACCGCGGAGGAGGCGGCTGCGGTCGACGGCTGTCTCGCGCAGCTCTGCCCGGCGGCGCCTGCGATGCCTGCCGATGCCCGGCGGCAGTACCTCCTGCCGGTGCTCCATGCTCTCCAGGGACGGGTGGGCTGGATCAGCCCGGGCGCTCTCAATCACGCCTGCCGCCGGCTCGAGGTGGCCCCGGCCGAGGCCTACGGCGTGGCCGATTTCTACGCTCTCTTCCAGACCAGGCCCCACCCGCCGGTCGCCATCCACGTCTGCGACGACATCGGCTGCAGCTTCCTGCACGGCGACAACGCCGAGCTGCTGTGCGCCGAGCTCGAGCGGCGGCTCGGCCCCCCGGGCGCCAGCCCGGACGGCGTGGTGACCTGGCATCGCAGCCCCTGCCTCGGCCTGTGCGAGCGGGCGCCCGCGGCGCTGGTGCTGGCGGCCGGGGACCCGCCGCGCGAGCAGGCGGTGGCGCCGGCGACGGCAGAGGCGCTGCTGGCGGCGGCCGAGGCCGGGGGCGGCAGGGGAGGTGGGGGCGGCAACGGAGGCGGCTGGAGCCCGCCGCCGATGGATGTCGCCCGCTCCGTGCCTCAGCTGCGAGGACCTGCGCCAAGCGGGGAGGCCGCGGCGAGCGCAGCGATGCCGCCGCCGCCGCTGCCGCTGCTCGGCCGCGTCGGTCGCGTCGATCCCGCGAGCCTCGACGACTACCGCGCGGCCGGCGGCTGCCTGGCCCTGCGGCGGGCTCTCGAGATGGGCCCCGAGCAGGTGGTGCGCGAGGTGATCGACGCCAAGCTGCTGGGCCGCGGCGGCGCCGCCTTCCCGACCGGGCAGAAGTGGCTGAGCGTGCGCTCGGCGCCGCTGCCGCGCTACCTGGTCTGCAACGCCGACGAGTCGGAGCCGGGGACCTTCAAGGACCGCGTGCTGATGGAGGGCGACCCGTTCGCGCTGATCGAGGCGATGACCATCGCGGGCTTCGCCACCGGCTGCGAGCAGGGGTACCTCTACGTCCGCGGCGAGTATCCCCTGGCTGCCGCGCGGCTCGGCCACGCCATCCGGCTCTGCCGCGACCGCGGCCTGCTGGGCGGCGACGTCCTGGGCCAGGGCGTGCGCTTCGACGTCGAGCTGCGCCGCGGCGCCGGCGCCTACATCTGCGGCGAGGAGATGGCGCTCATCAACTCCCTCGAGGGCCGCCGCGGCGAGCCGCGCAACAAGCCGCCGTTCCCCACCCAGGTCGGCCTCTTCGGCAAGCCGACGGTGATGAACAACGTCGAGACGCTGGTCAACGTCCTGCCGATCGTGCTCGCCGGGGGCAAGGCCTTCGCCGCGGCCGGCACCGAGCGCTCGACCGGCACCAAGCTCTTCTGCGTCTCGGGCCACGTGGCGCGTCCGGGAGTCTACGAGGTCACCTTCGGCGTCACGCTCCGGCAGCTGCTCGCCCTCGCAGGGGGACCAGGCGGCCCCGGCGAGGCCGGCGGTGCCGGCGGTGCCGGCAGCATGGACGCCCCCGGCCGCCGCCTGCAGGCCGTGCTCCTGGGCGGCGCCGCCGGGGTCTTCGTGACGCCGGATCAGCTCGACGTGCCGCTGACCTTCGAGGGCACCCGCGCGATCGGCGCCGCGCTCGGCTCGGGAGTGGTGATGGCCTTCGACGACACCGTCGACCTGCGCCGGGCGCTGCGCCGGATCGCGCAGTTCTTCCGCGACGAGTCCTGCGGCCAGTGCGTGCCCTGCCGGGTCGGCGCGGTGCGCCAGGAGGAGGTCCTGCACCGCCTGGCCCGGGACCGGCCGCTGGGCTCCGTGGCGCAGGAGCTGGCGCTGCTCGCCGAGCTCGGCCAGGTGATGCGCGACGCCTCCATCTGCGGCCTGGGCCAGACCGCCTCGAGCGCCGTCGAGTCGGCGGTGGCGAAGTTCCCCATCTTCCAGGAGAAGCGATGAGCGCAGGAGAAGCGATGAGCGCCAGCGCGCCCGACGCCCTCGTCCCGGTGCCGCGCGGACCGCTGCCGGTCGTCCCGCCGCCGCGTCCGCGGGCCACCGTCGAGCTCACGGTCGACGGCCGGCCGGTGGCCGTGCCGGAAGGGGCGACCCTGCTCGACGCGGCGCGGCAGCTGGGGATCGAGACCCCGACGCTCTGCTTCCTCGAGAGCCTGACGCCGGTCAACGTCTGCCGCATCTGCGTGGTGGAGGTCGAGGGCTCCCGCGCCCTCGTCCCCGCGTGCTCGCGCAAGGCCGAGGCGGGCATGGCGGTGAAGACCGATTCCGAGCGCGTCCGCCTGAGCCGCCGCCTGGTGCTCGAGCTGCTGGCCTCGTCGGTCGACGTCTCGACCGCGCCCCAGCTGCAGGCCTACATGACGGCCTACGGCGCCCGCCCGGAGCGCTTCGGTGCGCCGGCGCCGCCGGCCGCGTCAGGCGAGCGCGACGCGGCCCGGCCCGGCCACCATCATCCGCCGCGCGCGGAGGCGGCAGCGACGGTCGGCCAGCCGGTGAAGGCGGACAACGATCTCTACGTCCGCAACTACTCGAAGTGCATCCTCTGCTACAAGTGCGTCGAAGCCTGCGGCAAGGATGCGCAGAACACCTTCGCCATCGCCCTGGCCGGGCGGGGCTTCGACGCGCGCATCGCCACCGAGTACGACGTGCCGCTGCCCGGCTCCGCCTGTGTCTACTGCGGCAACTGCATCGGCGTCTGTCCGACCGGCGCCCTGATGTTCAAGAGCGAGCACGACATGCGCGAGGCCGGCACCTGGGACGAGGACCGGCAGACCGCCACCGACACCATCTGCCCTTACTGCGGCGTCGGCTGCACCCTGACCGTGCACGTGCAGGACGAGCGGATCGTCAAGGTCGGCTCGCCGATCGATCACGACGTGACCCGCGGCAACCTCTGCATCAAGGGCCGCTTCGGGTGGGAGTTCGTGAACCTGCGGAAGTAGGGCTTGGGGGGGCGCAGCGGCGAGCCCGAGGAGGAAAGGTGCAACAGGCCGCCGGCGGCGCGCTCCAGGCGCAGGACATCGACCAGGTGCTGGTCATGCTGGCCGGCATCATCGCGCGCGCCCGGAGCGCCAACAGCCCGATGGGCTTCTTCCCGGCCCTCTACCGGCAGGTGACGCTCGCGGTCAGGCAGGGGATCGCGCGGGGTCTCTTCGACGACGGTCCGCGCATGCAGCGGCTGGACACCGTCTTCGCCAACCGCTATCTCGACGCCTACCAGACGTTCCTCGGCGGCGGCCAGCCCGCCAGCTGCTGGGACCTCGCGTTCCGCGCGACGCGGAGCGACCGGCTCATCATCCTGCAGGACCTGCTGGTCGCGATCAACGCCCACATCAACTTCGACCTGGGGCTGGCCGCCGCCGAGATCTGCCCGGGCGAGGCCATCGCCTCTCTTCACGGCGACTTCGACAAGATCAACCAGCTCCTGGGCAAGCTGCTGCCGGCCGCGGAAGCGGCGATCGGCCGCTACTCGCCGCTCGTCGGCCTGCTGGACCAGGTCGGCGGCCGCGACGAGACGCAGGTGCTCGACTTCAGCATCGACGCCGCCCGCGAGGACGCCTGGAACCACGCCGTGATCCTGGCGCACCTGCCGCAGCTGGTCTGGCCGCCGGCCGTGGCCGCCCTGGACGCGAAGGTGACGTTCCTGGGCAAGCTGATCGCCGAGCCCGGCGGCCTGGCCGGCAAGGCGGTCGAGATGATCCGCCTCACCGAGAGCCTCGATCGCGCGGCGGTCATCGATGCGCTCGATTCCCTCGACGGCGCCGCCGCCGCCGCCACCGTCGCGAACGGCGGCGGCAGGCCGGCCGGGAATTGAAGCCGCGCCTCTACCCTCTCGCGGCCGCCTTCCACAAGCCCAGGACGGCGCCGGTGGGATCCACGATGATGCTCAGCCAGCCGGCGCCCATGACCTCGGTGACGTCGCGCATCACCGTGGCGCCCAGGTCCTTCGCCCGCTTCGTCGCGGCGGCGATGTCGTCCACGTCGACGTAGGCCATCCACGTGGAGGGTGCGCCGGGCACCATCTGCTGCATGATGCCCCCTCCCGTTCCCTCGCCGACCTTGATCAAGGTGTAGGTGCCGCCGTTCATCGGCACGTCTTCCAGGGTCCACTTGAAGAGCTTGCCGTAGAAGTCCTTCGCCTTGCCCACATCGGTGGTGCTCAGCTCCACGTGAATGAATGCGTTCGCCATGTCGCCCTCTCCTTTCAGCGCCGCGACGGCACGCGCGTGAGCCCTTCACGCCGTCATCGTCCGGCCGTCGCCATTCTAGACGCGCGAGATGGCAAGGAATCGACAGAGCGCGGCCACCAGTAGCCGCGTTGCGGCCGCCTACTTGATCGCCAGCGCGGGATCGCCCAGCAGATTGTAGGCGGGCAGCAGCGTGAGGTCGCCGGTGGCGGCGTAACCGCGGACGCCGTGCAGGATGGCGTCGCCGAGCACCGTGCCGGGCGCCGCGAGGAGGGCCGGCAGCAGGTGCCGGCCGAGCTGCACGGCCGGGCCGTCGTAGGACAGGCCCGTCGGCGCGTAGACCGCCATCGCGCCGCCGCCGGGCTGGACGATCAGCTCCTCGCCGAGGAAGCGGTAGCCGGGATAGGCGAAGTGGGCGATGTTGCAGGTCAGCGCCGTGAGCACCGGCGAACGCGGCCCGCCGGTGAGCTGGGCGACGTCGCCGATGGTCAGCAGCCCGGGCGTCGCCAGCCGGTCGAGGCCGCCATGGCCCATGTAGTTGACCAGCACGCCGCCGTTGTCGAAGGCGCCGAGGAGCTGTAGCCGGGCGGCGTCCACCTGCGCCTGGCCGGCGCCCGGCGGCAGGTAGTCCTTGCTCACCTGCAGGCCGGCCGGCACCTGCGCGGCCAGCTGGTCGCTGCCGGCCACGTAGTCGCCTGCCGCGTCCGGCGCGTCGGCGACCAGCAGGACCTGCTTCGCCCAGGCGCCGGCGCCGCCGCTCTCGTAGGCGACGACCTTGCTCACGTAGCCCGTCAGCTCCGCCGCGGTCAGCGCCGGGATGCGGCCGAGCGCGAGGTCGGGAAGGCCGTCGCCGTCGAGGTCGGCATAGGCGCCGTCCGAGGGCACCAGGCCCTCGTAGGACGCCACCATCAGCGGCGGCACCAGGTCGTCGTGGAAGCCGAGCAGGTCGCGGTAATCGTAGGTGCCCTTGCCCGCCAGCGTGACATAGCGGGGATGCGGCTGCCAGTTGGCGGCGGCGTAAGCAAGGAAGTCGTGGATCGCGGCCGGGTTCAACAGGCCGTCGGCGAAATCGTCCATCACGTCGTCGACGGTCACCACCATCGTGGCCAGGCCACGGCTCCTGCGATAGTCGGCGAGGCTCTGCGCCGCGGCGCGCAAACCGGCGGAGGTGACGATCAGGTCGTCGGCGCCGTTGCCGGGACTGCGCAGGCCGGCGTCCTGCCGCGGCGTCGTGGCCGCCGCGGCGATCGCCCTGCCGCTGGCCGCCAGGTAGGGGGTGGCCGGCGATCCCGGCCGGAAGCTGACGAGGAAACCGCCGGACGGGTCGGCGGCCACCGCCGCCGGCACGCGCCTGGGGAGCAGCGGCGTGCTGAGGTCGTACACCGCGACGTCGGAGCCGCTGAAGCCGCCGACGGTCACCTCGGCGTTGGCGTCGCCATGCAGCGCCAGCTGGTCTCCCGCGGCGCGGTAGAGGCGCGGATAGGCGACGTCGAAGGAGTCGAGGAAGAAGATGCCGTCGAGGCCGGTGAGCTGAATCGAGTTGGCGCCCTCGACGAGCTGCCCGGCGGCGATCGGCAAGGTGCCGGACCAGCGCGCGCCGAAGCCGCTGCCGTCCCACTGCCAGTCGATCTCGCCGACCGCGGCGCCGTTGACTTGCACCGCGACCCGGTGGCTGCTCGAGAAGCCCATCAGATTGACGGTCAGCGACCCGCCCGTGGCGCCGGCGGCGACGCCGGCGAGGGCGACGGTGAAGCTGCCCTGGCCGATCTGGGGATCACCGCTCAAGAAGGTCTGCCAGAACCAGTAGTCGTCGGCGGGATTGGCGGTCACGTAGGGGTTCGCGAAGACGCTCTGCTTGAAGTGCTCGGTGTCGAGGAAGGTCTGGCCGGCCGGGGCGGGCGGCAGCGGGCCGGCCTGCGCCGGCGAGCCCAAGGCGGTGCCGCTGCCGCGCTCGAGCCAGTAGACGTTCTGCAGGTTGAACAGGCCCAGGCTCTTGTCCACCGGCGCGGCGTAGAAGACGATTCCCTGGCCGTCCGCCGCCGGCTGCCAGGCCACGTCGCTGCCGCGGTGGCTGAGCCGGTAGCCCTGGCGGGCGATCAGCGCCGCGGCGCTGGCCGCCGAGCCGCCGAAGGCCGCCGCGAGGGTGCCGGTGCCGACGCTGTAGAGGCCCGCGGCGCCGGTGAGGATCTTCAGCCGCGGGGCGGGGCTCCCGCCGCTCGCCGCGGCTCCGGCGCCGTTCGCCGCCCCTGCCGTCCGCGTCGCGGCCCGCGCCGCGCGCACGACGGCCGCGGACGGCCGGTGCGGCTCGGACTGGAAGTCGGCGCTCATGGCGCGCGCCGCCGGCAAGCCCGCGCGGCGCTCGACCTCGACCGTGAACGGACCGGACTCGTGCTCGGCGCCCTTCAGCTCGCGCTCGACGATCTTGTAGGTGAGCCGGCCGGAGGTGGGCGCCGTCTCGTCGACGAAGCGGTAGACGCCGCCCGGCGCCCGGCCGACGGCCGGCAGCAGGCGGCCGGAGACGGCACGGAACTCGCCCGACCGCGGGTCCCGCCGCAGCACGCGGAAGCCCGCGGTGCCGATCTCGGCCGCGGTCTCCCAGCTGACCACCACGCGGCCCGCGTCCTCGCGCGCCTTGACCCCGGTCACCGAGACCCAGTTCGCGGTCGAGGACACGGTGAAGGTGCAGGTCGCGCTGAGCGCGGTCTCGTTCACCTCGGGGCTGAAGCTGCCGGCGTTCGACCAGAACGTCTCCACCGTCTGGTTGACCACGCCGTCGGGCTGGGTGGCCCCGACGATGTACTGGTAGGTCATGCTGCCGGTCTCGTTCGGGCTGATGACGCCGAGAGTGCTGCCCCCGAGGCTGCCGTTGACGACGTCCTTGGGCGTCCAGGTGATGGTGCCGGCGCCGTCGTCCGAGACGGTCCCGCCGGTCGTCTCGCTGGGCGTGAGGACCGAGCCGCCGTTCGCCGTGCTGTAGAGCGCCTTCCAGCGGACGAAGCTGGCGACGCCGCACTGGAAGCGCTCGGCGGGGGTGGGCGTCGGGTTGGCGCACGCCGGGCTGAAGGGGTTGGTGAAGCTGACCGTGCAGGCGGTGGACGCGCCCTGCCGCACCGGCGACGGGGTGCAGGAGCAGGAGAGGCCGAGGTTGGGGTTCGGCACGTTGGACTGGATGACGCTGCAGTTGCACTTCGAGCCGGTGCCCGGCGCCACGTCGCATTCGCTGTTGCAGCTGCTCGTTGCGGTCCCACCAGTGCAGCTGGGGGGCCCCGCCGTGGTTCCGGTTACTTCGTTGACGGAGTTGCCCCAGGTCGCGCAGGTCGGTATCTGGATGAACCCGGTCTTGGGGTTGAGGTCGGCGCACGGGAAGGTGATGGCATCGGTGAAGACCATGAACGAGTCGCCCCCGCCGCCCGAGCAGGTCGAGAGCGTGCCGTGCTTGGCGAGGTCTGCGCAGGCGTCGCCGTCGAGGTTCAAGTAGGGCCCGCTGCCGCCGGAGAGGTTGAGAGAAGGACAGGTGGTCACACCCGTGGTGCCCGCCGGCTTGAGCATCTCCCGGGCGCAGGTGGTGCCGGTGAGCGCGGAGCCGGAGCTGTCGGTGTTGATGTACATCCCGATGTCGTACCGATCCGCGGCAGCGGTGTTCGAGAGCGTGGCGCCCAGGAACATGGTGACGTTGCCGCTGTTGTTGACGCAGCCCGTGGACTGCGTGCCGAGGCCGACCAGCACGAAGGTCACGTCGCCGGCGGTGCAGCTGTTGCCGCCGCGGGCCGCCACACACGCTCCCGACACCAGGCCGAAGGCGGCGTGGCTCGCGCCGCACAGCGCCGCGATCAGGACGATTCCAAGCAGTCTTCCGACACGCATATCCCTACCCCCGAGGGCAATCGACACGATCGACAAATGGTACCACACGGGCCATTCAGGTGGCCTGGTTGGTCATCACTTGGTAGTGGGTCAGTTTCCCTCGGCGTCCCTTTGGGCGAGGGGCCAAAGTCCGCGGCCGCTGCAGTCTCGGCCCCTCGCCCAAAGGGACTCCGAGGGAAATTGACACACTACCCATCACTGACCCATCACCTGGGCCTCGAGACCTGGGCAACGAGCGCCGTCTCGAGCCTTGGAGCTGAACCCGTGGCAGCGGGCTTGCTTTCCTTCTGCGGCATGGAGGAACGGAGCTTCCAGGAGCGGCTGCAAGCGGCCTGGTCACGGGTGCGGACCGCGACGGGCGAGGCCGGGCGGCGCGTGCGCGGCGGCCTCACGGCCCTGTGGCGGCCGTTCGCCGTACGGGGGGCGGCGCCGCGCCTGGCCCTGGGGGTGGTGCTCGCGGTGGGCTTCGCGCTCGCCCTGGTGGGAGGCGCCGCCTGGCAGACCTGCGGCTTCCAGGGCTGTCCCGACGCGGCGCGGCTCGCCGCCTACCGGCCGGGTGGGGCGCCGCTGCTGCTCGATCGCCAGGGGCAGGTGATCGCCACCCTGTCGCCGGACGACCTGCCGGAGGTCCGCCTGCGCTCCCTTCCAGCGTATCTCGCCGCGGCGTTCCTGGCGATCGAGGACCGGCGCTTCCTCGAGCACGGCGCCGTCGACTGGCGCCGCGTCGCCGGCGCGTTCGCCGCCAACCTGCGCCACGGCGGCGTCGAGCAGGGGTTCAGCACCATCACCATGCAGCTGGCCCGCAATCTCTTCCCGCTGGAGATCCCCGGCCAGGAGCGCACCGCCGCCAGGAAGCTGCTCGAGATCCGCGTCGCGCAGCAGTTCGAGGCGCGCTTCAGCAAGCCCGAGATCCTCGAGCTCTACCTCAACCACATCTACTTCGGCAACGGCGCCCGGGGCATCGAGGCGGCGGCCTGGCAGTACTTCCGCCAGCCGGCGTCGCGGCTCACCCTGGCGCAGGCGGCGCTGCTCGCGGCGCTTCCCAAGGCGCCCACTCACTACGACCCGCGGCACCATCCGGACCAGGCCCTGGCCCGCCGCAACCTGGTGCTGGCGCGCATGACGGCGCAGGCGCGCGTGGCGCCCGAGCTTGCCGCGGCCGCGGCGCGCGAGCCGCTCGGGGTGCGCTCGCCGCCGGAGCGCCCGCGCACCCGGCCGACGTTCGCCCGCTACTTCGCCGAGGAGGTGCGGCGCCAGCTCGAGGAGCGCTTCGGAGAGAGCCTCTATACCAAGCCGCTGCGGGTCTGGACCACGCTCGACCTGGAGGCCCAGCGTGCCGCCGAGGAGGAGCTCGAGCGCCAGCTGCGGGCCATCGAGTCCGGCCGGCTGGGGCGCGTGGCGAAGGCGCGGGGCGGCGCCCGCGGCGGCGGCCAAGGCGACAAGGGAAGCGAGGCTGGCGAGGGCGGCAAGAGCGCCCGGGATCTCCAGGGCGCCGTGGTGGCCCTCGAGGCGGCCAGCGGCGACGTCCTTGCCTGGGTGGGAGGGCGCGACTACGCCGCCTCGCAATTCGACCGCGTCTCGCGTGCCCGGCGCCAGGCGGGGAGCGCCTGGAAGCCGTTCGTCTACGCCGCGGCCCTGGCGCGCGGCATCGCCCTGAGCCAGCCCATCGCCGACACCCCGCTGGTCGTGCCCCTCGCCGGCGGCGGCGCCTGGGAGCCGCGCAACTACGACGGCACGTTCGCGGGCCGGGTGACCCTGCGCCAGGCGTTGGCGCAGTCGCGGAACGTGCCGACCGTGCGGCTGGCCGAGGCGGTCGGCTACGACCGCATCGCCGCGCTCGCGGCCAGCGACGGCATCACCTCGCAGGTGCCGCTGCTGCCCTCGATGCCGCTCGGCACCGTCGCGGTCTCGCCGCTCGAGCTGACCGCCGCCTACACCGCTTTCGCCAGCCTGGGCTGGCAGGTCGCGCCGCGCGTCGTGCTGCGCGTCGAGCGCGCCGACGGCACCGCCATCTGGAGCGCGCCAGAGCCCAGCCGCCGGCAGGTGCTCGACCCGGCGGTCGCCTACCTCCTCGACGACGCCTTGCGCGAGGCGCTGGCGAGCGGCAGCGGCGCCCCCGGCCTGCCGCCGGGCTTCGCCGGGCGCGCCGCCGGCAAGACCGGCACCAGCACCGACGGCAAGGACGTCTGGTTCATCGGCTTCACGCCGGCGGTGGTGGCGGGGGTGTGGATCGGCTACGACGAGCCGCGGCCGATCGCCGACCAGGCGACCGGCGGCCGGCTCGCGGCGCCGGTCTTCCGGCGGCTGATGACCCGCCTCTACGCCGGCCGCGGCGCGCCGCAGTGGTGGCCGCCGCCGCCGGGCGTCGCCTCCTGGCCGGTCGACCCCGCGAGCGGCCTGGTGCTGTCCGAGGGCTGCGCTCCCGCCGACGGTGCGCCCGCGCCGCGGGAGCTGTTCCTCACCGGGCACGAGCCCATGTCCACCTGCCCCGGCGTCACCGCGGCAGCCTCGAACCTGCTCGAAGGCACGACGGAAGGAGTCCCGGCGGCGTCCTCCGGCGAAGAGAGCCAGATCGAGATCGGCCCGGCCCGGGCGGCCGGATCGGCGGGCGAGGCGGGCGGCGGCGAGGCGGGCGGCGGCGAGATGGGCGGCGGCGCCGGCGCGAGCGCGGGTGCCGCGGAAGAGGGGCAGGCCGGCGAGCGTGCCGTCGCGGTGCCGCCGAGCCCGGATGCCGTGGGCCGGCGCGCCCCGCCGTCGGTGCCTTCGGCGCCGCCGCCGGTGCCGCCGAGCGATGCGAACAGCCCTGACGAGCCCGCGGCGGAGCCGCCTCGACGCGAGGCGCCGCCGCCGGCCGGAGGCCCCGGGGGCGCCGGCCCCGGGGGCGCCGGATGGGGGGGCACCGCTGCCGCCAACCTCGGAGGCTGGTGGCAGGTCACCAACACCGGCGACGCGACCGGCGCCGAGGCGCGGGGCGCGCGCACCTACCGCATCGCCCTGCGCCAGGAGGGCGCCCGGGTCAGCGGCGAAGGGGAAGAATGGGAAGAGGATGGGCGCCATCTCGCTGCCGGCGCGCGCACCAGGATCCAGCTCTCCGGCTCGATCGCCGGTCGCGAGGTGCGCCTGCGCTACACCGAGCGCGGACCCGGCGGCACCGCGAGCGGGACCATCACCTGGCGCCTCGCAGGCGGCGGCGACGAGCTCTCCGGCACCTTCTCGAGCGCCGGATCAGACGCCCGCGGCGCCTCGTCGGCGGTGCGGCTGCAGTGAAGGCGGGAAGTGCTTGGAGCACCACTGCGGGGGGCGGGAGGGGTCAGTGTTCTAGAGGGCGCGCGCTTCGAGCATGGGCCAGACTCCGCCGGACGCCCTCAGCCGGCCACCGGCGCGGGCTTGTCAGGGGCGACGGGATCCAGCTGCAGGGTGCGCTGGCCTTGGTTCCATGCCGCGAGGGCCTCTTCCAGGGTGCCGTAGTCGTGGGTCCTGCGCATGCAGGAGGAGCAGGCGACCCAGGCGCGCAGAATGCCCTGGGCGTCGGCGGTACCACCGATCTCGACGGAACCTGCCACTGCCTCGTTTCCACAGGCTCGGCAGGGCAGCAGGGTTTCCATGAGCATACCTCTCCTCTCGTCGAAAAATGTAAGCAAATTTCGCGCCGGGAAACGGCGGAGGCTTCAAAGCGGTTGTGAGCGGCGCAGCGGTGTCGTGCTGCCTGAAAGACAAAAGGCCCCGGCGCGTGGCCGGGGCCTCAGGGGTTGGTCTCAGTGGCGTTGGGTTCCCCCCTTGTCGGGGGACTCAACCGGCAGCGCCTGCAGCCTCGGCGCGGCATGCGCGCCTGGACTGCCTGAAAGAGCGCGAGCGCTCGATGGACGCTTTGGAGGATTCCCCTTACGAGGACGCCACCTCCACCGAACCGTGTCTACTTAAATCCACTGGACCACCTCCTTTCTGGGCGTCTTCCTAATCGGCAGGTCCCAGCCCGCCCGGCTCCGTGGGCCGCCCATGCCTCTTTGGAGCCGCCGCGTCGCTCCCCAGGCGGGAGCGCGCGGAACGATGTGGCTATGGTGCAGGATGCCCGCGCGCTTGTCAACCAAGGACTTGAATCGGGTGCATCGGTAGTGTCCTGGGCAATCTAGCTGTCAGGACACTACCCTCGCGTCCCGGCGGTCAGCGCACCCCTATCTGCAACATCGGCTTGGGATCGCGGCTCACCAGCTTCCACTTGCAGCCGGCCTGGGCGCAGGCGGCGTCGAGGGTGGCGGCGACGGTCTCTTGTTCCAGCTCCAGGCTGAGCTTGGCCTTGGGCAGCGCCTCGTCGAAGGCCAGCTCGGCGCCGAGGATCTGCGCCATGGTCACCATGACCTCGTGCAGGTCGGCGCCGGTGATCTTCAGGTCGATCTTCGCGTCGAGGACGTTGGCGCTGGGATCGCCGGTCCGCACCGGCTCGACGAGAATGGCGCCGTCCCTGGTGCGCCATCGGCAGCCGAGGCTCTCGCAGATCGCGGTGAGCGCTGTCCTCAGGGTGACGTTGTCGATGCGGATGGAGATCGTCCGTGCGGTCTGGAACCGAGGGTCGAGGTCGACGCGGGCGCCGGTGAGCTTCCCAACCGTCTGGAACAGCTTGCCGACGTCGGCGTCGGTGACGTTGAGGTCGATGCGATTGTCGAGGTGGATCTCGGCCGCGCGCGCGATCGTGGGGTTGAGGGCCAGGACGAGCAGCAGCAGGCCGGTGGGGATGCGAGTCATCGATTGCCTCCTCTGTGGACGAGGATGATGCTGCCCGCGACGGGATGTCGCGAGGCAGGGCCAACGATCCAAAGGCGGCCGGACGGCGACCGCGCGGTGACGATGCCGGCGGCGTCGCGGATCTCGATGGCGCCTCGCGAGGCCGGCGGCGCCGGTGGAGTGGGCGGCCGGCGCAGTTGCTCGATCAGCAGCAACGCCGTCGCGAGGAACGCCGCACCGGCGGCCCCGCCCGCGGCTGCCGCCATGAGGCGCCGCCGGCGGCGCCCGGCCACCTGGGAACCCTCGAGCGCCCCCCGCACGACCCTCTCGACCGCAGCGGCGGGCGGCTCGAGAGCGGCGTTCAGCCGCTCGCCCAGATGATCTGCGGCGTTCAGCCGCTCGTCGAGATGATCTGCGGCGTTCAGCCGCTGGTCCAGATGGCCCGCGGCGTTCAGCCGCTCGTCGGAACGGGTCGCCGCTTCGTGCGGCTCGCCGCGGGCGTCTTCAGGTCGCGCCTTCATCTCGTGGCTCCTTCGCCGAGGATCGCTTGCAGGCGCCGGCGCGCCCGCAGCACCCGCATCTTCAGGGCCGATCGGGAGACGCCGGCGAGCGCCGCCGCCTCGTCGCTCGACAGCTCGCCTACCGCCACCAGCAGCAGGGCCTCCCGCTCGTGGCGCGGCAGCCCGCGGATGGCGGCCAGCGTGCGCTCGAGGTCCGCCCGGGAGACCGCCCGCCGCTCCGGGTCCGCGTCCGGATGGCGTCCGTGGCCGTTGGCGAGCGCCGCGAGCGGCGCCAGGAGGCGCCGCCGGGCAAGGGCGCGGAACAGCCGGCGGCGCGTCACGGCGAAGGCGAAGGCACCGGCCTGGTCGGGGGGACCGGATCGGCGCCAGCGCCGGGCGAGCGCCGCCAGCCCATCCTGGGCCGCCTCCTCCGCCAGCCCGAGGTCGCCGGACCTGGCGAGGCCGTAGCGCAGCAGCCGGGGCGCGAGGTCGCGCAACGTCTCTTCGAGGTCCACGGGACAGTAGTACCTCGCCGCGCCGAGCGGTCACCGCCGTGGTGAGGTCGTCGAGATCGCCACGGCCGCCCGCGGGATCACTTCACGTAGACCGTTTTGACGTTGACGAACTCGCGGATGCCGAACGGGCCGAGCTCGCGCCCGTAGCCGGACTGCTTGATGCCGCCGAACGGCAGCCGCGGGTCGGAGCGCACGAGGTCGTTGACGAAGCAGCTCCCCGCCTCGAGGCGGCGGGCGACCGCCTCGCCGCGGCGGGCGTCGCGGGTGAAGACGGCGGCGCCGAGCCCGAAGATCGAGTCGTTGGCCACCCGGATCGCCTCCTCCTCGCTGTCCACGGCGATGAGCGCCGCCACCGGCCCGAACAGCTCTTCCTCGTAGGCCGGCATCCCTGGGCCGACGCCGGCGAGCACGGTCGGCGGATAGAAGGCGCCCGGCCCCTCGGGGATCTCGCCGCCGAGCAGGCAGCGCGCGCCGGCGCGGCGGCTCGCCTCGACCTGGGCATGCAGCTGGTCGCGGAGGTCGCGGCGCGCCAGCGGCCCCACGTGGGTGCCCTCGCGCATCGGGTCGCCGACCACCTTGGCGCGCATCGCCGCCACGAAGCGCCGCTCGACGTCGTCCGCGAGCCGCCGCGGGATCACGAAGCGCTTGGCCGCGATGCAGCTCTGGCCGCTGTTGATCAGCCGGCTCTCGACGCAGGTGGCGACCGCGCGGTCGAGGTCGGCGTCCTCGAGGATCAGGTAGGGGTCGCTGCCGCCGAGCTCGAGGACGGTCTTCTTGATCAGCGAGCCGGCCTTGCCGGCCACCTCGCGGCCGGCCGGGGTGCTGCCGGTCAGGGTGACGGCAACCACCCGCGGGTGCTCGATCACCCTGGCGACGTCCCTGGACGGCACCAGCAGCGCGCGGAACAGGCCCGCGGGCAGCCCCGCGTCGCGCAGGACCTCCTCGATGGCGAGGGCGCAGCCCGGCACGTTGGAGGCGTGCTTCAAGAGGCCGGCGTTGCCCGCCATCAGCGCCGGCGCGGCGAAGCGGAAGACCTGCCAGAACGGGAAGTTCCAGGGCATCACCGCCAGCACCACGCCGAGCGGCTCGAAGGCGACGTAGCTGCGGCCGGCGTCGGTCGCCACCGGCTCGGGAGCGAGGAAGGCCGCCGCCTGCTCGGCGTAGAACTCGCAGACCCAGGCGCACTTGTCGACCTCGGAGAGACCGCCCGCCAGGACCTTGCCCATCTCGCGGGTCATCAGCTCCGCGTAGGCCTGGCGACGCTCGCGCAGCAGCCGCGCCGCCGCCCGCAGGCATTCCGCCCTCTCGGCGAAGCCGGTGCCGCGCCACTCGCGGAAGGCGGCATGAGCCGCCTCGATCGCGCGGTCGACCTCGGCCGGCGGCATCTCGTCGTAGGTGCGCGTGGTCTCGTCGGTCGCCGGATTGATGCTCGTCATGCTCATGGTCCAGGTCCTCCTCGGGCTCCCGCCGCGGTCTCTGCCACGCCCGGGTGGCCCCTCCATCATCGCGGCTCGGCGTCTCGCGGGCAAGGTGGGGGGGGGCGGGCGGGCGCGAGGGAGGCAAGGCGAATCCAGCAATCAGGACACTACCGGCTGCCAGGCCATGGTCACCGGACCGCCGGTCATCTGCGGATCCAGAAGACGACCCCGTGATCGGCGAAGGCGGGGGTGAAATGCTCCTCGAGGTAGCGCCAGATGAGCGGGGCGCGCACCTGGTTGGAAACGCCGTCGATGGCCGTGAACCAATCGGGGAAGGCGACCAGGGCGGCCCGAACGGTGTGGTCTCGCTCGAGCATGGCCACGACCTCCCGCTGCGCCGCCGCGCTCTCGACGAAAGGAATCTCCAGATGACGCATCGGGCAGTGGCGATCGAAGAGGTAATACAGGACCGAGTGATTGGTGAAGTCGAACCAGGTCTCGCCGGCCCGGAGTCGCCCGCCGACGAAGCGCGCCACGGATTCGGTGGCCGGCCGCAAGGCGGGATCGAGCAGGACGCCCCGGCACCGCGGGATGGACCCGATCTCGGTGGCGCCGGCCACCGTCGCGCGGCTGCTCGCGCGCAGCGGCGTCGCCAGGGCGAAGACGTGGCCCAGGGGATTGGCGAGCCAGGCGACGACCAGGGCGAGCGCCACCGCGGCGCAGCGCGCTCGTTGGCGTGCCAGCAGGAACAGCCCGCTGACGAGAAAAGCGGCCATGGCGAAGCTGGCGTAGACATGACGCCGCTCGGCATAGGAGGCGCCGGCGAGTGCGATCCACAGGCCGATCAGCCAGACGCCGTCGCCGCGCGCCGCCGCCAGCGGCGCACGGGCGAAGCCTGCCGCGGTGGCGACGACGGCGAGGAACCAGACCAGCGCGGTGACGCACTGCGGCTGCACCCATGACGCCGGCGAGGTGGCGAGTGTCCGCAGGCAATCCGGGACGGCCAGGGGGCCGATGACGTAGGTCTGCCCGGCGCGCGGGAGCTCGAGGAAGGTGGTGCGCAGGAACGCGCCGGCGAACCCCATCGCGGCGAATGCGGCGAGGATCACCGCCGCCGCCAGGCTCGCGCCGGCGGCGAGCGCGCCGATGGGAGCCAGGGGGCGCAACGTTAGGTAGTGGGTCAGTTTCCCTCGGAGTCCCTTTGGGCGAGGGGCCAAAGTCCTCCGGCCCTGCAGTCTCGGCCCCTCGCCCAAAGGGACGCCGAGGGAAATTGACCTACTACCCAGTGTTCCGCCGCCCGCGGCCGGTCCCCGCCGGTGGTGTATCGACCGCAGCGCGGCGACGGCGGCGACGATCGAGGAGTAGACCGCGAAGTCCGGCGAATCGACGAAGGCCAGGACGGCGCCGGCGCCGGTGGCGACGAGCCAGGGCAGCGATCGGCGGCGTGTTGCGGTGACCGCACCGGCCAGCACGAAGAGCGCCATCGCCGGCCGCAGCCCCATGCCCGGAAAGAGGGCGATCGACAGCAGGACCGCGAGGAGCCCCGCCTCCGCCGCGCCGGTGGCCGCCAGGGCGACGGCATAGATCGCCGGGAAGACGACGCATCGGGCCACCCGGCGCACCCGCAGGAGGTCGCCGGTCGAAGTGTGACCGCTCCTCATGACGAGGAGGTCGAGGGCGCCGTCGCTGACCAGGCCGTGCGGCGGCACGATGTCGGCGTACGGCCGCTTGCCGTGCAGCATCTCGGCAGCGGGAAGCAGCTCGTGACCGTCCTCGTAGAAGTCGAGGCCGACCGGCGAGTCGATGCCGAGCAGAGCCAATGGATAGGCCAAGGCGAAAAGCGGGTAGATCGCCAGCGCCACGAGGGTGCGCAACCGCCTCTCCGCGACGGGCGTGCGCAGCAGGATGGCGACGGCAAGCGGCGCCGCCGCGATCCAAGCCAGCGCCGCGATCGCGGCGGCGCCGGCCGGCAGCCACTGCAACTGCAGCAGCACTGCCAGCGGCACCGGCGCCAGCGCCAATCCCGGGCGGCGCAGCGAGGAGATGCGGCCGGCGGCAGCGCGGATGCCGAGCATGAGAACGGCCGCGGCGAGCAAGCAGGTCACCGGCCGGGTGCCGGCCGGCGCCAGGTCGAGGATCGCGAAGTAGCAGATGAGAACGGACGGAATCAGCAGCAGGTCGCAGCGCGAGAACCCCGAGCGGAGGTCTCGGCGGGGAGCCGGCGCCGGCGGCGCTCCACGCCGGCCGTCTGGCGCCGGTCCGGCGTTACCCGGTGCGCGGCCGGCGCCTTGGTCGCGCCTGGACTGAACCCAGCGGGCGCCCAGCGCGGCGGCGGCGACGACGCCGTGCAGCAGGACGGCAGCCAGGCCGCCGCCCGCGAGCAGCGTGAGCGGCGCACTCGCGAGGGCAATGCAGAAGGTGGCCGGCATCCACCGCGGCGCGCCGGCGAGGTGGCGGACGAGCAGTGCGCCGGCGAGCGCGCCGGCGAAGGGGACGAGGATGAGGGCCGCAAGTTGAAGGAAGGGTCCGGCGGCATCGAGCCCCATCGCTTTCATCGCTCCCGGGAGCTGGCCGGGTGGCGCGGGGCGCTGCAGTATGCTCGCCATCGCCGCCGCGAGCGCCAGGCCCCACGCCGCCGAGGAGGCGCGGACGCACCAGGCCCGGCGCGCCGCGGCGCGGGTGCGGTCGGGACCCGTCATCGAAGCTCCACTCGTTCCTCCCGATCAGTGCCGCGGCGCGGCCGGCGCCGGCTGAAACGGCGAGAACCCGCGCTCCGCGGCCCGCGCCCAGAGCAGCGCCCAGGGCGGCGGCGAGCGCGGCGCGAAGACGTGGACCCCGGCGGCGAGGTCGCGCGGCGCGTTGAGCTCCACGCCGTCGAGACGGCCGCGCGCCGGGCCGCCGCCGCCGAGGATGGTGTAGCGGCCGGGGATCTCGACCTGGAACACGACGGCCGGGTAGGGTGGCTTGCCGGCGGCGCCCGGCAGCCAGCGGCCGCAGACCCGCACCGGTCCCACCGGCAGGAAGTTGGCGTCGAGGAACCGCTTGCCCCGCGGCGGCAGGCGCCGGCTGGCCAGGGTGGCGACGCAGACGTGATCGGCGAGGATGGCCTCCGGGATGGTGTCGGCGATGCGGCCCTCGGCCATCGCCTCCCGGGTGATGTCCTCGAGCACCGGGACGAAGGCGCGGCGGCGGAAGACCGCATCGCCCTTGTCGTCGAACACCGCCTCGTCCGGCCCGGTGAGCCGCAAGGCCGCCGCCACGATCGCCGTCGTCGGGGCGGTCTGGTCGCCGCGCAGCGGGCCGTGGAGCAGGTCGATGAACAGCTCGACGGCGAGGGCCAGCGCCAGGAAGGCCCTTCCCCAGGCGATCCGCGGCCGACTGCCCTCCCCGGGCTGCCGCGCCCGGGGGCCGCCGACCGCGGCCGCCGCCACGAACAGGCAGAGCAGCGGCTCGACCGGCAGGTAGGTCTGCGAGGTGATCAGCGGCCAGAGGACCTCGAGCGCGATCAGGTACGAGCCGCCTGTCAGCGCCAGCACCAACCGCTGGCGGGCCAGGGCCGGCGGGCCGGCGCGCAGCGACCAGCGCCCGATGACGATCAGCAGCGGCGCCCCGATGGCCAGGATGAGGGCGCGTTTGAGCGGCGCCGGACCGTGCTGGCTGACCTGGAGATTGTGGCGCACCGCCCCGGCGAGCAGGGCGTCGAGGGCGCCATGCCGCTGAAAATAGAGCGCCACGCCGGCCGGTACCGCCACCAGGCCCGCCAGGCCGGCGCCGGCCGCCGTCAGCGCCCTGCCGGCGGTGCGCGGGGTGGGCCGGAGGCTGGTGCCGTGGCCGCCGGCCAGCCGCCAGGCGGCTGCTGCCAGCGCCGATCCCAGCAGGCAGGCGAGCAGCAGGCTGCTCTTGAGCGACACCGCCGCCGCGGCGCCCACCGCCAGCCCGACGACGAACAGTCGGGCCGGGCCGGGCGCGCCGCCGGTCGCCACCTGGAAGGCGACGAGCCAGAGCAGGGTCCAGGGCACGTCGGTGCGGAACTCGAGGGTCTTGACGAAGAAGGGAGGCAGCAGGGCGGTCAACACCGTTCCCCACAGCGCCGCCCGCGGCGAGAGCAGGCGCCGGCCGATGAGCCAGGTGACGGCGAGGGCCGCCAGGTAGAGAGGAAGCATGGTGAGCCGCAGCCGGAACAGCGTCCGCACGCTTTCCCCGAACGCCGCCAGCAGCGGCGCCCAGAGCATGTGGAACAGCGGCGTGTGGTTGTCGAAGAAGTCGCGATACTGGACCAGGCCGCGGGTCCACCCCCAGACCACGTGGGCGTGCTGCGGCTCGTCCGAGTTGAACCGGTACTCCCAGACGCCGAGCAGCCGCAGCGCCACCGCCACGCCCAGCAGCGCGAGGGCCGAGCCGCGCTCGCGCGGCGTCGTGCCGGGATCGCGGTCGCGCGGCGATACGCCGATCGGATCGCGCTCGCGCGGCGTCGTGCCGAGATCGCGCTCGCGCGGCGATACGCCGATCGGATCCCGCTCGCGCGGCGGCGGCGGGGGAGGGGCAGAGAGGTCGGTGGACACGGCGCTCCGCGGGGCGGGGTACTCATACCATGAAAGGGTACCCATGAATGGTACCCCCATGAATGGCCGTGAACGGGCCGTCCGGCGGGCTGTGCTACCCTTGCCGGACCCTGCCGCGAAGTCGGGGACGAAGGCCGCCGGCCACCGGGATGGCGAGGGCAGGATCGCGAGTGAGGGAAGAGTACCTGAGGTGGAACACTCCCTACCTGGGAGGGCGGGTCTTCGAGATGCTCGCGTTCGGGCACGCCGGCGTCCCGGTGGTGCTGTTCCCGACATCCCAGGGTCGGTACTACGAGTACAAGGACTTCCGCCTGATCGAGGCGGCCGCGCCGCTCGTGGACGCCGGGCGGGTGAAGCTCTATTGTCCCGACGGCATCGACGCGGAGAGCTGGTACAACCACGGCATCCATCCCGCCGACCGCGTCAAGACCCACATGGCCTACGAGAACGTCATCGTGCAGCAGGTCTTCGAGCATGCCCGCGCCGATACCGGCCGCGGGCAGGTGGCGGTCGCCGGCTGCAGCTTCGGCGGCTATCACGCGATGAACGTGGCGCTGCGCCATCCCGACCAGGTGTCGCACCTGATCAGCATGAGCGGCGCCTTCGACGTCCGCCAGTTCCTGCAGGGCTATTACGACGACGACGTCTACTTCAACAACCCGGTGGACTACCTGCCGGGCCTCGGCGATCCGTGGCACCTCCACCACCTGCGGCAGATGGGGATCGTGCTCGGCGCCGGCGAGTGGGATGTCTGCCTGGATGCCAACACCGCGTTCTCGCACTTATTCGATGCCAAGGACATCCCCCACTGGCTGGACGTCTGGCGCTGGGCCAAGCACGATTGGCCGCTGTGGTGGGACATGTTTCCGCGCTACCTTGCCAAACTCTGAGGAGAGGGACCGTTCATGACGCCACCCAAGAAGGTTGGAATTCTTTTCGGCCAGGAGGACAGCTTCCCCTGGGCCTTCATCGACCGCGTCAACGCGAAGGGCGCCGCCACCCACCCGGACGGCCCGGAGGGAGTGGTCGTGGCCGAGCCGGTGCGCATCGACAAGGTCATCCAGGGCGCCGACACCGGCTACGCCGTGATCATCGACCGCATCTCGCAGGACATCCCGTTCTATCGCGGCTACCTGAAGAACGCCGCGCTCAACGGCACCGCGGTGGTCAACAATCCCTTCTGGTGGAGCGCCGACGAGAAGTTCTTCAACAATTGCCTCGCCACCAAGGTCGGGGTGGCCGTGCCGAAGACCGTCCTGCTGCCCTCGAAGCAGCATCCCGCCGACACCAACGAGCGCTCGATGCGCAACCTCGCCTATCCCCTCGACTGGGAGGCGATCTTCGCCTACGTCGGCTTCCCGGCTTTCTTCAAGCCCTTCGCCGGCGGCGGCTGGAAGAACGTCTACAAGCTACACGACCGCGACGAGTTCTTCCGCGCCTATGACGACACCGGCCAGCTGGTGATGATGCTGCAGGAGGAGATCGCGTTCGAGGAATACTTCCGCTGCTATTGCATCGACGTCCGCGACGTGCGCATGATGCAGTACAACCCGAAGGCGCCGTTCCACGAGCGCTACGTGCGCAACGGCCCGACGCTGCCGGACGAGCTGCTGGACAAGGTGCGCGACGGCGTGCTGCGCCTGAACCGGGCGCTCGGGTACGACTTCAACACCGTCGAGTTCGCCGTCCGCGACGGCGTCCCCTACGCCATCGACTTCTGCAACCCGGCGCCGGACGCGGACAAGTTCTCGATCGGCGAGGAGAACTTCGAGTGGGTGGTGGAGGCGGCCGCCAACATGGCGGTGCGCAAGGCGCTGGCGCACCAGCCGGGCCGCGACAACTTGACCTGGGGCGACTTCGTGATCTCCGCCTCCGGCGGCGAGTCCGCCGCCGCTGCCGCCGCTGCCGCTACGGCCGCTGCCGCCGGGGGTTCCCAGCCAGCTTCGCCGGCGCCGGCCGCGCCGACCACGCCGGTCGCGGAGCGCTGGGTCGACGATCCGAAGGTGTAGCCGCCAAGGAAAGCTCGGCAGGGCCGGAGCTCCGGCCCGGGAGGTGGGAGCCATGTCCGGCGAGACAGAGCAGTTCACCCTCGGCATCGAGGAAGAGTTCCAGCTCATCGACCCCGAGACGCGGGACCTGCGCTCCCACATCCAGCACCTGCTGGCCGACCGCGAGACGGGGCCGGCGCTGCGCGACCAGCTCAAGCCCGAGCTGCACCAGTCGGTGATCGAGGTCGGCACCAAGATCTGCGCCGACATCCGCGAGGCCCGCCGGGAGGTGATGGCGCTGCGCCGCGACCTGGCCTCGCTGGCGCGGCGCAACGGCCTGACCATCGCCGCTTCGGGCACCCACCCCTTCGCCCACTGGAAGGACCAGGCGATCACCCAGCATCCGCGCTACGAGGAGATCGTCGAGGACATGCAGCAGCTGGCGCGCGCCAACCTGATCTTCGGCCTCCACGTCCACGTCGGCATCGCCGACCGCGAGGTGGCGATCCACATCATGAACGCCGCCCGCTACTTCCTGCCGCACATCTTCGCGCTCTCCACCAACTCGCCGTTCTGGCAGGCCCGCAACACCGGCCTCAAGTCTTACCGCAGCAAGATCTTCGACCGTTTCCCGCGCACCGGCATCCCGGATTACTTCGCGAGCCTGTCGGAGTACGAGAACTACATCAAGCTGCTGATCAAGACGGGCTGCGTCGACAACGCCAAGAAGATCTGGTGGGACCTGCGCATGCACCCGTTCTTCGACACGCTCGAGTACCGCATCTGCGACGTGCCGATGCGCGTCGAGGAGACGATCGCGCTGGCGGCGCTCATCCAGGCGGTGACCGTCAAGGTGTACAAGCTGATCCGCAGCAACCTGGGGTTCCGTCTCTACCGGCGCCTGCTGCTGAACGAGAACAAGTGGCGGGCGGCGCGCTACGGCATCGGCGGCAAGCTGATCGATTTCGGCAAGCAGGCCGAGGTGCCTTGCGTCGATCTCATCCACGAGCTGCTCGAGTTCGTCGACGACGTGGTCGACGAGCTCGGCAGCCGCCAGGAGATCGAGTACATCCAGCAGATCCTGCGGCACGGCACCGGCGCCGACCGGCAGCTGGTGGTCTGGGAACAGTCGGGCCACGATTACAAGGCGGTCGTCGACTACATCGTCGCCGAGACCCACGCCGGGTTGTAGACGGCGGTTCCTTCCCAGGAGGCACCCGAACCACATGATCCCGGAGCTGCGGCAGGCGTTCAACGCCGCCTTCACCGCGGAGCGCTACCAGGCCCTGCACGCCTGGCTCGAGGCCGAGGCCGGCCACCCCATTCCCTTCCGCATCTCCGAGACGCCGGTCTTCCTGCCGGCGGCGCTCACCGGCGAGCTGGTGCGCGCCGCCGGCCAGGTGCTCGCGGCCGTCAGCTCGCCGGAGTACCTGCGGGCCGCGGCGCGGGCGGTGCCGCCGGAGTACCAGGTGCCCGCCGAGGACGGCCATGCCACGTTCCTGCAGGTCGACCTGGCGCTGGCGGCGGTCGACGGCGAGATCTCGCCGCGGCTCATCGAGCTGCAGGGCTTCCCGTCGCTCTACGCCTTCCAGTGGCTGCTCCACCGCGGATACCGGCGCCACTTCGACCTCCCCGCGGGCATGACGCCCTACTTCGCCGGCCTCGACGACGGCTCCTACGTCGATTGCCTGCGCCGGGTGATCGTCGGCGACGCCGATCCGCGCACCGTGGTGCTGCTCGAGATCGAGCCCGAGCAGCAGAAGACGTTGGTGGACTTCGTGATGACCGAGAAGCTGCTCGGGGTGCCGACCGTCGGGCTCGCCGACGTCGTCGTGCGCGGCCGCCAAGCCTTCTATCGCCGTCCCGCGAGCGAGGGCGGGCGCGAGGTCCCCATCCGGCGCATCTACAACCGGGTGATCTTCGACGAGCTGGCGCGCCGCGGCCTCGAGCTGCCGCCGCTCTTCCGCGCCGACCTGGACCTCGAATGGGTCGGCCATCCGAACTGGTTCTGGAAGCTCAGCAAGTTCTCGCTGCCGTTCATCCGCGGTCCCTACGCGCCGCCCTGCCATTTCCTCTCCGAGCTGCGCGAGCTGCCACCCGACCTCGAGAACTACGTGCTCAAGCCGCTGTTCTCCTTCGCCGGCCACGGCGTCGAGATCGGCGTCACCGCCGAGCAGCTGCAAGCCATCTCGCGGCCGGAGGACTACATCCTGCAGCGGCGGATCGAGTACGCCCCCGCCGTCGTCACCCCCGACGTGCCGGCCAAGGTCGAGGTGCGCATGATGTTCGTCTGGCGCGACCGGCCAGTCCTGATCAACAACCTCGTGCGCATGACCAAGGGCAAGATGGTCGGAGTCGACTTCAACAAGGACCGCACCTGGGTCGGCTCGAGCGTCGCGCTGCACGCGCCGGGCACGGGCGCAGGCACACTGCAGGCATGAACGCTCCGGATCAGGATATCGCCACCGAGATCCTCGAGTGGTCAAAAGATCGGCCTGGCTGGCAGCGCGACGCTCTACGGCGGCTCTTCACTGCGGGAGTGGTGGCGCCGCAGGAGCTCGACGAGCTCGTTCAGCTCTCCAAAGCCGCCAGGGGGCTCACGGAACGTCTCGTGCCGCGGGTCCTTGCCAGGGAACACCTCGCTACGAAGGGCACTGAAACAGAAGCCGTATCCCTGGTGAGCTTGACGCATCATCGCGGCGCCAATGCCCTGGCGTCCGAGCAAACCGTAACGTTCGGGCCGCGACTCACCGCCGTCTACGGGCAGAATGCCGCAGGGAAGTCCGGCTATACTCGCATTCTCAAGTTAGCGTGTCGATCACGCTTCCATGAGCCGATCCTCGGCGACGTGCTAAGCGGGACCGCGCCCGCGAAGCTGAAAGCCACCGTCCGGTACCGAAAGGGCATCCAGGGCGCTCCCATGGAGTGGACCGTGGACTTGCCGCCGGCCGACGCGCTGGCAGCGGTCAGCGTCTTCGATGCGGCCTGTGCGCCAGTCTACCTGCGCGACAAGACCGATGTCGCGTTCCGTCCCTTCGGCCTGGATATCTTCGACCGATTGGCCTCTCTCTGTGGCGAGGTCCGTAGCCGCCTCGAAAGCGAAAAGGCAAAGCTGGCTGCCCTCGCTCCGACGCTCCCGACCTTCCCCGAGGGCACCAGGAGCAGGGACCTCATTGATCACCTGACCTCCCTGACGAGCGCGGATGAAGTGAGAGGCTTGGCGGAGCTGTCGCCGAAGGAGCAGGTACGCCTCGAGGAGCTGCGGGCACACAGACGCGATCTCCTGGCGGCCAATCCCAAGCAGCGAGCGAAGGAGCTGACGTCGAGGGCTGACCGTACCGATCTGCTGGCTCGCCACGTTGGCGGCCTCTTCGCGATCTTCCGCGGCACTGCCCTCGATCGGGCGCGCTCGACCGCCGAGACGCTTCGTCTTGCCAGGGAGACGCTGGCCTCATTGCGGGAGACCGCGCTGACCAGCGATCTCCTTCCGGGAACCGGAGAAGAGGCATGGCGCGAGCTGTGGGATGCAGCAGAAGGATTCTCGGCCGGAGCCTATCCGGGGTCCCCATTCCCCGTCCTGGCAAGCGGGGCGCGCTGTCCATTCTGCCAGCAAGTCATTGGCAAGGACGCGGATGCAAGGCTGAGGCATTTCGCCGAGTACGTGTCGTCGACGGCCCAGGTACAGGTCCGCGAGGCGGAGAAGACACACCTGACTGCGCTCTCCGGCGTGACGCAGGCGGTCGTCGTGCGGCCTGAAATCGACCTGGCGATCATCGAACTCGGCGCCGAGAATGCGACCCTTGCCCAGGCTGTCCGACTGTTTCTCGAGAGTGTCGAACGCATTCAGCAAGGAATCGGCGATGCCCTTGCGCGGAGCGACGGTTTCCTGACCAGGGGCGTGGCCCAAGGCCCCGAAGCGGAATTGCATGCTGCGGCCTCGGGCTTGCGGGAGCGTGCCAGGCAACTGCAGGCTGCCAGGCCGGTGATGACTCCCGGGGACACCGCCGAGCTGAACGAACTCGATGCGCGCGACACGCTTGGCCGGCACCTGCGGGCGATCCTGGACGAGATCGAACGTAAAAAGCGTCTTGCAGCCTACGATCAGTGCATCCATGATGCTGCAACGCAGGCGATTACCCGCAAGGGCACGGAGCTCACCAGGCGGCTGGTGACGGATCAGCTGCGGGCCGGGTTTCAAGAGGAGCTCGCAAGCCTTGATTTCACTCACCTTGCAGTCGAGATCAAGGCGGCCGGCGGAGCGAGAGGTGCGTTGTTCCATCGGCTCGTATTCACGAATGCGCCAGGAGTCCCCGTGACTCATGTGCTCAGCGAAGGTGAGTCGCGCGCCCTCTCTCTCGCGTCCTTCCTGACAGAGCTCAAAACGGCCGCGGGACGTTCAGCGATCATCTTCGACGACCCGGTGTCGTCGCTCGATCACATCTGGCGAGAGCGTATTGCCCGGAGGCTCGTCGCCGAAGCGGCGAACCGGCAGGTCATCGTTTTTACGCACGACATCGTCTTTCTCCGATTCTTTCTGGATGAGGCGAGCAGAAGTGGGATCGCTTGCGAGCATCGCCATATCTGGAGAGATATCGACGTGGGTTTCTCCTCCGACGACCTTCCTTGGATTGCGATGAATACGAAGCAGCGCATTGCTCGGCTCCGAGACCGCTGGCAGTCGGCCGAAAAGCTCTTCCGGACCTCGCATGTGGATTACGAGCTGGATGCGCGCTATATCTACCAGCATCTCCGCCAGGCATGGGAGCGGGCGGTGCCCGAGGTGCTGTTGAACGATGTGGTCCAGCCATTACGACACAGAATCGAGACGCAAAAGGTGCGATACCTGCACGACATCAGCGCCGAGGACTGCCGAGCAGTGGAGAATGGAATGACCGAATGCTCCCGTTGGCTGCACGATCAACCCGCTGCAAACGGCACATCCTTCCCGAAGCCGGAAGCTCTCAAGGCACAAATCGATGATCTTGAAGCCTGGGTGAAGCGTATCAGGGCGCGGAGACAGAAGTAGCGCGCGGCGTTGAGCCGACGACACCCTGACGCCTAACGCGTCGGTTTCCCCTAATGCTTCGGGTTCCGGTAGAAGAAGCGCAGGGCCCTCGGCAGCCGTCTTCGCCAGCTGGCCTCGGAGTGGGAGCCGCGCGGGTCGGGTCGGAACAGCAGGTGGTCGGGGTCGTAGCCGCGCGAGGCGAGGTGCACGGCCATCGCGGCGACCTGCGGCAACAGGGTGCCGCGCCCCTCGCGCACGCCGCAGTCGAGGTAGATGCGCGACAGCTCCGGGGTTGGCTGCGCCTGCACCCACTGCAGGATCTCGCCGTCCTGGACCCAGAAGGACGGCGACATCACCAGCGCGCCGCCGAAGGCGCGGGGCTTCCGGAAATGGGCGTAGAGCGCGGCCAGGCCGCCCATCGAGGAGCCGCCGACGACGGCGCCGACCGGGCCCGGGATCAGCGGCAGCTCGGCGGCGAGGCGCGGCGTCAGGCTGTCCACGATCCAGTCGAGCAGGCCGTCGAGGCCGCCGGCGCCGCCCGGCATCTCGAAGGGCGACAGCTCGTCGATGCGCTTCGACCCGCCGTGGTCGATACCGATGACCACCGGCGCCGGCCGCTTGCCGCGCGCCATCCTCTCGACGGCCTCGTGCAGGTGCCAGCCGCCGGCGAAGGACGCCTGGTCGTCGAAGACGTTCTGGCCGTCGAACATGTAGAGAGCGAAGCGCGGCCCCTCCGACCTGTAGGTCGAGGGCAGGTAGACCCGCACCAGCCGCGGCGCGTGCCCGGGGACCGCGAGCGGCCCCAGGACCTGGATCTCTCCCGGCCGCCACTCGCCAGTCAACGGCGCGTCGTCCGGCAGCGGCGGGGGCGCCAGCGGCTCGGGTTGCGGGGCCTCGAGAGCTACTTCAGGATGCAGGTCTTCCACGCGCTCGGATCCTCTGCGTGCTGCCTTCAGCTTGCCAGGAAACCTCAGGGTGCAAGGAGGCTAGCACCAGGCCGCCGCCCGTCGGTCTCCGGAGGCGCGAGGGCCAGCTCCGCCAGCCGCGCCAGCCATTCGAGCGCCTCCGCGGGATCGCGCAGGCGGTAGGCGGCGGCGGTGGCTCGCGGTTCGTCGGCCACCAGGATGCCGATGCCGCCGCGGCTCGCCACGGCGGTGAAGGCGTCCTCGTCGGTGACGTCGTCGCCGACGAAGATCGGCGCGGCGTCCGGGAGGTCGAGCCCGAGCCGGCCGAGCAGCCAGAGCAGCGCCCTGCCCTTGTCCCAATCGAGGTCCGGGCGCAGCTCCCAGACCTTCTTGCCACCGGTCTTGCGCAGGCTCCCGCCGCCGTCTTCCGGATCGGCCGGACCGGCCGCGGCCCGATCCACCGCCGCCTCGACCCGCGGCAGGTCGCGGGCGTCCACCAGGCGGTAGTGCACGGCGACCGCGAAGCGCTTGTCTTCGACCAGCACGCCCTCGATGCCGGCCAGCTCGCGCCGCAAGCGCTCGGCGACGCGCGCCAGGCGGGCGGGCACGCCCTGGCCGACCTCGTGGCGGATCAGGGGCGCGGGCGCCGGCGGCGGTGGCGATTCCCCCCCGGCTGCCCCGCCGCTCGCCGGCGACGGTCCGGCGATGTCGAAGCCGTGGCTGCCGGCATAGATCAGCTGCGGCAGGCCGACCAGCGCGGCGACGTCCTCGCGCAGGCGGCCCGAGAGGATCGCCACCGGCATCCGCGCGGCCAGGCGCCGCAGCACCGCGCGCGCCGCTTCCGGCAGCAGCGCCAGCTCCGGCCGCTGGACGATCGGCGACAGCGTGCCGTCGTAGTCGAGGAACAGCGCCAAGCGCCGGCCGGCCAGGCGGCCGGCGATCTCGGGCCAGCGCTCGAGCGCCGAGGGCCGATCCACTCCTCAGCGGCCCCGGCGGCTGGCGTGCGAAGGGAACAGGAGGGCCAGGGCGGGCAACTAGACCTCCACCCAGCTCTCGGCGTCGGCCGGCGGCAGGATCTCCTTGGGGGTGCGGAAGTCGTCCGGCACGGAGCCCAGGGCGGCCTTCAGGTAGCGGTCCACCCACCAGAAGATGTCCTCCTTGCGCAGCAGCTCCTGCATGGCGTGCATGCGGCGCAGGCGCTCGGCGGGTGGCATCTCGAAGGCGGCCTTGAGGGCGTCCGCCATGCCTTCGATGTCGTGCGGGTTGACCAGCAGCGCGCCGTTCTTGAGCTGGGCGGCGGCGCCGGCGAACTCCGAGAGCACGAGCGCGCCGAGGCCGTCCACCTGGCAGGCGACGAACTCCTTCGCGACCAGGTTCATGCCGTCCTTGAGCGAGGTCACGAAGCAGGCGCGCGCCATGCGGTAGAGCGCCACCAGGTCGCGGCGCAGCAGGCTGCGGTAGTGGTAATGCACCGGCACCCAGCCGGGGGTCGAGAACTCGCCGTTGATCTCGCCGACCAATTGCTCGATCTCGCCCTTGAGCGCCTGGTAGTCGGCCACCGCCTCGCGGCTGGGCACCACGATCTGCATCAGCATCGCCCGCTCGCGCAGCTCCGGGAAGCGCTGCAGGGCGTTACGGAACGCCTGCAGCCGTTCGGGCAACCCCTTGGTGTAATCGAGGCGGTCGACGCCGAGGACCAGCTCGTAAGGGCCGATGCGCCGCCGCAGCTCGCCGACCCGCAGCTCGACCTCGTCCGAGCGGGCAGTCTCGGAGAAGGCCGCGTAGTCGATGCCGATCGGGAAAGTGCCGATGCGCACCGACCGCTTCTGGGTGCGCACCTCCATCAGGCTGGGGTCCTTGGCCTTGCGGATCTCCAGCTTGTCGAGGAGATACTCGACGCAGGAGAGGAAGTTGCGGCGGTCGCGCTGGGTCTGGAAGCCGAGCAGGTCGTAGGACAGGAACGCGTTGAGGAGCTGGCCCCGCCACGGCAGCTTCATGAAGATGTCGAGCGGCGGGAACGGGATGTGGAGGAAGAACCCGATGCGCGCCGAGGAGCGCTCGCGCACGAACTCGGCGACGTGGATCAGCTGGTAATCCTGCACCCAGACGAAGTCGCCGGTGCGGCTGTTCTCGACCACGGCGTCGGCGAACTTGCGGTTGACCTCGAGGTAGGTGTACCAGTACGACGGCTGGAAGTCGCAGCGGCCGGTCAGGTCGTGGAACAGCGGCCACAGGATGGCGTTCGAGAACCCCTCGTAGAAACCCTTCACCTCGTCCTCGTTGAGCAGCACCGGCAGCAGGTCGTAGCCGCGCTCGCGGAAGCCCTCCGAGATCAGCGCCTCCCAGGCGCCGCCCCGCTCGAGGGCGAGGCCCGGCCAGCCGATCCAGACGCCGCCGCGGTGCGACAGCACCGGCGCGAGAGCGCTCACCAGGCCGCCGGAACCCGGCTTCAGGATCCAGCCGGAATCTTTCCTCTCGAGGACGGTCGGCAGCCGGTTGGAGACGACGAGGAGGCGTGTGGCGGCGGGACTCAAGGTGTCGAGATTCTATTGCAATGGCGCGGCCCCCGCCATAGAGGTAGCGCGTCCGCGCGTCCGTTTCCCTTGGCCTTTCCTCCCCCCTTGCCTCCTTTGGGCGAGGGGCCAAAGTGCTCGGTCCTCGCCCTTGGCGCTTGCGCCCCTCGCCCAAAGGAGGCAAGGAGGGAGGAAGGGCCGAGGGAAACGGACCCACGGCCCCGCTACCGCCATAGAAATGGGGCCGCCCTTGTCATAGCATTCGGAGCGTGGGCCTCGGCGACCATCTCCAGGAAGGCGAGCAGGTCCTCTATCGCGCCTACCCCAGCCGCGTGCCGCTGGTGCCGCCGCTCTCCCTGGCGGCGGTCGGCGCGCTCGCCGGGTTGGTCGCCTGGAACCTGACCGGGCGGCAGCAGGCCTGGGTGCTCGCCCTGGCCGGCGTCGTGGTGGGGGTGGCCCTGCTCTGGGCGCTTGCCCGCTACGTCGAGCTCGCCGCCAACCACTACGTCCTCACCGACCGGCGCCTGCTGCGCATCCGCGGCATCATCAGCCAGAGCTCGATGGATTCCTACCTCGACAAGATCAACAACGCCGAGCATCACCAGACCGTCTGGGGCCGCCTGCTGGGCTACGGCGACGTCGAGATCGACACCGCCGGCGGCGCCGAGGTCTTCCCGCGCATCAGCCAGCCCCTCGCCTTCAAGCGCGCCGTGGACGGCGCCATCCTCGCCTATCGCAAGGGCCCGGCCGGCCCACCCGCCGCCGCCGCCGCTTCCTCCTCATCCTCGGCCGCGCCCGCGGAGCGGATCCGCCAGCTCAAGCGCCTCCTCGACGACGGCCTGATCTCGCCGGCCGAGTTCGAGGCCAAGCGCAAGCAGCTGCTCGATCAGATCTGAAGGCCGCGGGTCCGCGTATCCGCCGGAAGGCCGGCGAATAATGATGCGAATCTCTGAGATGGGGCACTAGCTCGCCGCGCGCGCTCGGCGCTCAGAACGGACGGCGCTCGACCAGCCACGCCGCGAGCGCCAGCCACGCGGCGGCGCCATAGGCGAAGGCGAACCAGCGCAGCCGCTCGATGCGTTGCTCGAGAGGGTGCTCGCCGGCGCCGTAGCTGCGCACGATCGCCAGCGCCTGCGAGGCCTGGCGGAAGGCGACCAGCTCGCTGATCCACGGCAGGACGATCACGCCGCACCAGGCGCTGAAGCGGGCGGCCCGGTAGAGCTCCTGGATGCGCCGGTGGTCGGCGCGGGCATTCGGCAGACCCGTCGAGAGCGCCCACCAGGTGTCGGCTGGGGTGGACACGAAGGCGGCGGCGGCGTGGCCGGCGGCCGGCGAGTCATTTCCCGCGTCCCGGTAGCCCGGCGCGGGCTCGTCGTCGTCTTCTTCGTCCGGCGGCGAGCAGCGCGGACAGACCGCCGAGGCGCTCGGCAACAGCGCACCGCAGCTCACGCACCGGGCCTCGTCCGGGTCGTGCGCCGCGAGCGTCCTGTGGCGCCTGGTCGCCGGCAGCCGCTCGACCAGCGCCACGCCGCAGTCGGCGCAGCGCGAGAAGCCGGCCCGATACTCGCCACGGCACCGCGGGCAGTACAGGGTACCCTCTTCGCCGCCGGCGAGATCGTCTTCTTCTTCTTGTTCTTCTTCTTCGCCTCCCGCGAGGTCGTCGGACTCTTCGAAGGCTTCCTCTCCGGCAGCCGCCGTTGCCGCCGTCGCGTCTTCCGCGCCCTCCTCGTCCGCGGCCGCGACGGCCAGGCCGGGCAGGTCGCCCAGCGCCTCCCGGGCTTCGCGCAGGCGGGCGGCGGTGACATACACCCAGCCGGCCGGGAAGAGCGGGCTCGAAGGCGGCTCCTCCAGGCCGCCCGTGGCGCCCCGGGTCAGGCGTCCCCACTCGAAGGGGATGCCCGCCTCGACCAGGCGCCGGCGCACGGCCGCCAGCTCCTCGACGTCGAGGGTCGAGAACAGCCACGTCCGCCGGGCCTCCGCGTGGTCCGGCGGGTCCGAGACCAGCGGCACGCCACAGTCGACACAGCGCGAGAAGCCGTGGTGCATCGAGCCGCAGCGCGGGCAGTAGCGGATCTTGGCCGGCGGGACCTCCTCCTCGCCGGCGCGAAAGCCATGACGCTCCATCTCCCGGTTCCTCGCCTCCACGCTCTCCTCGACGCCGAAGAGGCAGCGCTCGGCCTCCTCGCGGAGCCCCCGCGCCACCAGGATCTCGACCGGCGAGGGGAGGAGGAGGTTCCCGTCCTCCGGCCCGGAGCGGGGCAATTCGGGGTCCGAGTGCGGCAGGCGAATCGCATCGAGCCTGCCCAGGGCGGCGTAGACGACCTCGGGATCGGCGCTCGCGAAGACCGGCACGAGCCGGTGGAGGTCGTCGTCGTCCTCCTCCTCGCGCCGCACCCGCGGCAGGGGGACCTCGACCAGGAGCACCTCGCAATCGGCGCACCTGGTGAAGCCTTCACGGTACTCGCCACCGCAGACCGGGCAGAACATGCGTGCCTCCGAGGCAGGACTCCCGACAGGCGCTGACTGGTACGGCGATTTTCTCACGACGGGCGCGGTGCTGGCCGGCCATTGGGTCCGCCGAGGCCGGGCCGCACCCCGAGAACCGCGCTACAATGGCGTGAATGAGCCGTAACTCCGCTGCCGCCGCGACGTTGGGCGGGCTCGTCGAGGAGCTTCGCCAGGACCCGCGGCTCGGTACCCAGGTCGTCCATGCCGCGTTCCTGCCGCCCCACGTCGAGCGGTTCGGGGAGCTCGCTCCGCCGCTGCCGCCGGCGCTTGCGGGGGCGCTGGCGCGGGGCGGCGTGGAGCGGCTGTGGAGCCACCAGGCGGAGGGGCTGGCGGCGGTGCGGGAGCGCCGGGACGTCCTCATCACCACTCCCACCGCCTCGGGAAAGTCGCTGGTGTTCCAGCTCCCGGCGCTGGCCGAGGCGGTGGCCGGCGGGCCGGGACGGGGACTGTTCTTGTTCCCGCTCAAGGCGCTCGGCCAGGACCAGCGCGGCAAGCTGCGGCGGCTGGCCGCCGACGCCGGCCTCGACGAGGAGCAAGCAGGGTGCGAGATCTACGACGGCGACACGCCGCCGGCGAAGCGCGGAGCGATCCGCAAGCGGCTGCCGCGGGTGCTGATCTCCAACCCCGACATGCTGCACGTCGGGATCCTCGGCCACTGGACGACCTGGGGGCCGCTGCTCGCCGACCTGTCGTGGATCGTGCTCGACGAGCTGCACACCTACCGCGGCATCTTCGGCAGTCACTTCCATCACGTGCTGCAGCGGCTGCTGCGCCTGTCCCGGTCGGTGGGGAGCGACCCGGTGCTCATCGCCTCCTCGGCCACCGCCGCCAACGCCGGCCAGTTCGCCGCCGAGCTGACCGGGCGCGAGTTCCACTGGATCGCCGAGTCGGGGGCGCCGCGCGAGGGGCGGCACCTGCTGCTGGTGCGCCCCGGCGGGTCGCCGTACACCGCGGCGCTGCGGCTGTTCGTCCGCTGTCTCGACGCCGGCCTCAAGACCATCGTCTTCACCAAGGCGCGGCGCATCACCGAGCTGCTGTACTCCTGGCTGCGCCGGCAGGAGCCCGAGCTGGCGTCGCGGGTGGCCTCCTATCGTGCCGGGTTCCTGCCGGAGGAACGCCGCGACGTCGAGCGCGCGCTGTTCACCGGCGCCCTGGACGGAGTCATCTCGACCTCGGCGCTCGAGATGGGGATCGACGTCGGCGGCCTCGACGCCTGCATCCTGGTGGGCTATCCGGGCAGCATGATGGCGACCTGGCAGCGCTCCGGCAGGGTGGGGCGGGACGGGCGCGAGTCGATCACGGTCATGGTGGCGATGCCGGACGCGCTCGACCAGTATTTCCTCGACCACCCGGAGCAGTTCCTGGAGCGTCCCTGCGAGCGGCTGGTGGTCGACCCCGCCAACCGGCAAGTGGCTCGCGGCCACCTGCTCTGCGCCGCCGCCGAGATGCCGCTCGAGCCGCTGCAGGACCGCCGCTACCTCGAGCGGCACCGGGACAGCGTCGATGGGCTGCTGCGCCAGGGGCACCTGCTGGTCGCGGCTCCCGCGGCTGCCGCCCCTGCCGAGGCCGAGCAGGCGCCCGCGGCCGCCGCTCTCGGCGAGGCGGTCGAGCTGGGCGGCGAGATCTTCTGCTTGCGGCGCCACCCGCAGCGGCTGATCAACCTGCGCGGCACGGGCAACACCTTCGCGATCCTCGCCGGCGCCGGCGCCGGCAACGGCGATACGGCAGGCGGCGCCGGCGCCGCGGGCGATCCCGGCGGCCGCTTGATCGGCACCATCGACGCGGTGCGCGCCCTGCACGAGTGCCATCCGGGCGCGGTCTACCTGCACGCCGGCCGGCAATACCTGGTGGAGGCGCTGGAGCGCGAGGAGCGCCGGGTGCGCGCGGTCGCCGCCGACCTGGATTACTTCACGACGCCGCTGACCGAGAAGCAGACCGAGATCCTGGAGGTGCTGCGGCCGCCGGCCGGCGGCGGCCCGCTGGTGGCCAGCCTCGGCCGGCTCAAGGTCACCGAATGGGTGGTGGGCTTCGAGCGCAAGCGCGTCCACGGCCAGGAGACCATCGACCGCACGCCGCTCGACCTGCCGCCGGTCGAGTTCGAGACCGTGGGCCTCTGGTGGCAGGCGCCGCGCCACTTCGAGGAGACGCTGCGGCGCGCCGGCGAGCATTTCCTCGGGGCGCTGCACGCCAGCGAGCACGCGGCGATCTCGCTCTTCCCGCTGCTGGCGCTCTGCGATCGCGGCGACATCGGCGGCATCTCCTATCCCTTCCATCCGCAGGTGGGGTGCGGCGCGGTGTTCATCTACGACGGTCATCCCGGCGGGGTGGGGATCACCGCCCGCGGCCACGAGGATCTCGCCGGCCTGCTCGAGCGGGTGCTCGAGCTGGTGGCCGGTTGCCCCTGCGAGGCCGGCTGTCCCTCCTGCATCCAGTCGCCGAAGTGCGGCAACGGCAACCGCCCGCTCGACAAGCCGGGCGCGATGCGCATCCTGCGGCTGCTGCTGGGGCGCGAGGAGGCGGCGGTGCCGGCGATACCGGCGGTGCCGCCGATGCCGGCGACGGCCGTGACCTCCCTGGCCGCCCAGGCCGCCCCGCCGGCAGCGACGACGGCCTCCGGGGATGGCGCGACGGCGGCGGCCGAGCCACCGGCGGGTCCTGAGCTCCCGGATCTCGCGGTGACTCCGGAGCTCCCGGATCGTGGGGCAGATCCCGAGCTCGTCGAGGCCGGGTCCTGGCGCCGCGCCCGCCTCCCGGAGCTCCCGGTCCCGAGCCCGGGCGAAGACGCCCCGGCGAGTGCGGGATCATCCGCGGGATCGCGCTGGCTGCGGCCCGAGCAAATCCGCCGCCATCGCGAGCTGCCGCGGACGGTGCTGTTCGACGTCGAGACCCTGCGCTCGGCGGCGGAGGTGGGCGGCTTCGGCAACTGCCACCGCATGGGGGTCGCGATCGCGGTCGCCTGCTTCCTCGAGGAGGGGAGCTTCGCCGCCTACGGTGAACGGCAGGTCCACGAGCTTGCCACGGCGCTGCGGCAGGCGACCCTGGTGGTGGGGTTCAACGTCAAGCGCTTCGACTTCGGCGTGCTGGCCGGCTATACCGGCGAGGACTACTGCCGCACCCTGCCGACGCTCGACCTGCTGGAGGACGTCCACCTGCGCCTGGGCTTCCGCGTCGCCATGGGGCGCCTGGCGCTGGACACGCTGGGTCTCGGCAAGTCCGCCGACGGCCTGCAATCCCTCGAGTGGGTCAAGCAGGGCCGCCTGGACCTGGTCGAGGCGTACTGCCGCCGCGACGTCGAGATCCTCCGCGACCTGTACCTCCACGGCCGCCGCGAGGGATGCCTCTTCTACCACGACCAGCGGCGTGACGTCCGGCTCCGGCTGGCCGTCGACTGGTAGGGCGGCGCGCCGATCCCAGCCCCTCGCCCACGGGGAGACAGCGGGAGACTGATCCACTGCCCATTGGCCGCCGGTTATATCGGGCGAGCGTGTACGATCGCGCTTGGAGGGCGATGCAGCATGCGAGTGCTGATCACGGGTGGCTCGGGGCTGATCGGCAGGGCTGTCGCGGCTCCCCTGGCGGCCGAGGGGAACGAGGTCGTCGTGCTGTCGCGCGATCCGGCGCGGGTGCGGGGGCTGCCCGCCGGGGTGCGCGCCGTGCAATGGGACGGCCGTTCGGCGGCAGGCTGGGAGACGCTGATCGAGGTCGGCTCGGCGGTGATCAACCTGGCCGGAGAAGCGATCGCCGCCGGACGATGGACCGAGGAGCGCAAGCGCCGCATCCGCGCCAGCCGGGTGGACGCGGGGCGGGCGGTGGTGGACGCGGTGCGGCTGGCAGCCGAGGAACGGCGCGCGCCGGCCGTGGTGGTGCAGGCCTCCGGGATCGGCTACTACGGCGACACCGGCGACCAGGAGGTCGGGGAGGATCACCCGCCGGGAGGCGACTTCCTGGCCGAGGCCTCGATCGCCTGGGAGGCCTCCACCGCCGAGGTCGAGACGCTCGGCGTCAGGCGCGTGGTGCTGCGCACCGGCGTCGTGCTCGACCGCGCAGGCGGCGCCCTGGCCAAGATGCTGCCCCTCTTCCGCCTCGGTCTCGGCGGACCGCTGGGCAACGGCCGCCAATGGTTCCCATGGATCCACATGGCCGACGAGGTCGGGGCCATCCACTTCCTGCTCGCGACCGCAGCGGCCAGCGGCCCGTTCAACCTCTGCGCCCCGAGCCCGGTCCAGAGCCGCGACTTCGCCCGCGCCCTAGGCCGCCAGCTCCGCCGCCCGAGCATCCTACCGGCCCCAGCGCCAGCCCTACGCCTCGCCCTCGGCGAGCTGGCGGAAGCCCTCTTAACCGGCCAGCGAGCCCACCCCCGCCGCCTCCTCGCCGCCGGCTACCGCTTCCGCCACCCGGACCTTCCCGAAGCCCTGGCCGACCTGCTGGGCAGTTGAGCCGGAGAACCATTCGGAGCCGCCGACCCTCCGAAGTCAACAACCGATCGCCGAAGAGCCTGGTGGCCGTAGAGGGTGGAAGAGAGGGCCTGGCGAGTAGAACCTTCCTCTGCCGAGCTTTGGGCGAGGCGCCCGCAGTCCGCCGCCCCTCGATCGACCACGAGCGCCTCGCCCAAAGCGAGGTCAGAGGAAGGTTCTACTCGCCAGGCCCGGGTCGGAGGGTTACCCCGGAGGCGTCCGGAGGCGTCTCCCACCGCTCGCGCAGCGCCGCCGCCACGGCCTCGCGCAGCGGCGCCGGCGTGTACACCCGGTAGCGGTCGATGCGCGCCAGGTGACGGATGAACTGGCTGGACCGCTCCATGGGCTCGAGCGAGCCGTCGAAGCGCCGCACCAGGACGCGGCTGCGGCTCTTGCCCATGCGGTGGGGGTCCTTCGCCGAGTTGGAGACCAGCAGGTTGCCGGCGCCGAAGCGCTCGCGCAGCCCGGGCAGCAGCGCCTCGAAGCGGTCCTTCTCCTCGCGGCCCAGGTGCTCGCGCGTCTCGAAGGCCAGGGGGAAATGCTCGCGCGCCACCACCGCCCGGGCGTGCGGGCTCCGCGAGCGGCGCATCGTCGTCCAGGTCGAGACGTCGTCCTCGTCGAGGAAGCGCTCCGGTTCGACGGACCATCGCCAGCCGTTCTCTTCGAGCCAGGCGTTGAAGTGCAGCTCGAGCGCCTTGCCGGTGACGTTGAAGTAGACCTGGGTGAACATGTAGTAGCGCGCCATCACCAGCGCCTCGAGGGCGTGCACTCCTCCCTCCTCGACGCCGATCCCCCACTCCCCGCTCGCCGGGTCCTCGAGCGGCAGCATGGTGTCGAGCAACCGCTCGAGGTCGTAGCTGCCATACCGCACGCCGCAGTAGAGGCCGTCGCGCAGCAGGTAGTCCATCTTGTCGACGTCGAGCTCGCCCGAGACGACCTGTGCCAGGAGCCGCCGGCTGGGGGTGGCCCGAGGATCGTGGGAGCCGGCGAGCAGGCGGATGACGTCCGCCGGCTCGAAGCCCTCGCCGTGGCGCGCGAAGGCGTGCTCGATCTCCGGCAGCGCGATCAGGCGCCGGGTCATCTCCTCGTGATCGAGAGAGTCCTCGAACGCCTCCTCCGCGGAGTGACTGAACGGCGCGTGCCCGAGGTCGTGCAGGAGCGCCGCGGCCCGCACCAGCCGGCGCTCCGGCGCGGACGATCCCGCGGGCAGCAGGCCGTCCCCCTTGCCGCACAGCGCGTCGTAGACCCGGCCGGCCAGGTGCATGGCGCCCAGCGCGTGGCTGAAGCGGCTGTGCTCGGCGCCGGGAAAGACCAGGAACGTGAAGCCGAGCTGATGGATGAACCGCAGCCGCTGGAACGGGCGGCCGGCGATCAGCGCCGCTTCCAGCGGGTCCGCCCGGATGAAGCCGTGGACCGGGTCGCGGATCGAGAGCACGCGGGCGGCCGCCGGCGCGTCAGTTCAGCTGATTGTTGGCGGCGAGGTGGCGGAAGGGCCGCAGACGGTCGATCACCAACTGCCGGCTGCGCAGGATGGACAGCACCGACAGTCCGCGGTCGGGCAGCGCCTCCTGCAGCAGCGCCTGCTTGCGCAGCGGCGGCACGTCGAGGTCGGCGGCGATACGGTTGATCAGCTCCTCGAAGGCGCAGCGCTCGGCGAGATCGTCGAGCGCGTCGTCGCCGAAGGGAAAGCGCTCGCCGAGCTCGGCCGCCAGGCCGCGCAGCAGCGCCAGGATGCCGCTGCGCACCGCGACGATGCCGGCGTCGCGCTCGTTCAACCACGGCTCCTCGACCGGTTCGACCAGCGCCTGGCGGTAGGGCTGATCGGCGACCACGCGCTGCAGCCGGAAGCGGAACTCGCCATGCAGCAGGATGTTCGAGCAGCCGTCGGGCAGCAGCTCGGCGTCCAGCAGCCGGCCGGCGGTGCCGCCCGGGAAGATCTCCGGAAGGCCGGCGGCATCCAGCGTCGGACCGGGCTTGAGCAGCACGATGCCAATCCAGCGGGCCTCGTCCTCGCGCTCGATCAGGTCGCGCACCATCATGCGACAGGAGGGCTCGGCCACGTGCAGCTTGAGCTCGGTGCGCGGGAAGTGCACCACGTCGGCCAGGGGGAAGAGCGGCAGCCGCGGGCTGTGAGGTCCGGTCGCCATGGCTTCATGATAGCGCGCCGCGGGCTGTGACAGAATCCACCTCCCGGCCGCTCGTCCGCCGCGCGCCGGCACCGCCGATCACCTTCCCGGGGAGGCACGCCCCATGCCGCATGCCCGCAGGTCTCGTTCCGGCTCCGCGCGATCCGCCCGTCCCCCGGCGCCGCTCATGCCGCTCCCGCTGCCTGCGCCGTCGCCGCCGCGGCTTTTCCGGCTGGCGCCGGCGCTTCTCCTGCTCCTGCTCTTGGCGCCGGCGCTGCCCGCGCTGCCGGCGCTGAGGGCGCTCCAGGCCCCCGGCGACGCTGCTTCCGGGAGCGACGCCGTCGCCAGGGGCGACGCCGCCTGGGCCCGCCGCGCCGAGGGGCACGTGGGCGCGCATGCCGGCCCGGGCCCCATCGGCGAGGCGATCGCCGCCTACGAGCAGGCGCTCAAGGAGCAGCCCGAGCGCCTGGAGATCTACTGGAAGCTGCTGCGCGCCGAGCACTTCCGCGGCGACTTCGTGGCCATCACCAGGGAGCAGAAGCAGCAGGTCTTCGGCCCCGCCCGCACGGTCGCGGAGGCCGGCCTCGACCGGCTGGCCCGCAAGGCCGGCGGCCGCGAACGCCTCGACGCCATGGCGCCCGCGGCAGTCGCCAAGGCGCTCGCCGGCATCCCCGAAGCCGCGCCGCTCCACCTCTGGGCGGGGATCCACTGGGGCCTGTGGGGCGACAACTTCGGCCGCCTCGCCGCCGCGCGGCAAGGGGTGGGGGAGCGCGTGCGGCGGTACTCGGAGGTGGTGATCGCCATCGACGAGCGCTACGAGCACGCCGGCGGCCACCGGTTGCTCGGGCGCCTGCACACCCTGGCGCCGAAAGTGCCCTTCCTCACCGGCTGGGTGGACCGCGACAAGGCAATCGCGGAGCTGCGGCGTGCCGTCGCCCTGGCGCCCGACTATCCGCTGAACGCGGTCTTCCTCGCCGACGCCCTGTTGCAATACCGGTCGGGCGGTGCCGCGGAAGTTGCCACGGCGCGCCGGCTGCTGCACCAGGTGGTGGAGCGGCCGGCCGGCACCGAGCGGCCGTGGGGGGTGGTGGAGGACGAGGACGCGGCCGCCCAGGCGCGGGCGCTGCTGGCGAAGTACCCCGGGTGAGCGGCGGCGGCCGCAGCGGCCTGGACCGCCGTTGGGCTCCGGCGGCGCCGGCGCTGCCGGTGGCTTCGAGCGCCTTCCTGGTGGCGCTCAAGGTCGCCGGCTTCCTGGCGACCGGCTCGCTGGCCCTGGGCTCGGCCGCCCTCGATTCGCTGATCGACTGCTTCGTCTACAGCGCGAGCTTCTTCGCCCGCCGGCGGGGTGCCGCGCCGCCCGACTCGGACCACGCGTTCGGCCACGGCAAGTACGAGGACCTGGCGATGCTCGGCCAGGGGCTGTTCCTGCTCGGCGCGGCCGGCAGCCTGGTGGTGGCCGGCGTCGAGCGGCTGGTCTCGCTCGAGCTGCCCCATCAGACCAGCCTCGGCATGGGGGTGCTCACCGCGTCGCTGCTGCTGGGGATCCTGGTGACGCCCCGCCTGGAGCGGGCGGCCGAGCAGTCAGGCAGCCCGGCCCTGAAGGCCGACAGCAAGCACTTCCGCACCGACGTCTGGGTCAACGGCACCGCCCTGGCCGCGCTGGCGGTGGTGCGCTGGACCGGCTGGGCGCCGATCGACCCGCTGGTGGCGCTGCTGGTGGCCGCCTACGTCTTCCGCAACGCCGCCGGTCTCCTCCTGGAAGCGCTCGGCGGGCTCTCCGATCGCGCCCTGCCGTCCGCGGACCTGCGCCGCATCGAGGCGGTGGTCGCGTCCTTCGCCCCCGAGGCGACCGGCATGCACAGCCTGCAGACCCGGCGCAGCGGCGGCAGGAGCTTCATCTCGTTCCACCTCGAGATCCCGCGCAGCACCTCGTTCGTCGCCGCGCACGAGCTCATGGTGCGGGTGCTGCGCGCGGTCGAGCAGGAGCTGCCGCGCTCGCGGGTGTTCGTCCACGGCGACCCCGTCTAGCTACTTCCCCCGGAAAAACTAGAGTTCCCCAGCGGCCTGGGCCGACCCCGAGCGATGAAGGTGGGCGTGGGGCCCCCTTCCCCCCCGGAGGGGAGGCCGCGGCTCCGCCTGTCGCCAGTCGCGGCATCCCGGCTGGGAGGAAGGGGGTTGGGGGGATGCGGGGGGCGATCCGATAGACGCTGGTAAGTTGCGCGACACGTCTGAGCCCCGAAGGCGCTACCGGGCGAACCGAGCAGGTGGGTCCTCTTCCTAAGATCGTCCTCAGCGCAGCACCGGGAATTCCTGGTAGTCGGCCCCCGGGGCGAGGGCTTGCGACACGCGGCCGGCCTGGCCGAGCACGAGGGCTGCCAGCAGGAGCCCGATGGCGAACGCCGGCAGGCGCAGGGCTCGCGGCAGCCAGCGGACGGCCAGCAGCAGCAGCGCCGCCGCGCCGCAGGTCAGCCACAGGCCCTGGTTCCAGAGGACGGTGCGCAGCGGCGCCGGCAGCAGCGGCAGGTAGAGCAGCAGGGCGACGCCGCCCGCTGCCGCCCAGCGCGGGCGCGCGAGGAGCGGCAGCTCGCCGGCCGCGAGCATCAGCGCCAGCCGGCAGCCGATCAGCAGCAGGAACCGGGGCGCCGAGATCTCAGGTCCCTCGCCGGCGCGGAGCAGCTCGCCCGCCCAGGCGGCGGCGACGCAGGCCGCGAGCCCCATCACGGCGGTGAGCCGCTCGCCGGCGACGCCGAGGCGGTCGCCGCCCAGCCCGACGAGCAGCGCCGCGACGAGCAGCGCCGGGGCGAGCACCGCCAACAGCCGTCCCGGGACCGATGCCAGCAGCGGCACCAGGCCGGTGGCGATGGCGGCGTCGGGATTGCGGTCGGCAAGCTCGTAGGCGGCGAGCAGGCCGGCCAGCGCCAGCGGCAGGGCCGCGGCGCGCCAGAGGCGGCGCCTCGCGGCCGCCCCGGCCGCGGCCGTTCCCGACAGCCGCCAGGGCACCATGGCCTGCGCTCCCCAGGCGACGAACAAGAGGAAGAGCAGCAGCGCGTCGACCAGCATCGTCATCGGCGGCCTGGGCGCATCGGCATCTCGGCGACCGTCGGGGTCGGCGCGCCGGGCTCCACCTAGGCCTTGACCGCGACGGGCCGCCGCGGCGGCGCGGAATGGTCGCCGGGATCGCCGGGATCGCCGGGGTTGCAGTGGTTGCCGGGGTTGCCTGGGTTGCCGAAGTGGTGGCGGGGGCCGGCGCTGCTCCAAGCGAGGCGCTCGACCGGCGGCGTCGCGGCCGAGAGGCGGCGCAGCAGCTCGGACGGGGAGGCGCCGAAGGCGGGAATCTGCAGGTCCGGGGCGATCTCGGCGAGCGGTGCCAGGACGAAGCGTCGCTCGGCGAGGCGTGGATGGGGGAGGGTCAGCTCGGGCGTTGCCGAGCGCAGGTTGCCGTAGAGGAGCAGATCGACGTCGAGCGGGCGCGGCCCGAACCGTGGTCCCGGCCGGCGGCCGGCCGCCAGCTCCAGCGCTTTGGCGATCGCCAGCACCGCCTCCGGCGCCAGCGCGGTGCGGCCGATGACGGCGGTATTGAGGAAATCGGGCTGCGGCTCGCCGCCGCGGGGGACGACGGCCGGCCCGCGGTAGAGCGAGGCGACCTTCAGCTCGCCGAGGCTCTCGCGCAGCCGCTCGAGGGCCAGCCGCATGGCTGCCTCGATCTCGTCGGGGCCGCCCAGGTTGCCGCCGAGTCCCAGCGCGATGACCGCGACCGGACGCGGCGGCGGCGGAGCGACGGGCAGCGCGGGGCCGTCAGGCGTCGTCGTCGATGTCCTCTTCCGCTTCCTCGACCTCGGCCGGCTCGAGCTCCGGGGCATCGAGCTCGTCGTCCGGGGCGGCCTCGATCGGCTCTTCCTCCTCGACCTCGATCGGCTTGACGACCTCCGCCTTGCGCTTGCGGCGCGACGCCTGGGCGACCGCCGGAGACTCCGCCTGCGCGGCGTTCTTCTGATCGGCCCCGCACTTCGGGCAGATCGCCTCGGGCTTGCCGAGGTCGTAGAACTTCGTCCCGCAATTGAAGCACTCGCGCTTGACTCCCAGCTTCAGCTCAGGCATCGCAGACTCCCGGGCGGCGAACCCAGAGGGGGCCGGTCAGAGGGCGCTGAAGCTAGCATCCGACCGGAGGGCTGTCAACCGCGTCGGCGCACGCGGATTCGGCGCTCCTGGCGGTGCTCTGGGGGGAAGGAAAAGGGGCCGCACGCCTTGCGCGACAGGGAAGGGAAGGGCTACGATGAAAGATCCGGCGGTCCCCCTCCGGTTTGCCCGGAGATCCAGGCCACCATGAGACGGCATCGACACCATCGATTCCCGCAGGGCTTCGCCGGAGCCTCCCTCCTGCTGCTTCTCCTGCTGCTCGCGGTGGCGGCCCGGCCCTCGGCGGCCGCGCGCGAGGCTCGGATCCCCGACCCGATGGCCCCGGGTCTGTCGGGAGCGGAGCGCCTGCAGGCGCTGCTCGACCGGGTCAAGATGCAGCAGAAGCAGATCCGCACCATCGAGGCCCGCTTCGTCCAGCATCGAGTGAGCGCCATGCTCGTGGCGCCGGAGAATTCGACCGGCACCTTCTCCTATGCCGCACCTGACCGAGTGCGCTGGGAGTACCAGGCCCCCACTCCGATCACGGTGGTGATCCGCGGCAGCCAGATGACCACCTGGTATCGAGATCTGAAGCGCGCGGAGATCTTGAAGATCGGCCGCTATTCCAGCCAGGTCTTCAAGTTCCTCGGCGCCTCCGGCAGCATGGACACGCTGCTCGACTACTTCACCGTCGAGCTCATGCTCCCGAAGGAGAAGGGCGATCCTTACCGCCTGAAGCTGCTTCCCCGGTACGAGCGCATCAAGAAGCGCATCAAGTCGATGAGCGTCTTCATCGATTCCGAGCGCTTCTTCCCGAACCACCTCGAGTACCAGGAGGCGGACGGCGACACCACCACCTACGACTTCAAGGATTTCCAGTGGAACCCTCCGCTCCCCGCGGACCGCTTCGCCCTGCAGCTGCCCCCCGGCGTCGAGACCCGGGTCGTCGACGTCGGCAAGGACGCGAAGTCGCAGGGAAGGCCGTAGTGGCCGTCCCTCTCGGTTGATGCCCTCTCCCCCCTCTGCCTCCTTTGCGCCCTTTGGGCGAGCGGCAGACTCGACGGTGCATCCCTCTCTGTTCATGCCCCCTCTTCCGAGGGGCGAGGCGAGGGACGAGGGTCCCTTCCCCCCTTCCCTCCCTCGGGCTCGTATGGGCGAGGGGTCGCAATCCTCCGCCGCCGCCTCATAGACTTGGACCCCTCGCCCATACGAGCCCGAGGGAG
>Ga0307477_10000241_pt1 | contig 73336 bp, 65 predicted proteins | sample atmos_gasesECM2C_FD_203316 | JGI IMG/M metagenome (GOLD analysis project Ga0307477, IMG submission 203316) | Hardwood forest soil microbial communities from Morgan-Monroe State Forest, Indiana, United States - atmos_gasesECM2C_515 | ecosystem: Environmental > Terrestrial > Soil > Temperate...
GACGAGGACCTCGAGCGACGGGTTGTCGGCCGCTGCGCCCAGCCGGGCGAGGGGAACGGCGACATCGGAGAACCGCGCCGGCGGGACGAAGACATTGAGGTCGATGTCGATGGTCGCGCGCGGCTCGGCGTAGTAGGCGAGCGCCAACGCACCGCCGAATGCATGGGGAACCTCAGACAGCGCAGCGTCGATCGCAAGCACTCGCTGCGCAAGAGTGAGCGCGCTCACGTCGAGACGAGCCGGGGCGCCCTCAGGACCGGGCTCCGCCGGCGAGCGGGGATTGCATCAGCGAGCGACAGGACTTCGAGGAGGCGACGGGCATGCTCCTCCGGATCAGCGGGCGGGAGCAGGTCGGATTGCGGCGGCGCCGCGCCGAGTTGCAGCCGTTCGCCTCCCGCTTCCACCAGCTTGCGGAGCGTCTGATAGGTGGGATCACGGCGTCCGTGCTCGTAGGCGGAGACGACCGGCTGGGAGGTGCCTGCGCGCCGGGCCAGTTCAGCCTGGGTGAGCCCGTTTCGGCGTCGGACTCCTTTGATGAGGCTGGCCGGATCGATGGCGCTAGTATATCGGATCGTCTATGGCAGGGGGACGACCCTGGGTCGATGAGTTCAGACTCTCGGGATCGTCCGAACGCCGAGCACCAACGCACTAGGGACCGGAACATGCCTGTCCAGACGATGCGGTCGAAGAAGCGTGGCACGGGGTCCAGGGCGCGTGTCGCGCGCTGAGAAGGCGCCTGCGGTCGAGGTCCCGGTCGACGGGCGGGCCATCCGCGTCACGAATCCCGACCGGGTCTACTTCCCCGAGCTCGGGGTGACCAAGCTCGAACTGGTCCAGTACTACCTGAGCGTGAGCGAGGGGATCGTGCGAGCCCTCAGGGACCGGCCCTGCATGCTGCACCGGTTCCCGACCGGCGTCGAGGGCGAGAAGGTCCACCAGAAGCGGCTTCCGAGTGGGGCCCCCGATTGGGTCGACACGGTTCGGGTTGACTTCCCGTCCGGACGCCACGCCGACGAGCTTTGCGTCACTGAGATCGCCAGTGTCATCTGGGCCGTTCAGATGTCGACCGTCGAGTTCCATCCGTGGAACTCACGGCGCGCGGACGTCGAGCGACCCGACGAATGGCGCATCGATCTCGACCCCATGCCGGAGGCCGGACTAGAGGCGGTGCGCCGGGTCGCGCACGTGGCCCACGCGGTGCTCGACGAGATCGGCGCGGTGGGCTGGCCTAAGACATCAGGCGGTGCGGGACTTCACATCTATGTCCGAACCGAGCCGCGCTGGGGCTTCGGGGACGTCCGGCGCGCCGCCTTGGCGTTCGCCCGCGAGGTGGAGCGGAGAATTCCGCACGACGCCACGACGACGTGGTGGCGCAAGGACCGCGAGAGCGACAAGGTGTTCGTCGACTACAACCAGAACAGTCGCGACCACACGATCGCCAGCGCTTATTCGGTGCGGGGCGTGGCGCAGGCGACCGTTTCCACCCCCGTGGATTGGGCCGAGATCGACGCGGTGACCCCTCAGGACTTCACGGTCCGGAGCGTGCCCGAGCGGTTCGCGAGGTTGGGTGACCTCCACCGCGGCATCGACGAGGCCGTGTTCTCACTCGATCGGCTGATCGATTGGGCCGAGCGGGACGAGCGCTCGGGAACCTGAGCTCGCCCTACCGCGCACGATCCCTGGCCCGCGGTCAGGCGTGGTGGACGGAGCGACGAGGGCCGAGCCCAAGGGCCGCCATCACGCCGGCGAGGAGGAGACCGGCGACCACGAGCGGGGTCTCGCCCCGTCGGCGCCCGGCTCGACTCAGCCGGGCCCGTACCCGTGCCTCCCCGAGGTACCCGGGCACCATCGCCGCACCCAGGCCACCCAGTACCCGCGCCGGCACGCCGTTGTCGGGTGATCGGAGCAGCCAGAGCGTCGCCCACGCCTGGGCGCCGAGCATGGAGATCGGTGCGGAAAAGGCCGAGCCCATCAACACCGTGTCGCGGGCCACGCGCTCCGCCTTGCCGTGGAGCATTAGAAAGTCGTAGGGGTACCGGCGCTTCACCGCCACCCCCATCCCCACCACACCCGCCGCGAACTGCACGCTCGAGACTGCGATCAGCAACCGGCTCCTGTTCACCGGAGTTTGATTCTTCCAGCTGACGAGCGATCATTTCGACGAGGGTGCACCCCTGCAGACGTCCGGGCTGGAGGGCCCGAGCATGGTCGAGCGTGTCGAGTACGACGAACTCGGGTTGTTCCACGAGAACGCCGAGGAATATGGCCTCCCGTACGACGGGCCACCGGTGGTACGGCGCGTCCGGGTCGAGGTGGCTCCCGGCCGGCATCTGAGCGCTCTGGTCTGGAAGGACGACGAACCCGCGCTGGTCCTGCTGCACGGAGGGGCCCAGAACGCCCACACCTGGGACACCGTGGCCTTGGCACTGGACCGGCCGCTCGTGGCGGTCGACCTGCCCGGCCACGGACACTCCGACGGACCCGCGCAGGCGCCGGCCGGCCGGCTCGGGGTGGAGCAGGACGCCGCCGATGTGGCACTCGTCGTCCGACAGCTCGCCCCAGCGGCGCACGCCATGGTCGGCATGTCGCTCGGCGGGCTGACGGCGATCGCGCTGGCGGCCCGGGCGCCCGAGCTCGTGAGGAAGCTCGTGCTCGTCGACGTGGTGCCGGGGATCACGGGGGACCGGGCCAGGCACATCACGGCCTTCCTCGATCGACCTTCGAGCTTCGCCAGTCTCGACGAGCTGTTGGAGCTGACGGCTCGCTTCAATCCGACGCGCTCGCTGTCGTCGCTCCGGCGAGGCATCCTTCACAACGCCGAGCAGCAGGAGGACGGCACGTGGACGTGGCGGTGGGCGCGTCACCGACGCCCAGCCGAAAATCTGTCGCCGCCCGGAGGGCCCGACCATCTCTATGCGGGCCTGTGGAAGTCGTTGACATCGATCACGGTTCCCGTTGTCCTCGTCCGCGGGATGCGGGAGGACTCGGTGCTCGGTGACGACGACGAGGAAGCGCTGCTCCGGCGCGTGCCGACGGCGCACGTCGTCCACGTTGCTGACGCCGGGCACAGCGTGCAAGGGGACACGCCCCTCGAACTGGCGGCCATCATTCGCGACGTCGCCCTCGGCGAGAAGGGGTAGCGGCGTCCATCGACGCGCTCCGTGGAAGGCCTGCGGGATCTTGTCACGACGTTCACGGCCCGACCGGCTTCGCTCGACCCTTCTCGTAGGACCGGTAGGTGTCGGCGACTCGGTGGGCGCGCCTCGGGGATACGCCGCTTGGCACTGATCGAAAATGTCTGCGCCCATCTCCACGGCTCCGCGTTCACGTCCTTCGTCTAGCCTCCGTCTGCTCATGGGGTCCGATCCATCGCCCGACCGCCTGGGTGCCTCGAGGCAGCGGTTTCGGGCGGGAGTCCGCCGAGGGGTCCCGTTCGGCATCGCCGTGTGCGCGATCGCGATCTCGTTCGGGGTGCTGGCGCGTCCGACGATGGGCTCGGTTGCACCGATCGTCATGTCGATCGTCGTGTTCTCGGGCGCCGCCCAGTTTGGCGCGCTGGCGGTCCTGTCCGCCGGGGGCGGTGCGGGGACCGCGATCGCCGCCGGGGTGCTGCTGAACACCCGGTATCTGGCCATGGGCGTTGCCCTCGCCCCGTCGCTGCGCGGCCGACCGCTGTCGCGGGCACTGTTCGCCATGACAACGGTGGATGCGTCGTGGGCCGCGGCGAGCATCGGCGACGGCACCTTCGATCCCTGGTACATGGCCGGGGCCAGCGCGCCCCAGTACACGGGCTGGGTGCTGGGGACGATCGCCGGGGTATTGATCGGGCCCGTGCTCGGCGACCCTCGTTCGTTCGGGCTGGACACCTTGTTCCCGGCCTTCTTCGTCGCTCTGCTGTTCGAGGAAGCGCGCGGCACGCAACGGCGCGCCGCGGCCTGCGGTGGTGCCGCGATTGCGCTCGCCCTGATCCCGTTTGTCCCTGTCGGCCTGCCGATCCTTGCGGCGGCCGTGGCAGCCGTCGCCGCATCGAGGATCCGTTCGTGACCTCGATCTGGGCGACGATCGCCGCGCTCGCTCTCGCCACGGCGGGCCTGAAGTTGGCCGGACCGCTGCTGCTCGGAGGGCGCCCGCTGCCCGACGGCGCGATGCGGGTCTTCGGGCTGCTCGCCTCGGCGCTGCTTGCCGCCCTCGTCGTCGTCGAAACCTTCAGCAAAGGACGCTCGCTGACGCTCGACGCGCGTGCGCTGGGAGTCGCGTTCGCGGCCCTGGCGCTGGCCCGGCGGGCACCAGTGAGCGTTGCAGTGTTCGGTGCGGCGGCCGTCGCCGCGATCGCCCGATTGCTTTCCTAGAAGCATTGCTTTCCTAGAGACATCGTGACGTGAGCGAACCCAGCTGGGTTGCGCACACCGTGGCGATGGCGCCGGAGACGCTCGGCGATGACATTGCCAAGCCTGAAGTTGCTCGAAGCGGCCGGCCGCTTGACCTCAAGTGAACTTGAGGTGGTGGGCTTCTTGGCGTGCCGACAGTCGGCGCAGGTCTCGAACATGGTCGGAGTCGAACGCCATGAACGTACGAAGGCGACTTCTCCGACGAGTCATCGGTCAATTTCACCGTCCCGACGGCGCATCGGGACACGTGACCGGCTGGATCATGGCCTACCGCCGCTCAAACCGACGGCGCAACCGATGGGTCGTCTCACTCCTCGACGTACAACCCACCGACCGGGTTCTCGAGATCGGTTACGGCCCCGGCATCGCGATCCAGGCTCTCAGCCGCCTCACCACCCGGGGCGTGGTCTACGGCATCGATCACTCCGAGGTCATGCTCCGCCAAGCGCGCGGACGCAACGCAGACGCGATTCGCGCCGGTCGAGTCGACCTCAGGTGCGGATCAGTCGATCGCCTACCGGCGTTGGGCGCTCCCCTGGACAAGGTCATCGCCGTCAACTCCATGGGCTTTTGGCCAGACGCCTCCACCCGGTTGAAGGAGTTGCGAACCATCCTCCGGGCCGGCGGCCAGATCGCGGTCGCTTCCCAGGCACGCTGCCCGGGTGCCACCAAGGCGACATCTGCACAGGCAGCGGTCGAGATCGAAGCCGTCCTCAATGATGCGGACTTCTGCGGCATCCGGGTCGAGATCCTGCCCCTCGATCCTCCCGTCGTCTGCGTGATTGGCGAACGACCCTGAGGTTCAATCCGAGAACACCGAAACTTGTTCGGCCGAAACTCCTGGGAGGCGCCTACGGTCCTAAGGCGATCAGGTTCCCGACGCCGGTCGACGTGTTGCCGACTGGGACGTAGACGATGCCGTTCGAAACGAGGGACTCACCCCTGGGGAGGCTGGGCGCCTTGTAGTCGAAGAGGGTGTGGCCGGTGGCGGTGGACAGGAAGAGCACATCTCCGCTGTTCAGGCCCTCGACGAGAACGCCGGGCACCTCGGTGATCCCGGCGTACATGTTGCTCGCCTGGCAGGTACGCCACACGAAGGCTCCCGTCGCGGGGTTGAGCGCGTTGATGGTGCCGTTGTTCGATCCGCTGCAGCTCACGCCGTTGACGAGCGTGGACGCCACACCCCCGCCCGTGTAGAGGTTCGTCCCGTCCCAAGCGGCAGAGACGATCGATCCGGTGGCAGGACCGCCTGGCTTGGCGATGGTCGATTGCCATACCGGGCCGTTTGCGACATTTGTGCGGTCCCAGGCGTAGAAGATGCCGTTCTTGTTGACGGATCCCACGAGTTGACGATGCTGGCCCCCGATCGTGGCGGTGAACAGCACCGGCGTCGATCCGAAGTCGGAGTCGCCCTGCGACTGGGCCGAGACCGGTACCGTCCAGTGGGACAGCTCCGTGAGGTCCGAGGCCCGGAGCTTGATGATGGCGGGGGCCAGCGTGCCGTCGCAGGTGGGGTTGCCCGTGACGACGTAGATGCTGCCGTCGCTCGTGTCGACGGTGGGCGACCCCCATATGCCGCCACCGGGGCAGCTGCTGGTGACCGCGTCGAACGTGTGGAGGACAGCGCCGGTCGATGCGTCGAGCTGGACCAACCGGCCCTGGATGACGGGACAGTCGTCCACCGAGGCGATGCCCTCGTAGAGACTCCCGTTGTAGAGCGCGGGAGAGCTCCACAGGTAGTCGGTGCCGAGTGATCCGACGTTGGTCTTCCAGATCGATGCGCCGGTCGTGGCGTTGAGAGCATCGAGATTGTCGTCGCCGCCGGGCAGGAACAGGACGGCAGTTCCGGCCATGTCCGCCGCGACGGGCGCGCCGCTGGGGCCGTACATCACCCCCTTGCACTGGCCGGAGGTGATCTTGGTCTGCCCTTCGTTGGCCGACCAGAGATCCTTCCCCGTGGACGGGTTCGTGGCGTGGAGGATGCCTCTCCAGTCTGACCAGTACACGAGACCGTTGGCCGCGATCGGCTGGGCGAAGGTTCCGATGCCGCCGGTGTCCGTCCAATGCAGCTTCAGACTCGACGCGTTCGCCGCCGTGAGTCCGGTCTCAGCCGGGTAGTACCCGCTTCGTCCGAGGTCCCCTCTGTACATGGTGAGGGCTGTGGGTGGAGGCGGCCCGGCCATGTAGGTGTACTGGTCGGCCGGCTGGATGACCGGGCTCGTGCCGCCCGAGGTCGTGACGGTCACGTCCACGGTGCCCGTTCCCGCCGGCGCGGCTGCGGTGAGAGAGGTGTCGCTGTTCACGGTGAACGTTGCAGGGTGGGCGCCGAAGTCGACGGCCGTCGCGCCAGTGAAGGAGGTGCCGGTCACGGTCACCGACGTGCCGTTGAACCCGGAGGTGGGGTTGACGCCGGTGACCGTCGGCGCGGGCGGGACTGTGTACGTGTACTGGTCGGCTGGCTGGTTCACCGCGCTCGTCCCGCCCGAGTTGGTGACGGTTACGTCGACGGTGCCCGTTCCCCCCGGCGCAGTTGCGGTGATGGACGTGTCGCTCTTGAGCGTCAGGGACGCGGGGTTCGCGCCGAAATGCACCGCCGTCGCCCCGGTGAAGCCCGAGCCCGTGATCGCCACCGATGTGCCCGCCGGCCCCGAGGCAGGGCTGATGCCGGTCACGGTCGGTGGAGGGGGCGGGTCGAAAGTGAATTCGTCACCGGGCTGGTTCACGGCGCTCGTGCCGCCACCGGTGGTCACGTGCACATCGACCGTGCTCGATCCGGCTGGCGAGGTGGCCATGACGGAGGTGTCGTTCGTCACGGTGAAGCTCGTGGCGGCCATGCCCCCGAAGTCGACGGCCGACGCGCCGGTCAGGTTGGTCCCCGTGATGGTGACCGACGTCCCTCCGGTGCTCGGGCCCGACGACGGGCTCACGCTGGTCACCGTGGGGGCCGGGGGCGGAGGTCCCGCCGTGATCGACACGTTCTGCACCTGTTGGACGTCGGTGTGCGCCCCGGTGCCCGCCGAGAACCCGACCAGGACCGAAGACGGGAAGCTCGTGGCGTAGGTGAGCACCCGGCTGCCATCCATGTCCACGCTCATGCCGCCCGAGAACGTGGACACGACGAAGTGGTGGGCGCTGAGTCGCAGCGACGCGATCGACGAGTTCGTAGTGGCGTAGTGAAGCGAGTCCGAGGTCAGTCCTGGGCCGGTCGCGATCCCCACGAAGTTGCTTGACGGGTAGCTGGTGTTCTTCTTGAAGGTGTCGAGTGAGACCGCGATCCCCGTAATGCCCGAGAACCCCTCACCACTCCCGCCTACGCCCAGGGCTGTGGGCTTCGTGACGCTGGCGTCGGCGATAATGAAGGTGAGGCCGTCGCCACCGCTTCCTCCACCGATGAAGGCGTCGAACGCCGCCGAGATGCCCACCCCGGGCACGCCGGTGGGCCAGAAGGCCGTGCCCGCCTCGTTGCTCAACGCCGCGGTCAGCTGGAGGTTGGGCGGTGACCCTGAGGGAACGAGCTTGGCGGAGCCGTTCAGCTGCCACCCCCCCGCCAACGGCGACGGGATGGCGCCGGGGGGTGGCCCCGCCCCGTAGGTGAACTGGTCTTTGGTGCTGGTCGTGCTCGTGCCGGCGGGTGTGGTGACGGTCACGTCGACGGTGCTGGTGCCGGTGGGAGCCGTTGCGGTGATCGTCGTCGGGCTGTTCACCGTGAACGTGGCGGGATTGCCGGAACCGAAATCGACGGCCGACGCCCCGGTGAAGTTGGTTCCGCTCACGTCGACCGTCGTCCCCGCCGGCCCCGTCATCGGATTGACGGACGTGACGGTGGGCGAAGGCGGCGGCCCCGCAACGTAGGTGAACTGGTCGGCAGGCTGGTTGGCCGCGCTCGTGCCCCCCGCGGTCGTCACCGTCACGTCGACGGCGCCGGCGGAACCTCCAGGCGACGTCGCGGTGATGGACGTGTCGCCGTTGACGGTGAAGCCCGCCGAGGTGGCTCCGAAGTGCAGCGCACTCGCCCCGGTGAAGCCCGTCCCGCTCACCGCGACCGTGGTGCCACCCGCCGTCGGGCCTGAGGTTGGGCTCAACCCGGTGACCGTCGGGACAGGCGGCGGCGTCCCTCCGACGGTGACGGTGACCGTAGAGGACTGCGGGCCTTGGCCCGACCCGTTGTAGTCCGCCACGGCGTACGTGTGAGTTCCCGCCGGCACGTTGGTGTTGGTGTACGAGGACGGCGCGGGGTTTGGGTACCCGCCCGCCCAGAACTTGGTCGTTGTGTCGCGGAAGACATTCACGCCTTGGGCGCCAGCGGCGTTGGTCCAACTGAGGATGACGCTCGTGCCGCTCACCGAACCGGACAACCCGGTCGGGGCAGCGGGCACGGTGGCGAAGGCCGGACCGCTCACGACAACGGTCGCGACCGACAGCGTTGCAACGACGAGCGCGCCGAACAGGGAGCGTCGTTTCGTCCGACGCTTCCCGTGAGCCGGGCGTGGCCCCCCAAATCGCCTCATGCACGCTCCCCGCTTCCCCCCTAGGCCAGGTCGGAGCGGGCCTGAGTCCCTGGCGATTGTCGACGTCCGCGAAGATGGGCGGGACGCGACCAGGACCATCGTGAAGGGTCGAGAAAACTAAGGCAATGAAGTTGACCGGACGTTGGCCCAGTTGACCGAAATTAGAGAGAACTCGTGGCAGGCAATCCATGCACTTTCACACCGAACACCACATCCATGGAGATCCGGATCGAGTCGTTGCGGTGCTCTCGGACCCCGGCTTCTACCAACAACTCGAGCTTCCGGATCTGAGCAAGCCTGAGGTCGTGGCCCACGACACCTCGCCTCACGGGACCACCCTCCGCCTCCGCTACGAGTTCGTCGGGAGCCTCGATCCACTGGCTCGTCGTCTTCTCGGTAACCAGAGCCTGGCATGGCTTCAGGAAGTCAACATCGACCCCCAGGAGCGGTCGGGCGCCCTGACCTTCGGCGCCGAACGAGATCCGAAACGCCTCCATGGAAACGCGACATTCGTACTCGAGGCATCAGAGAACGAGACGCTTCGCCGTCTCGACGGGGAACTCGTCGTGGCCGTGCCGGGAATCGGCCGCATGGCAGAACGACGGATCCTTCCAGGACTCCTTCGGCGCTTGGACATCGAAGCGCGAGCGCTGAGCGAGGCAACGGGAGGCGATGTCAAGTGACTTCGCGGCCACCCTCGAAACCCGCGGAGGCGAAACATGTCGAACGGCGATGATGCCGCATGAATGTCCGGTGCACCTGCACGATATGAGCAGGCTCCTCGAAAGCTTGGCGGTGCCGATCGTCCAAGCGCCGATGGCGGGCGGCCCATCGACCCCGGCGCTCGCCGCGGCGGTGAGTCGCGCCGGCGGACTGGGGTTTCTCGCCGCCGGCTATCTCACCCCCGAGCGCCTGCAACAAGACGTCGCGGCTACCCGCTCCCAGCTCGACCGGTTCGGAGTCAACGTCTTCGTCGGGGGCGACAGGCCAGCTGATCCCGAACGGGTGAGGGCGTACGCAGCTCGTCTTCAAGCGGAGGCGGTACGCGCCGGTGTGGAGCTCGGACAGGCGCGCTTCGACGACGACTGGTTCGAGGAAAAGATCGACATCTTGCGCAGAGATCCGGTGACAGTCGTGTCGTTCACCTTCGGCATACCGCCGGAACGGGCCATCGAGCAGCTCCAAGCGGCCCGATCGGAGGTGTGGTTGACCGTCACCTCGCCGGGCGAAGCGCGCCTGGCCGTATCTGCCGGCGCGGACGCATTGATCGTCCAGGGAGTCGAAGCTGGCGGACACCGTGGCGTGTTCGTCGATGACGACTCGCAGTCAGAGCTGACGCTGCTGGCGGCGCTCCAACTCGTTCGGGCCGAGGTTGACGTGCCGCTGATCGCCGCCGGCTCGATCATGACGGGGGCGGCGCTCGCCGCCGTTCTCGTAGCGGGGGCGAGCGCAGCGCAGATCGGCACCGCCTATCTGCGAACTCCCGAGGCCGGCACGTCGCCCGCGCAGCGCGCTGCGACGGCGACCGACACGCCCACCGTGCTCACACGAGCGTTCAGCGGACGCCTGGCCCGAGGCATCTCCAACCGGTTCGACACCGACTATGGCGAGGACGCGCCCCGCGCCTACCCCGAGATCAACCATCTGACCTCTCCGCTGCGCGCTCACGGTCGTGCCGTCGGAGACCCGGATCTGATCAATCTCTGGGCCGGTCAAGCGCACAGCCTCGCCGAAACCTTGCCAGCCGAAGAGATCACCCGGCGCCTTGCACAGAGCGCCCACGACGCGATCGCAGCCTCGGCGGCGCGACTCCGGTGACCGAGGCTCCCTTTCCCAAGACTCGAGGCGAGCTCCGGCTCAAGCGGGACGGACGCCCGGTTCGGGACCACCAACAAGGTAATGGGAGCTCGCGTACGACACGGACGAGCAGAGGCTCCGTCAGGACGCGCCACGTCCGACCCATACGAGCCCAAAATGTCGAACGTCACTCAGTCGACACGTGCTGCCGTCGAATTCGAACGACGGATGGGAGATGGGGTGCCATCCGATCGCCACGACACCTGGACATCCGAATCGTGGGGCAGGATCCCGAGACCAAATGATTCCCACCGTCCCCGGTCCGGCCGGTATCGACGATTGACGGTGAACGATCCTGGGGAGGGAAGTCGCCACGGGATGAAGCAGCTCCCGCCGGAGTCGCCCCGAACGCGCGTAGAAGGCAAATCCCTGCCCGGCCTCTGCCTTCACGACGAGGATGGCCGCGCCGCTCCCATCCAGGTCACGGTCGAGGACCGCAGCGGCAGTTCGGTAGTCGTCGTAGAAGTACGGCTGTCGAACGGCTTCGAACGACGTGCGAGCAAGCCAGAGTGGGACGAGCACCATGACGACGACCAACGCGACGGCGCCCGGCGAGCGGCTCGACCATCCTGCCGTTCCTGATGCGGGCCCAGGCGCGGGCTTGGGACCCGGTCGAGGCGTCGGAAACGCCTGGACCGGGATGCGCTCGCGGCCGACCAGCCAGCGCCAGACGTACGCGCCGGCGGCAGCCTCGGTCAGGGCCACGGCGGGCACGGAGACGAGCACATAACGATCGACGTAGACGGGATGGACGAATGACGCGGCCACCAGCACCACCGGTGGCAGGAGCGCCCAGGTCACCGACAAGATCGCCGGCAGTCGTTCGATGTTACGAGCCGGAGACCGAAACGCGGCCACCAGCACGACGGCACAGGAGGCGACCAGTCCGATCGCAAGGGTATGGCCTCCGCTGACGTCCGTTAGCGCCGTGAAGAAGGTTGCCGGACCCGGACGGGGAATCCACGACACCTGAGCCGTCTGTCGGGCGGCGGCGACAGCCAGAGGCCCGATCAGGACGATGACGGCGGCCAGCCCGACAGCTTGCCCCAACCACGCCGAACGTCGCTTGGCGACGACGATCGTTACCGCCTGTGCGATCAGCACCAAGATGCCGAAGAGGTGAAAGAGTGCCAAGCAAAGGCCGAGCGCGCCATAGGCCGTCCAGTTGCGCCAGCCACCTCGCTCGACCGCCGTCGCGAGCGCCGCGGTCGAGAGCACCGCGAAGAGCGTCGCGATCGCATAGGGACGGGCTTCGATCGACCAACGGACATAGAGCGGGTTCACTGCGACCAAGATTCCGGCCAGGATTGCCCACGTGGGCTCGAGCCAGCGGCGCGCCAGGCGCGTCAAGGCCCATGTGGCCGCGGCCGCGGCGATCAGCGACGGCAGCCGCATCCACCACAGTTGCTGGCTCGCGCCGAGCCAGACGTGCATGAACAGGTAATAGGGAAGAAGGACGGCGTCTCGGGTGTGCAGTGTGTAGCTGAAGATCGATGAGAGGGACATCCGCGCTGTGGCCCACGTCGCAGCCTCATCGGTCCAAATCGAGGACCTCGTCAGGAAGACGCCACCGAGAACGATCGTCACGAGTGCCGGTGCGAACGCCGGCCACGTCCAAGTCGAGCGCGCTGATGGTGCGGTCATTTCGGGGATTTCCTCGGCGTAACCTGGTCCGGCAGCCCGCGTCTCGTGATGGGAGTGCGCCCGCGTCGTCCGTGGAACAGCGCCAATGGTAGAACGGCGCTATGAACGAGGATACCGATCTGCTCGCAGATCAGGTGGCCTTCTACAGGACCCGTGCCCCTGAGTACGACGAATGGTGGCAGCGCCGCGGTCGCTACAACCTCGGTCCTGCACAGGCAGCCGAGTGGAATGCCGAGGTGGCCGAGCTCGAGAGCGAGCTCGAGCGGTTCTCTCCGCACGGAGACGTGCTCGAGCTCGCAGGCGGGACGGGTTGGTGGACCGAGCGGCTCGCCCGGACCGCTCGAAATCTCACCGTCGTGGATACCTCGCCGGAGGCAATGGCACTCAACCGTCGACGGGTCGAGCGCGACGACGTGTCCTACGTCGAGGAAGACCTCTTCACGTGGCGACCGAAGTCCGCCCACACCCATGACGTCGTCTTCTTCTCTTTTTGGCTCTCGCACGTGCCACCCGGAAGGTTCGACCCCTTCTGGGCATTCGTGGCACGCTGCCTGGCGCCCGGTGGGCGAGTGTTCTTCATCGACAGTCGCGCCGATCCGACGAGCGCGCGGCGGGATCCCTACGTCATCGACGAAGAGCCCGGCGTCCAGTCCCGTCGCCTCGGCGACGGGTCTGTGCACCGGGTCGTCAAACTCTTCTACGAGCCCGCCGCACTGACCCAGCGACTGGAGGAATGCGGTTGGGAAGCACAGGTATCAGCGACTCGACGGTTCTTCATCTACGGCACGGCCCGGCCCCGAACAGGCTGACGAGCCCCTGCGTGATCGTGCGCACCGAGAACCGACGCGCCAAGTGCCGAACCGCTCCGAGGACAGGTTGCGTGCTCGTCCTGGCAGTCCTGCTGTCGGCATGTACCGCCCATGGCACGCCGCACACCACCACGCGTCCGCCCACGCCCTCCGGTCCGACCACGACCTCGGCAACGGCAACCGGTGTTCGCACCGTCTTGAGCGCCATCGGACTCAACGTTCGAGCCCAACCTGCGAAGTCGGCGGCCATTGTGCAAACGGCGGCGCAGGGGACCGTGCTGACCGTCACAGGTCAGACGGACCAGAACGGCGGCTGGTTCCAGGTGAAGGGCACCACGATCTCCGGCTGGATCAGCAGCGATCCTTCGCTGAGCGCGCCCGGCAAGTACCTGCCGTACTCCTCGACGCAGCTCCAGGTGTCGCTCCTGTATCCCGAGACCTGGACGGTCGCCGAGGTCCCTCCGACGAACGTCGTGCTCCACGTGCCGCCCGGTCATGACACCGTGGTCGTGTCAACCGCGCCGGCGGTCGACCAGCTCGGGCGCGGGCGCAACGGGTACCAACGGACGAACACCGAACAAGTTCTCGTGTGCGGGGTCACGTCGACTCTGGCCACGTACTCGCAAGTGGGGGCGGCGGCGAGCACGACACAACCAGGCGGCGTCGTGAACGAGCGATACCTCGTCCAGGTCCACCTGGCTCTCGACCCCCAACACGCTCTCGGCATCGCCGCCAATCTGTCGGACCTGGCTCAACTCGATGCGTACAAGAGCGTCGTCGACTCGGCCACGTTTCCGTTCCCGCAGTGCCAACCCTGAGCGGGGCCTAGCTTTTCCACGGGAGGCACAACAACCCAACCGGACCACGCTGCGGGCATAGGTCATGACCAGCCAGCCCCACTACCCTGGGAACGAGTGACCGACACCTCCCCGGGCGAGGGTTGGTGGCTCGCTTCGGACGGAAAGTGGTACCCACCCCATCTGCATCCTTCCGTCCACCGAGCCCCCGTTGCTCAACCGCCGGCGCAGACCCTTCACCAGACCCCCGGGACATGGGCCGGGGCGTCAGGTGCGCCCGCAGATCAGCATCCACACCAACCGGGGTGGGGCGCGCCGCCCGGTGCGGTGCCGGGCCCACCCGCGTGGGTCACGCCCCCACCGTCGTGGACCACTCCACCGCCATCGTGGGGCGCACCGCCACGCCCGCTCGTCGTCGACCCCGTGGTGCGCGTGCCGCTTGCCCCGTGGTGGAAGCGACTCGTGGCGATCCTGATCGACGGGGTCATCCTGGCGTTCGCCAACTGGACGATCGTGCTGCCCATCACGGCGGCGAGCGGCCACAACTACGTGACCTCCATTTCCACCCACATCGCCGCCGGCACCGTCGTCGCCTCGTTGGCCCTGACCTACGCCGTCGGTTGGGCCGTCGGCGCGATCTACTACGGGGCGTTCAACGGCTCACAGCGGGGACAGACCGTGGGGAAGATGGCGCTCGGGATCGCCGTCAGAGATGCTCGGACCGGCGGTCCCGTCGGGTTCGGACGCGCGCTCGGCCGCTATTTGATGACGATCGTGTTCACCTTGGCGCTGGTCGTGCCGTTCGTCCTCGACTCGCTGGCCCCGCTGTGGGACCGGCGCCGGCAGGCCTGGCACGACAAGGTCGTCCAATCGGTCGTGGTCGACCTCAGACCCTGACCCATTCCCTGGAGACAGGTCGAGGTGAGCGGGTGACGTTCTCCCCTTCCCCACGTCCGTGGCCGCCGCCCGGGTGGTACGCCGACCCGTGGCGAGCCGGACCGTGGCGATGGTGGGACGGCTATCGCTGGACCGGGTATGTCGTCACGCCGGTCGGGACACCCTCGGTCGCGACGTCAACACCGCCGCCCAGGGGACCCGGGATCAAAGGGGGCGGGATCGCCGCAGTGGGGATCGGGCTCGGCCTGGCAGGGAGCATCGCGGTCGTGATCGCGTTCGCGGTCAACTCGTCCGGCCACTTCGACGTTCGCAATCCCTGGTACCTGCTCGCGAGCCAGAGCGCCCTGTGGGCGGGCATGGTGGGCGCCACGGTGGTTGCCTCATGGCGCAACGGAAGCCGCAGCTTGGCCCGTGACTACGGACTCTCCTGGCCGAAACGGGGTGATCTGTGGACCGGTGTCGTGGGAGGCGTCCTGGGGCGGCTCCCCCCCACGTTCGTCCTGGTGCTGATCGTGTGGGCGAACCGAGGCTTCAACGCGCCGAACTCCGCCGGCCGGCAGATCAACGGCTTCACGCCCGAGGGCACCGCGGGGTGGATCGTGGTGACGTCGATCGCGGTGCTGGGCGCGCCCGTCATCGAGGAGCTCTTCTTCCGCGGCCTGGTGCAGGGCGCATTCACCCGACGCATCGGTGCCGTCCCCGCCATCTTCGTCACGGCGCTCATCTTCTCCGCTGCACACCTGCTCAACGAGGGGCCGTTCGCGCCCTATGTCCTGTTCCCGGCGGCGGTCGTCCTCGGATACCTCCGATACCGCTACGGGCGGTTAGCACCGGGAATGGTCGCCCACGGCACCTTCAACGCCCTCGCCTTCGCCCTCTTTCTCGTGCCGGCATTCCGATAGCGGTGTCGGCGTCGCTCGAGGTCGAAGCCCTGGCTCGAGGATCCTCGCCTCCGTGGGCCCACCCTGGGACAAAGCTGTCACCGGGCGCTCGGATCGTGCGCCCGGGGGAGGGAGACGACGGTGGGTGACTTCTTCAGACTCGTAGCAGCAGGACCGGCTTTCTTCTTGGGCGCCTGGTTCCTGATGATCTTCGCCGGGATCGTGTCCCCCGATGTCGGCATCAAGCCGTTCGGCTACGTCACGTCGATGGTGGCCACGATCGGGTTGTGGCTCGGTGTCGCGCCGGCCATCGGGGCGGTGGCCCGCGTGCCGAAGACGGGCCGGGGCCGCGGCCACGATCTGTGATGCTGTCGCAGTCGGCCACTGGGTCGACGGGCCATCGGGAAGGCGGGCGCTGAGGATGCGAATCGAAGGGTCGACCATTCTCGTCACGGGGGCGTCCTCGGGGATCGGCGAGGCGCTCGCGCCGATGCTGGCCGAGCGCGGCGCGACGGTGGGGATCGCGGCCCGACGGGCGGACCGTCTGGCCGCCACCCTGGACCGCTGCCGGAAGCACGCCCCGCAGTCGCGCCTGTGGGTGGTCGACCTGTCGGACCCGGACGCGGGGGTGCAGCTCGTCAACGACGCGTGGGACGCCTTCGGGCACCTCGACTGCCTCGTGAACAACGCCGCGATCGGCAAGCGCAAGATGGTCGCCGACCACACCCCCGAGGACCTCGACGTCGTGATGCGCACGAACTTCCTTTCGCCCGTGCGGATGAACCTCGCCCTTCTTCCCAAGATGCTCGAGCGCGGGTCCGGCACGATCGTCAACGTGGCAAGCGGCGGTGGCCGCTTCGGAATCGCCCACGAGTCCGTCTACTGCGCGTCGAAATTCGCGCTCAGCGGGTGGAGCGAGGTGGCGGCCATGGACCTGGCCGACACTCCCGTCGACGTCAAGCTCATCCAGCCCGGCGCCATCGCGACCGAGATCTGGAACCAGCAGCCGGGTGAGCTTCCCGGTCTGCCCGGGGCGGAGTTCGCCACGGCCGAGGAGTGCGCGGCCGGGATCGCGGACGCCCTTGCGACCGAAGGGTTCGAGTTCTTCGTTCCCGCCGATTTGAAGGCCCACGTCGACTTCAAGAACAGCGACCTGGAGGGCTGGATCGAGCTCATGGCGAGCATCGGGCGGTCGACGGCCCCGTGACGACGCCCTCGGCCCATGGGCTGAGGGAGCGAGGAAGCGGGGGACAAGAGCGGATGGGCCGCCCGATGTGCGACGGCACGCCCGCGGCGCGTCCACACCGACCGATAGCTTCGGGAACCAGAATCGACCCGGGAGGCGACATGACCGAACAGGCCGACGTGGTGGTACTGGGGATGGGGCCGGGCGGCGAGGAGGTGGCGGGACGTCTGGCCGAAGCCGGACTCGACGTGGTGGGGATCGAGGGCGAGCTCCTCGGTGGGGAGTGCCCGTACTGGGGTTGTGTCCCCTCGAAGATGATGATCCGCGCCGGCAACCTGCTGGCCGAGACCCGGCGGGTGCCGGGCATGGCGGGCACCTCCTCCGTCACGCCCGACTGGGCGCCGGTGGCGCACCGCATCCGCGAGGACGCGACGGACAACTGGGACGACCGCGTCGCGGTCGAGCGATTCGAAGGCAAGGGAGGGCGCTTCGTCCGGGGCCGGGGCCGGCTGGACGGGCCGCGCCGGGTGGTCGTGAACGACGACGTCGTGTACGAGGCGCGCCGTGCCGTGGTCGTCGGCACGGGGGACAAGCCGTGGGCGCCGCCCATCCCGGGGCTCGATGACCTGAAGGGGCAGTACTGGACTAACCGGGAGGCCATCGAGGCAGAGACGTTGCCGAGCTCGATGATCGTGCTCGGAGGGGGCGCCATCGGGGTCGAGCTGGGCCAGGTCTTCGCCCGCTTCGGTGTCGACGTCGACATCGTCGAGGGTGCCGACCGTCTCATCCCAGCCGAGGAGCCCGAGGCGGGCGGCCTGTTGGCGGCGATCTTCGGACGCGAGGACATCGGCGTCCACACCTCGGCGAAGATCACCGCGGCCCGCCGCGACGGCGACGGGTTCGCGCTGGACATCGAGGGGTCGAAACCCGTGATCGGTGAGAAGCTCCTCGTGGCGACGGGCCGGCGTCCCGACCTGAAGTCGATCAACGCGTCGAGCATCGGCGTCGACGAAAACGGGAAGGGCCTACCGACCGATGAGCACCTGCGCGTCACGGACGGGGTGTGGGCCGTGGGCGACGTCACGGGGCTCGGCGCCTTCACCCACCTGTCCGTGTACCACGCCAACATCGTTGTGCTCGACATCCTGGGAGAGGACCCACCGGCCGCCGAATACAAGGCGCTGCCCCGGGTGACGTTCACCGATCCCGAGATCGGCTCGGTCGGCTTGAGCGAAGACCAGGCGCGCCAGCAAGGCATTCACGTCCACGTCGGGATGACGGAGGTGCCGAGCTCGGCGCGGGGGTGGATCCACAGAGCCGGCAACGAGGGCTTCGTCAAGCTGGTCGAGGACGGCGAGCGCGGCGTCCTGGTGGGGGCGACGTCGGCCGGCCCGACGGGAGGAGAGGTGCTCTCCATGCTCACCCTGGCGATCCACGCCGAGGTCACGACCAATCGCCTGCGCCAGATGATCTACGCCTACCCGACGTTCCACCGCGCCGTCGAGGCCGCGCTCGGCGACCTGTGCATGGTGGACGTTCCCCGCCCCAAGTAGCCCGCACGGGGTCCCGGGCGGCGGGGATGACCCGGCGTCAGGGCTCGTCGAAGTCGAAGCCCAGATCGGGCGCGCCCAACAGGGCGCGGAAGTCGACGCCCTCGCTGCGCAGCAGTGACTCGGCCGCGCCGCCCCGGTCCACCACCGCCACCGCCAGCACGACCTCGGCGCCCGCGTCGCGCACGGCGCGCACCGCTTCGAGCAGGGAGGTGCCCCGCGTGACCGTGTCCTCGGTCACGACCACCCGGTCCCCCGGTTCGAGCGCGCCCGCGATGCGACCGCCCGCGCCGTGGTCCTTGGCCTCCTTGCGGACGCTGAACGCCTTGAGCGCCCGGCCCCGTGTGGCCGCCACTGCCGCGGTCACGAAGGCAACGGGGTCGGCACCCATGGTCAGGCCGCCGATGGAGCTTGCGTCGTCGGGCATCACCGCCAGGATGGCGTCGGCGACGAGCAGCATGCCCGCCGGGCGACACACCGTCTGCTTCGAATCGATGAACCACGTCGAGCGCCGACCGGACTTGAGCACGAAGTCGCCCGTCTTGACCGAGAAGGCGAGCAGGTGCGTGCGCAGCGACTCGAGCGTCGTGGCGTCGGGCCCGGTCCCGATGGTCATGGCGCCTCCTCGTTGGTCTCGCGCTTCTTGTGCAGCTCGACGCGTCCCGAGCCGAGCGTGACCTTCCCCACAACACCAGCACGCTGCCCCGCGCCGTCGAGGACGTCGAGGACCACCGCGACGGCGGCCTCCGGGACCACCAGGATCATCCCGATGCCGAGATTGAAGACGCGTGCCATTTCATCCTCGTCGACGTCACCCACACGGGCGATCTCCGTGAAGATGCGCGGCTCGTCCCACGACGCCCGGTCGACGTCGGCGTCGCAGGTGTCCGGCAGCACTCGGGCCAGGTTGCCCGGGATGCCGCCTCCGGTGATGTGCGCCACCGCATGGACCGGCGCGGCGCGCAGGACGTCGAGCACGGCGGGGGCGTAGATCACCGACGGCCGGAGCAGCTCGTCGGCGAGCGAGTGGCCGGCCCCCGGCCAGGCGGGATCGTCGAGGGTGCGACCGGCCCGTTCGAGGAGCACGTGGCGCGCCAGGCTGTAGCCGTTCGACCGCAACCCCGGCGAGGCCAGGCCCACGAGCACGTCCCCGGGGCGCACCCGCTCGGGCCCGAGTATGGCGTCGCGCTCGACTGCGCCCACGGCGAAGCCGGCCAGGTCGAACTGGCCCGGGGCCGCGGCGCCGGGGTGCTCCGCCATCTCGCCGCCGAGCAGGGCACAGCCCGCCTGGCGGCATCCCTCGGCGACCCCGGCCACGAGCTGCTCCATCTGCTCGGGATCGAGCTTTCCGGTCGAGACGTAGTCCAACAGGAACAGCGGTTCGGCTCCGGCGCACACGACGTCGTCCACGCACATGGCGACGAGGTCGACGCCGATGGTGTCGTAGCGCCCGGCCGCGGCGGCCACGAGCGCCTTGGTCCCCACCCCGTCAGTGGACGCCACGAGGACGGGCCGTTCGAAGCGGTCGGGGTCGAAGGCGAAGGCGCCCCCGAACCCGCCGATGCCCCCGAGCGTGCCCGAGGTGGCGGTGGACGCGACGAGGGAGCGGATGCGGTCCACCGCGTCCTCCCCGGCGCGGATGTCGACGCCCGCTGCGGCGTAGGTGGCGCCGGTCACACGGTCGTTGCCAGCAGAAGGACCGGAGGCGGAGGCGGCACGATCCGGTTCGGTCGCGACACGATCCGGTTCGGTCGCGACACGATCCGGTTCGGAGTGGCCGCCCGTTTTGCCGGGGCGGGCCACGTTCAGGCCGAGGCCGTGGCGGGCTGGGCGCGGCCCACGCCGCTCAGCGCGACCGGCACCGGCACGGGGTAGTCCCCGGTGAGACACGCGGCGCAGAAACCCGCGCCGGGCGCGTCGATGGCGGCGACGAGGTTGTCGAGCGAAAGGTAGGCGAGCGAGTCCACGCCCAGGAACGACTCCATCTCCGCGACGGTGCTCTTCGCCGCGATGAGGTCGTCCCGATCAGGGATGTCGATGCCGTAGAAGCACGGCCAGACGAGCGGCGGCGACGAGATGCGCAGATGGACCTCGAGCGCGCCCGCCTCGCGCAGCATGCGGGCCACGGCGCGCTGGGTGGTGCCGCGCACGATGGAGTCGTCGACCACGACGATGCGCTTGCCGGCGATGTTCTCGCGCAGCGGGTTGAGCTTGCGGCGCACCCCGGCGTCGCGCGCCTCCTGGCCGGGCGTGATGAACGTCCGCCCGATGTAGCGGTTCTTCACCAGCCCCTGGCCGTGCGGGATGCCGCTGGCGCGCGCGAAGCCCTCGGCCGCGGGGACACCCGATTCGGGCACCCCCATGACGAGGTCCGCGTCGACGGGCGCCTGCGCGGCGAGGAGCTCACCCATGCGCCGGCGCGCGCCGTGCACTTCGCGTCCGTACAGCCGACTGTCGGGACGGGCGAAGTACACGAACTCGAAGATGCACAGGTGCGGGTCGATCTGCTCGGGCGCGAACAGCTGCTCGGAACGCACGCCGCTGTCGTCGATGACGACGAGCTCGCCCGGCTCGAGCTCGCGCACGAACGTGGCCCCCACGATGTCGAGAGCGGGGGTCTCCGACGCGAGCACCCACCCGTCGGGCCGGTCGGGCGGGCCGAGACGGCCGAGGCACAGGGGCCGCAGGCCGGCCGGGTCGCGCACCCCGAAGAGGTGCCCGGCGTCGAGGAGGACGAACGAGAAGGCGCCTTCCACCAGGGGAAGCACGTCGCGCAGGGCGGCCTCGAGCACACCCTCGTCGCTCCCCTCACCGAGGGCGCCCCCCTCACCGACTCCGGCGACACCGGCGAGGTCCCCGTCCACCGGTTGGTGTCCGTTGGCCGCCACAGCGCCGGAGTCGCGGGCCGCGCCCCACGCGGAGCCGGCCGGGTAGCGCAGGGCGAGGAGCTCGGCCACGAGGTCGCTGTCGGAGGCGACCACGCCGGGGAGCATGCCGGCGCGCTCGGCCAGCGCGGCGGTGTTGGTGAGGTTGCCGTTGTGTCCGAGCGCGAACCCGGCGGCACCGACGGCGCGGTACACGGGCTGGGCGTTGCGCCACTCCGACGCGCCGGTGGTCGAGTAGCGGGTGTGGCCGATGGCGAGGTCGCCCGGCAGGCACGACACGGTGCGCTCGTCGAAGACGGTGGTGACCAGTCCCATGTCGCGCACGACGGTGACGGCTTCGCGGTCGCTCACCGCCATGCCGGCCGACTCCTGGCCGCGGTGCTGCAGCGCATAGAGGCCGTCGAAGGTGAGCTGCGCGACCGCCTTGCCGGGCGCGTACACACCGAAGACGCCACAGGCTTCTTTCATCGGGCCCTCATCGCGTTGCCCTCAGTGTTTTCGGCCGTGCGCGGTCGTCCGCCCTGCCACCGAGCGCCTCCCTCTCACCCCGCACGGAGCCTACCGTCCCACACCGTCGCGACGGTTTGTACCCTTCGGGCAGCATGATCGACCTGCACACCCACTCCACCGTCTCGGACGGCTCCGACCCGCCCGAGCGGATCGCCGAGCTGGCGGCCCAGGCGGGGTGCTCGGCCGTGGCCCTCACCGACCACGACAGCCTGGCCGGGCTCGCCGCCGCCCGCCGTGCAGCCGAGGCGCACGGGGTCGCCCTCGTGCCGGGGTGCGAGGTGTCGTGCCGCAAGCCGCCCGCGCCCGGCGGGCCGGGCGGATCCGGAAGGGTCTCCGGTTCGGTGCACGTGCTCGTGTACTTCGTCGACGCCGGGGACGGGCCGTTGCAGGACGAGCTCGTCCGGCTGCGCGGCGACCGGGCGAGGCGAAACGAAGAGCTGGCGGACCTTCTCGTCCGGCTGGGGACGGGGGTGACGTACGAGGACGCGGTGGCCGAGGCAGGCGGCAAGCCCGAGGGCCTGGGCCGGCCGCACTTCGCCCGGGCGCTCGTGCGGGCGGGCGCGGCTGAGGACGTCGACGACGCCTTCGACCGGTGGCTCGCGGACGGCCGGCCCGCGTACGTCCCCAAGGCGCGCCTCGACCCCGCCGATGTCGCCCGGCTGGCGCACGCGTCGGGAGGCGTCGCCGTGCTCGCCCATCCCTTCAGCCTCGGGCTCGACCGTCCCGAGTTGGAGCGCGTCGTGCGCGACCTGGCGGCGGAGGGGCTCGACGGCCTCGAGGCGGTGTACGGCCGGTACACGCGAGACGAGCGCGCCTGGCTGCGGGGTCTGGCCGCCCGCACCGGACTCGTCGCCACGGGCGGGTCCGACTACCACGGCACCTTCAAGCCCGACCTGCACGTCGGAACCGGGTTGGGCGACCTGTCGGTGCCCGACGACCTTCTCGATGCCCTCGCAGCACGGCGGGGGTGAGGGTGGGCCGCACCGGGTAGCGGGCGGTGGGGCGGTGGGGTTGGTGGGTTCACCGGCGCAGGGTTCACCGGCGCAGGGTTCACCGGCGCAGGGTTCACCGGCGGAGGGCCGCCGCCAGGACCGCCAGGAGGATCTGGGTGCACGCCCTGCCCACGGCCTCGGGTGAGTCCTTCGCCATGGCGTGCGAGGCGTACGCCGACAGGCTCAGCGCGAACGCGTCCGTGACCCATCCCGGTGTCCTGCCCTTGCCACCGGCCTTGCGCCAGGCGTGGCCGGCGATCTCCTTCGACCACTCGAAGCGGCGGGCCGTGATGTCCTCGAGCGCGGCGCCGACCTCGGGCGCGATACCGGAGCGTCCGACATGGATGTCCCAGAAGGCGCGGCCCACGAAGCGGGCGTTCAACTCGTGGTAGGTCCCCACCACCTGGCGCAGCCACGATTCGAGCGAGACGTGTGCATCGGGCGGCTCAGGGAGGCTCTGGTCGTAGATCCGGTAGACCTCGTCGATCGCCGCGCAGAACAACTCGCCCTGGGTGGCGAAGTGACGGAAGACGGTCCGGCGGCTGACACCCGCCTCGGCTGCGACGTCGTCGACCGTGGCGTCGAGTCCCTGGCGCGCCAACGCGGCGAGTGCACCTTGGACGATGCGTGCCGCCGCGAAGGCGCGCAATTCCGTACCCAGTGCGGGACGAAACCCCGAGGTTTCCGTTGGCATCGACTCCCCCACGCATTCGAACATCAGGCCCGGCACCAGCCGACTTGACCTTCATGCGCCCCTGTGACACCCTACGGTGCCCATCTGACACCCACAAGGGTCACCTCCTTCTCGTCGGCGGTGTCCCACGGGGCGAGCAGACGGCTCCCGCTCTACGAACTCCTGGTGCTGGCGCGGTCGGCACTCAAACACCAGAGACCGATCGACATGGACTGCCCGGAGCGCCTCCTCATTCACAGAAATGGACGGGCCTCCTGTGCTGTTCCCGGTTGCGTCGAAGGTGACACCTTGGCGGACGTCGAGCGCGCCCTGGCACGCCACAGCGCGCGGGTGAATTGCGAAGCCGTTTACGGCAACCGATGCCCGGTGTGCGGACCGGCGCCGGAGAGCCCCACCTCGTCCTGAGCTCCGTGGTCCGGGTCAGGGCGGGGGCAGGGGTCTCGTTCGGTTCCGGGCTCGGGTCAGGGCGCGACGGGCTCGCCCAGTGCGCCGGGCAGCGCGGTTCGCCACGCCTCGGCGGCGACGTCGACAGCGAGATCGAGCAGTCCTTCGACCACGATGCGGTCCCCGCCCGCCGTGCCGACGACTCGGCCCGGGACGCGCGCCGCGGCGGCGCGCGCCACGACGTCGTCCGGTCGACAGGTGCACACCACCACCCTTGACGGGGACTCGGAGAACAACTCGTCGTAGGACGTCACGCCGGTGACCACGCATCCCACTCCCGAGCGGACCGCGCACTCGGCCAATGCGAGCGCAATTCCGCCGCCCGAGACGTCGTGCACGCCGCGCACGAGCGGCTCGTCCCCTGTTTCGTCGTTCACCAGGTCGGCCACGAGGGCGAGCAGGTGCCGGTGCAGCTCCAGGTCGAGGGAGGGCAGCGTGCCGTCCGGCCGGGCGTGGCGTTCGACCGCCCAGCGCGACCCCCCGAGGGACGGATCGGTCGATCCCAGGAGCACGAGCGACGCGCCCGCCGTGAACGTCGCGCCGGGCGGGGGACGCTCGAGGCGGTCGACGAGCCCGAGCACGGCCACGACCGGGGTCGGGTCGATGTCCGCCCCGCCCGTGGCGTTGTAGAGGCTGACGTTGCCGCCGACGACCGGCAGGGCAAGGGCGAGGCACGCCTCGGCCATGCCGTCGATCGACTCCGACAGCTGCCACATCACTTCGGGATGCTCGGGGTCGCCGAAGTTGAGGCAGTTGACGAGGGCGACGGGGCGTGCCCCGGCGCACGCCACGTTGAGCGCCGACTCGGCGACGGTCATGGCCGTGCCGAGGCGCGGGTCGAGGGCGCACCACCGGGGGTTGGAGTCCGTCGACAAGGCGAGGCCGCGCCGGCTGGCCGGTAGTCCCGGTGCCGCCAGCCGCAGGACGGCGGCGTCGTCGCCCGGGCCGACGACGGTGTTGAGGAACAGCTGGTGGTCGTATTGCCGGTACACCCACGACGCGTCGGCGAGCATCGCCAGGACGTCGCCGCCCGCGGCGGCGGGGTCGAGGCCCGCCGCGGTCGGTTGGTCGAGCGATCTGCCGGCGAGGTCGGGTGGGGCCTTCGGTCGGTCGTAGCAGGGCGCGTCGTCCGACAACGACGCGGCAGGCACGTCGGCGAGGACGTTGCCCTCACCGTCGTGCACGCGCAGCCGCCCCACGCCGCCCGGGACCGGAGCGGTGACCGTGCCGACCACGACGGCGCGCACCTCCCGGCGGGCGCACACCTCCTCGACCGACGCCAGGTCGGCCGGGGCGACGATGGCGAGCATGCGCTCCTGGCTCTCGGACGTCATCACCTCGAAGGGCGCCATGTCCGGCTGCCGGCGCACCACGGCGTCGACGTCGACGTCCATGCCCATGCCGGCTCGTGCCGCGGTCTCCGACGTGGCACAGGTCAGGCCACCCCCGCCCAGGTCCTGGATGCCGACCACGAGGCCCCGGTCGAGAAGCTCGAGACACGCCTCGATGAGCCGCTTCTCCTCGAACGGGTCGCCCACCTGGACGCTGGGGCGCTTGTCGTCGTCGGCGCCTGCGCCTGCACCCCCTCCGAACCCGGCCGACGCCAGCACGCTCACTCCGCCGATACCGTCGCGTCCCGTGGTGGCACCGAGCAGCACGGCCAGGTTCCCTTCGCCGGTGGCGCGGCCGAGCACGAGGCGGCCGGCCGGCATGACCCCGAGGCAGAGCACGTTCACGAGAGGGTTCGACGCGTAGCGGGGGGCGAAGGTGAGCTCACCGCCCACGGTGGGCACGCCGACGGAGTTGCCGTAGCCGGAGATCCCGGCCACCACCCCTTCGCAGATCCAGCGGTTGCGGGGGTCGTCGAGCGGGCCGAAGAAGAGCGGGTCCATGAGGGCGATGGGCCGCGCCCCCATGGTGAAGATGTCGCGCAGGATGCCGCCGACTCCCGTGGCCGCCCCTTGGTAGGGCTCGACGGCCGAGGGGTGGTTGTGGCTCTCGATCCGGATCGCCACCGCGATCCCGTCGCCCGCGTCGACGACACCGGCGTTCTCTCCCGGCCCGACGAGGACACCGGGCCCCTCGCTCGGCAGCCGGCGCAGGTGCAGCCGCGACGACTTGTAGGAGCAGTGCTCGCTCCACATCACCGCGTACATGGCGAGCTCGAGATGGTTGGGCGCCCGGCCCAGGATGTCCTCGATCCGGGCTGCCTCGTCGTCGGTGAGCCCGAGCGCGGTGTGGAGTTGCATGGCCGCCATCACCGTACCGGCCGGCCGGCCCCGCTCCGGCCCATGGGCAGCCGGGCGAAACAGCGGGTTCGTGCACCGCTCACTGGCCAATTGGCGCCCGGCTTCTCTGGACCTGGAGGGGGACCGCATTGGGGCTTTTCGGGCACCGTCACTCGACTGGACTCGCAGCGCGCCGAGCGTGGCACCACAGCTGTCACAGCGCGTTTGGCACCCCCCGCTGCCAATACGTGGTCGGGAATGGCCGAAATGACGGGTTCACTTTTCCTTGCACGCGGCCCCCGCAAAAACCCATAATCCCAGTCGTGGCCACGCCCAAAGCACGCAAGCGCCAGCCCATGACCGCCGCCCACAAGGCCGCCCTCGCCCGCGGTCGGGAGGAAGGACGCGCCGTGCGCCGGTACCTGGAGGCGATCGAGCTGCAGCGCCCGCGCCGGGGGCGCAAGCGCACGCCCGACTCGATCAAGCGGCGCCTGGCGGCGGTGAACGATCGTCTGGCCGACGCCGACGCGCTGTCGCGCCTTCACCTTCTCCAGGAGCGGACCGACCTCGAAGCGGAGCTCGAACGGATCGACACCAACGACAATCTCGTCACGCTGGAGAAGGGCTTCGTCAAGGTGGCCAAGGCCTACGGGAAGCGCAAGGGCATCGGCTACAACGCATGGCGGGCCGCCGGAGTGAGCGCCGCCGTGTTGCAACGCGCCGGGATCACCCGCAGTACGCGCTCCGAATAGCAGCACCCGTTCCGATTCAGCTCCTCTGCGCCGTCCGGCGACGGGCTCCTGGTGACGGGCTCTCCGGGTGACTGGCTCCCGCGTGACGGCCGTCCGATGACGGCCTCCTCGATGAAACCCTCAGTCGGCCGAGAGGAGTCGGGCGACGAGCGCGGTGTCTTCGGTGCCCCGAACGAAACAGATCTTGCCGTCGCGGAACCTCCACCAATGGTGAAGATCCATGGAACCCGACTTGCCGGTGGCCGGCACGCGCACGCCATATCGGATCACGGTCATGACGTCGGTGTCGTTGGAGGCGAACGCCAGGGGAGTGAACTCCGTGACCTCCGAGTTCGTGGCGATCGCCTTGAAGAAGTCGGCGACCTCTCCTTTGCCCCGCCTAACGCCGTTCCACGGCGCAGCTCCGTCCGGCTCGACCGCCCAATCGACGTCGTCGGTGACCTCGTCGAGGATGGCATGGATGTCACCGCGCCCGAACGCCTCGTAGATGCGCTGGACGGTCTTGATGTTCTCGTCGGCCCCCATGATCGCCCTCCTGTCGGCTGCTCCCCTCCGTTGTTCGGCTCCGGGGTGCTCATCGGATCACCCGAACGAACCCTTCGAACGATCCGCCGCCTGGAAGGCGCCCGGTCGGACGCAGGTCGGGGGAGTGGAGGGGCGAGAGGGAGTCGGACCGAGATCTGACCCCACGAAGGCCGGGCTGAGGTCAAGCAGTGAGTTTGGCGCGGCGCCGGGCGGCGTCCACGAGCGAGCGGATCAGACCCATGCCGTCGACCAGACCGGTCATGGGGTCACAGGCGCGCTCGGGGTGCGGCATGAGCCCGACGACGTTCCCTTCCTCGTTACAGACTCCCGCGATGTCGTCGAGGGAGCCATTGGGATTGTCCACGTAGCGGAGGACGATACGGTCCTCGGCCCGGAGACGGTCGAGGGTGGCGCGATCGGCCGTGTAGTTCCCCTCGAAGTGGTTGATCGGGATCCGCAGCCGCGCCCCGGCCTCGAGGTTTCCGGTGAGCGCGCTGCGGTTGCTCGACACCTCGACCTCGACGGCAGTACACAAGAAGCGGAGACCGCGGTTCTTCTGCAGAGCTCCCGGCAGCAGCCCCGCCTCGGTCAGCACCTGGAAGCCGTTGCAGATGCCCACCACCGGCCCGCCGTCGGCGGCGAACTTGGCGACGGCGTCCATGACGGGCGAGAACCGCGCGATCGCCCCGGGTCGCAGGTAGTCGCCGTGGGCGAACCCTCCGGGCAGCACGACCGCGTCGTACCCCGACAGGGAGCGGTCCGAGTGCCACACCAACGACGCATCGACGTCGCCCGGACCGACGATGTCGATCGCCCGCACCACGTCGTGCTCACAGTTGCTGCCGGGAAAGACGACCACGGCGATGCGCCCCGCCATCAGCGTGCCCCCGTGGCGTGATCCGTCGTGCCCGTGCCTGACAGCGCGCCCGACGCTGAGCCCAAAACGGAGATGCCGGACTCCTCGATGACCGGGTTGGCGAGGAGGCGGTCGGCGACCTCGGTCGCGCGGTGGCGGGCGGTCGACTCGTCCGGGGCCTCGATGCTCAGGCGGATGGCCTTGCCGACGCGCACCGCGTCGACGCCGTCGAAGCCGAGGGCGGGGAGGGCGCGCTCGATCGTGGCCCCCTGCGGGTCGGCGATCCCCGGGCGCAGCCTCACCTCGACCAGCACCTCGTACTTCACGCGGACCTCACCTGATCGCACCGTACCAGTCGGCCAACCGCCGTCCGCTGATCCGTTCGTACGCCGTGACGTACCGCTCGCTCGTGGCCGCGACCACCTCGGGCGCGAGCGCGGGTGGCGGTGGCGTCTTGTCCCAGCCGCTTCCCTCCAGCCAGTCCCTGACCGGCTGCTTGTCGTACGACGGCGGGTTCGTCCCCGGTTTCCACGCGTCGGCGGGCCAGAAGCGCGACGAGTCGGGAGTGAGGACCTCGTCGCACAGCGCCAGCTCGCCGTCGATGAACCCGAGCTCGAACTTGGTGTCGGCCACGATGATCCCGTTGCGCTCGGCCGTCGTCGCGGCGCGCCGGTACGCCTCGGTGCACAGGTCCCGCGCCCGCTCGGCGGTTTCCTTCCCGACGAGGTCGGCCGCGTCGTCGAAGGAGATGTTGACGTCGTGGCCCTCGGTCGCCTTGGTGGACGGCGTGAACATCGGCTCGGGGAGCGCGCTCGCCTGCTCGAGCCCGGCGGGAAGCGGTGTGCCGTGGAGCGTCCCCGAGGCGGCGTACTCCTTCCATCCCGAACCGGCCAGATAGCCCCGCACGATGCACTCGACCGGGAGCATGTCGGCTCGACGCACGAGCACGGCCCGGCCGGCCAGGCCGTCGATCCCCCGCTCGCCCCCCAGTGCCGCGGCTTCGGGCGGCAGGTCGGCGGGATCGGCCGAGACGAGATGGCTCGGTGCCAGGTCCGCCAGTGCCTCCAGCCAGTAGACGGTCATGGCCGTGAGCACCCGGCCCTTGTCGGGGATGGGCTCGGCCAGCACGACGTCGAACGCCGAGATGCGGTCGGACGCCACCATGAGCAGCCGGTCGCCGCCCGCGTCGTACAGCTCACGCACTTTTCCGGTGTGCACCAGTGTCAGGCTCACCCCTCGACCTCCTCGATGGCTTGGACGACTCTCGGGACATTGCGCAGGGCGCGGTCGACGCTGAAGGCGCGGTCGAGCATCCCCTTGTCGAGCTTGACGTCGGAGTCCTCGGCCAGGACGTCACGGAAGGGCCGGCGTTCCTGCCAGGCGCGGCGCGCCGCGCCCTGGACCACGCGGTAGGCCTCGTCGCGCGACATGCCCCATTCCACCAGGGCGAGCAGGACCGGTTGGCTGAACACGAGGCCGAGCGACCCGTCGAGCAGGTTGGAACGCATCCGCTCCTCGTGCACGACGAGATCGCGGACCAGACCCGTCCCCTTGCGCAGCACGTAATAGGTCAGCAGGCAGGCGTCGGGCAGGATGACCCGCTCGACCGAGCTGTGCGAGATGTCGCGCTCGTGCCACAGGGCCACGTCCTCGAGCCCCGCGCCGAGATAGCCGCGCAGCACGCGGGCCAGCCCCGACAGCCGCTCGGACAGCACCGGATTGCGTTTGTGGGGCATGGCCGAGCTGCCCTTCTGGCCCTCGGCGAACGCCTCTTCGACCTCGCCCACCTCGGTCCGGGCCAGGTGCCGGATCTCGGTGGCGATCATCTCGAGCGTGGCGCCGACCGAGGCGCACGCCCACAACAGCTCGGCGTGCCGGTCGCGCGCGACGACCTGGGTGGCGGGCACGGGCGCGATGCCCAGTGACTGGCACACGTATTCCTCGACCCGGGGATCGATGTTCGAGTACGTGCCGACCGCACCCGACAGCTTCCCCACCGCGATGCGCGCGCGGGCGGCACGCAGCCGCTGGCGGTCGCGGTCGGCCTGCAGGCACCACAGGGCGAGCTTGGCGCCGAAGGTGGTGGGCTCGGCCTGCATGCCGTGGGTCCGCCCCGCCATCGGGGTGGTCGCGAACTCCCTCGCACGCACCTTGAGCGTCGACACCAGGGCATCGGACGCCTCGAGCAGGAGGTCGGCGGCGCGCATGAGCGTGGCGCCCAATGCCGTGTCGACGACGTCGGAGGACGTGAGCCCGTAGTGCACGAACGACCCTTCGGGCGGCCCGATCGCCGCCTGCACGACGTCGACGAACGCCGCCACGTCGTGGTCGGTGACCTTCTCTCGCTCGGCCACCTGGGCCACGAGCTCCGGCGTCACCTTCGGAGCGCGGGCCCGCACCGCGGTGGCGACGTCGGTCGGGACCTGGCCGACCTTCGCCCATCCCTCCACCGCGAGCACCTCCACCTCGAGCCAGGTCTCGAGGCGCGCCTCATCGGTGAAGAGCGTCGCCATCTCGGGCAGGGAGTAGCGGGGGATCACACCGGCACCGCCCGCGCCGCCTCCGCTGCGATGTCGGTCCGGTAGTGCATCCCGGGCCACTCGATCTTCCCCACGCCGGTGTAGGCGCGAGCGCGGGCGTCGGCGAGCGTCGTTCCGGTGGCGGTGACCCCGAGCACCCGCCCGCCCGCGGTGACGAACCGGCCCTCGTCGTCGAGACGCGTCCCGGCGTGCACCACGGTCACGCCTGCCACCTCGGTCGCGTCCTCGAGACCGGAGATGACGTCGCCCGTGCGCGGCGACTCCGGATAGCCCCCGGCCGCGAGCACGACACACACCGCGGCGTCGGCCTTGACCCGCGGCTCGGTGTGCAACCGTCCGGCCGCCGCCTCGGCCAGCAGCTCGCCCAGGTCGTCCTCGAGACGCGGCAACACCACCTGGGTCTCGGGGTCCCCGAAGCGCACGTTGAACTCGAGCACCTTCGGTCCGTCGGTGGTGAGGATGACACCGGCGTACAACACACCGCGGTAATCGATGCCTCGGCGGCGAAGCGCCCACACGACAGGCCCCACCGCCTCGTCGAGGACCCGGTCGATCAGCCGGTCGTCGACCGCGGGCACGGGCGAGTAGGCACCCATCCCGCCCGTATTCGGCCCCTCGTCGCCGTCGCCGACGCGCTTGAAGTCCTGGGCGGGAGGTAGCGCTCGCACGTCCTCGGTGCCGTCGCACAGCGCAAGGAGCGAGAACTCCGGGCCCTGGAGGCCCTCTTCCACCACGACCGTGCGCCCCGCATCGCCGAAGCGCTCTCCTGAGAGCTTGGCCGCCACGTCCGCGTCGGCCTCGGCCCGGTCCTCGGTCACGAGCACGCCCTTGCCTGCGGCCAGGCCGTCGGTCTTCACCACCCAGGGCCCGGGGAGGTCGCGCAGGAAGGCGCGCGCCGCCACCTCGTCGTCGAAGACGCCGTAGCGCGCCGTCGGCACCCCAGCCTCTGACAACACCTCTTTCATGAAGGCCTTCGATCCTTCGAGGCGCGCCCCGTCGGCGCCGGGACCGAACACGAGCCGGCCACCCGCCCGGAGCCGGTCGGCCATCCCGTCGACGAGCGGCTGCTCCGGCCCGATCACGAACAAATCGGCCTCGATGGCGTCGGGCACTTCGTCGGTGACGGTCACACCCGTCACCGCGGCCATGCCGGAGTTGCCGGGCGTGACGACGACCTCGGCGCTCAGGGCGAGCGCCAGGGCGAGGGCGTGCTCCCGTCCCCCCGATCCCACGATGCAGACCCTCATGGCGAGTGCACCGCCCAGGGCGTCATGCAGCGAACCGGACGAACTGCTCGCGCCCCGGTCCGACCCCGACCAGCTTGATCGGCACGCCGATCTGCTCGGCCAGGAACGCGACGTACCGACGCGCCGCGGGCGGCAGGTCGGACAGCTCGGTCGCGCCCGACAGGTCGGTCTTCCACCCCTCGAGCTCCTCGTACACCGGCTCGACCTGGTGCAGCACCGACTGGTGGTACGGGGGGTACACATAGCGCTCGCCGTCGTTCTCATAGGCCACGCACACCTTGACCGTGTCGAAGGTGTCGAGCACGTCGAGCTTGGTGAGCGCCACCTCGGACAGCGAGTTGAGCCGTACCGCCTGGCGCATCATCACCGCGTCGAACCACCCGCACCGCCGGCGCCGGCCGGTATTCGTGCCGAACTCGTGGCCCCGCTCGACCAGGACGACCCCGACCTCGTCGAGGCATTCGGTCGGGAACGGGCCCGCCCCGACGCGCGTCACGTAGGCCTTGGCGATGCCGATGACCTCACCGATGTCGCGCGGGCCGACGCCGGTTCCGGTGCACGCGCCACCCGCTACCGGGTTCGACGACGTCACGAAGGGATAGGTCCCGTGGTCGAGGTCCAAGAAGGTGGCCTGGGCCCCCTCGAGCAACACATTGCGCCCGGCGGCGAGCGCGTCGTGAACCAGGCTCACGGTGTCGGTCACCATGGGCTCGATGCGCGGCGCGTACTCACCCAGGTACGACTCGCAGATGTCCCCGGCGTCCATGGGCAGGCGGTTGTACACCTTGGCCAGGATGGCGTTCTTCTCCTTCAGCACCACGTCGAGCTTCTGCCGGAAGATCTTGGCGTCGAGGAGGTCCTGGACCCGCAGCCCGACCCGGGCCGCCTTGTCGGCGTAGGCGGGGCCGATGCCCCGGCGCGTCGTGCCGAGCGAGTTCTTGCCCAGGAAGCGTTCGGTCACCCGGTCGAGCTCGGTGTGGTACGGCATGATCAGGTGGGCGTTGCCGCTCACCACCAGGCGCCCGGTGTCGACGCCGGCCGAGGCCAGCACGTCGAGCTCGGACAGGAGCACCCCGGGATCGACCACGACGCCGTTTCCGACGACCGGTGTGATGTGGGGGTACAGGACTCCGCTCGGGACGAGCTGCAACGCGAAGGACACGCCGTCGACCACCACGGTGTGCCCGGCGTTGTGGCCACCCTGATAGCGGACCACCACGTCCATGTCTCTGGCCAGGAGGTCGGTGAGCTTGCCCTTGCCCTCGTCGCCCCACTGCGTCCCGACGACCACGGTTGCGGGCACGCGCGTCTCCTCCGTCACTTGCAGCGGATTACAACGCATTGTATCCCGGTCCAGGCACGACGCCCCTCCCTGCACCCAGGGAAACCTCACCCTACGTAGCAGGTCCCGTACTAGACGTAGGGCACCCGGTACCCTGGTCCGATGCGCGTGACGGCCCTCGTGTTCATCCGGTCGGGGTTCAATCTCGTCGTGTTCGGGACGATCCTGGCCGTCCTGTCGTACCTGCGGACCGAAAAGTTCAGGAAGCGGACCGGGGTGAACCCCTGGAACATCCCGCCGCTGGTGTGGGCGATCGCGAGCTTCTTCGTCATCGTGCTGGGCACGCTGCTGTCGGTCATCGCCTGCGCGACCACGAAGGTGCCGGCGCGCCAGCCCCGGTGGGCAGGGCCGACCGGCTACCCGGCGACATCGGGCTACCCCGCGACGTCGGGCTACCCGGCGATGTCGGACGAGGACCGAGCCTCAGGCTCGTACCTGCCGTCGGCTCGAACGCCGCCGCCCTATCCGCCCTCGGGCTTCCCGCCGGGATGGCAGTCCGACCCGGTGGGGCGCCATCAATACCGGTACTGGGACGGCACCCGATGGACCGACCACGTCGCGGACAACGGAGTGAGCTCGGAGGACCCGGTTCGCTCTGCCTGAACGGCGCGGCTCGTTCCCGCTCGCGGGAACTCCCGGAAGGCGCTCAGCGCCGCTCCGACAGATCAGTGCCGCCCGGCAATCAGTGCCGCCCGGCAATCAGCGCAACTCGAGCCCGTCGCCGCCCGGCGCGGCATCGACGGTGACAGTGTCACCGTCGCCGTAGCGGCCCTCGAGCAGCGCCAGCGCCAACGGGTCCTCGACCGCGTGCTGCAGCACGCGCCGCAGGGGCCGCGCCCCGAAGTCGGGGTCGTAGCCGGCATGCGCCAGCCAGGCGCGTGCCGTGTCGGTGACCTCGAGCGAGAGTCGCCGCTCGGCTAGGCGCGACGCCAGGCGGCCGAGCTGGATGTCCACGATGCGGCGGATGTCCTCCTCGGACAGGTGGCGGAACCGCACCACCTCGTCGATCCGGTTGAAGAACTCGGGCTTGAAGAAGTCGCGAGGGTCGCCTGGAAGGTTCGAGGTCATGATGAGCACGACGTTGGTGAAGTCGACCGTGCGGCCCTGGCCGTCGGTGAGACGGCCGTCCTCCAACACCTGCAGCAGGACGTTGAACACGTCGGGGTGGGCCTTTTCGATCTCGTCCAGGAGGACGACCGCATAGGGCCGGCGACGCACCGTCTCGGTGAGCTGGCCGCCCTCCTCGTAGCCGACGTAGCCGGGGGGCGCGCCCACCAGGCGCGACACGGTGTGCTTCTCCTGGTACTCGCCCATGTCGATGCGGACCATGGCGCGGTCGTCGTCGAACAGGAATGCGGCCAGCGCCCGGGCCAGCTCGGTCTTGCCCACACCCGTCGGCCCGAGGAAGAGGAACGAGCCGATAGGGCGGTTCGGGTCCGACAACCCGGCCCGGCTCCGGCGGATGGCGTTCGCCACCGCCCGCAGGGCCTCTTCCTGGCCGACGACCCGCTCCGACAGCGCCTCCTCCATGCGTACGAGCTTCGCCAGCTCGGCCTCCATCAGCTTCGAGACGGGAATGCCGGTCCAGCGCGACACCACCTCCGCCACGTCCTCGGCGTCCACCTCTTCTTTCAGCATCGCCCCCGAGCTCTGCAGCTCGGCCAGCGCCTTGGTGGCCTCCTCGATGCGCCGCTCGAGCTCAGGGATCTGGCCGTAGCGGATCTCCGACGCCCGGGTGAGGTCCCCGTCGCGGGCGTAGCGCTCGGCCTCGCCCCGGCGCACCTCGAGCTCCTCCTTCAGGGCGCGGATGGACGAAATGGCGTCCTTCTCCGCCTGCCAGCGCGCCGTCATGGCGTCGGCGGTCTCCGTCAGGTTGGCAAGCTCCTCGTCCAGACGGGCCAGGCGCTCCTTGGACACCTCGTCGGTCTCCTTGGCGAGCGCGACGCGCTCGATCTCGAGCTGGCGCATGCGCCGGGTGACGACGTCGATCTCGGTGGGCATCGAGTCGATCTCGATGCGCAGTCGGCTGGCGGCCTCGTCGATGAGGTCGATGGCCTTGTCGGGGAGGAACCGTCCCGTGACGTAGCGGTCCGACAGCACCGCCGCGGCGACGAGCGCCGCGTCCTGGATGCGGACGCCGTGGTGCACCTCGTAGCGCTCCTTCAAGCCGCGCAGGATGGCCACGGTGTCCTCGACCGACGGCTGGCCCACGTAGATCGGCGCGAAGCGGCGCTCGAGGGCGGCGTCCTTCTCGATGTAGCGCCGGTACTCGTCCAGCGTGGTGGCGCCGATCAGGCGCAGCTCACCGCGCGCCAGCATCGGCTTGATCATGTTGCCGGCGTCCATGGCACCTTCGGCCGCCCCTGCGCCCACGATGGTGTGCAGCTCGTCCACGAAGGAGATGATCTCGCCCTCGGCGTCGGTGATCTCCTTCAACACTGCCTTGAGGCGCTCCTCGAACTCGCCCCGGTACTTGGCCCCCGCCACCATGGCGGACAGGTCGAGCGCCACGACGCGCTTGTCGCGCAGGGACTCGGGCACGTCGCCCTCGACGATGCGGTTGGCGAGCCCCTCGACGATGGCGGTCTTGCCCACGCCCGGCTCGCCGATGAGCACCGGATTGTTCTTGGTGCGGCGCGACAGGACCTGGATGATGCGGCGGATCTCCTCGTCGCGCCCGATGACGGGGTCGAGCTTGCCCTGGCGGGCGAGCTCGGTCAGGTCGCGTCCGTAGCGCTCGAGCGCCTGGTACTGCTCCTCGGGGTTCTGCGACGTCACGCGGTGGCTGCCGCGCACCTGTCGCAGCGCGGCCAGCAGCTGGTCGCGCGACACGCCCACGAGGTCGGCCAGGGCGAGCAGCAGGTGCTCGACCGACAGGTACTCGTCGCCGAAGTCGCGCCGCAGGGCGTCGGCCGCCTCGAAGGCGTCGCGCGCCTCGCGCGACAACCCGACCTCGCCGCCCCCGTACGCCTTGGGCAGCGCCGCCAGCCGGTCGGCGACGCGGTTGACGAGCGGGCCCGGCTCCACCCCGGCCCGGGCCAGGAGCGGGATGGCGAGACCGTCGGGCTGGCCGAGCATGGCGGCGAGCAGATGGTCGGGGGTGACCTGGGGATGGTTCTGGGCGCGCGCCTGCTCGGTGGCGGTGGCGAGCGCCTCCTGGGTCTTGAGCGTCCAGCGGTTCGGGTCGAGCGGCATGTCGATCAGCCCCTTCTGCTCGCGGCCGCCCCGGCCCCGGCCGGGCGCCACACCACGGTGGCCTGCCGCACCGGGACGAGGTCCCGCCGGTACTGACGATGGGTGCGCGCCAGCGCCTCGCGCGCTTCGTCGCGTACCCGGTCCAATTCACGCCGCAGCTGGTCGAGCTCGGCCTCGAGCTCGAGGACGCGGCGCACCCCTTCCAGGTTGAGCCCGGCTGCCGTCAGGTCGCCGATGCGCCGCAGCCGCTCGATGTCGTCCTGCGAGTACCGGCGGCTACCGCCCCCGGTGCGCGACGGGTCGACCAGTCCCCGGCGCTCGTACACGCGCAGCGTCTGCGGGTGCACACCCGCCAGCTCCGCCGCCACCGAGATCACGTAGACGGCCCGCCCTTCGACCCGCCCCATTGCGCTCGCCTCGGCGCGCCCGGCGCTGTCGTTTCGCATCGCGGTCATGTCAGTTCACCTCCAGGTGTTGGCGCGGCTCCTCGTCGGAGACGCGCGCCAGCTCCTCCACCGCGGCCTTCTGCTCCTTGGTGAGCTTCTTCGGCACCGTGATCTCCGTGCTCACGAGCAGGTCGCCCGCGCCGCTGCGCCCCTGGGCGGGCACGCCGCGGCCCTTCACTCGAAACGTCTTGCCCGACGAGGTGCCCGCCGGGATCCGAAGCGTCACGGGCCCGCCGTCCAGGGTGGGCACCGTCACGGTGGACCCGAGCGCCGCCTCGGGGTACGTGACCGGCACGGTCATGGTCAGGTTCTTGCCCCGGCGGCCGAAGACCGGGTGCGGGGTGACGTGCACCGTGACGTACAGGTCGCCCGACGGCCCGTTGCCGCGGCCCGGGGCGCCCCGCCCCTTCACCCGGATGCGCTGTCCGTCCTCGACCCCGGCCGGGATCCGCACCTTCACCTCACGCGTGCGGCGGGTGACGCCGGTGCCGCGGCAGGTGGGGCAGGGCGTCTCGACCACGGTGCCGCGGCCGCCGCACTGCGGGCAGATCCGGCTGAGCGAGAACAGCCCCTGGTTGTCGTCGAGCGCGCCCCGGCCGTGGCAGGTGGGGCAGGTGACGGGAGAGGTGCCCGGCGCCGCGCCGCTGCCGCCGCACGTCTGGCAGCGCGCCTCGCCCGCCACGTGCACCGAGGTGGTCACGCCCCGCACCGCGTCCTCGAACGACAGGTGCAGCTCGGCTTCGACGTCCGCGCCCCGGCGCGGGCCCGTGCCGCGGTTGCGCCGTCCGCCTCCGAAGGTCGTGCCGAGGCCCCCGAGCAGGTCGCTCAGGTCGCCGAGGTCGTCGACCCGGAACGTGGCTCCGCCGGGCCCGCCGAAGCCGCCGCCGAAGCCGCCGCCTCCCGGCCCGCCGAACCCGCCGCCGAACCCACCCATCCCGCTCGAGGCGAGACGGCGGATCTCGTCGTACTCCTTGCGCTTGGCCCCGTCACCGAGCACGTCGTACGCCGCGCTGATCTCCTTGAAGCGGTCCTCCGAGCCGGGGTTGGCGTCGGGGTGGAACTGCTTGGCGAGCTTGCGGTAGGCGCGCGTGATCTCCTTGTCCGTCGCCGTCGAGGAGACGCCGAGGACCTCGTAGTAGTCCTTGTCCAACCACTCACGCTGGGCGGGCACCGCGATCCACCTCCCCTCGGCCTCTCAGTTCCTTGACCTCCGGCACGCCGGCTCGGGCGCGCACGGCGATCACCCCTGCACCCGCACCATGGCGGGGCGGATCACCCGGCCCTTCCAGCGGTATCCGGACCGCAGGACGTCGTTCACAATCGGGCCCGTCTGTGACGCGTGGCCGGTGTCGGCCGATGCGGCCGTGTGCTCGACCGCGTCGTGGACCATGGGGTCGAACTCGGCGCCCACGTCGTCGATGCGCTCGAGGCCCTCCCTGGCAAGCGTGTCGGCCAGGAGCGCGGCGGCCTGCAGGAGCGCCTTTCCCTCGGGGGAAAGCTCGTCGCCCTCACCCAGATGGGCGCGCGCCAGGTCGAAGGCGTCGAGGACGGGCAGCAGCTTCACCACGAGCCCCTCCGCGGCGCGCTCCAGGTGCTCGGTCTGCTGGCGCAGCATGCGCTTCTTGTAGTTCTCGAAGTCCGCCTGCACCCGGCGCAGCATGTCGAGGTACTCGTCGCGCTCGCGGCGCGTCACGCCGAGCAACTGGTCGACATCGTGCTCGACCAGTTCGTCCTCGCTCACGATCTCGGCGTCCACCACGTCACCCCCGTCATCGGCGTCGTCGCCCCAGCCGGCGTCGGGGTCGGTCGTGGGCTCGGCCGGCGGCCGTCTTGTGCCCCCGGGTTGTCCCGGCCCCGGTTGTCCCGGCCTGCCCTGCCCGCCCGGTCCGCGGGCCCAACCGGGCCCTCCGGACCAACCGGGACCTCCGGACCAACCGGGCGCGCCCGGTACGGCCGGCGCGCCCCGGGGCGGTGCACTCTCGGGGGTGCCCCCGCTCCCGGGACGGGCCCGGCCGGGACCCCGGGACCCACCCGACTTGTCGGTCGGCGGGGTCATGCTCCGTGCGCCCCCGCTCCGGGCTCGTCGACGATCTCGGCGTCGACGACCTCGTCGTCCGACGCGGCCTGGCCGTCACCTCCGGGACCACTGGTCCCCGAAGCCGACCCGGCCGACTGCGACGCGGACGCCTGCTCGTACAGACGCTGGGTGAAGCCGTGGCTGGCGTTGACGAGCGCCTCGGTGGCGGACTTGATGCGCTCCACGTCGGAGCCCGACAGCGCGTCCTTCAAGGACTTGAGCGCGTCCTCCACCGTGGTCTTCTCGTCGCCCTCGAACTTCTCGCCCTGCTCACGCAGCAGCTTCTCCGTCTGGTACACGAGGGTGTCCGCGTTGTTGCGGATCTCGGCCTCCTCACGGCGGCGACGGTCGTCCTCGGCGTGCGCCTCGGCGTCGCGCACCATGCGGTCGATCTCGTCCCGTGCGAGCGACGACTGGCCCGTGATGGTCATCGACTGCTCCTTGCCCGTGGCGGTGTCCCGGGCGGAAACGTGCACGATGCCATTGGCGTCGATGTCGAAGGTCACCTCGATCTGCGGGACGCCGCGGGGCGCGGGCGGAAGGTCGACGAGCTGGAACTTGCCCAGCGTCTTGTTGTACATCGCCATCTCGCGCTCGCCCTGGAGGACGTGGATCTCCACCGACGGCTGGTTGTCCTCGGCCGTGGTGAACACCTCGGAGCGCTTGGTGGGGATGGTCGTGTTCCGCTCGATCAGGCGGTGCATGACACTGCCCTTGGTCTCGATGCCGAGCGACAGCGGGGTGACGTCGAGAAGCAGGACGTCTTTCACCTCGCCCTTCAGCACGCCCGCCTGCACGGCCGCGCCGATGGCGACGACCTCGTCCGGGTTCACGCCCTTGTGGGGCTCCTTGCCGGTGAGCGACTGCACGAGCTCCTGGATGGCCGGCATACGCGTCGACCCGCCCACGAGCACCACGTGGTGGATGTCGGACTTGGAGACCCCGGCGTCGGAGATGGCCTGCTCGAACGGGCCCTTGCACGCGTCGACCAGGTCACCGGTGAGCTCGTTGAACTTGGCCCGGGTGAGCTTCAGGTCGAGGTGCTTGGGGCCCTCGGAGGTGGCGGTGATGAAGGGCAGGTTGATCTGCGTCTCCTGCACCGAGGACAGCTCGATCTTGGCCTTCTCGGCCGCTTCCTTCAGGCGCTGGAGGGCCATCTTGTCGGCCGACAGGTCGACGCCCTCGGTGTTCTTGAACTCGGTCACCAGCCAGTCGATGATCCGCTGGTCCCAGTCGTCCCCGCCCAGGTGGGTGTTGCCCGAGGTGGACTTGACCTCGAAGACGCCGTCGCCGATCTCGAGGATCGAGACGTCGAAGGTCCCCCCGCCCAGGTCGAAGACGAGAACGGTCTGCTCCTTGTTCTCCTTGTCCAACCCGTACGCGAGCGCCGCGGCGGTGGGCTCGTTGATGATCCGCAGGACCTCGAGGCCCGCGATCTGGCCCGCCTCCTTGGTGGCGGTGCGCTGCGCGTCGTCGAAGTAGGCGGGCACGGTGATGACGGCCTGGTTGACGCTGTCACCCAGGTACGACTCGGCGTCCCTCTTCAGCTTCTGGAGGATGCGGGCCGAGATCTCCTGCGCGGTGTACTTCTTCCCGTCGATCTCGACGGTCCACGACGTCCCCATCTGGCGCTTGACGGACCGGATGGTGCGGTCGGGGTTGGTGATGGCCTGGCGCTTGGCGACCTCGCCCACCAGGACCTCACCGGACTTCGAGAACCCGACGACGGACGGCGTGGTGCGGCTCCCCTCGGCGTTGGGGATCACGACCGGTTCGCCCGCCTCCAAGACGCTCACCACCGAGTTCGTGGTGCCGAGGTCGATTCCGACGGCCTTGGGCATCTGACTTGCCTCCCGAGATGTTCGACCGGTCCAGCGCCTTTCGCCGGACCTTCAGGTCTTGATTTTGATTGACCTCAGTATACCAAAGTTGAGTGAGTGAATGTCAACTTTCCTGCCTGAGGTCCTGAGCAGAAAACCCAGGATAGACCCGCCGGGCCTCGGGCGCGCTCGCGGAGTCCCTGGTCAGGCGGCGATTTTCTGGCTCACCCGGTGGCCCCGGGCCCGGGGCAGATCCGGTTGCCGGGGCGGCGCCGAAACCTCTCCGGGGGGCGGGCCACCACCGCCCAGGATCGGGAGGTTGACGGCCATGCCGGACTACGACGCAATGCGACTCCAGGAGCTGGCCTCGATCAGCGACCTGGCCCACGGGCTGTCGGACGAGCAGTGGGACCACGCCTCACTGTGCGAGGGGTGGCGGGTCCGCGACGTCGTCAGCCACATGGCCCTGGGCTACACCACGCCCATGCCGGCCATGCTGGCGAAGATCGCCCGCTACGGGTTCAACGTCCCCAAGGCGTCGAAGCAGGAGTCGATCGCCTTCGGCACCGCCCACTCCCCCGCCCAGATCCTGGCCATCTTCGACACCGTCCACCGCGACCGGGTCCGCAAGGGGATCACCAAGGTCATCAAGACCGAGGAGGCCCTGGTCGACCACCTCACCCATCACCAGGACATCCGGCGCCCGCTCGGGCTGCCGCGCACGATGCCCGAGGACCGTCTGCGCGCCGCGCTGGACTTCGTCCCGTCGTTGGGCGGGTTCGTCAAGGCCAAGCAGCGCACCGCCGGGCTGCGGCTGGTGGCCGACGACCTCGACTGGTCCCACGGCGACGGGCCCGAGGTGCGCGGTTCGGGCGAGGCCATCCTCCTCGCCGCCACGGGGCGTCCGGTGGTCCTGGACGAGTTGAAGGGCGACGGGGTCGACGTCCTGCGCGCCCGCATGGCGGCCTGACGACGAACTACAGGCCTTCCCTGTGGCGGGGGTGACCAGCCGTCCACCGCTACGCTCGAAACGTGCCCGACCTGGTCCTTTTGCGCCACGGCGAGTCCACGTGGAACGCCGAGAACCTGTTCACGGGTTGGGTCGACGTCGACCTGACGCCGAAGGGCGAAGCCGAGGCCCGGCGGGCCGGTGAGCAGCTCGCCGCCGAAGCCGGGCGCGGCCTCGACCTCCGGGTCGTCCACACCTCGGTGCTCACCCGCGCCGTGCGCACCGCCAACCTCTGCCTGGAGCCGATGGCGCGGACCTGGCTCCCGGTGCGGCGGCACTGGCGCCTCAACGAGCGCCACTACGGCGCGCTGCAGGGCAAGAACAAGAAGCAGACTGTCGAGGAGTTCGGCCTCGACCAGGTGAAGCTGTGGCGTCGCAGCTACGCCACGCCCCCACCCCCGCTGTCAGCCGACGACGCCGGCCATCCCGCCCACGATCCCCGCTACCGCGACCTGCCGGCGGACGCCCTTCCCGCCACCGAGTGCCTGGCCGACGTGGTGGAGCGCGTCGTTCCCTGCTGGGTCGACGACATCGTCCCCGACCTGCGCGCCTTCGGCGGTGTGCTCGTGGTCGCGCACGGCAACTCTCTGCGCGCCCTCGTCAAGCACGTGCAGGGGATCTCCGACACCGACATCGTCGAGCTCGAGATCCCCACCGGCGTGCCGTGGTGGTTCTCGTTCGACGACGACCTCTCGGTGACGGCGGAGCGTCAGCTGGGCGACCCGGACGAGGTGCGCGCCGCGACCGAGGCCGTCGCCCGTCAGGCGGGCTGACCGACACCTCGACGTGGCGCGTCAGAGCGCGTCCCGGCCCCGCTCCCCGGTGCGCACCCGCACCACCGTCTCCACCGGCATCACCCACACCTTGCCGTCGCCGATCTTCCCCGTGGCGGCCGTCCGCACGATGGCGTCGACCACCTCTTCGGTCTGGCTGTCGTCGATGAGGATCTCGACGCGGATCTTCGGAACGAAGTCCACCTCGTACTCCGCTCCCCGGTAGACCTCGGTGTGGCCGCGCTGCCGGCCGAAGCCCTGCGCCTCGGTCAGGGTCATGCCGGCCACACCGAGCGCCTTCAAGGTCTCCTTGACCTCGTCGAGCTTGAAGGGCTTGAGGACCGCGACAATCAGTTTCACGAGTGGTCTCCTCCCCGTCTCGTCGCCCTAGGCCCGTTCACCGAGTGGCGGTGAAGGGTCTGACGCTAATGGTGGCGAGGTCGACCCCACGGCCAGGCCGGCCATCTCGAACGCCCCTCCCGAGCGCACGGCGATGTTTTCCTCGGGGAAGGCCTCCTCATCGTGGATGGCAAGGTCGCCGACCTCGAGGGTCTCGGGCTTGTAGCGGGCGCCCCGCAGGACGAGACCGATCAGCTTCATCAAGATGAAGGTCACGACAGCCGACCAGAAGATGACGAACACCGCCGCCCGGAACTGTTCCCACAGCTGGTGGGCCGAGCCGGTGTACATGAGCCCGCCCACCGAGAACGGCGTACAGCTACTGCTCGTGTTCGCATACGCCTGAGCCGAGGTGTTGATCACCTGTCCGTTCACGCCGAGCGTCCCGCACCCGTACTGGATCATGTTGGGGTCGCCGAAGATCCCGAGGAGCAGGCCGCCGGTCAGACCCGCGATGCCGTGGGTGTAGACGACCCCCAACGCGTCGTCCACCTTGGAGAAGGGCCGCACCTTCGACAAGTAGTTCCACGCCACCCAGACGATGGCGGTGGCGATCGCTCCGACGGCGATGGCTCCCCAGCCGTTGACCCAGCCCGCGCACGGTGTGATCCCGACCAGGCCGCAGATCATGCCGTTCACACCGCCCAGGAAGGTGGGCTTGCGCGCCCTGGTGAGCCAGGCGTCCATGCCCATCCACACGAGCACGCCGACGGCGGTCGCCAGGTTGGTGTTGATCACGGCCGCGGCCGCATCGGCCCCTGCGTAGTACGGGTCCCCGCCGTTGAAGCCGTTCCATCCCAGCCACAGGATGCCGGCCCCCACGGCCGCCATCACCAGGTTGTTGGGCAAGGCATGTTGTCGGTCTCGCAACAACCGGGGGCCGAGTACCCATGCGGCCACGAACCCCGAGACGCCGGCCGACATGTGGATGACGAACCCACCTGAGAAGTCGAGCGAGCCCTCCTGGGCGAAGTAACCGCCACCCCACAGCAAGAAGGCGTCGATCGCGTAGACGAAGGTCGACCACAACGGGACCAGCAGGCACCACGCGCTGAACTTGATCCGGCCCACCACGCTCCCGAGGAACAGCAGCGGCGTGATGGCCGCGAACACGAACTGGAAGAAGGCGAGCGTCACCGTCGGGAAGTGGAAGGGGATGACCGTGTTGGCCGCCGACACCGCCTGCCCCTGCTCGTTGGCGGCGTTGGTGATCTGCCCCGGCTTGCCGACGAAGTTCTCGAAGAAGTGTTTGAGGGTCCCGACGTGGTTGACCCCTGACGTCGGTTGCTGGGTCCACAACCCGTTGTGGACCCCGCCGCCGAGCGACGTAGCGCCGAAGCCCATCTTGTAGGACCACAGGACCCACGCCACGAGCACCAGCGAGAAGCCGGCGAACATCATGGCGAGGACGTTCACCGCCCATTTCTTCTGGACGATCGACGCGTACAAGACGGCCAGTCCGGGCAGGCTCATCAGCCCGACGAACGTGGCCGCCACGAGCTGCCACGTGTTGTCGCCCGGGTTGAGCCAACTCGGGTACGGAACTTGAACTGCTCCAGCGAGCAAATGCACGGCTCGAGTGCTCCTCTCCTCGGCCGACGCTCCCCCGCGCCAACCTGTCCTCCTCCAACGCCCCCGCCTCTCCGGTACGGACCCACCCGAATCCGGGTACGCCAAGGCCCGAGGAGGCGGTGCGCCTGCCGCCCCAAGGATGCAAGCCGAGGATTTCGGCACCGTCACGCGCGTGTTACCAGTACGTGAACGGGGTCGGCACGCATGCGCCTGGCCCGACGCGGCGGCGCCCGATCCCTGCACCCGACGAACCTCGTGGCCCGCCCGCGTGCCGGTTGCACCACTACGATCGCCGCATCACCACCGCATTCCGGAATCCGAGCCCCCCGTCGCGGTCGTCGTCCACACCCTTGTCCCCAACCCCGGCACGGACGTCAGCGCCGCCCGCGTCCGATCTCGAGCCGGTCGCCACGCTTCGGGGCGCGAGCGTCGTCGTGGACATCCGCCGGGTCAGTCGCGTCGCGGTCGGCATCTGTTTGGCGACACTTGCCGTAACGGCCGGCGTGCTGTTCGGAGCTGGGATCAACCAGAACGCCCAGATCGTTGCGTTGCGCAACCACGGTGTGCCCGCCGACGTCACCGTGACGACCTGCCTCGGCCTCCTCGGTGGGAGCGGCAGCAATGCGGCCGGCTACAGCTGTCGCGGCGCGCTCGCGGTCGGCGGCCGCCGATATGACGTGACCGTGCCGGGATCCGTGCTCCGCGCCCCGGGGTCGAACGTCAGGGTCGTCACCGTCCCGGGCGACCCCACCCTCCTCTCGACGCGTGGCGCCGTGGCCAGTGAGCACTCGTCGTGGAGGGTCTTCGTGCTCCCGACGGTCCTTCTGCTCGTGGTGATGCTGGTGATCACCGGGCTGGTGCTCAGGCGACAGCGCGCCCGGGGGACGGCGCGCCCGACGGCAGCCGGAATTCAGCCTGCCCGTCGCTCCCGGTGGGGCTTGCGGTTCGACAGGCGCTTGGGCGGCGCGGCGCGCGGCGTGTAGCGCTTGTTCGGACCCGATCTCGTCGAACTTCCGCCGCCCGAGGTACGTGTCGGCGAGGCGGACGTGGCGACGCGCAGGTCACGCTGGAGTCGGTAGGAGCGCACCAGCAGCCAGGCCGCGGCCAGGACGAAGGGGACCCCGAAACCCCAGTATTTCAGGTTGAAAATGGCCAGGCCGTACATGGCCATGACGACACCGAGGAACATGCGCTTGCGGAACCACGCCGTCACGAGCATGAGGACCGACAGCCCCAGGAGCACGAGTTCGAGGTTGTGGTACAGCGTCACGCTCACGTGCAACCTGTTGACCGCTCCGTTCTTGAGGTGAGCGGCGGGATCGTGGGCGATCAGGTCGTTGATGACGAGAATCCCGATCATTGCTGCGAACGGCGCCGCGAGCAGCCCGACGAGGCGCTCCTTGTCGTCAGCCGACTTCACCGCGGCCTCGAGCTCCTCGACAGGAAGTGGCTTGGGTGCGGCCTGACCCGCCGACGGCGCGCCGGGATCGGCGGGCTTCAGCACTGCGCCGCGCAATCGCTCGCCGAGGGGCGCCTTGTCAGCTCGGCGCTCACGATGCAGACGGGGGAGTGACACGAGCACGCGCTGCCACAGGCCGAGCCCGGGCTGTCCTCCGCCCACCGCCTCCTCGGCGGCACCACTTCCGGGCATCGACGAAGGGTAGCGCGCCCGTTCGCTGTCTCCTGCTTGGCACCCGAGCGGACCGGACTCCGAGGCGGACCAACTCGGCACCGAAGCGCGGCGCGGCGTCCGTGAGTAGCCTTCGGGCCATGCCGCGACAGCGTGAACTGGACCTTCGGGACATCTGGCTCTTCTCGGCCTGCTCGAACACCCAGCTCCGCACCATCCGCCGTGCCATCGAGGAGGTGGAGGTGCCTCCGGAGCGGGTCCTGTGCGAAGAAGGCACCATCGGCCGGGAGTTCTTCTTCATCGTGGAAGGCAAGGCTTCCGTCAGCCAGAACGGGCGGCGGACCGCCACTCTGGGGCCTGGCGCCTACTTCGGTGAGCTCGCGCTGCTCGACCGCAAACCCCGGTCAGCGACAGTGGTGTCCGAGACGCCCATGACACTTCTCGTGCTGGAGCAGCGCCGGTTCAACGGCCTGCTCGACGAGATGCCCGCCCTGTCGCACAAGCTGCTCGTGGCGATGGCGCAACGGTTGCGGGACGCGGACGCCAAGGCGATCAACTGAGCGCGGCGGCCCCGAACTGCTGCGACCGCGGGAACGGACCGTATGAACGGGAACCGCCCGTAGTAGTCGGTTGGTCGGCGTTGACTGCTCCCCGGCGTCGTATCGGGGCAGTTCCGCGGCACGCCGGCTAGGCCTGGTCAGCCGGAACCTGGAGCGAGGCCTCGACCACCTGGGACAGATCGAGCACCCGGACGTCGTCCTCGCGCTGGCGGGCCCGGACCGCGTCGTCGAGCATGATGAGGCAGTAGGGACACGCGGTCGACACGACGTCGGCCCCCGTGCCGAGCGCCTCGTCGGTGCGCTCGAGGTTGACCCGCTTGCCGAGGTGCTCCTCCATCCACATGCGCGCCCCACCCGCGCCACAGCAGAAGCTGCGCTCCTTGCAGCGCTTCATCTCGATCTGCTCCAGATCGGTGATGGCGTCCAGCACGGCGCGTGGCTCGCGGAAGATCCGGTTGTGACGGCCCAGATAGCAGGGGTCGTGGTAGGTGAGCTTGGTGTCGAGGCGCCCCGGTGTGAGCCGGCCGTCGGCCACCAGCCGGCCGAGCACCTGGGAGTGGTGCAGCACCTCGAAGTTCCCCCCGAGGTCGGGGTACTCACGGGACAACGAGTTGAAGCAGTGGGGGCACGAGGCGATGACTTTCTTGGCCCCCACGTCCTCCAAGGTGGCGATGTTGGCCCTGCCCTGCTCCTGGTACAGGTACTCGTTGCCGAGCCGGCGAGCCGGGTCGCCCGTGCAGGACTCGCGCGGGCCGAGGATGGCGAAGCGCACCCCGGCTCGGTGCAGCATCCGGGCCGTCGCCTGGGTGGCCTTGCGGGCCCGCTCGTCGAGCGCCCCGGCGCATCCCACCCAGTAGAGGTATTCGACGTCCTCGGGAATGGTGCCGGTGACGACCGGCACCTCGAAGTCGAGCGCTTCGGTCCAGTCGGTGCGCTTGGCCGCACCGAGCCCCCAGGGGTCGCCCTGGTTCTCGATGTTGCGCAGCATGAGCCCGGCCTCGCTGGGGAAGCGCGACTCCATCAGCACTTCGTATCGGCGCATGTCGACGATGGTGTCGACGTGCTCGATGTCGACCGGGCACTCCTCGACACACGCCCCGCACGTGAGACACGACCACAGGACGTCGGGGTCGATGGTCGACGGCACCAGCGTGGGCGCCTCTGCCTTGGCGGCCGCGGCTGCCGCGGCCGCCGCCGCGTCAGGTTCCGCGCCGTCGCCGTTCGTGCTGGCGGGCGAGCCGAGCAGGCGCGGTGCGGACTCGAGCAGGTTGTCGCGCAGCGCCATGATGAGGAGCTTCGGCGACAGCGGCTTGTCGGTGGTCCAGGCCGGACAGGCGGACTGGCAGCGGCCGCACTCGGTACAGGTCAGGGTGTCCAGGAGCTGTTTCCACGACAGGTCCTCGATGTGGCCGGCACCGAACACCGTGTCCTCGGTGACGTTTTCCATGTCCATGTCGGGCGTGGTGTACAGGGGACCGAGGGCGCGCGGGCGGCGCGACAGCGCCACGTTGACCGGCGCGAGCGCGATGTGGAGGTGCTTGGAGTAGGAGAGAAAGACCAGAAAACCCACGATGACGGCGATGTTCAGGATGATGAGCACGGTCTCGAGAACGGAGTTGATCCCCGTTCCGGCGTGCGAGAACAGCCGCCCGATGGCGTGGGAGGCGAACGGCCACCACGAATTCCCGTAGGGGAAGTGCCCGGTGTTCGTCTGGGCAGCCCGGTATCCCAGCAGCGTGAGCATCACCAGCGCGATGAGGACCAGGACGAGCCAGGCGGCTCCGGTGTGCGAGCCGTAGAAGCGTGACCGCCGGTCGAGGCGATCGGGAGAGGACACGATGCGGATGACCGTGAACACCCCGAGCGCCACGAGCACCGCCACCGCGAAGAAGTCCTCGATGAACCCGAGTGCTCTGCCGCGTCCGATGAGTGGGACGAAGAAGTCAGTGTCGAACAACGCTCCGTACGCTTCGAGGATCGTGAAGAGCAGGACGGTGAAGCCCCAGAACGTGAAGGCGTGGGCCAGCCCGGGAACCGTCCACCACCGCAGCAACTTGCGCTGCCCACCCACCTCGACGATCTCGGCCTCGACCCGCTCGGGCACGTCGCCGAATCGACGAGAATCGCTTCGCCCCTTGGTGATCAGGCGGAACAGATAGAAGAAGCGGTTTCCGGCGAGGGCGAACGCGAGGACGGTGACGCCCAGGCCGATGGCGATCCTGACGGGCAAGTCTCCTCCTGTGTCGGGTCAGGTCCTGAAGTTCTCGAAGTAGCGGCTGGGTGTGGGGCCCCGCTGGCCCTGGTACTTCGATCCCAGTCCCTTCGAGCCGTAGGGGTGGTCGGCCGGCGAGGTCATTCGCAGGAAGCTGATCTGGCCGATCTTCATTCCGGTGTACACCGTGATGGGCAGGTTGGCGACGTTCGAGAGCTCCAAGGTCAGGTGACCGTCCCAGCCCGCGTCGACGAACCCGGCCGTCGAGTGGATGAGCAGGCCCAACCGGCCGAGTGACGACTTACCCTCGAGACGGGCGACCAGATCGTCGGGGAGGACGACGCGCTCGAGGGTGGATCCCAGGATGAACTCCCCCGGGTGGAGGATGAGCGGCTCCCCCTCGGGCACCTCCACCAACTCAGTGAGATCTTCGAGGTCCTCACGGACGTCGATCACACGCATCGAGTGGTTCCGGAAAAGGCGGAAGTAGCGGTCGACATGGAGGTCGACCGACGAGGGCTGGATGCACTCATCGCCCAGAGGGTCGATGACGATCCGTTTGGCGTCGATTTCCTCTCGGATGGACCGGTCTGAGAGAACCACGGGCAGCACGATAGTGTCGCGCCCACCTTGCGGGCGTAGTTCAGCGGCAGAACATCAGCTTCCCAAGCTGAGAACGAGGGTTCGATTCCCTTCGCCCGCTCTCGAATTCCTCCTGGTCAGCGGGGTCTCGATCCCCCGAACCGCTGTCTTCGTCCTCTGCCTGACGCATGAGCTTCACTGTGCTCGTCGAGCCGATTGACGTTCGACTCCGCATTGACCTGCTCGACCGGATTCAGGTTCAAGCGATGTACGCCTTGAGACGGACTCTTCCGCTCGCAACATCGACTTTTCCCGCGGCCCAGATCTGGATCGCATTCACCCACGACAACTCCAGGTGATGGCTCAGCAATGTCACATTCTCACGCAGGCGAAAGATCGAAGTTCCCTGCTCCGCGATCGCGACGCCCTCGGCGAGGAGCGCGACCTTCTTGCCGTCTTCCGTCGTTATCTCGGCATGAATGTGGAGCTGGGCACGGCCATCGGCTCGAAAGTAGAGATAGTCAACTCCGTTGACGGTCCCCTTCAGCCTCGGACCGGTAACGAGCCCTTCGAGGTAGAAGTCGACCCGGGCTCCCTCGGGGGGTGGCGACGCCTGGCCCGCCAACAGCGCATCGGCGGACATTCCGTATTCGACGACTCGGGTGATCTGAAGCGCGTATTCGTAGACGAGTTCGCCCAGAGTCTCTTCATCGCCGACATCGGGATCGAGCGTTTCCGTATTCGCCCACAACGTGTCAAGGGAACTCATGCATGCTCCTCTCGCAGTGTCGGCGCGCCGGGTTCCCCAGCGTAATCGTGGCTTGCATGGAAGCCCCCGAACGGGAGGTGGTCGCCAACACACGCCCTCCTGACGGAATGCCGAAGCGAACCCGGCGCCGGCGCCTTGCGAGATGCCTGTCAGGCTGGCTGTAGGGGAATCGCTTCGTCGATGGTGGGTCCCGGTCGGCGCCGAAGGCCCACAGGAGCAGAGATACGCGTCATTCGACGAGGTACGTCTCGTAGATCACACCGTCGGGCTGGCGCCCCGCGACACTGATGAAGACCCCTTTGTTGAGCCAGTCGAGATCGGACGATGCGGTCTCGATCTGGGTCGACGTGCGGAACGTGTATTCACTGGCGTCGACGTCCTCTCCGCGGCCGAGGCGGGCGAGTACCTCCGGGGCGCCATGGCGTACACCACGTGATTGGACATAGAGCAGTTCGCCTTGCTCGCCCTGCAGCGTGTACCTGATATCTGCTATCGCGGTGCCGTCTGACTGCAGGATCTGCCAATCACCGCTGGCTCCCGGGAGGAGTCGTCCGTTGACGTGGGGCCCGGTGAAAGTCCCTCCTGTGAGAGGGACTATTCGACGGACGCCCTGGAAAACCCTGCCGAGCTCGAGGGGTTCTCCCAGCGTCGCTTCAAGCCGGTAGATCTTCGTCAGGCGAGGATCGGGAAGTCGCGTGCTCATCTCGACGTGGTCGCGACCGGATCGTTGGGGTGAAGCTCGAGGGGAGTGACCGTTATGTGCATCCATTCGGAGAGCGGTAGCGCCCCGAGCAGACTGTCGAGTTCCGCTTTGCCGTCGGCGCGGTACAGGCCGAGGACCTTCGCCTTGTCCGGCGCCGCGTGCGAGGTCCAGAGCCGAACCAGGTGTCCCTCCTCCGCCAATCTTGCTGCCGAGGACGCTTCAGCGTCCTGAAGCGCCTTGACCTCGGCCTTCGGCGTGCCATCTGGGATGTTGAGCTCGAATTCGACCAGGAACTCCATGACCGTCCTCCTCTTTCCCAAGCCTGCGCCTCTGGCACCGGCATCGCACCCGTGGAATTCCCTGGTCGGGCTGGGGGCCGTGTCGGGGGACGGGTTCCCTCTATCGGTTCGGCAGAGAGGTGCGGAGGCCGCGGCGGGAGCTGATCTCGAGCTTGGTGAAAACCTTGCGAAGGTGCCACTCGACCGTACGGGCGCTGATGAACAGCTCCGCCCCGATCTCAGAGTTCGTCCGCCCATCGCGTGCGAGCCCCGCGATGTGCTCCTCCTGAGGAGTCAACTGGTTGCGGGCGTCGTCGCTCCGCTTCCGCACCTTCTCGCCCGTTGCCAGGAGCTCGCGTCGGGTACGGTCAGCGAAGCTGTCCGCCCCCATCGATACAAACATCTCGTGCGCCTCGCGAAGTTGGTTTCGAGCGTCAACCCGTCGGTTCTCCCGACGTAGCCACTCCCCGTAGGTCAGCAGAGCGCGGGCCAGGTGCGCCTTCATCCGACATTTGCCGAGCGATTCGATCGCTTGGCGATGGAGCTCCTCGGCCGCCACACCTTGCTGGACCAGGGCACGCGAGCGCGCCACGGTGCCTATCGCCCACTCAGTGCCGCTCGCGTCGGCACACTCGGACAGCCGGTCGGCGGCGTCGCGTGCGACCGCCCCCTGTCCGGACCTCGATGCGGCCTCCACCAGCTCGTACAACGCCCACGACGAGACGACGATCTCGTTGGCATCCGCCGCCTGTCGGGCTGCGTCGACGGCCTGCTCGTATTGGCCCAGGCTGTTGTGGAGGATTGCGGTCGAGTACTCGGCCGCCGTGATCGCGCAACCCTCGCCTCGAGCTTGGGCGGCACGCACCATCACCTGGGCGAAGTTCAATGCAACCGAGGATTGACCTCGCCAAGCTGCCAGCCGAAGTGGGGTGTAAGGGAGGGTCTCGGCCCTGATTCCAAGGTCGAGGCCCTCGGCCTCGCTCAAAAGCACCTCCGCTCTTGTGAACTCGCCGGCGTGGATGTGAAACCCCGCGAGATATTCGAGCGCAAACGGGAGCAAGGCCAACCTGCCCGTCGAGCGGGCGAGGTCGACCTGAAAGGAGGCGAGCTCGAACCATGCGCGGTCGTCCCACAGGTCCATTGCCGCGAGGTTGTAGGCCACACAGAGCCAGTCCAGTTGCGGCTCCTCCGCCCGATACGCATCGAGAGCGCTCGCCAACGTGGGCGCGGCCACTGCGAAGCCTTCGCTCAAACGGGTTGCCAGGCCGACGAGCAGAAGTTGCCTGGCCGAGAACGGCTTGGGGCCGACGGGTGCCGAACGAACCGCCACGGCAATGTCCCGAGCGTCGACACCGCTCCCAAGCCTGGCCGCGTAAATCGCCGCAACTAACGCTTCGAGATAGGTCTCGCGTGCGAGGTCAGCATCGAGATCCTCCAGGCGTTGCGCGGCCCGTAGAAGTAGGGGGGGAGCGTCACTGCCGCGTTTGAGGTCAAATGCAATCTGGGCGCGCATGCACTGCACCTGGGCTTGGCCGAGCTCGTCAAGCGGACCTGCGTTTGCTGTGGCGAGCAGCGACTCGGCGGACGAGAAGTCTCCGGCCTCGAACTTCGCCCGCGCGGCAGCGATAGCTCGCGAAGCTCGTTTACCGGGGTCCGGTGTGAGCGTCACCGCTCGTTCCAAAAATGCCGCCGCAGCCGCGATGCCTCCGCGGCGCTCAGCACCATTCGCGCAGTCGAGGAGCTCCTCGGCTACCTCTTCGTCCGCGTCCTTCGTTGCGTGGGCTCGATGCCAGGCCCGCCGGTCGGGATCCTCTTCAGGATCGGTGGCTTGCGCAAGGGCGCCATGAACCGCCCGACGATCGTCTGCCGACGCGGCGCGATAGACAGCGGATCTCACGAGTGGGTGGCGAAACCGCACCCGACCGCCAATTTCGATCAATTGCTCTGCCTCCGCGGGTTCCGCGGCCGGCCGTCCGATTCCGAAGGTCTGTGCCGCACGCCAGAGAAGCGCGGCGTCTCCAACAGGCTCAGCCGCTGCCAGGAGCATCAGTCGTTGAGTTGTCTCGGGCAAAGCGGCGACGCGCGCCAGATAGTGCTCCTCGATCTGACCTCCGAGATCTCCCGACCTGGGAAGAGCGAAGCCGCCTGCGAGCTGCGGGGCGATCATTCCCTTCGAAAGCTCCAGCAGCGCAAGTGGGTTGCCCCGCGTTTCGGCCACGATCCTGTCTCGGACGCGTTCATCGAGCCGGCCCGGGATTGTGGCCGCGAGTAAGGAGCGTGCGTCGTCTTCTTGGAGCCCTTGGAGCAGCAACTCCGGCAGTCCGACCAGTACTCTCTCGTCGCTCGGTTCACGGACTGTGAACACCATCGCGAGCGACTCCGCCAACACTCGGCGGGCGACGAATCCGAGCACCTGTCCCGTGGCGCCGTCGAGCCACTGAGCGTCATCTACGAGACACAACACCGGCTGCTCGGCAGCGACCTCGGACAACAGGCTGAGCGCCGCCAACGCCACGAGGAACCGATCGGGTGCATCGCCGATCGAGAGGCCGAGCGCTACCCCCAACGCTTCCTTCTGTGGATCGGGAAGACGGTCGATGTGTCCGAGCATCGGCGAGCACAACTGGTGCAGCCCCGAAAACGGCAACTCCATCTCGGCCTCGATCCCTGCGATTTGTGCGACCCGAAACCCAGAAGCCTGGAGAGCCGAATAGCGCAAGAGGTCCGTCTTCCCTACACCCGTCTCACCACGGATCACCAGGACCGCGCTTTGACCCTCACGCACACTCTCCAGGAGCCGATTCAGCACTTCGCACTCGCTGGCTCGGCCCCGAAACTCCGGAGGGCGCTGGGTTGCCATTCGGCTTCAAAGCGTAAACGACCGGGCCCGCCCGGCCCTCAGCGATCAAGGAGCGCCGTACCTAGGGCGAGCCGAAGGGCGAAAGGCGGGGAGCGGTGGTCCGACTACCGACGGCGTCGCCAGCCGGCCGACGACGCGCACCCGTAGAAGTAGGGCCGACCTGGTTTCCGGAGACGATGACAAGCCCGTTCCCCGACACCGATCTCGGATCAGCATGTGGAACCAACCAGAGCTTCCGTAGTTGGAAGGCCACGTTGGCATTCGTTTGAGGATGGCCGCCGCCGAACAGAACAATTGGACTGTCCATGATCAGTGTCCGGCGATCTGGCCGCCGTCGATGTGCAGAATTTCACCAGTGATGAATGTCGATGACTCCAGGAACAGGATGCCGTCGACGATGTCGCTGACCTGCCCCACACGACCGAGTGGTTGGCGCCCGGCGAGGGTGTCATAGCTCCCGCACGGATGCAATGGCGTTTGGATGACGCCCGGTGAGACCGCATTGACCCGAATGCCACAAGACGCGTACTCGATCGCAAGTGATCTGGTGACTGCGGCCAGGCCGCCCTTGGTCAGCGAGGTCAACGCTGATGGAACATCGGAGTTTGCGTAATCGACGAGGGTCGACGTGATATTGACAATGTGCCCGGCACGTCGCTTCACCATCTCGGCTATCGCACACTGGGTCAACGTGAAGAATCCGGTCAGGTTGACGCCAACAACGGATGCATAGTCTGCAGCGCTGTATTCCGTGAAGGGCTTGGAAATGAAGATACCGGCATTGTTGACCAGCGTGTCGATGCGCCCGAATCTTTCGAGCGCACTCTCGATGATTCTGTTTGCAGTGCGTGGGGCGGTAATGTCGCCTTTGACGCTCAGCACATCCGGATCTCCCGAAGGCTTGATCCTTCGGGAGTTGGCGACGACGGCCCACCCCTGCTGGCGGTACCCGGTGACAAGGCCGCAGCCGATGCCCTGAGAGCCTCCGGTGATAATCGCCACTCGCTGTTCCATATGCGTCATAACTCTTTGCTCAGGAGGTGCACCACAAGAGTGCTGACGCGGGCGTCCGATGACACTGCGTACGGGCCGATTCAGCACCACTTGGCATCCATGACACCGATGCGGACACCCACGGTCGACTCACACCGACGGCCTGGATGTTCGACGAACGCCATCGCCTACGAGGGATTCGGAATCCCCAGGAACGGGAAGTCAGCCAACAGATCGTCGTGTGGTTTGATGCTCTGGGGGCTGACCTGCCCGTGGGTCATGAAGATCATTCGAGTTGAGAAGACGTCGTCGGTCGGCACACGTCCGTTGGGGTAGTGGGCCGGAATCGTGCGGTCGTAGTGAAGAATGTCTGGCAGCAGGGTGAGAGCAGCTGCCCTTGCTTCGTCGTGAGAGTAACCGTGCCGCTCCAGCGTCTCCGACAACGGCTTCAGAAACGTCTTCACGTCATCGACTGGGTCCGACGCGTTGAACTCGTCCTTGATGTCTTCCGCGTTGAGGATGGGGTTGAACGAGGGGTTGCCCTCCCGGTCCATCGGCACGAGCATCAGATCACGGCGCAAGCTGATCGTCTCCCAGACTCCGATCTCCTGGCTCGAACCGAGCATGTCATTGGGAACTTCGAGCGCGATCGCAGAGACGTTCTTGCCGGCGAAGACGTCGGTCCCACTCCACTCGAAGAGTCCTTCTGCGCCGTCGATCAACCAATGCAAGACGCCGTCGGCGTCCGCGAAGAAGGGGTCGCTCCGCTTCCCGATGAACAGCTGGCAGCGGCCCGCCTGCACCGGTCTCGCCATGGCATCGACGCCCACCGGCGTAGTCTCGATCAGCACCTCACCACGGGGCTCGCGCGTCAGGGCATCACGGCCGGTGGCGTAATACGCAGTGGCGGTCTGCCGGCCGTTTTGGAGCTCGGAGAACGTGAAGCTGAACGCCACGTCCGCACGCGAATCTCTGTCGTTGTCGACGTTGAAACGGTAGACGGCGTCGGGATGAAAGCCGTCGCCTTGGGTGAACGGGTTCGAGCACATGATCATCACCGTTCGGTCGGGGTGGTCGGGCGCCGAGAACACGAAGAGGTCGGTGAGGTCGAGGCGGGCATCGCCGCCTGGGCTCTTAAAGGCGGACGCGCTGAGGTGGTTGGACATTGGGACTCCTTTGGTTGGCAGGCTCCATCTCCCGTCACTCTCTGCTTCCCGCATCACCGTCGCGCCCGTACAAGCCACTGGTCACACCCACGTCTAAGCGCCTCCGGACAAGGGAATTTCGTCCGAGATCGCTGAAGTCGTGCTGGGGAGAACGGCTGATGCAGGGCCAGCACCAGGTACTTCAAGAGCCGCGGAGGTTCCGAACCAGGGTCCTCTACGGGCGCGACGGGCGGTCCGCAGCGCGACCGTGGTGTCAGTAACCAGTCGGAAAGGAGAGCGCAGACATGCCGTTCGTAACCGTCGGAACAGAGAACTCCAAGCCCATCGACCTGTACTACGAGGACCACGGTGAGGGGAGCCCGGTCGTATTGATCCATGGCTTTCCTCTAAGTGGCCGCGCGTGGGAGAGGCAGGAGCGCGCGTTGATCGCGAACGGTCACCGAGTCATCACGTACGACCGCCGCGGCTTTGGGAAGTCGAGTCAACCAACGGTTGGCTACGACTACGACACCTTTGCCGCGGATCTCGACAAGCTGGTCACCGTTCTAAGCCTCAGTGAATTCGATGTGGCCGGGCACTCCATGGGTGGAGGTGAAGTGGCGCGCTATCTCGGCCAGTACGGATCCGGGCGGGTCATGAGGGCCGCCATTGTCTCGGGCATACCCCCTTATCTCCTCAAGACCCCAGAGACTCCCCAGGGTGTCGCTCAAGAGGTCTTCGATGGGATCGAGGGGGCGCTCACCGCCGACCGCCTGGCCTTTTTCACCGAATGGAACAAGAACTTCTACAACCTCGACGAGACACTTGGCGGTCGGATTAGCGAAGAAGCCGCACGAGACTCGTGGAACATCGGTTCTAGCGCTTCGCCGGCCGGCACAATCGCGTGTGTGGCTACGTGGCACACGGATTTTCGAGCAGACCTGAAGCGGATCGATATTCCGCTGCTGGTCATGCACGGAAGTTCGGACCGCATCCTGCCAATCGACGCGTGCGGACCGAGAACCCACGAGCTAGTCGCAACGAGCGAATACGTTGTGATCGAAGGCGCACCGCATGGTTTGTGTTGGACACATGCCGACGAGGTCAATGCCGAGCTCCTGAGGTTCTTCAAATAGCCCGACAACGACCACCGTCGATCCGTGAACGACGAAAGTGGAGGTGCCCCAGGATTCGAGCCAGGGTTGGAGGTCACCCTGGACCTCCTGTACGCACCGTGGTGGCTGCGGCTGATCATCGGACACGGGCCGATGACCCCGGCCGTCGTCGACCACGTCCTGACACAGGCCTGGCCGGGACGGGGTGGCCGGACCATGACGAACGGTTCGGACTGACAATTCGGGTTCGAAATCCCGCTTTCGTAGACGAAAGATGAAACCGACTTAGCAGCGGTAGACGCGCTCCGCGTTCGTGGCGAAGAGCTTCCCGCGGGATTCACCGTCGAGGGCGGCCGTCACGGCGCTGAACGCGGCGTACAGCTCGTCAAAGGTACCGTACATCGCGTCAACGGGGAAGTTGCTGGCGAACATGCACCGGTCGACACCGAAGGCCTCGATGGCGTACTCGAGCCACGGCGCAAAAACGTCAGCGCGCATGGACCCGAACGGCATCGCCAACCCCGAGAGCTTGCACACGACGTTGTCCCCGACGTCCGCCAGGGCGTCGATGCCGGTCCGCCAGATGGCGCGCTCCTGGTCGGAATTCGTGCGGGGCCATCCGGTGTGCTCGACGACCACACTCAGATCATCGAAGCCGGTGAGTTGGGCGGCCGCGGCTCGGAGCTGATCGGGATGGGTCATCAACTCGAACAGCAGATCCCGTTCCTGCAGCGCCTGGAGGACTCCGGCGTCGGGGACGGGTCGATCAAGGGCGCCCATCGGGCGGACCCCGCGGAAGCGTGACGCCGTCATCTGCTGGTCGAGGAGGTCGATGGCCTCAGCCACCGTGTCGGTCGGCGGGAGACCGCCGATGATGGCGTCGGGGCCACCATTGGCGTGAGCGTTGCGGTCGAGATCGAGGGTCTCCTCGATGGAGTGACGTCCGGTCGCGGCGGCGACGTTGACAAACTTCTCGACCCTCCACCGGGCCGCCTCGGTCTGATAGGTGTCGATGTCGAAGCGGCGGTACATCCTCGACGGGTCACCCCCGCCGCGTTCGGGAGGACGGGCCAGGTAGGGGTACCAGTCGGTGCGGGCGGGATCCCAGATATGGACGTGGGCGTCGACGACGCGGATGGGTTGGGAGGCCATCACACCTCCGGATGCCGTCGGCAGCCCGCGGCGCCGGCGATCTCGCGGAGCGTGGCGTCCAGCCAACCGGGGACGCCGGGACCACCGAAGGTGATGCTGCCGAGCGGCCGAGGGTGACTGCGAAGGCCGAGCCAACCAGCGGCAACGACCAGCTCGGCACCGGCGAGCGTGGCGGCATCGGGATTTCCCACCAGGTGGGCGACGAGCTCACCGACCGGTCGGGCGGCCGCCTCCTCCGGAGCCTCGATGCTCGCCGCGAAGGCCGTGACGCGCCCGTCCGTCGAACCCACCGCAGCGCGCGCCAGCTGCGCCGAGGCCTGGGCCCGACTACGACCGCCTGCCGTGGTGGCGTCGGTGAGGGTCACGAGCCGAACGGGGCGGGCGGCTGTGGCTGCATAGTCGGCGGCGGCCCGGGCCCATCCGGCATCGGTGTGGATGTCCTCGACGATCCCGTGGTGCTCGGCGAGCACCCTCTCCCAACCCGTTGTCGAGTCAGCCGTCGGCTGACGACCCTCGGGTGCGACGACGATGGCGTCGATCGGCCCCGCGGCTTCGACGAGCGACCTCAACGCGTGAGAGGCGTCGGGGAAGTCGCGAGCAATCTCGATGCGGTGGCAGACGACCGACCGCGCCTCGAGCGCGGCGGCAAGTGACGCTGCCAGCAACGGGCGGGCCGTGACGACGGCACAGGACTGCACAGGCGCCGACACGAGCTGGGCGGGCGCCGGCTCGTCGAAGATCGGGCCGAACCGGGGGTTGCCGCCCCCGTCGCTCGCCTGGCTGGCCTCGGCCCGGGCGAATGCGCGCGGGATGAAGACCTCGAGCACCTGGGCGAGGGAGGCCACCTCGTCCGTGCGCACCACCTCGAGAAGCGTGGGCTCCCCTACGACTGACACCTCCGAGCCGCCGGCGAAGAACACCCGGCCGGAGCACCACCCGAATCCGTCACTCACGAGGTGCGCGCCGAACGGTCCGAGGTCTTCGGGGCCCGGCATCGACTTGAAGAGGGACAGTCCGCCACCGCCGCCGGTCATCCCCGCTTGCCGAGCGCGCTCGACCGCAGCGGCGACCATCCGGGTGGCTGCAATGGGCGACATCGCGTTGACCGTCACACCCGGCGGCGCCTGCCGGCCCAGTTGCCACGTAAGGGCGGCGATGGCCCGCTTGGCGCAGCTGTACGCGCCGGCGTCGGCGGCCCGCCACCCAGAGCCGGAAGTGACGCCGACAACCCGGCCGCGCCCCGCAGCGGCCATGAGCGGCAACGCGGCGTCGAGCACGTTGAGATAGCCCCCGAGGTGCACGGCCAGTACTGCGAGCCAGTCCTCCTCGTCGCCGTGGGCGAAGCCGGTCTGCCGGGTGATGCCGGCGACGTTGACGACGGCATCGAGCCCGCCGTGTTCGTCGACCAGCTCCTGGAACAGGCCGCGGACCGCATCGCCGTCGGTGACCGACACTGACGAGGCCTGGGCCGAGCCACCCGCCGCCACGATGCGTCCGGCCGTGGTCTGCTCCGGTTCGGGAAGCTGCTCGGAGCCGTCGAGGGTCACGAGGGGGTCGACCGTGACGACGAACCAGCCGCCCCGGCCGAGCTCTTCCGCGATCGCGGCTCCGATCCCGCCTCCGCCGCCGGTCACGACGGCGACTCGACGACGCGCGCTCACGCCGCCGTCGACCGGACCTCGAGCTCCAGGCCCTCGAAGCTGCCGGTCTCGAGCCACCGCTCGACCAGCTCGCGGTAGCCGAACCAGTCACCCATGCCTCGGCCGTAGTTGCCGTTACGCGGGTTCATCGCTTCCGGGTGGCCCTCGTTGTTGAGGCGCGACGGCGTGCAAGCGGACATGACGGCGCTGGGGTCGACGAAGGAGTCGACGATCTTCTGCGTCCAGGCATCCTCGGCCTCGGCGCTCACGTCGAACACCTCGATCCCCCGCTGCCCGAGCAACCCGACGGCGCGGCCGATGAACTCGGCCCCGAGCACGGCCAACTGCGTGTAGTTGACGGTGACCACCGCCTGCTGCCCCGGTGCCGGCATGACGAACATGTTGGGGAAGCCCCGGCTCATCATCCCGAACAGGCTGGCCGCACCTCCGGCCCACTTCTCGGCCAGAGTGACACCGCCGCGCCCGACGACCTCGTGGCCGGCGCGACGGAACAGCGGGGTGAGCTCCGGCTCGAAGCCGGTGCCATAGATGATGCAGTCGACCTCGTACTGCTGCCCGCCGACGACCGGGCCCTGCTCGGTGATCCGCTCGAACCCGGCGGGGCAGTCGATCAATGTGACGTTTGGGTTGTTGAACGCCTGCAGGTACTCGTCGTGGAAGCACGGACGTTTGCACAGGTACCGGTAGTAGGGCTTGAGGATCTCGGCCGTGGCCGCGTCGGCCACGAGCTCCTCCACGCGGCGGCGGTGCGTCTCCATGATTCCGTAATCGAGCTCTTCGGCGACGCGCAGGTAGTCGGCCGTGGTCATGCCTTTTCGCCGCGGGGGGTTGTGAACGGCGGCCCAGTGGTGCGTCCACCCGTCGTCCACGTCGTCGGCATCGACGGGCCGGCCCAAGATGATCGCCTGAAAGTTGTCCATACGGGCTTTCTGCCACCCCGGCTCGAGCCGCTGGTCGAACTCGGGATCGGTGGGCCGGTTGCCACGCTCGCCCACGGCCGACGGTGTGCGTTGGAACACGTAGACGTGCTTCGCCGACTCGGATAGCGGCGGCAGGCACTGGATGCCGCTCGCGCCGGTGCCGACGAGGGCGACGACCTTGTCCGCCAGGCGGGTGAGGGGCTCGTGCGGGCCGCCGCCCGTGTACTCGTAGTCCCACCGCGCCGTGTGGAACGAGAGCCCCGCGAAGTCCTCCATGCCCGCGATGGTGGGCAGCTTCATCAGGTTGAGGATCCCGACGGCCAGCACATACCAACGAGTCCTGACCTCGTCGCCGCGGTCGGTGTGGATCCGCCATCGGGCGGCGTCCTCGTCCCACTCGGCGCGGGTCACCCCGGTGTGGAACAGGGCATCGGCCACGAGGTCGAACCGGTCGGCGATGGCCTCGAGGTGACGCCGGATCTCGTCGCCGAACGCATAACGCCGGGTAGGGATGTAGCCGAGCTCCTCGAGCATCGGGATGTAGGTGTACGACTCGATGTCGCACATCACCCCCGGGTAGCGGTTCCAGTACCAGGTACCTCCGATCCCGCCCGCCTGGTCGATGATGCGGATCCGCTCGAGGCCGGCCTGGCGGAGTTGGGCGCCGGCGAGGACGCCGGCGATTCCCCCGCCCACAACCACGACATCGACGTCGTCGGTGATCGGTTCACGCTGGACGACCGGAGTGAACGGGTCGTCGCGGTACCGGGCGAAGTGCTCATCGGTCCGCAGGTCGCGGATGTCGGCCCGGCCGGGGACGAGCCGCTTGTCTCGCTCGGCGAGGTACTTAGCGCGGACCGCCTCGGGGTCGTACGTCACCACTCCGCCAACTCCTGCGACCGGTACTGCCCCCGGAGTAAACGCTCCGTTGGATGGAACCCAGGCACGTGCCAACTCTACTGTCTGAACCTGACAACGACGTCAGCAAACTCTCCGTCATCCTGCCATCAGCGACGGTATCGAGTGGGCTCGGCGGGGGCGCACGGTCGATGCGACGATCCTCGCCGCAGGGTACGTTTCCGCTGGTCAGGGCGCAACGGAATGTGCCGGGCGGTGCATATGCACCTCAAAGCAAGCGTCCGTTCGTCGCGCCGATTCAGTGAGAAGTCGTGGCGTTCACGATCGGTTGGTACGACCGGCATGGCTCGTTGCGCAGGCTCGGGCACGGCGGAAGAGGTGTGGGCACGCTGACGCCGGGCACCACGGGAAGACTGAGGCTCGACGGCATCGACCTGGAAAACGCGATCGAGACCGTCGCCGTTCCGGCGGGGACGGTCTGGCCGAACGACCATACCGGTTGGGTCCCGTTCGGGGCGGAGATCGTCACGCGAAGGTGCGATCCCGCACGGTAGACATGCCCTTCGTAGTAGAGCGGGATGACGACCTCGACGAAGCTCCCGCTCGGCATGGGCTTCACGTCTGCAGCCGTGAAGGTGGGGATCGGGTCGAGCAGCGTGCTCGCCTGCTTGAACATGTTGGCGGTCCCGGTGGAGAGCTGGCGTTCGCTCCCACGCATCCAGCCGTTCTGGACGAACGTCTCGTTTCCGTCCGGGCGCACCTCGCTGATCGTGGCCTGAAGGTCGATGTCAGGAGTCGACGAGCGCACCCAGAGGTGCACGGCGCCGGGACCGATGACCGCGGCGTCCGTGGTCAGAGGCGCAGACACATACGAGACGGCGGTCGCCGACGGATTCTGGGCCCAATTCCATTGCCATTCCGACGCGTTACCCCACAGTCCGCCGCTCCTGGTGTTGCTTCCATAGTCGGTGAGGGGAAGGGCGTTCGCGTTCGACGTGTACCAGTCGATTCCCCCACTCGGGGGAGCTTGGTCGGTGAGCCCTCCCGCCGGCCCGAGATACCACGTGCGGGCCGTCGTGCCGGAGATCGGGAAGGACGAGAAGTCCTGCTCGAACCCTGGATAAGGGTCGCCTGGGGTCGATGCCCCGGTGGGCGATGTCCCGGCGCCGTTGTCGAACAGCACACGGATTTCCGGCAGCTGCTCGAAGGCGGCCAGCGCCGCACCGTAGGTCGGGATCGCCTGGATCGGGTCGAGCGGCAGAGTCACGACGTCCGACGGCGGGAGACCCAGCGCCGCCTGGTAGACGACCGGTGCCGCCGCCCGGCTGAGCGCCACGTTCTCGGCGGGCGCCTTGTGCGCGACGAACAACTGCAGGAAGTCGTACCAGCGGTCGTAGGTGTACGGGTCCAGCGAGTCGACATGGGCACCGTTGGTGAAGGTGAACCACTTCTGAGCCGTCCCCGTGAAGTGCTGGGCCAGTTCGGCGCAGTGGCCCCCCGTCTGCTCGTCTTCCCACTGGCAGGCCATGAAGGTCGGCACGTTGATCTTGTGCACGAAGGTGACAGGGTCCAACGGGTCGGCGACGGCTGCGTTGTAGTGGGAGTTGGCCGCGATCTTCGAGCTCAGGTCGGCCGCCTCGCCGTGGAGCACCTGATTGGCGGCACACGTCGAATCGCCATTTTGGATCTGCTGGTAGGCCCAGGGCTGGCCTGCGTTGGGGCCGGCGGGTTCCGCCTCCTGCTGGCGCTGCTGCGCCCAAGCGACCGCGAAGCCGGTGTTGAGGGTGCCGCCCGGATACAGCGTCGTCGCCGTCGCGTCGATGCTCGAAAGGGGCGAGATGGCCTCGAGGTCGGGCGGGTTGAGCTGCGCCGTGAACAACTGGCTGATCGCGCCGTAGGAGATACCCATCATCCCGACCTTGTGGCCCAGCACCCACGGCTGATGGGCGATCGTCTCGACCACGTCGTACCCGTCGAGGTTCTGGAGCGGCTCGAAGAAATCGTAAGCACCACCCGAACAGCCGGTGCCGCGCATGTTCACGTCGACGACGGCGAAGCCCATCAGATTCGCGAGGACGGCGATGCCGTTGACCGGCCCCGCCGGGTCGGCGTACCCGTACCCCGAATACTCGATCAGCGTCGGGTACGGCGGGAGGTAATCGGGGCCATTCGGTAGAGGGGTGCCCGCAGGTAGGCCAGGCTCGCCTGCCGGGCTTGTCGGCGGGTGCACGTCGATGGCGAGCTTCGTCCCGTCACGCGTGGTGAGGTACGTGTACCCACTGTCGGGAATCGATTGGTTGTAGATGCCCGGATCCCAGGGCGCCGCCTGTTCGGAGTGCACGGTGAGCGGCCCTGACTCGGTCCCATTCGAGTCCAGGCGCACGCGATAGCCATTGCCCGGCGGTACGTTCCGAAAGAGCAGCCCGCCGAGCGAGTCAGCGCTCAGCGTGTAGAGGGCCCGTCCGCGGGCTGTGACGAGCGACATCTGGGCCGACGGGGCGAGGCCGGTGACGTACACCTGCCTGGCACTGCCGAACGCGCTGAAGCTCGGTGCTGATGCGGAGGCTCCCGCGGTGGCGATCGAGCCGACGACGAGCCATGTGCACAGAAGTAACGCAAACGGACGCGCGCTTCGTCGGACTCCCGCTGGGATTCTCAACACTCCGCCGCTGCCTTCCCTGAACGCCCGGACTGCTTCTGACTCTGTCGAACCGCCGTCCGTGCCTCAACTTGCGAATTCCGGCACAAGCGCCCTGCCCTCGGCACGGACCACCCAGGCCCGGGCAGACCGCACTGCAGGTCCCGACCGAAGTCCGCTTCAGGAGGTCGGAGGACAGATCTCTCCCTGGTCGGTCGGTCACGGGGCCCCTCGAGTGCGCCGTGCGCTGCCAGGGTCTCCGAGACCGGTCGGCACGAAATCGATGAGTTCGGGCCCGAGCGATCGTCATGAAGAGGAGCGGAAAGGTGGCCTCTCGCGACGACGTCGCATCGCGCCTTCATCCGACGGCCGAGGGGTGGCCGGAAAGGATCGCCCGTGGGACGACCCGTTGTGCACTTCGAGATCATCGGCAAGGACCCTGCCGGACTCCGGCGCTACTACGGCGAGCTGTTCGGGTGGGAGTTCCAAACCGCCGACGCGGCCACGGAAGCCGTCTCCGAGCCGGGCAACTACGGGTTCGTCCAGGGAAGCGCCAACGGCGACGGGATCAACGGCGGTGTGGGTGGCGGTACGGACTTCGAACGGCGCGTGCTGTTCTGTGTGAGCGTCCCCGACGTGGAGGCCGCTCTCGAGAAAGCCGAGAGCCTCGGTGGAAGGCGCTCGATGGGACCCGAGGGGACCCCGGGCACCCTTGTCGTGGGACGGTTCACTGACCCGGAGGGGAACCTCATCGGCGTCGCCGGGACCGAATAAGCGCGGACGGCGTCAGAAACGGGAGTGGTGCCGATGTCATCTGTGTGCTGATTCTCGGCGGGTATGCCGGGGGCGGCGCGAACTTTCAGATCCATCCCAGAGGGCGCACAGCGCACCTACAGGTCCGTCCTCCACATTTCCCCCATGACCGACACGGCCCGGAAGCCGGCACGGGTCGCCCCGGACGAGCGCGTCCCGGCGGGTGCGTCGTCGAACCATCTGGGGGTGAGTCGCCCGTCGACCGGAGCGCCTTCGAACGGCGATTCCCTGAGGCCGGTTCCGTCGACCCCTGACCAGGCCACCGTCGAGATCGAGTTCGTGGTACCGGTCCACAACGAAGCTGCCGTGCTGGAACGGAACGTCCGGCGGTTGCACTCGCACCTCACGACCGAACTGCCGTATCGCTTCACGCTCACTGTCGCCGACAACGCCAGCACCGACGACACCCTCGTCATCGCCCGATGTCTCGCCGACGAACTTCCGCATCTTCGCGTGCTCCATCTCGACGCGAAGGGCCGGGGTCGAGCGCTCCACGAAGCGTGGTCGGCGAGCCGGGCCGAGGTCCTCGCCTACATGGACGTCGACCTGTCGACCGCCCTGACGGCGGTGCTGCCCCTCATCGCGCCGCTCGTTTCGGGCCATAGCGACGTCGCCATCGGCACCAGGCTGGGCAGGGGATCGCGGGTGGTGCGGGGGCCGAAACGAGAGCTCATCTCTCGTTGCTACAACGTGCTGTTGAGAACCACGCTGGCGGCGCGGTTCTCCGACGCCCAGTGCGGGTTCAAGGCGATCCGAGCCGACCGGGCACGGACACTGTTGCCGCACGTCCAGGACAAGGGTTGGTTCTTCGACACCGAGCTTCTCGTCCTGGCCGAACGGGCGGGCATGCGGATCCACGAGGTGCCGGTCGACTGGGTCGACGACCCCGACTCGCGAGTCGACATCGTGTCGACTGCGGTGGCCGACATCAAAGGGGTGGTACGCCTGGTCGCCGCACTAGGAACCGGGCGGCTCCCGCTCGCGGCGCTTCGGGAGACCGCGGACGCGGAGGAGGCCGTGGACGCGCCGGCCGGACTGATCGGCCAGCTGCTGCGGTTCTGTGCCGTCGGCGCGGTGAGCACCGTCGCCTATCTGGCGCTCTTCGTGCTCCTGCGAATGGGACTCTCCGCCCAGAGCGCGAACGCACTTGCCCTTCTGGCCACCGCGGTTGGGAACACTGCGGTCAACCGGCGGATCACCTTCGGAGTCCGAAGCCGTACCGGCACGACTCGCCACCAGTTGCAGGGTCTGGTCGCGTTCGGCGTGGGCCTGGTCGCCACGGCCGGAGCCCTGGCCGCGCTGGGCCGGCTGGCGCCCGCTGCGGGTGTGGGCGGCGAGGTCGTCGTCCTGCTGGCGGCGAACTTGGTCACGACCGTCGTCCGATTTCTCTTGTACCGGTCGTGGGTCTTCCCCGCCTCTCGTCCCCAGTCACCGGCCGCGGGCCGTACTTCCGAGTCCTCCTTGCCCCACAGGAGCCCAGGTTGAGTTCGAGCCGCGCTCCGGGCGAACCGCTTCGCGTCACGGAGACGCTGCCACTCGGACCCGAGGCCTGCATCGCCACCTGCGCACCGGGCTCCTCGGCAGCCGCAGTGTTCTCGCCGGCGCCTATCACCCTGCACCCCCCTTTCGTCGAGGCACCGGAGTCGCCGACTGCGGGCCCGGATGATCTCCCCCCGCCCGGTGAGGACGGCCGCGGTCAGAGGCGGCCGCTGCCGACCCGGCTCGTCCGGGGGCGACCGGACGACCCGCCCTGGGTGCGCCCGGCACTGTTGACACTCCTCGCCGCCACCGGGCTGCTCTATCTCTGGGACCTCGGCGCGTCGGGGTGGGCCAACTCCTTCTACTCGGCCGCAGTCCAGGCCTCCACCAAGAGCTGGAAGGCGTTCTTCTTTGGATCGTTCGACGCCTCGAACCTCATCACCGTGGACAAGCCTGCGATCTCGTTGTGGCCGATGGACATCTCGGCTCGGCTCTTCGGTGTCAATGCTTGGTCGATCCTCGTTCCCCAGGCACTGATGGGTGTCGCCACGGTTGGGTTGGTCTATGCCACGGTCCGTCGGTGGTTCACCCCCGCCGCCGGTCTGTTGGCCGGCGCGGTGACGGCGCTCACGCCCGTGGCCGTGCTCATGTTCCGGTACAACAACCCCGACGCCTTCCTGGTGTTGCTGCTCACTGCGGCGACCTATGCCGTCACCCGGGCTCTGGAGCGCGCCTCGACGCGCTGGCTGGCGTTCGCTGGCGCTCTGGTTGGCTTCGCCTTTCTCACGAAGTACCTCCAGGCGCTGTTGGTCGTGCCCGCCTTCGCCGTGGTGTACCTGGTCGCCGCGCCGGCGTCGTTCTGGCGGCGCGTTCGACAGTTGTGCATGGCGGCGGCGTCCGTGGTCGTGGCCGGGGGCTGGTGGGTAGCCACGGTGGAGCTCTGGCCCGCCGCGAGCCGCCCGTACATCGGTGGGTCGCAGAACAACAACGTGCTCAGCCTCATCTTCGGTTACAACGGCTTCGGCCGGATCACCGGCAACGAGACCGGCTCCGTGACGGGGGGATTGGCAGCACGCGCGGGACGAGCCGGGGGCCCAGGAGGCGCATCGGTGTGGGGTCACATCGGGTGGAGCCGGCTGTTCAACGTGCAGTTCGGGGGTCAAGACGCCTGGCTCCTCCCGGCGGCTCTCGCCTGCACGGTGGCGATCGTGGCGATGACCCGGCGCGCTCCCCGGACCGACCGGACCCGCGCCGCCGGCCTCCTGTGGGGCGGCTCGCTGCTCGTGAGCGGGGCAGTGATCAGTTTCAGTCAGGGCATCATCCACCCCTACTACACGGTCGCGCTGGCACCTGCGATCGGCGCGTTGGTGGGCGTCGGCGGGACTGCGCTGTGGGCCAAACGGGATCGGCTGTCGTCACGCCTGACCATTGCCGCCGTCGCCCTCGGCTCAGGGATGTGGGCTGCCGTCCTCCTCGACCGCACACCGAGTTGGCATCCATGGATCCGCACCACCGTCGTCGCCGTGGCCGTCGTCGCGGCCATCGCCGTCGTCGTCGGTCCCCGACTCAAGCGGCTCGGGATGGTCTTCGCCGGGGTCGGTTGCGTGGCTGCGGCGCTGCTCGGACCCACCACCTACTCGGTTGCCACCGCGGCGCAGCCCCACGCCGGGGCCATTCCATCGGCCGGGCCGTCGGGCGCCTCACTGGGAGGAGGGCCTGGGCCCAACGGACGCATTCCCGGTCCGTTGGCCGGACGGTTCGGGAGCCGGGGGCAGGGGATCCCGGGCGGCTTTCCGGGACCACCGGGCGGCGTCGCGGGACCGCCGGGCGCCTTCGGTGGCGCGCCCAACGGCGCCCCCCCTGCCAACGTTCCGAACGGGTTCCCGGGTGCCGTGTTCGGCCGCGGCGTCGGCAGCCGCCCGGGAGGAGGAGGCGGACTCCTCGGCAGTCCGAACCCGAGCCCGACACTCGTCCGACTTCTCGAAACCAACGCCTCGCGCTACACGTGGGTCGCGGCCGCGGTGGGATCCAACAACGCGGCCGGATACCAGCTCGCCACAGGAGATCCCGTGATGTCCCTCGGCGGGTTCAACGGCAGCGATCCCGCGCCGACGCTCGCCCAGTTTCAGGGCGATGTCGCCGCCCGAAAGGTGCACTACTTCATCGGCGGAGGAGGCCTCGGAGTCGCCAACGGCGGAAGCAGTGCGGCCCGCCAGATCACCACTTGGGTCGAGACCCATTTCACGTCGACCACCGTCGGCGGTGTGACCGTCTACGACTTGACCAGTTGATCTCGCGAGCGGCGATGCATCTCGGCTCCACCGCTCGGGTTCGTTCCTGACACTGGTGCCGGGCCGGCACGGCGCCTGGTGACACTGACGTAGACGTGATTACGTGGGGTCGTGGAACCGGGTGCCGGCGACCCCGCAGAACGGGCTCAACGGCTCCTCGAGGGAGCCGTGGAGCGGGTCCGATACATCATGGTCTTGCCCGTCGTGCTCCTTCTCCTGGCGTCGCTCGGCGCGTTCGTCTACGGCGTCGCGCTGTTCATCGACTCCACTCGCCGGATCGTCGATCATCCCTCCCCGATCGGAAAGAACGTGGGTCTGTTCGTGGTGCTGATCGACATCTTCCTCGTCGGCGCCACGCTTCTGATTGCGGCCCTTGGCTTCTACGAATTGTTCGTCGAGCGAGATGTGCCCCGACAGAACCACACGCTGTTGCCGGGATGGCTCGTGATGAGAGACCTCAACGACCTCAAAGTCCGCGTGGTGTCGATGCTCGTCCTGGTTTCGGCGGTGAGCTTCGTCGATGTCGTGGTGGACTTCCAGGGCGGACGCGACGTCCTCTACCTCGGATCAGGCGTGGCCTTGATCATCGTGGCCCTCACGGTGTTCATCCGTTTCGGCGCCCGGGATCGCGGCTAGGACCCGGAAGCGGGGGTCGCTCGGTCACGCCGCAGGAACGCAGTCGGCTCGGTTACGTGAGCTGCTCTGGGCGTTCGCGGATCCCGGCGGGCGAATTGCGCCCCGACGCCACGCAGGTCCCCGTGCTCGTCCCACCACGGTGTGGCCGGCCGGAACCCCGCCTCGGCCAGGGTCGGACGCAGGTGCTCGTCCTGTGCCCCACCGACCTCGAGCACGAGCCAGCCGTCGATGCGCAGGAGCCTCGCCGCGGCAGCCACCACCCGGCGGACGACGTCGAGACCGTCGCTACCGCCGTCCAGGGCCAGGCGGGGCTCATACCGCTGGACGTCGGCGGGCAAGAACCCGAGCTCAGGCGTCGGGACATACGGCGCCACCGCGGTGACGAGGTCGAATCCCCCGGGCTGAAGCGACTCGGCCAGGTCGCCCACGACGACGTTCACCCCGTTGCGCTTTGCGCACGCGGCCGCTCGCTCGTCCACGTCCACCCCCACGACCGGCGCGTTGGGCGCCGCCGCCTTCAGGTGGACGGCGATCGGCCCCGCGCCGGTACACAGATCGACGGCGCGCCCGCCACACGTGGCCAGCAGCGCAGCGGCTCGGTGCGCCAGCTCCTCACTCTGGCGCCGCGGGACGTAGACGCCGGGGTCGACGGCGAGCCGGTGCCCACAGAACCGCATCGCGCCGGTGATCCACTCCAACGGCTCGCCGCGCTCACGCCGGACGATCCAGGCCTCGAGGGTCGCGGGATCGGGCGCCGCCGTGACGAGGTCGTGCGCCTCCTCGTCAGCCGCGACACATCCCGCCGCGGCCAACCGGTCGACGACGCTTCCGGTCGAGCGTGGGACGGGCTCCACCGGCCCAGTGTGTCCGAACGGGGGCTCTGACCTTGCGGTCGCGGGTCGTGCGGGACCCGGGTCAAGCCGCCTGGCGTCGGCGTCCACCGTGATGGCGCCGGTCCCATGACAACTGGATGGGCCTCCGGTCACCGCTCCTTGACCGTGGGGCTTAGTGCACGACCCAGGCACCCACGGTGTGGCCGTTTCGGTCCACGATCACGTCGCGGTCGGGCTGGCCGGGCGGGAGATCGAGCCAGTCGGCCACGTGGCGCAGGATGCGGGGCAGCTCGCCCGGGTCCTCGAATGACGGGCCCTCGAGGTTGAGCGTCAGTGCGAAGCGCATCGGCCGGGCCGCGCCGACGACGGTGACGGGGACGTCCAGCATGGCGGCGAGGCGGGAGACGACGTCGACCGGCTGCGGTTGTGACCCGACCGCTGACCGGAAGGTGTCCAGCCACATCCGATGCCGTTCCCTCGCCTCCTCGTCGCCTTCGTCGCCCCGGCCGTCGGGCCGGGGACCGGCGGCGTCGTGGTGCCATCCTGAGCTGGTGGCCTCCCCTTCGTCGAACACGACCCCGAGGAGGGCGGCGATCTCCTGGACCACGACGACCGCCTTGGACCCCTGGACGATGGACTCCGCCGCCGAAACGGCATCCTGCATGGCTTCGATCCCCCTGTCCGTCCCCGCCAACCGATGTGTCAGCACGGAGCGTGACAGAGCACCCACATAGTGTCAACTGTCCCGGTCCCGAGGGCGGATCGCCCGGCGTCGGGGGCGCGTCGGACGATCAGCCCGCCAACTCGTAGTCGGCCCGGTTCGGGCGCTCCATCTCCCGGCGGAAGCGATCGAAGCTCCACGGCCACGCGGCCGGGATGCCCCGGTCGTCGAGGTACCAGCTGCGACAGCCGGTGACCCACACCGTCTTCTTGGCGGCTTCGACACGCTCGGCCTCGAAACGGTCGAGGGCCTCGACGGTGGCGCTCACATACCGGCGGGCGCCGTCGGAGACGAGCTCGAGCAACTGCGAGATGTAGCCGAACTGGAGCTCCGCCACGTCCACCAGCGAGAAGTTCCCCACCGGGCCGTTCGGCCCGTTGAGCATGAAGAGGTTGGGGAACTGCGGGATCGAGATCGACAGGTAGGCGCTCGGCCGCTTGGCCCATGCCGCGTCGAGGCTCGCGCCGTTCGTACCGGTCACCTCGATGGGCCGCATGAAACGGTCCACCCGGAACCCGGTGGCGAGGACGAGCACGTCGAGCTCGTGCAGTCGCCCGTCGGCGGTGCGCACCCCGCCAGGCTCGACCGCCGTGATGGTCTCGGTGACGACTCGGGCGTTCGGGCGTCCGATCTTCTGGTAGAAGTCGGGTGAGATCACCAGGCGCTTGCACGCGGCTCGGTAGGCGGGCCGCAGCTTCTCCCGGAGCACGGGGTCGGACACGTGCTCCTCCAGGTTGGCGCGGCACATCTGATCGAGCACCTTCATCTGGGGTGAGTCGGCGTCCACCACGGCGTTGGCGAAGTTCGTCTCGAACATCTCCGCCAGCTCGGCGCGCACGGCGCGCAGGGCGGCCGGGTCGCGGTGGAAACGCTCCCTGTCCTCCTCGCCGATGGGGGGGTTCGGGACCGGCAGGACCCACTGGGGCGTCCTCTGGAACAGGACCAGCTCGCCGACCGTGTCGACGGAGGCCGAGACGATCTGGACCGCGCTCGAGCCCGTGCCGATCACCCCGAGCCGACGGCCGCGCGGGTCGACACCGTGGTTCCAGCGCGCGCTGTGGAACACCGCCCCCCCGAAGCGGTCGAGGCCCTCGATCTCCGGGTACGACGGGTGGTGCAGGACGCCCGTGGCCGCGATGACGACGTCGGCCACGTCGCGGCCCCCGGCGGTCGTCTCGACCTCCCACCGACCGTCGACGAAGGTCAGCCGGGAAACCTCGGCGCCGTAGACGACGTCGCGATCGACCCCGTGCCGGCGGGCGACGGCCTCGAAGTACGCGTAGATCTCGGCGCCCGAGGAGAACACGTGTCCCCAGTCAGGGTTGGGCGCGAACGAATAGCTGTACAGGTGCGAGGGCACGTCGCACGCGATGCCCGGATAGGTGTTCTCCCGCCATGTGCCGCCCAGCCGGTCGGCTTTCTCGTACACGGTGACGTCGCCGAAACCGGCCTCGCGCAGCTTGATGGCGCTCAGGATGCCGGCCATGCCCGCGCCGATGACGACGACGCGTGGCGTGCTCACCGGCACTCCGCTCGACCGCAGCCGCCGTGCATCGGTCCCTCCCGCGTCGTCGACCAGGGCGGCCACTATGCCATTTCACCGCCACGGGTCCCGCTTTCACGGAGCACCGTGCGTTGGCCGACCCTGGGGTCCGAAGCCGCTC